>Ga0180434_10008176_pt1 | contig 11622 bp, 6 predicted proteins | sample SS_ome_7_FD_132453 | JGI IMG/M metagenome (GOLD analysis project Ga0180434, IMG submission 132453) | Hypersaline lake sediment archaeal communities from the Salton Sea, California, USA - SS_1_D_2 metaG | ecosystem: Environmental > Aquatic > Non-marine Saline and Alkaline > Hypersaline > Sediment... | reverse complement strand
TGACCCTCAGCGATGCGGCCGGCGCGACGGTGTTCGCCCGCACCGACTGCAATATGGTCAACGATCCCTGCTCCTACGTCTGCGACTACGGGCCCGGCGGGATCCCCTTCGCCGGCGGCCTGACCGTGGCCGTCGCCGACGCCAACGATGGGGACGGCAACGATATCGCCATCCGGCTCTACGTCCGGGAGGCCTGGCGGCGATGACGCGCTCGACGTGGCTGCTGCTAACGGTCCTGCTCCTCGGCCGCCCGCTCTACCTGCTGCCGCGCGGCCTGGGCGCGACGTACTACGTCGACGCGACCGCCGGCAACGACGCCAACGACGGTCTCAGCCCCGGCCAGGCCTGGCAGACGCTCGCGAAGGTCTCCGGGGAGACGTACAGCGCCGACGACGCCATCCTCTTTCAGCGGGGCGAGATCTGGCGCGAGAGTCTGACCATCTCGTCGGCCGGCAGTAGCGGCCATCCGATCACCTACGGCGCCTATGGGACGGGCCAGAGGCCGGTGTTTGCCGGTTCGGATCTTATCGGCACCTGGAGCGACGAAGGCGGCAACGTGTGGAGCGCCACGCTGACGACGGATCCCGATATCGTTTTCCTCGACGGCCACTATGGCAAGGAGGAGGCCAGCAGCGAGGACCTGGACGCCGAGTACGACTGGACCTGGAACAGCAATGTCCTGTACATCTACGCGACGTCCGACCCCGACACGGGCTACACGGATCCGGGCATCGAGGCCACCATTCGCGACAAAGTCGTCTATGACAATTTCGCCGCGCACGGCTACATCACCCTCCAGAACCTGGAGATCCGCCACGCCGCCAACTATGGCGTCCACGTCCCCTACTGTGATTACTGGATCCTCGAGGACTGCTTCATCCACGACTGCGGCAACCGCGAGGGCAGCACGGACGATTGTATCGCCTTCGTCGAGAACGCCGACCATAACACCGTCCGGCGCTGCGAGATCGCCCGCGGCGGCAGCCACGGCATCTATACCTACGGGGGCCACAACAACGTGTACGAGGAGAACCGGGTCTACGACTGCGATCATTGCAATATCGATGCCCATTGGAACACCGGCGGGACCGCCGATACCGTCATTCGGTACAACTGCTGCTATTTTACCGGCGCCTTCGTCGATACGGGGCCCGGCGCCAACGCCATCTTCGTGCGGGGGACCGGCGGCAACCAAGCCACCGGCACGAAGATCTACGGCAACGTGCTCTGGAACGATCACGCCAGCGATCATCGCGCCCTTCACATCTATCAGGACACGAACGACACCCACGTCTATAACAACACCTGGTACGACCTGTTCGCCGAACTCGACACCGCCGGCGGCAGCGTCACCCTGCGCAACAACGTCGGCTCCCGATCGTCGGGCTATGTGCTCCGCGCCCTGCTCCAGACCAATATCACGGTGAATTACAACGTGTGGGACACCGGCAGCGGCACCCTGATCCGGGTGGATTCGCTGACCGGCGGAGACGGACCCGACTTCACCGAGGCGGAATGGTCGGCCTATCGGTCCGAGAGCGGCTGGGACGCCAACTCGACCAACGCGGCCCCGAGCTTCACGAACGCCGGCAGTCACGAGTTCAGCCTGGCCGCCGACTCGCCTTGCATCGATGCCGGGACCGATCTCGGCGCCAGCTACGATGACGCCCTCGATCCCGACTCGACCTGGCCGGCCGCTGTCGCGACGGTCGATCAGGACGACTACGGCACGGCCTGGGAGATCGGGGCCTACGCCTGGATCCCCAGCGGGGGCAACGGCGGGGCCCAGAGCTCGGCCGCCGGCTGGTTCGCCAGCCACCTGGCCAGCCGCTGGATCTCGTGCCGCGCCGCCGCCCTCTGGAGGGCCCCATGAATCGCGTCGACCGCAACCACACGTTTACGGACCTGCTGGGCGACAACCTCAACAACGTCGTCGTTCTCGGTGACGACCGCGACCCGCAGCGCTTCCACGCCCACGCGAAACTCGAGTTCTGGGGCGAGGACTGGATCGGGATCCACGAGCCGGGCGTCACCGGTACGCCGACCTTGCACGAAGGTGTCGTGACATTGGACGGACCGGCCGGCAAGACCGAGTGGTTTCACGGCCGGCGCTACAGCCGAGTCCATCCGCAGAATTACCAGAGCGCGCTGCACTGGGTCAAGACCTTCCGAGAGAGACCCGCGCAGGACGGCTACACCTTCGAGCTGGAGAATTGGCAGCCGTACCACTGGTTCCATCAGCAGCCGTTTCCCCACCCGCGCCGGGAAGTGCGCGACGGGGTACCCTGGCTGGTGCAGATGGAGGCGGACGGCACGCCCTGCGAGCGGCCCGAGGCAATCGACGGCAGCGTGGCGGTATACCACAAGAGCAAGCGGGACAACTGGACGGCCCGGGGCGGCAAGAACTACCGTACCGGCAAGGTCCTGCACATCCCGCGCCCGCTGGCGGTGGATGCGGTCGGGAAAACGGCCTGGCTCAGGCTCGACGTCAAAACCGGTCGGTATACCGCTACGGCGCCCGCGGCGTTTTGGGAGGCCGCCGTCTATCCCGTGCGGATCAACGACACCTTCGGGTACTGGTGTTCGGGTGCCTCGAGCAAGGCCCGCTCGGCCGACCAGATGTCCGGCTACCCCTTTGCCTGCCCGGCGGCCGGGACGGCCCAGAGCATGGTCCTATCGGCCTCCCTGGCGAACGACTGGAAAGGGATTCTGGTCCAGCAGAGTGACGAGACCATCATCGCCAACGGCGTCACCAACGCGGCTACGTGTCCCGCCAGCCAGGGCTGGGTGACGGCGACGTTTGGCACCCCGCCGACGCTCGCGGCGATCGAGTATTATCTCTGCCTGCTCTTCGACGGCACCACCTATTACTACCACGACGACGGCGAGGCCAACGCCGAACTGTACGATAGCAGCAACAGCTTCGCCAGTCCGGAGGATCCCGCCGACGCGACCTATACGACCAACCGCCTCCTCAGCATCTACGTCAATTACACGCCCAGCGGCGGGGGCCTTTCGATCCCCGTGGCCCGGCGTCACTACCGCAATCAGAGGGTCGCCTAATGCAGTGGCTCAAACAATCCACCGCCGTCACCCTCAAGATCGGCCCGTTTCTCGACGCGAGCGACGGCGACACGGCCGAGACGGCCCTGACGATCAGCCAGGCGGACGTGCGGCTGGCCAAAAACGGGGGCGCCTTCGCCCAGAAAAACGACGCCACCGCGTGTACCCACGACGAGAACGGGTGGTACGGCTGCCCCCTGAACACCACCGACACCGGCACGCTCGGCCGGTTGCAACTGGCCGTGCACGAATCCGGGGCCCTGGCGGTCTGGCACGAGTGTATGGTCCTGCCGGCCAACGTCTACGACGCCCTGGTCGCCGGCAGCGACCAGCTCGAGGTCGACGCCACCCTGATCGAGGGCGCCGACGCGAGCGATCAGGTCAATGCCGCCTGCGACACGGCCCTGGCCGACTACGACGGCCCGACGAAGGCGGAGATGGACAGCGGCTTCGCCGGTCTCAACGATGTCTCGGCCGCCGAGGTCAACGCGCAGTGCGATACCGCCCTGGCCGACTACGACGCGCCCACGAAGGCCGAGATGGATAGCGGCTTTGCCGGCCTCAACGATCTCTCGGCCGCCCAGGTCAACGCCGAGTGCGATACGGCGTTGGCCGACTACGACGCCGCAACGAAGGCAGAGATGGACGCCGCCTTCGCGGCCTTGAATGATCTGTCCGCCGCCGAGGTCAACGCCCAGTGCGATACGGCCATTGCCGACGCCAGTCTCGCCACGGCCGCCGCCCTGGCGACGGTGGATGGCAACGTGGACGCCATCCTGGCCGATACGGGCACGGACGGCGTTATCGTCGCCGAGCTCAAGGCCAGTGCCCTGGCGGACCTGTTCGATACCGACAGCGGCACGACGTACGGGGCCGCCGTGGCTGGCTCGCTCGTCAAGGAGACGGCGGACAACGCCGGCGGCAGCGCCCTGACCCTGGCCGAGATCGCCGACGCCGTCTGGGACGAGGCCGCCGCCGGCCATACCGACGCCGGCAAGGCGGGGCGCCAGCTCTGGACGGACGTCGATGCCATCCTGGCCGACACCGGCAGCGACGGCGTCGCGGTCGCGGCCGCGTCCAAAACGGGGTACAAGCTGGCCCCCGACGGATTCGATTCGATCACCACGACCGCGCCGAGCGGCGTGGCCTCGAACTTCCGCGAGATGGTCGTGCAGCTCTGGCGCCGCTTCTTCCAAAAGGCGACGATGACCTCGACCCAACTGAAAACATACGCCGACGACGGCAGTACGCCGGTGACCACGCAAACGATCAGCGACGACGGCACCACGCAGACGCAGGGGGCCGCCAGCTGATGGAGAACGCACGATGCGCTTACTGGGCACGATCAGCGGCACGATCAACGACGAGGACCGGGCCTTCTTCGGCCCCGGGGCGCCGTTCGATCTGCCCGCCGCGGCCCCGGCCGAAGAGGAAATCGAAGAGGCCTTGAAAATGAGCTTTTCCCTGGTAACGATCTGCAATATGGCCCTGGCCAAGTGCGGCATTTCCCAGCCGATCGAGTCGCTCGACTTCGCCCCCGACGCCACCGTCCCGCAGGAGGCCCGCATGTGCGCCCTGTACTGGGAACTCGCGTTCCAGGCCGCCGCCCGCGGCCACAACTGGGGCTGCCTGACCACCGACGCCGACATCTCGGCCAACCTCGCGGCCGCCCCCGTCGTGGGCTACGACCACGCCTATTCCCTGCCGGCGAACTGCCTGCGGGTGGTCACCGTGCATAACGGCGACCGACCCTGGGCCCGGCGCGGCAACCTGCTCTGTACCGACGCCACCGAGGTCCGGATCGAATACGTCCAGTACACCCTGCAGACCGAGCTCTACGACCCCCTGTTCGTGGAGGCCCTGGTCATGCGCCTGGCGGCCCACCTGGCCCCGGCCCTGCTGGGCGAAGGGGCCGCCGACGTCGCCGACGGCCTGATCGCCTGGCACGAGCGCGTCTCGTTGCCGCTGGCCCGCTTCGTCGATTCCAGCGAGCAGAGCGTGCGCTCGCTCGATATCCATACCTGGAGGGACAGTCGCCGATGATCCGCGCGCCCTTGCCCTTTCTGGCCCTGGCCCTGGCGGGCCTGATCGCCGCCCTGACGGCGGGGTTTACCGTCGTCCAGAGCAGCTTCTCTGGCGGCCAGCTCAGTCCCCTGGCCTACGCCCGGATCGACGCCGAGCGCTACTACCAGAGCTGCCAGACGCTGGAGAACCTGATCGCCGTCCCACAGGGCCCGGCCGTCCGCCGGCCCGGGACCCGCTTCGTGGCGGCCACCGACGGCAACCAGGTGGCCCGGTTGGTCCCCTTTCGGTACTCCGTCGCCGACTGCTACGTCCTGGAATTCACCGACGCCAACCTCCGGGTGATCCGCGACCACGGCCTGGTGACGAACGACGACAGCAGCATCTACACCCTGGCGACACCCTTCCAGGCCAGCGAGCTGGCGGCGCTGCAATGGAGCCAGCACGCCGATGTGATGTACCTGGTCAGCGGCACCGACTTTCCCCAGAAACTGGCCCGCACCGATCACAACGACTGGTCCCTCGCCGCCGCCGACATCAACGATGGACCCTTTCTGACCGAGAACGTCAGCAGCACGACCCTGGCCGCCGACGCCAACAGCGGCGACGTGAATCTCGTCAGCTCCGCGCCCCTCTTCGAGAGCGGCCACGTGGGCGGCTACTGGCGCCTGCGCGATCTGGTCGGCACCCAGCAGGTGGACGGGAGCTTCACGAGTACCGGCCAGAGCTCCTCGATCTTCTGCCAGGCCGGGGAGGAGTTCGAGTGGGACGTCCACGGCGGCCCGGCCTGGGAGGCCACGGTGGAATTGCAATACTCCAGCGACGGCGGCTCGACCTGGACGCCCTATACGCTGATCATCAGCGAGGGCGGCGCCTCGACGGATCCGACCGTCTACGCGAACGATACCGGCAGCGACGTGCGCTTGCGCGTCGCGTGCACGGACTATACGGCCGGCACCATCTACTACAGCCTTTGGACGCGCCCCTACCTGCACCGGGGCGTGGTACAGATCACCGCCGTGACCGACCCCTGCCAGGCGAGCGCCACGGTGCAGCGCCGCCTGGCGGGCGACGGCACCGGGGCCACCGCCCGCTGGAGCGAGGGCGCCTGGAGCCCGAAGCGCGGCTACCCCAGCGCCGTGGCGACGTACAACGATCGCCTCGTCTACGCGGCCACGAGCGATCGGCCGCTGACGCTGTGGTTCTCGGCCACCGGGGCGTACGAGAGCTTCGACACCGGCGCCGGCGACGACGCCGACGCCTTCAGCTACCAGCTCGGCCGGGCGGAGCAGGACCCGATCGTCTGGCTCGTCAGCCAGCGCCGCCGCGGCCTGGTCTGCGGGACCACGGGCAGTCTCTTCGAGCTGGAGCCCTTCGATCTCACCCAGGGGATTACCCCCAACAATCCCCCGGCGATCGCCAACGTGCTGGCCCTGCCCTGCGCCGCCGTGGCCCCGGCCCTGGCCCAGAACATCACCCTCGTCGTGCAGCGGGGCGGCCGCAAGGTGCGCGAGGTCCTCTATTCCTACGAGGCCGACGCCCTGATCGCCCCGGAGCTGACCCTCTTCGCCGAGGACGTCACGGCCGGCGGCGTGACGGCGCTGGCCTGGACGGACCAGCCCTACAGCCTGCTCTGGGCCGCCACCGCCGACGGCGGTCTGCTGGCGTGCACCTACGATCGCGCCTACCAGATCGTGGCCTGGTCCGGCCACCGCCTGGGCGGCCCGGGCGCGGTCGAGAGCCTCTGTGCGATTCCCGGCGCCGAGGAGGATGAACTCTACCTCTGCGTCCGGCGCACCGTGGAGGACCAGACGGTGCGCTACCTCGAATACCTCAGCGGCTGGGCCCTGGCGGGCAACGATCCCTGCGCCGCCTACTTCGTGGACAGCGGGCTGTCCTACCAGGGGCCCCCGGCGATGGTGTTTGCCGGACTCCAGCACTTGAGCGGCCAGACCGTCGCCGTCCTGGCGGATGGTCGCCCCGCCCGTCATAGCGTCACGCGCGACACCTGGGACGTCGGCGCCTACGCCCGGCCCACACCGGGCGCCCGCTATTACGTCGACGCCACGAACGGCAACGACGCCGATCACGGCCTGAGCCCCGACCACGCCTGGCAAACGCTCGGCCAGGTCGCGGCCTCCAGCTTCGCCCCCGGCGATGCGGTCTTGTTGAAGCGGGGCCAGCTCTGGCGCGAAAGTCTCCCGGTCCCTGCCGGCGGCGAGCCCGGCCGCCGCTTCCGCCTGGGGGCCTACGGCAGCGGCCCCCGTCCCGTGCTCAGCGGGGCCGATCTCGTGACGGACTGGTCCGACGAAGGCGGCAACGTCTGGAGCGCCATCCTGGCCCAGGCCCCGGATGTCGTCTATTTCGACGGGGCCTACGGCCACGAAGAGGGCGCCCAGGGCGCCGTCGACGCGGCCCTCGATTGGTACTGGTCGGCCGAGAGCCTCTACGTCTATGCGACCTCCGACCCCAATGCCCTCTATACCGAGCCCGGCGTGGAGGCCATGGTGCGGGCCAAAGGCGTCTACGATTCGTTCGCCGACCACAACTACGTCACCGTGGAGGATCTGGAGATCCGCCACTTCGGCTATGGCATCCACATTCCCTATTCCGATTACTGGATCGTCCAGGACTGCAGCGTGCACGATTGCGGCGCCCGCGAGGGCAACACCGACGACTGCATCGCGCTGGTGCAGCACGCGGACCACCACGTCATCCAGCGCTGCGAAGTCTACCGCGGCGGCACCCACGGGATCTACACCTTCGGCGGCCACGACAACCTCATCCAGTACAACCTCGTCTACGACTGCGATCATTGCAATATCGACACCCATTGGAACACCGGGGGCACCGCCGACAACGTCATTCGCTGGAACTGCTGCTATTTCACCAGCGATTTCGTCGACACCGGGGAGAGCGCCAACGGAATCTTCGTGCGGGGCACCGGCGGCAATGCGGTGACGGGCACCCGGATCTACGGCAACCTGCTCTGGAACGACACCGGCAGCGACCGCCACGCCATCTTCATCTATCAGGACACGAACGACACCCACGTCTACGGCAACACCTGGCGCGACATGGTCACCGAGCTGGATACGGCCGACGGCACGGTCACGCTGCGGAACAACGCGGCCTACACCGAGACGCGGGTCTTCCGCGCCCTCGACCAGAACGGCATCACCGTCAATTACAACGTGTGGGACTGCAACAGCGGAACCCTCGTGCAGATCGATTCGCTCACCGGCGGCGCCGGCCCGGAGTTTACCGAGGCCGAATGGTCGGCCTATCAGACCGAGAGCGGCTGGGACGCCAATTCGACCAACGCCGATCCCAACTTCGTCGACCCCGCGGGGCACGATTTCCGCTTGAACGCCGGCTCGCCGGCGATCGATGCCGGCCTGAACCTGGGCGCCGCCTACGGCCACGCCCTCGACCCGAACGCCAGCTGGCCGGCCGCCGTGGCGACGCTCGATCAAAACGATCTGGGCGCCGGCTGGGAGATCGGGGCCTACGCCTACGACGCCGGGGCCCCCAGCTATTATGTGGATGCCACCGACGGCAACGACGCCCACGACGGCCTGAGCCCCGAGCAGGCCTGGCAGAGCCTGGCGAAGGTCTCGGCCTCCAGCTTCGAGCCCGGCGATTCCATCCTGCTCCAGCGCGGCGAGCTCTGGCGCGAGAGTCTCCAGGTCCCGGCGGCGGGAACCGACGCCAACCGGCTGACGATCGGCGCCTACGGCAGCGGGGCGCGGCCGGTCCTGAGCGGCTCCGACGTCCTCGCCGCCTGGACCCCCGACGGCAACGATGTCTGGAGCGCCGCCCTGACCACCGATCCCACCGTCGTCTGGTTCGACGGCGCCTACGGCCGCGAGCGGCCCACCGTGCCCGATCTCAACACGCCGACCGACTGGCATTGGGACGCCAATCGCCTCTACGTCTACGCGACCAGCGACCCCAACGCCCTCTATACCGAGCCGGGGATCGAGGCCGCCGTCCGCACGAAAGGGCTGTACGATTACTTCGCCGACCGGGATTACGTCACGGTTCGGGACCTCGAGATCCGCCACTGCGGCTACGGGATCCACATCCCCTACGCCGACCATTGGATCGTTCAGGACTGCTACATCCACGATTGCGGGCCCCGCGAGGAAACCGCCGCCACGGGGATCATTCTCGTGGAGGGCGCCGATCACCATCGGATCCGCCGGTGCGAGATCTGCCGCTGCGGGGCCTACGGGATCTATCTCTACGGCGGCCAGCAGAACATCCTGGAAGAGAATCTCCTCTACGATTGCGACCACGGCAATCTCGCCGTCCAGTACAACACCGGCGGCACGGCCGACAACGTGATTCGCTACAATTGCAGCTGCTTCACCTCCGAGTTCGTGGATACCGGGGACGCCGCCAACGGGCTGTCGATCCGCGGCTACGACGGCAACGAGGTCACCGGTACGCGCATCTACCGCAACCTGTTCTGGAACGACACCGGCAGCGAGCACCGCTCCATCGCGCTGTACTACGATGCCAACGATACGCTGATCTACAACAACACGTGGTACGAGATGTTCGCGGAGCTCAATACCGGGGGCGGCCCGGCCACGCTGCGGAACAACGTGGCCTACGCCACCGGTCTGGTACTCCGTGCCGCGAACCTGACCAATTTGACCGTCAATTACAACGTCTGGGATAACGCCGGCGCCGCCGCGCTGATCCGCATCGATTCCCTGCTGGGCGGACACGGGCCGGAGTTTACGGAGGCGGAATGGTCCTGGTACCGCGCCGAGACCGGCTGGGACGCCAACGGGGTCAATGGCGCGCCGAACTTCCTGGACCCGGCGGCCCATGACTTCACCTTGGGCCTCGACTCCGTCTGCCTCGATGCGGGCCTCGATCTGGGCGCCGCCTACGCCGAGGCCCTCGATCCGAACTCCGTCTGGCCGGACGCCGTCGCCACCGCCGAGCCGAACGATCCCAGCGGCGAGGTCGTGCTGGCCGCACCGGCCGCCTGGGTGCACGCCGGCCTGGGCTACCCCTCGACCCTGCGCACGGTGCGCTACGATGTGGTGGGCGAGGCCGGGGCCACCTGGGCCCGGCGCAAAACGATCCCCCGCGTGACCGTCAATTTCTACCGCACCCTCGGCGCCCAGATCGGCCCGGACGCCGCGCACCTGCGCGAACCCGATTGGTATCCGCCCGGGGCCCCGGTCCGCGCCGACGGTCCCGAACTCTTTACCGGCGATCGCGAGATCTTTCTGCCCACCACGTACGATCTCGACCACGCCGAGCTCCTGCTGCGCCAGAGCGAGCCCTGGCCGCTGACCGTGCGGGCGCTGGCCGTCGAAGTGGAGGTGCGCTGATGAATCCGAGCGCGATGGCCTTTCTGGTCCAAAGCGGCGGCAAGGCCGTGCAGGCCGGCGGCGCCCTCTATACGGCCCGCAAAGAGGCCGAGGCCCTCGCGGCCCAGGCCGCCGAGACGCTGCGCACCGCCGCCGAGGCCGAGGCCGCCGGGAAATGGCAACAGCAGCGGCGCCACGAGGACACCCGCCGGCTGCTGTCGAGCCAGCGGGCGGCCTTCGGGGCCGCCGGCGTCACGATGGAAGGGGCCCCGACGCAGCTGCAGGCCCGCACCCAGCGCGAGGCGGTCCTGGACCGGATGATGCTCGCCCGCAATACCGAGCAGCTCATGCGCTCCCTGCACCGCGACGCCGCGGCCCTGCTGGAAGCGGCCGAGACCCGCCGCACCACCGGCCTGATCGAGGCCTTCGGGAGCTTTTTCTGATGCTGTCCTTCGTCCGCCAGACGCCGCCGACGTATCGACCGCCGCAATACACCGGCCTGCCCGCCCAGGCGGCCGCCGGGGTGGGGCAGGCGCTCACCGGCCTGGGCCGCGGCGTTGCCGAGTGGGGGCGCCGCCGCCGGGATCGCGCTGACTGGCTCGCCGCCAGCCGGGCCTGGCGGGCCCTGGACGAGTGGCAGCACCGCTATCTGCGGGCCCTGCCGCAGCGCCAGCAGGAGCTGGCCCGCACCGGCGTCGATCCGGTCACCGGGGCCAGTACCACCGGCTACGAGCGGGAGCTGGACGCGTATCCCCAGGCGGTCCGGGCGGAATTCCAGCGGCTGGCCGCCGAGCTGGCCCCCAGCGCCCGGGCCCTCTTCGAACAGCGCTACAACGACCGCGCCGCCCAGTGGGCGGACGTGACCGTCGGGACGCTGGAGAGTCTGGAACTGCAGAACGTCGCCGGCGAGATCCAGGGCCTGGCCGCCGCCGATCGCACGGCCGACGCCGAGCTGCTGCTCCAGCAGTACCGCGACCGCCTGTCGCCGGCGGACGTCACGCGCCTGCGCCAGGCGATCGCCGAGGCGTCGCTGGCGGCGCGGCGGGCCAGCGCCGAGGACTATCTCCAGAACGTGGCGGCCTCCAGTGGCTGGGAGGCGGCCGGCGCCCTGCTGCAGGATCCCGCCTGGCAGCAGACGATGGGCCTGGACCTGCCCGAGGCCAGCGAGACCAAGACGGACCTGGACAAATTCGTCCGGGCC
>Ga0180434_10008175_pt1 | contig 11624 bp, 12 predicted proteins | sample SS_ome_7_FD_132453 | JGI IMG/M metagenome (GOLD analysis project Ga0180434, IMG submission 132453) | Hypersaline lake sediment archaeal communities from the Salton Sea, California, USA - SS_1_D_2 metaG | ecosystem: Environmental > Aquatic > Non-marine Saline and Alkaline > Hypersaline >... | reverse complement strand
GTGTAACGGTCCGGCTGCCGACGACCGACCGGTGATGGTCGAACGGCGGCATGCCCACTATCACGTGCACGGGCCTGATATCGCGCACGGCCATCAGCACAACAACTTTTCGGCGGGAGGACACACCCATGACCATGACACCCATTGAGCGGAACGCAGCCCCACGCAAAGCCTTCACGCTTATCGAACTGCTGGTGGTGATCGCCATCATCGGCGTGCTGGTGGCGATGCTGCTGCCGGCTGTGCAGCAGGCCCGTGAGTCGGCCCGGCTCTCCAGCTGCAAGAACAACCTGAAGCAGTTCGGCGTGGCGATGCACAACTACGAGACGGCCCGCAAGCACCTGCCGACCGGGTATGAGTACGAGTATTCCGCCGGCGGCAATACCAAGGGATTCTCCTGGGGCACGCTGCTGCTGCCGCTGATTGAAGAGCCGGCGATCTACGATCAGATTGACTTCACCAAGCCGCTGTACCATGCCGACAACCTCCTGCCACGCGAGACCCATCTGGCAACCTTCCTCTGCCCGACCGACACCGTCTCACCGACCGGCTACGTCGAGATGGGACCGGGCGAACGATTCGCCATGGCCTGCTACGCCGCCAACTTCGGCCCGCCCGACCTCGACGCCACCCAGGAACAGCGGAGCGGCGTCTTCAGCCGCAACAGCAAGACCCGGCTGGCTGAGATCACCGACGGCCTCTCCAAGACCTTGATGCTGGGGGAACGCCAGAACGGCCCGTTCCGCGACGGGGCCAGCCACGGCAACCATTTCGAGTACGAGACCGCCTGGTGCGGTGCCATCCGCGACCATGTTGACCCCACCGACGACCATGGCCACATGGTGCTGTTCCAGACTGGCCATACCCCCAACAGCCCGCAGAGCGACGACCGCGACGTCTCGGCGGCCCACAGCGGGCTGGCACTCTTCCTCATGTGCGATGGCTCGGTACGGCCGATCGAGCGGGAAATCAGTCCGACGGTCTACACCAATCTCGGCACTCGAGCCGGCGGTGAAGTGATCCGCGAGTGACTTCTATGAGAGCTTTCGTCCCTCCTCCACCGAGGCATTTCCCATGACGCGATGCCCCGCTTTGTCTGTCATCAAGCGACTCCCGGCCGCCGGCTTGCTGCTGGCGGTCCTCATCGGCCCGAGCCGTGCCGTCGAGCCGACCGGGGGCCGTCCCACCGTCGGTCAGATCGAAAGGCTCGACCCCCGGTTCGATGCCCTGGTGCCGGCCAACGCTGCGATCGAGGTCCTCGCCATGGGGTTTGCATGGTCAGAGGGGCCAGTCTGGGTGGCTGACGATGCCGGCGGCCTGCCCGCCGGCTCGCTGTTGTTCAGCGACATTCCAAACAACCGGATCCACCGCTGGCACCCGCGGGAGGGGCTCTCGGTGTTCCTCGAGCCGGCCGGTTTCACCGGTCCGGCCGCCTATGGCAAGGAGCGGGGAAGCAACGGGCTCGCGGTCGATTCCGCCGGTCGGCTGCTCTGCTGCGAACACGGCGACCGGCGGCTGAGCGTGCTCACCGCTGGCGGTGGCAAGCGGACGCTTGCAGACGCCTGGCGGGGCAAACGCTTCAACAGCCCCAATGACCTGGCGGTGCATCCCTCGGGAGCGATCTATTTCACCGACCCGCCCTACGGGCTGCCCGGAGGCTTTGACGACCCGCGTCGGGAAATTGATCACTGCGGTGTTTATCGCTGGCGGCCCACCGGCGAGGTCGACCTGCTTTGCGACAGCCTGACCCGGCCCAACGGCATCGCCTTCTCGCCCGACGAGCGGAAACTCTACGTCGCCCAGTCGGACCCGCAGCAGCCGATTATCAAGGTGTTTGAGCTCCAGGCCGACGGCAGCCTCGACGCCGGGCAGATCTTCTTCAATGCCGCAGCCCTGGCGAAGCAACGGGCGGGAAACCCGGACGGCTTGAAGGTCGACACGGCCGGCAACCTGTTCGCCACAGGCCCCGGCGGCGTCCTCGTCATCGCCCCGGACGGCACTCACCTCGGCAGCCTGTTGACCGGCCAGAAGACCGCCAACTGCTGTTTTGGCGAAGACGGCAAGACGCTGTTTATCACCGCCGACATGCTGCTCTGCCGGGTGCGGCTCGCCACCGCCGGCTGGTGAATCAGTGGCCGGTCGGCCACGAGAAGAGCCGCAGCCGGTTGCCGTCAGGATCGGCGGTCACCAGTTCGCGGAAGCCCTCGGGATGGGTCTTCGGCTCGACCAGTTCCGCTCCGGCCTCTCGCAACCGCACGTGGGCCGACTCCAGATCGACCACCTCGAAGCCGAGGCTCCAACGACCGCTCGCCGCGCCGGCCGCGTCGCGACTGAGAATCGCCACTCGGGTGTCGCCCGCTTCAAACAGGGCGTAGCCGTCATCGACCACCCTGACGAGCACCCGCAGGCCGAGGACATGCCGGTACCAATCGACCATGTCGGCCCACCGCGAGGTCCGCAGTTCGACGCTGAACAACGTCGGCCGGTGATGGATCGGCAGGGTCATGGCAACAGCCTTGGAACCAGCCCGGCGGCACGACGAAGCCGCCGGTTTACTCTGTTAGCGGGTTGTACCGGGAAGGCCCGGTGGCCACCAGTGGCCGAATCCTGCTAGCTGACAGCAGAGGTTGGGCTTCTCGAAATCAGTGGAAAAACCGAGAATCATGGTCTCCCGATCAGCCCGCGGGAATCTTCTCGACCACCCTGAAACGACGCTTCGCCGATGCCCGACACCTCCGCCCGCTCCCCCACCACGCCGACAACCACCGCGGCGGCCCTTGAGCAGGCCCGCCGCGACAAGCTGGCGAAACTCGAACAGCTGGGGGTGGATCCCTGGGGCCAACGGTTTGCCACGGTGGCGGCAATTGGCGACGTCCGCGACCAGGGGGACCGACTCGCGCACGACGCCGGCGACGGGCCGACGGTCCGGGTGGCCGGCCGGATCATGCTGCTGCGGAACGCCGGCCGGCTGGTCTTTCTCGATTTGGTCGACCGCACCGGCCGCATTCAGGTGATGCTTGGCAAGAAGCAGGTCGGGCCCGACGCCTGGCCGGTCGTCGGCTGCCTCGACTTGGGCGACATCATCGGCGTCGAGGGCCGGCTCGGCCACTCAAACTCCGGCGAGATGACGGTCTTCGCCAGCAGCCTGACCTTCTTGACCAAGGCGCTGGAGACCCCGCCCGACAAATTCCACGGGCTGGTCGACCCCGAACTGCGGCAGCGAATGCGGTACCTCGACCTGATCCACGGCGAGGGCGTCCGCGACCGGTTTGTCGCCCGCAGCCGAATCATTGCGGCAATCCGCCAGACCCTTTCCCGACAGGGATACCTCGAGGTCGAGGGACCGACCCTGCAAGAGACCGCCGGCGGGGCTGCCGCCCGGCCGTTCAAGACCCACCACAACGCCCTCGACATGCCGCTGGTGCTGCGGATCGCGTTGGAACTGCACCTCAAGCGGCTGCTGGTCGGCGGCCTCGAGCGGGTCTTTGAACTCGGCCGCGTCTATCGCAACGAGGGCATCAGCCCGCGGCACAACCCCGAGTTCACCATGCTCGAGGCCTATGAGGCCTACGGTGACTACGGCACGATGATGGACCTCACCGAGGCAATCCTGGTCGCCGCCGCCGCGGCGGCCGGAGCCCCCGAGACCTTCACCTGGATGGGCCACGAGGTCAGCCTCAAGCCGCCCTTTCCACGGAAGCGGTATGACGACCTGCTGGCCGAGGTGACCGGCTGTGACCCGGCCGATCCGGCCAGCATCGCGGCCGCAGCGAAACAGCATGAGATTGAGACCGCCGGCCGGCACCCCGATGTGATCAAGAGCGAGCTCTTCGAGGCCACGGTCGAGAAGACCCTCTCCGGACCGATCTTTGTCATTGACTACCCCGCCGCCGTCTGCCCGCTGACCAAGCGGAAGGCCGATGCACCCGCCATCGCCGAACGGTTTGAGCTGTATGTCGCCGGCATGGAGCTGGCCAACGCCTACACCGAACTCAACGACCCCGACCTGCAGGAAGAGCTGTTCCGCACCCAGCTCGCCGGCCTGCCGGATGATGAGTCGATGGCCCGCATGGACACCGACTTTATCAAGGCCCTGCGGCACGGCATGCCCCCGGCGGGCGGCCTTGGTATCGGCATCGACCGGCTGGTGATGTTTCTGACCCAGGCAGCGTCGATCCGCGACGTGATCCTGTTCCCCATCCACCGCCCCCACGGCGGCTGACGCCCCGCTGCACCGCGATGTACAAACTCCTGCTCTGCTGGCGGTATCTCCGCACCCGCTGGATTGCTCTGGCGAGTGTTATCAGCGTGACGCTCGGGGTGGCCACGATGATCGTGGTCAACGCCGTGATGGCGGGCTTCTCCAATGAGATGCAGACGCGGATTCACGGGATTCTCTCCGACCTCGTCTTCGAGAGCCATTCCCTCTCGGGCTTCCAGGATCCGAAGTGGCACATGGAAGAGATCGAGCGGGCAGCCGGCGACCAGATTGCCGGCATGACGCCGACCGTGGCGGTGCCGGCGATGCTCAGTTTTCAGGTGCGAAATCAGTGGGTGACTCGCCAGGTGATGTTCATCGGCATCGACCCGGCCACCCACGCCCAGGTCAGTGACTTCGGTCGCTACCTCCAACATCCCGCCAACCGGCAGCAGCTCTCCTTTGGCCTGCGGGAGGGGGGCTATGACACCACCGACAGCCAGAGCCCGACTGAGACCCCAACCCGCCCGGCGCTGGAGCATGCCGGCTGGCCGCACCGCCGGATGCGGGTCGAGCGGGAACGGCTCTGGAAACAGCGACTGGAGTCGCAGGCTGCCGAAAACGGCAATCCTACCCGGCCGGTCGATCAGCAGGTCGATGCGGTTCTGGCCGCGACCACCGCCGCCGAGCAACCGGCGCCGGCCGCCGCCACGACCGCCGCCGACGCCACCCCGGCCGAGCCAGCCTCTGCCGTCATGCCGCGGCAGAACCCATTCCAGAGAGCCCGCCCCGAACCCCAAGGCCGGACGATGGACCCGGCCAAGGAGCAGTTCACCGGGATTGTGCCCGGCATCGGTCTGGCGAGCTTCCGCAACCGTGAGGGCGTCGACCAGTTCCTGACGCTGCCGGGGGACGATGTGAAGATCACCTTCCCGACCGCCGGCACGCCGCCAAAGGCGGTCAGTGACACCTTCACGATCGTCGACTTCTACGAAAGCAAGATGAGCGAGTACGACTCGAACTTCGTCTTCGTGCCGATCGACGCCCTGCAGCGGATGCGAGGCATGATCGACCCCCAGACCGGTATCCCGAGCGTCAACTCCATCCAGATTAGGCTCAAGCCCGAGGCTGATCTCAACGTGGTCCGCGACAAGCTCCGGCAGGTCTTTCCGGCCGACCTCTATGCGATCGCCACCTGGCGGGACAAGCAGGGGCCGCTGCTTTCGGCGGTTGACATGGAGATGGCGGTACTCAACATCCTGCTGTTTCTGATCATCGCTGTCGCCGGCTTCGGGATCCTGGCGATCTTTTTCATGATCGTGGTGGAAAAGACCCGTGACATCGGCATCCTCAAAGCCCTCGGCGCGACCGCCTCGGGTATTGCGGGCATCTTCCTTGGCTACGGGCTCTTTCTCGGCCTCGTGGGGGCCGGTGCGGGGCTGGCCCTCGGCCTGGGCATCACCTGGAACATCAACCAGATCCGGCAGGCGGTCGAGTGGTGCACCGGAGCCCGGGTCTTCGACCCGTCGATCTACTACTTCTTCCAGATTCCGACAATCGTCGACCCGGCGACGATCGCCTGGATCATCGTGGGGGCCGTGTCGATCGCCGTCGGCTCAAGCGTCTTGCCGGCGGTGCGGGCGGCTCGGCTCCATGCGGTGGAGGCGCTGCGGCATGAGTAACCCGACCTTCAGCAGCTTCGCCAGTACCATGCTTGAGGCCCGGCAGGTCCGCAAACGGTACACGTCGGGCAGCACCACGTTGGAGGTGCTTCGCGGCGTCGACTTTGCACTGCCCCGCGGCGGCTTTACGGCGGTTGTCGGCCAGAGCGGCTCGGGCAAAAGCACGCTGCTGCATCTCCTCGGCCTGCTCGACGCTCCTGACGGCGGCGAGGTGCGGCTGGAGGGCAGGCGGATCGACAACCTGCCGGCGGTTGAACGCGACCGCCTGCGGAACACCGCCATCGGCATGGTTTTCCAGGCCTACCATCTGTTGCCGGAACTCACCGCCGTCGAAAACGTGCTGACGCCGCTGTTGATCCGCCATGGCATCTGGGACTGGTTCAGCCGCCGCCGCGAGGCCCGCCGGGAGGCGGAGGAACTGCTCGATCGCTTCGGCCTCTCTGGCCGGCTGCACCACCGGCCCCGGCAGCTGTCCGGCGGCGAGATGCAGCGGGTGGCGATCGCCCGGGCCCTGATCACCCGCCCGCGGGTGCTGCTGGCCGATGAGCCGACCGGCAACCTCGACGAGGCCAGCGGAGCCGGCATCATCGAAACCCTCGGCGAGTTGAACCGCGACCGGGGCCTCTCTATAGTGCTCGTCACGCATGATGCGGGCATCGCCCGGCAGGCCCGCGGCATCGTGCGGCTCTCCGCCGGCCGGGTCGAAACTGTCGCCCCTGCCGCCTGAAAGCACCTCCGATGCCCCGCACCATTTTTCTCAACGACCGACTCGTGCCCGAGTCCGAAGCCCGAATCAGCGTCTTTGATCACGGGCTGCTCTACGGCGACGGGGTCTTCGAGGGGCTGCGGAGCTACGCCGGCCGGGTCTTCCGGCTCGACGCCCACCTCGACCGGCTCTGGGCCAGCGGCCGGGCGATCTGCCTGGAGATTCCGCTGAGCAGGGAGGCGCTGGCCCAGGCGGTGATCGACACGCTGGCGGCCAACAGGCTGGAGGACGGCTACATCCGGCTGATCGTCACCCGCGGGGCGGGCACGCTCGGCCTTGACCCCAACCGCTGCAGCAACCCTCAGGTGATCATCATCGCCGACACCATCAGCCTCTATCCGCCGGAGTTCTACGAACAGGGTCTGCGAATCGTCACCGCCGCCACCCAGCGGATTCAGTCGGCCGCCCTGTCGCCGCGGATCAAGTCGCTGAACTATCTCAACAACATTATGGCCAAGCTCGAAGGGCTGCAGGCAGGCTGCGTCGAGGCATTGATGCTCAACCACAAGGGCGAGGTGGCTGAATGCACCGGTGACAACATCTTCGTGGTCCGATCGGGCCGGCTGCTCACGCCGCCACCCGACGCCGGCATTCTCGAGGGCATCACCCGCAACGCGGTAATGGAACTGGCCCATGCCGCCGGCATCGACTGCCGCGAAACGACGCTCACCCGGCACGACCTCTACACCGCTGAAGAGTGTTTCCTGACCGGCACGGCCGCGGAGGTGATTCCCGTCGTCGAGATCGATGGCCGGAAGATTGGCCACGGCAGCCCAGGCCCGGTCAGCCGCCGACTCAAGGACGATTTCCACACCCTGGTGCGGCACTAGGCTCTGTCGGAAATGGCGACGGTCGGCCCGAGCGCGGGCTGCCCTGGTTGCTGCCAAGGTTGAGCGAAGCAGCCAGATTTGCAGATCGGGCGAGGGAGCCGGACGGAGCCTGAGGGCAGATGGGCCGCTCGAAGGCAGCTCCTGAGTTGTCAGGCAGAGCTCGGCCGCTACTCGTCGCCGAGCCCGTCGTACCGCGAGGCGTAGCCGGGCTCCCGGGCCCGGACCAGTTCGGCCTCGTACTCGCGCATGATCCGGCTTTGGATGGCCTCGCGACAGGCGGCATTGATCGGATGGGCGATGTCGGCATAAAGCCGCACGCGACCATCGCCGTCCCGGGGCAGGTGGCTGTCATTGAGTTTGGTTCCGCACTGGTTGCAGTAGGCCGCCTTGAGCGGATTCTTGAAGCTGCACTGCCGGCAGTGGCCGCAGAGCTTGCGGCTGGGCATGGCGACGAACGGCCCGCTCGGCCCGCCGATCAGCTTGATGTCGCGAATCACAAAGCCACCATCGATTGTGATGGAGCAGAAGGCGAGAAGCCGTTCGGCGACATTCTCGACGAGCTTGATCCGCACTTCGGTGATTTCCATGCCGTTCCCCCGAGAGAACCAACAGCCTGGCGATTCCCCGTCGCCGGCCGCGGCTGCAGGACAGTCAGATTTTCATCCCGCGCGGCAGACGGCCCCGCCCCACCGCCAGGCGGGTCCGAAACACACCCGGCCAGCCGGCCGCCCGCAGCCGGCCGGCCAGCCGGTTTGCTTCGCTGCGGCTCCGGCAGAGGCTGAAGCAGGCGCTGCCGCTGCCGGTAAGCAGCGGTCGCACCGCTCCAGCCCGACGCATCTCGACGAGCAGGCGATCGACGGCGGGAGCCAGCCGGCGGGCCGGCGGTTCGAGCATGTTGTCCAGCAGCGGCAACGCCTGCCGCATCCGTCCCGCGGCCAGAGCGGCCGCGAGAACGGCCGCCTCCCCCCGTCGGCCGGCATCAGGCTCGCAGGCGGCGTAGACCGCAGCGGTCGAAAGCCCCTCGGCCGGACAGGCGATGACAACCGGCAGCGGCCGGATGCCGGGAACGGGCACCACCCGCTCGCCGCGGCCGCCCACCAGACCGGAACCGTTGGTGAAAAACCAGGGAATATCGCTGCCAATCTCGGCGGCAAGGTCCGCGAGTTGCTGGGGCAGCCAGTTGAGACCCCAGAGCCGAGCCGCAGCTGTCAGGGCCGCGGCCGCATCACTTGAGCCGCCACCAAGCCCCGCCCCCGAAGGTATCGCTTTGGCCAATTCAATCGCCAGGCCGGCTTCGACGCCGGCCCGGGCAGCGAGCAGCCGGACCGCCCGCAGCACCAGATTGCGGTCGTCGGCCGGCACATCGCGGGCAAGTTGCCGGCCGCCGCCGCGGGCCAGCCCGCCACGGAAACTCACCGCCAGCGAGAACCTGCCCGGGGCCGCCAGCGAGAGCGTCAGCCGGTCGTGGAGGGAGATCGGCACCATCAGGCTTTCGATCTCGTGATAGCCGTCAGGCCGGCGGGCAAGCACCTGCAGCGACAGATTGAGCTTGGCCGGCGCGCAAACCAAGACAGCTGCATCGGAACTTTTCTCGCAGGCCCGCCCGACCACCTTTCGCTTCCCTTTCTCCAGCCACCCCGCGGGGACCGTCATCGAAAACGGCACGCAATCGGCGGCCACCACGACAACCTGCCAGCCAGCCGAGATCACCACAAAGCGGCACGGCGGCGGCGGCAGAAGAAGTCCCTGAAGACCAAGTCAAGAGCTTAGCGGCGGCAGGAACCGGCGGTCAACGACACCGGGCCGTCAGTCGGCCGCCACCCGGATTTCTGGTGTTGAGCCCACTGCCGGAGGCCGTGTCACCGCCAATTGAGAACAAAGTTGATCGTGACACCGGCGAGAATCAGGCCGATCGCCACCAGCGTCGCCAGCAGCAGGGCGATGCTGCGTCCGGCCCACAAGTCGTCGCGGATCATCTCGGTCCGGTCCTTCTTGTCAAACGAGGCATTCCAGACGGGAAAGGCCTGCTCGTCGTAGACCCACGAGGTCCGCTCATCAAGCTGCTTCTGACTCATCGGTGGCGGTCGGCTTTCTCGGGATTCAACAGGTTCTGGCAGCCGTCGTTCAGTTGACCGCCGCGTCACTTATAATCTAGCCCTCGATCAGATTGAGTTCCAGCCGCCGTCAGCAGCCGACTTTTCTCCGCCAGCCATGCTGCCCCTTGATGACTCGACCCGCAGTCCTTCCCGCCGGCAGCCTCCCCCACCTGCTCGACCCTGGATTCGATCTCGGTGGGTGGCTCGCTGCGGCCGGCCAGCCGGTCTGGCGGGGCCGGGCAATCCGGCGGTGGCTTCACGGCCGCCGGGCCGAATCCTTCGCCGACATGACCGACCTGCCAGCGTCGTTGCGGACGCAGCTGGCGGCAGCGGCGACCATTTGGACGACAACAGTTGTCTCGCACCAGCTCGCTGCGGACGGCACTGAAAAGCTGCTGCTGGAACTCGGCGACGGCGAGCGGATCGAGTGCGTCCTGCTGCGGGACGGCAATCGCCGGACCGTCTGCATCTCGTCGCAGGTCGGCTGCGCGATGGGCTGTGTTTTTTGCGCCAGCGGCCTTGACGGTGTCGTGCGGAACCTCTCGACCGGCGAAATCATCGAGCAGTTGCTGCGGCTGGCCCGGCTGCTGCCGGCGGACGAACGGCTCAGCCACATTGTGGTGATGGGCATGGGCGAGCCGCTGGCGAACCTCGACCGGCTGCTGCCGGCATTGGCTGCGGCGCAGGATCCTGACGGCCTCGGCATCTCGCAGCGGCGGATCACTATCTCGACTGTCGGCCTGCCGCCGGCGGTCGATCGGCTCAGCGAGCTCAACCCCGGCTATCACCTCGCCGTCTCGCTCCACGCGGCCGACGACACGCTGCGGACGAGGCTCGTGCCGGTCAATCAGGCAATCGGCATCGACGCAATACTCGCCGCCGCCGACCGCTACTGGGAGGCCTCGGGCCGGCGGCTCACCTTTGAGTACGTCCTGCTCGGCGGTCTCAACGACTCTTCCGGACATGCCCGAAGCCTCGTGCGGCTGCTCGGCCGCCGCGCAGCGCTGGTCAACGTCATCCCCTACAACGCCGTCGCCGGACTTCCCTGGAAAGAGCCAACCGCCGCCAGCCAAGAGACGTTTCTTGAGATTCTCCGACAGGCGGGGGTCAACGTGCAGGTCCGCCGCCGCAAAGGCGCGCGGATCGACGCCGCCTGTGGCCAGCTCCGCCGGCTCGCTGCGAAGGACCGCTGAAATTCGGCTACCGCACGCTGCGACCCCGGACTGTGTTCGCGAACCGCCGACCGTCCGCGGAACCGGTCCGTTAGGCCAGCCGCCCGAAGAGGATCACGGCCAGCAGCACAACGCCGAGAATCCCGACCAGCCAGATCGTCCATTCGACCGTCGCCCCCCAGATCGCCGGCGGCGACTCATGATGCGTCGCGGCGAAGACAAAACTTGCCGCCGCGATCAGCGGCAGGCTGAACAGGAGCATCGGCACCCGTTCCAGCAGCAACGAAAATAGCAGGACGCTGGGAATCATCGAGAGACTCTCACACAGGTGCGGTCACGGTTGAGTCTACGGCCCGGCAGCCGGGTTGTCGGCGACAGCCTCGTCGTCGTCGCCGTCGTCGGCCGGGTCGGCCTGCTTGTCCTTCGGTGGATGCATCGGGCCGGCCCAGGCGTCGTAGATCAGCAGCAGGTTGAGCATGCCCGCAACGACCGTATAGAGGGTACCGAGTTCGAAGAATCGGCCAAGTTCATGGTGCCACATCGAAATCTGGTCAGCCCGAAACTGTCGGTAGGGCGGTCGGTCGAAAAAATCCCCGTCTTCAAGGTACGGATCGGTCCGCACCAGCCGCTCGGCGTAGCGGCGTGAAACGAGCTGGCCGTCGTGCAGCGGCGGGGCCATCCAGCCGCTCAGCCAGAACGGTTCGCGGGAACGACCGTTGACCGCCAGCGATTGAACCACCGCCGGAATGGCCGCCGCGCCGATGGCCGCCTGGGGCACGACCCACCACCCGGGGTCGTCCGACCGCCAGGGGGCGTAGACAACCCGGCTGCCGGGCCGTAGACTCAACCGTGACCGCACCTGTGTGAGAGTCTCTCGATG
>Ga0180434_10008173_pt1 | contig 11626 bp, 10 predicted proteins | sample SS_ome_7_FD_132453 | JGI IMG/M metagenome (GOLD analysis project Ga0180434, IMG submission 132453) | Hypersaline lake sediment archaeal communities from the Salton Sea, California, USA - SS_1_D_2 metaG | ecosystem: Environmental > Aquatic > Non-marine Saline and Alkaline > Hypersaline >... | reverse complement strand
TTGGGCTTTTATTATTTTTTCCAACGCTTCTTTAGCCAGCAAACCGACGGTCACCGTGTTGAGCTGAAGGTTATTAAATAACAGAATTTGATTATTGTCCTTCTTCAGTGTAATTTTGCAGACAATCTTGCGAAATCTGGCAGGCAATCTTGCGAATTTGAAAATTCGATCTTGAACTGTAATTTTGCACCTGGTTTGGCACCATTTTGCGCGAGGTTTGGCACCACGTTAAAAATGTAATTTAGCAGATAATCTTGTATGTTTGAATGGTTTTTTAAGGGGTATTGTCTCTCCCTGTTTCTTTTGCGCCTTATCGAGGGCTGTCGTGTCCAGCATCAGTGGCCGCTGATCCGGTCTGGAGAAAACTCAGGCCCACCGAAGCAAAGCAGGGGTGCTGGCGATAAAAAACTATTGATTTATAATTATACATTGTTCACCTGAATAAGTTGATAATGTGATTGCCAAATATGGGTCTTTGCTTGTACCAGTTTCATCGGCGAAATAAAGATTTGTGAATACTGCGCCCATATCTCCAATGCCAGGTTGAGTGTCTACATAATCATTAGGATATTGCCGCATACAAAGCTTGGCTGTGCTACCTAAAACACCAGAAATATAAGATTTGCCTGTCGAGTTAAAAGCAAATGTATTTAAAGTTTGGGAGGTTGTTGATAGTGTCTCAGTATCAAAATATGACCCCGTAAAATTATCAAAATCATAACCACCAATAGGGTCAGATTGCGTACCTTGTTGTATGCAAGCTGATATGGCGTCCTCTCCATCAGGAGCAGTCCTCACACAAAAGTTAACTTCAGTCACTTCTCCAGAAAGCCCACTTAAACTAAATACATAAAACAACCTATTAATACAGTAATTATCAGTAAATAGGTAATATGCAGCCGCAGACATGGCTGTTGCATCTGAGTCAGATGGTGTGATTGGCCCACCGGTAAAATCATGCACAGTATTCCAATCACTCCAAAAATACCAAATATAACCATCATTCGTGCTGGAGTATACAGTTTCAGCGTCAATATACGCACCTTCCGGAATCTCGACTTTTGATGCATCAGTAATGTTTTTCGAATATGTCCATGTGCCGTTGCGGTTGTCAACCAGCTCACCTGTAATAATATTGCGTAACCCAGAAATTACATTAAAATCCGAATCCAATATTTTAGGCGGATTGATCCGAAAGCGAAACTCACCCGTATTAGCAGACGAAATATCATAGACATCAGCATTTTTTGTAAAGATCAATTTTGTAGGGGTTAATATCCACTGCATCACAACGGATTTTGCCCCTTTTGGAAATAGGTATTGTTGTCGATGGAAATTTTCGTTGCCCCACATTTTCATTACACCGATATCATGGGTATAATCATCTTCTTTTGATAGTGCAGAAGTGCTAATAGCAACAGGATTTCCATCAACCACAATAGATGTCAGTTTCCAGACAAGCGATTCGTACCGTTCATCGGCTGATGATAACCCATAGCACTCATCCGGAATAAATGTCAGATAGCCATCTTTATTGCCGTCATTCCGCATTTTGGCAACCACAGAACATTTTTCTCTCGTTGTATTCGGAGTGGCTGAGATGGAGTTGTTTTTTAAATAGGTCCCGTCACAGGCATATAGCTCACCGAGATAATTTTTGTAATTGATGTTAGACCCATAGACTCTTACGCCCCGGACATTGTCTACGGACTTAACAATGTTGATATTGCGCGCCAGCGGCTTTGGATTATCAACGGAAACCGGCTGTTTATCATCAAATGCCCAGGCGAAGGCATTTATTAACAGCAGCATAAATATGATAATAGATATTTTTTTCATCAGTCATAATCCCATGTTATGTCAAACGAAAACTGCGTAATGTTTTCGTCAGGCTCCGCGCCGAACACCCACATCGGGCATTTGCCGGAAGGCACCGTTGCGTCGTTGAATCCTGTTGTCGCCGAAAAAGTGCCGCTGGTGGTATCGCATGCGTCAATTGTGGTCGTATTTGCCTGGCCGATAAACGCATCACAGAATTTCAGATCAATATCCAGCTCCGTTGCCGGGTCTGCATCGCAAGTGATCTGGATTTTCGTGACAGTCAGGGCCGCCGAGGTTGCGGGAATGATGCATATTTCGTGGTCTTCCGCGTAAATAGCGTTTGGCAAAATTACAGTCCCCCGCCAGTGTTGCGTGATGCCCGGCAGGTTGTGATTTGCATCGTCCAGATCGGCGATGGTCTGAGATTCGGACTGCAAAAACAGACCAACAGCCCAGTCATAAATTTGATCAGCGGTTGCAAAATGCGTGATGTCGCCATTCGACGGGCTCGCAACCGGGATATCATCGTAGGAGTCATATCCGGGATTGTCCCCGGTGTTTGTGCCGGAGGTGTTGCCGATCACGACCTTTTCCGCGTCCGTGACGTAGTTGTCGTCGGCCCCAAGTGCGGCAGCTGCGCCGATATCTGATGGGGTCGTATCACCTTCGAGCATATCGCCCGCACCCGTACCGAAAACATAACCCGGGTAATATTTGTTTGCGCTGCCTTCCGGAATATCGTCCGTGTTGATTTCCCCGGCGGCCGTGCCGTAAACAAATGCGGGTTCATAAACTCCTGAATGATCATGATCCCCTTCCGCAATATCGCCCGCGCCGGTCCCGAAAACATAACCCGGGTAATATTTGTTTGCGCTGCCTTCCGGAATATCGTCCGTGTTGATTTCCCCGGCGGCCGTGCCGTAAGCAAATGCGGGTTCATAATCAACGTTCGCTGTTGCCGCTGAAAAATTTCCGGCGCCGTCCGACTTTACGATGCCGGTCACCGCACCGGCTTTCGGGTCGGCCTCGGTGGTAAGCGGTGGCTGGGAGCCGGTGACGCTTTGCTGGACAACCGCGTGGGCGAAGTTCGGGGTGATGATAACCAAAAGTGTTATAATTAAGTATAATTTTCGCATGGTCCCCCTCCTTAATAGCTCAGCTCAACATAAACCGTGCCGGAGGTATAATCTCCGGTGGCCACGCCGATACGGTACCGGACGCCGGGTTCGGTGTCGAGAATGCGGGAGCTGCAATCATTTTGGGTCCAAATCACGCCGGTGTCGATCCATTCGGCGGCGGCGGGCGGGAATTTTTGCAGCGTGACGGTGGCCGTCCAGGTGCCCCAGATGCAGATGTTGAGAGTGCCGAAATCCGACCGGGCCGGTATTTTGTACTCTGCCGCCCCCGGCCGGTGCTGGGTCAGCGCCGGGTAAATCCCGTTGGTCCAGGTATTTTCTGCGGTGATAGTTTTTGATACGCTGTAGTCGTCGTCGGCGTATGCTAAGGCGGTAAACACGGTCAAAACAATGGCCGTTAAAATGGATATGAATATTGATTTAATGTGCATTCAATGCCTCCTATATATAAAGGATAAATTTTGTCGTAGGGGTGCGTGTGAAGTTTCCTGCGCGCGCCCATGAAGGGCAGACACGTAGGTCTGCCCCTACGGTTTTTGTGTTTTTTTGATTTTCATTCCGTTTCAATGCCGGCAATGTCGAGCAATGCCCGCAATGCGTTGCCGATGTCCTTGTTTGTCGGATTGTTCCAGTTTATATCCTGGATTTTCTTGGCCGCTTTTTGTTTTTTGGATTCCGGGGCCGCCGTTTTCGGCTTTAATTGCTTGGAAAACCGGCCGTTCGGGTAATCGCCTTGTACAAGAAATGTCTTGCCGTCTTCTGTGATTTCCTGCATCATGTCCCCCCTTAAATTTTCTGGACGTATTCGTAGCTGATACTTCCGTATGTTATTCTAGACCCGGAATCCGCAAACGTGCCCTTTCGCGCGGCCCGGATCATAAATGATGTTTCGCAATAGATTTCCGGGGAATATCCCGCATCCGCCTGCCAGCCCAACGGCCGCCAGAATGCGTAGCTGTTATTGTCCCCCAAACTGTAGGCATCAAAGACAACCTCTCCGTCGATTAATATTTGCAGGCGCAGCGCGTCCGTGTCGTCTTCGTTTTCGTCTACAAAAACTCTCGCAAGCTCATCCTGCGTGGTGTCCTCAAACACCAGATTAACCGGCCCGCCGGTGATTGACACCAGCTCCGTCCACCCGCCCGTGTTTGCCGGGTCGGTAATATCCGTCACAGCGGTTATTTCCGTGTTCAAGTCGGCGCCGGTCTCGGAATAGCCGGCAATCCTGGCATGTCCCACCGGGACCGTCGTTGTTCCGTAAGACCCGACGCACAACGCCGTGGGTTGTAGAATGGTTGCATTTGGATTCCATACTGGCATGGTATTTTCCTTCCGTTAATGTTTCGTTGCCGTAGGGGCAGACCTGTGTGTCTGCCCTGCGTTGGCCGATTAAAGGGCGCACACACAGGTGCGCCCCTACGGTTTACTCGTCGACGTTGACGGTGCCCTGCAATTCGATCACCGTATAATAGGTGTTTTCCGATCCGATGATTTTAAAATAGGTTTTTTCCGCATTGCTCCGGATAAACCCGTCCGTTGCCGTGGCCGACCCGCCCAGGTAGTAGATTTTTTCCCCGGCCGGGGGCTTGATTTTCACATAATGGGCTTCTTCAACGGAAAATGCGACCCGGTAATCGCCGTTTCGAGCGGGCAGTTGAAATTCAATATCACCGGATGCGCCGTAATTGGTCAAAATGACGTTTCCCGCGCGGGCTTCGGCGGAAGTGACGCTGTGATTGGCCGTATATGCAATGATGTTGATGCCCGTAGGGTATAAGACCCAGTCGGCGTTGGCATCTGCGGGCTCGGACGCGGTCACGTCGGCCAGGTCGTCAAGCAGCATCCAGTACTGGTTGTCGTGGTATACGCAGGCCGGTTTTGCCAGGGCGCCGGTCAGATCGTCCCATTCGCCCTTAAACGCGGCTGCGGCCAGCGCGGTGACCAGGTCGTTGGCGGAAACACCCAGGGCGTTTGCCTGTGTGGCAAAGGTGTTTAATTCGGGTGCCAGGCCGTCAATATAATCCACGACGGCTTCTGCCGCGACGTTGAATTCGGCCTCGGTCATGGTGTCGCCGTCCGGGGTGTCGCCGGTGTATTCGGTGATGGTTTGGGTGATTTGTGACATTTTTACTGTCTCCGATTTTGTTTGCCTTTTGGGCGAAAAATTTTTCGCCCCTACGTGGTCAATCACGGAACGCACACACAGGTGCGCCCCTACGGGTCTATACCAGTCCTTTGATTTCCAGGGCGCACTTGCTGCGGATAGCACCCGGAATGATGATCGAAAAAGACTGCGGATATCCGTATATCTGCAATGACTGATATGCCGTGCCGGAATTATTCAGATCATACATGGACGCGATGCCCCGTGCGTCCACCAGTTGCTGCCGCACATAATCATGGTCCGCATTCGGCACCCACATATCGATTTCGGCCCGGTCGGCATAATTGCCCTGGCTTAAATACGTGCGGCCAAGGGCGTCCTCGGCGGTGACGGAATAATCATCAATGCCGGTTTGCGGGCTGTATACGGTTGTTCCCAGCCCCTTGCCGTTTCCCAGTGCCACAATGCCGCAGGCAGCCGCGCCGCTTCTGGCGGTGATGGTGATTTCCAGGGTCGTCCCTGTGGCATGTTTGCCAAACTCCCAGATCAGTTTGGAAATGCCGTATACGGACGATTGATACAGCCATGCATACCACCCGGTCTGGGGCACGAAAATCCGCAGATCAATGGTTTCTTCCTTGAGCGTGACCGTATTTCTGACCAGTTTTAAGGTCACGGACGCGCCGTACAGGCCGAACAGGCCGACCGCGTTGACATTGTTGGCGTTGACCACCACCTCGATGTCGTCGGTGTTTGCGGTCTGGGTGTTTAAATATGCGTCAAACATTTTGCACCGGTTTTCCGCGCCGATCTCCGACCATTTTGCCGGGCTGTCCGGCGGGTAATTGCCCTGGTTGGCGTCTGCCAGGGACTCATATTCCAGGACCGGGAAAATCGGGGTGACACCGTCTGATTCAAAGCTGACCTTGACATTGTTGCCCGTGGCATAGGTGGTGCCGGATGCGTATTCGTCATACGTTGACCCGGCCACGTTGGATGACACCAGTGTGATATCGCTTAATGTATAAATCTTCATGCGGCCCGCGTCTGCAAACTGTTTTCACCGCCTGTAATCTGATCAATCTTGCGGTATAATTTCTGCGCGTATTTGTTCTGAACCCCGTTGGTATCCCGGATCTGGACCAGCACGTCCCTGACCTCGGACAATACATCCCTGACTTCCGCCATCTGGGAATCCGGTGTAATGTGCTCGGTGCCGTGAAATGTGGTGGCAACCGTATATCCGCCGACCGGGCCGGTGATCGTGCCGCCGCCGGCAAAACTTGCCTTTGCGGCGGGTGCGGTTTCCGGCATTGCTTTTAATGCGGCCAGCTCGGCGGCAAATTTTCCGGAAACATCATCATATCCGCCTGCAATTGCGGATGTGAGCGCGGTTGCATAATTATCAAACGCGGTTTCCAGCGACAGATTTGAGTTAATGAGCAGGTCCAGCCGGTCTAATTCCGCCTGCCAGTAGTCGATTTCCGTGTTGAACGTGGATTCGTCCAGCGCGGTCTTGGCGTCCAGGTAGGCTTTCTGGATCTCTTCAAATGACCGGGTGTCGGCCTGGTCCGCTTCCACCTGGTCCAGCATGGTCTGGTATTGTGATGTCTGTTGCGCAACCGATGAACTGATCCGCGACAGGCTGGCCTCGCGGGCCTTGGCGGACGCCAGTTGACGTTCCGCCGCTGATTTTTCAATTCCTGCAATCCCTTCGGCCGTGTTCAATATGGTCATCACCCTGGCCAGATCCGCGCGGTAGTCCCCGCCCATGGATTTGGATATATCCAGGAAAGTTCGGGAAAGTTCCGGGATTTTCCCGATGGATGCTGCTGCCACATCTGATTCAGACGAATACATTCCGGAAATCGCGGCATTCAACTCGTTTTGAGCACTTTTATACCGTGACTGGATATTGATGAACGCATCGTCGGCAATCAGGTTTGACCGGTAATCGGAGATGGTGTCCACCAGGCTGGCAAACGTGTCTGCCATGTTTTGTGTTTCTGAAACCAGGTTTGACACGGAAGATGCGGCTCTATTGTTTGTGTCGATCCGGGCCTGGTTGGCGGCTTGTTCTTCCGCGATTTTGCCCTGCAGGGCGGAAATATAGGCGTTTTTCGCGTCCGCATAGGTGGTTTCCAGGGCCGCCTGCTTGCCCTGGGCCGTGGTTAATTGCGTCTGAACCGCGCTGTAATAGGCTGACCGGGAAACATCCACGGCGGATAATGCCCTGGCCGCGTCTTCAATGTCCCAGATTTTCTGCTTGATCATTTCCAGCGGCCCGGAAAGTGATCCGAACGTGGCCCGAAGCGAGTTAATTTCATTTTCCCGTTCCAGGCCTAAGGCCGCCTCTTCATTGCCCTGGGCGCGAAGCAGCTCAATGGTCAGGCTGCGGGTGGTATTGTTGACCATTTCCTGCTGCACAAATTCGGACATGGCGGCCGTCCATTCAGCGGTTTTTTCCGTGGCGTCCGCGATGGCCATGCCGTTGTCGATGAGTTCGTCACGGTAATTTTCGCCCTGGTCGGCCACGGCGGCAATGGCTTTTTCCACATCGGACAGGGGGCCGGTGTAGGCGGACAGGTCCGCTGCCATGCTGTCCAGCAGAGTCGCCCGATGATCCGCATATGTTTGCTCTGTTTCCGATAAAATCCGCACATAATCTTCCTGTGCGGATATCAATGTGTTTAGTTGTTCTGCAGCTTTTTCCTTGGCGTCCGCATCTATATTCTGTGATGCAAGCATGGTTTCCAACACCGGGATGGCCTCAGCGGATTGCGCCTTGAAATCATCAATCACGGCATTGATGTCTTTGAGTTTGCGTTCGTATTCGGTTAATTTTGTGTCATCATAATCAGTGATATATCCGGTGATGTCCCCGGCAAGCTGCTTGGCGGAATTTAACACATTTAAGACCGCTTCTTCCAGGATTGCAGAAATGCCTTCAGATACTTTTTTAATATTTGCGGACCCGCCGCTGTCTGAAAACCAGTCAATGACCCGTTGCGGTATTTCGGGATTTAGTAGATTATTTTGCACCAAGGCATCCATCAACGCCCCGGCGTCTGTTGATGATTGCTTAAACAGGTCAAAAAGTTCCGCCAGGTTCAGTTTTTCAAACAGCGTGATCATGGTTTGTTCAAGCTGCTCGTTTCCCATGCTGTAAGCCGTGTAGCCCTTGTCTTTTTCCGCGATCTCGCTTGCAAGATACCCGACGCCGGGCACAAAATTCATGGCCTGCGCGGCATATTCAAAAACGCCTTTTTCATACCATTTTTTTCTGCGCTGTTTCATGCCGCCGGGCAGATTCAGCTCATCGGTCAGGGAAGCGTCCATACCCGGCAAATCATCGTATAAAATTGATTTTTTCGCGTCCCGAACCGCCGTGGTGAATGTGGAAATATCATATAACTGATCTTTTAACGCCTGGGTATTTTCCTGGAGGCTGTCAATCAGGTCATTGATGGCGTCGGACAGGATTTCAAAATGAGACGGGCCGTCATCTCCAAATAACAGGTTTGCACCAACCTGCAATATCCCGGTTGCCGCACCAATACCGAGCATGTCCCCGGACAGCGCGTTCTGGAGTCCGTTTGCCAGCCCGTTTTCCATGATCTCTTCAATCACTCGGACAGACCATATATCGGCAAGCGTATCCGCGAACCCGGTAAAATAATCCTCGGCTGTGTCCAGATCGCCTTTGATGCTGTCAGACAAAAAACCGGTCAGGGAGTTCTGGATCGTGTCGCGTGTGTTTTCCCAGATCCCTTCGACTTTATCGGCGGAATCCTTGTTTGATCTGGTAATTTCCTCCTGGGCGTCGGCGCCGGCTTTGCCGAGGGCGCGGATGTAATTTTCCTCGTTTTCGGCGGCTGTTTTTCCCAGCAGCCCGGCGTCATAGAGATTTTTAAGTTCTGCGACCTGCTGTTTAAGGGTTTCAGTATGGGTCCGCGTTTTTTCGATCCATTTGTCGGCAGCGTCGAGCATTTCCGGGGTGATGACATTGCCGATGTCGGCGGGCTTGGCGATTTTCGGCTGGAGAAGGGCGTCTCCTTGAGCTTTTTTGATTTCCGCCGCAGCTTCCTGCCCTATTGTGACGATTTCATCAAGATAGTCGTTGTAGTCATCGGCAAACGTGTTTAATCGCATCGGCATATCTGAAAAAAAGTCAACTTTTTCCGATTCCTGGCCTAAGCTTCTTATTTTCCAGTTTAAGTTGTCGATTTCCAGCTCAACGGCTTTAATCTCATCCGGGTCAGCCGGAAAAAACCAATTTCCCTGGCTTTTTAAATCGTCAAGACGGGTTTCCAATGCTTGTAATTTTTGTATGTTTCCATCTACATCAATCAGTTCTCCGGTATTCCAGTCACGTTGCCCAGACAATATTTCCTGAATCGTGTTGATGCTTTCAACATATTCCTTCCATGAACTGCCTTGAACATCACGCCCGGCAAGATCGTAAAGGGCTTCCATCCCGTCATAAATAACTTTTATTGCACCTGCGACAGAAGCAGCTTTCCAGCTTCCAAAAATTATCCGCCCAACAAGACCGGCTCCTGCGGGTCCGACAATTTCAGATGGCATCGCGTCATATGCTGATTTTAAATCAAGCAAGCTGCCCTTAATATCATCCACATATTCCGGAATTTTTTGCTTTAAAAGATCTTCGTTTGCGTCAATCCAATTGTTAAATGATGATACCACGTCGTTTGCGGTCGGAAGCAGGTGTTCGCCCATCCGGGTTTCCAGGTCCTCCACATTGGCTTCCGCTTTTTTCAACTGATTGGCATAACTGTCGGATGTGCGGTCCATGTCGCCCACCGCATCCGCGCCGTCGCGCATCATGATGTTATAAATCGCCTGGGCCTTGTGCGCGTCCGTGATTTCATCTTTTGTGGCAGCCATGCCGGACCTTAAAATTTCCTGTTCGACTTTGGCGGCCTTGACATTAATGCCGTATTTGGCCATGGTTTCGGAGCCGCCCTGGAGCGCGGACTGGATGTCCATGATCACGGCGGATGTTTCCCGGTTGTTAAACGATCCCAGATCAGCGGCCATCTTAACAAACTGGTTAGACAGTTTTCCGGCATCTTCACGCAGCATGCCGGTGGGCACCAGCAGATCCTGGATGGATGACAGATACTTTTTTGATTCGGTTTCGCTCATGGCATAGGCATCCACCAGTGTTTTTGACCAGGTTTCAGCGGTTTCGGTCATCCCCCGAAACACCACATCAAATTTACCCTGGGTTTCCTCCAGGTCAGACGCTGCGTCAAGGAAGGCCAGCCCGGCCTTTTTCACGGCATACAGCCCGCCGATCGCCGCCCCGGCTTTGACCAGGGTGGATGTCAGGGATTTGGCGGACGTGTTCATCCGGGTAAAGGATTTGACACCCTGATCGCCCGCTTTTTTGGACGCACTGCTGACATTGTCCAGCACCTTGACGGTGCCGTCGTCAGAGATTTTGATTTTCAGCGATAATGTGGCGACGTTTGCGGCCATTTTCATGTCTCCCGTAGGGGCGAATGATTATTCGCCCTTACAGCATTTTCATGTTCTCCGATAGGGGCGGACGTTGGGGCGAATAATTATTCGCCCGTACGACCCTGCGTCTGCTCTCAAAGGGCGCACACACAGGTGCGCCCCTACGGGTTTTTCGTTGTTCTACATCAATTTCGGTGTTTCCAGCCATGAATTCACCTTGCCTAAATCCAGCCATTCCTCGTAGGTCAGAAAATCCGCTTCCATCGGAAACCCGGCTTTTTGGAGGTTCCGGACGTTGAGCAGCTTTTTGGTGTACGGGCTGATGTCGTCATCCCGCAGTTTCGGGCAGTTTTCGCACGCCCAGGCAAGCTCGGATGCGTCGTATTCCGCCAGGCATTTGGCCCGCTCTTTGTCATCGCAGATGTTGCCGTTTTTCATGGCGGCAATGTTCTCCGCCAGGATTTCGTCAATGGTCAGTCCCGGTCTTCACCGGTACCGTCATCCAGTTCAATGCCGTCATCCACGGATGCCGCGTTTTCAAAGGCGTGAATCGCCAACAATTCAATATGGTCCGGTGCAATTTTCTGGACCCATTTTTTCCAGTCCGGATCAAAACATTCGGATGCTTTGTCCGAGGAAAATTTAACGGCCTTGTATTTTTCCACATAAAATTTGTCGTCAGGGCTTCCCGGCTTCAGATAATCGCCCTCGCGGAAGCCGGCGAGTATGTCCATGCCGAATTCCTGCCGGGTCTCTCCGGTGCAGTTAACAACCTTGTTCCGCTTCCGCTTTGTCAGGCTGTTCGTGTATTTTGCATGTTCTGCCGGGGTCGGCGTACGATAATACAAAACAATTTTCGAATCTGATATGTGGTCGTCAATCCTCAATTCGTTGGTATGAGACGTGTCGCTGTATATTCTGGGCATGGTTCCTCCTTGTTCGCTTTTATGTTGTCCCGTAGGGGCGCACCTGCGTGTGCGCCCCACCTGCGTGTGCGCCCCACCTGCGTGTGCGCCCCACCTGCGTGTGCGCCCCACCTGCGTGTGCGCCCCACCTGCGTGTGCGCCCCACCTGCGTG
>Ga0180434_10008172_pt1 | contig 11627 bp, 3 predicted proteins | sample SS_ome_7_FD_132453 | JGI IMG/M metagenome (GOLD analysis project Ga0180434, IMG submission 132453) | Hypersaline lake sediment archaeal communities from the Salton Sea, California, USA - SS_1_D_2 metaG | ecosystem: Environmental > Aquatic > Non-marine Saline and Alkaline > Hypersaline > Sediment... | reverse complement strand
CGCTCCGGCGTGTGGCCGACGCGTTTCAACGCGATGGTCGCCTGCTGCATGGCCAGATTCGACTGATAGCCGACCGTCAGCGTTCCGCCGGAGAGGCTCACGCCGCCAGCTCCCTTGGGAACGCACGCGATGCCCAACTGCCGGAGGCTCTCGCCGTATACGTGGAAGGCGTTGTCTGCGCGTTCGGATTCCACCTTGTCGCCCTTGGCGGTCCAGGCGAAGATTTCAGTATTGCCGGCGAGCAAGTCGACTGGTTTGCCGACCGGGTAGACCTCGTCGAGCCGCTTGTCGAGCGCTCGGGATTCGAGATACTGCCGCATGTGGTCGGAGCCGTTGCCCAACAGGCCAAGAATCAGCGATAGGGTATGGGCGGCGGTTTGCACGCGAATCGGGCTCTGCCGTGTCGCATCGTAGCCTTCCCACGGTCCGTGGTCGGTTATCAGCGTCGAGATCAGCGGCCACTGCTCGGCCAGAAACTTCTCGACCTTCTCCGGCGCGACCATGTGGGCAACGCCCAGCGTATAGAGCGAGGGCGTGTGGGTGATGCGCGGCATCGTGCTGACAGCGATCTCCGGGATGCCGACGTCGCCCGTATAGTTGGCCCCTTCGCCGGTATACGACTCGGAGAGGAAGCCGGGCAGACGACGGTAGTCGGAGTAATCGATCTCGACGTCGACGATGTTCTCAAGCAGCACGCGCCAGCTCGGCTGGTCCAGCTCCATCATTGACAGCGCCAGCCCCAGAACCTGGAAGGCCGAGCCCTCCCACGAAGCCAGCGTGTAGACGTCGCGGCCGTCGGGCATGCGGTAGGGCTTCATCTTGAAGCCGAGATTCTTCAGCGGGTCGATCGGCAGGCCGTAACGCAGGATGACAAACGCAGTCGGTCCGCGGAACTCGTTGACCAGGTAGTCGGAATAGCCGGGCTGCCAATTGCCGTTGCCGTCGGCCCAGCCGACCAGCCGTTCCTTCGTCGCGTTGTAGCCGAAATAGAACAGGCCCATCTCCGAGTCGTAGAGGCGGGTGTAGCCGGCCTGCTGATCATCGAGGAACTGCTCCATCTGGCCGCGGAGGACTTTCAGCCTCGGTTGGTCCTTCAGATCAGGCCTCAGCAGCGCGCCGATCGCCTTGCCGACCGACAGCGACAGGTTCGCATTGTCGCCGAAGACAACCATCACCACACGCCGGTCGAGCAGGTTCATGATCTGAGTCTTGGTACGTTCATCCGCATAAGGGGCCATAGGGCCGTCGAAGAAGTTGGCGCCGTAGGTGTGGCTGCGGTGGATGGCCGCCTCGGTGCTGTCTCTGTTCGGCTTGAGCCACTTCTTCTCGATCAGGGCATCCCAGATGGCTTCGCCCTTCGCCGTGCCGAAGGCGTCGTGGAAGCGGCACTTGCGAATCTCGCCGGCCAGGGGGCCTTGCCGATGCGCCATGCTAAGGTCGAGGAAATTGCCCAACAGCCCGTCGGACGACGCCTCCGGATTGCGTTGATCAGCGCGCAGGTTGTCAATCACCCGGGCCAACTGCCCTTGTGCCTGATCCGGCGTGAGATGGGGTAAGTCGACGTGTCCGGCAACAGCGTTGGCCAAGAGCTCTACCCACTGGCCGATCGCGGTCAACTGCGTGAATGTTCGCAGGCCGAGCCCTCGATCCGGCTCGTTGTTCCATCCTTCGACCGGATAGCCGGAGGTTGGTTCGATCGTCCCGTGTTCCGGGGCGACATAGCGCATCGCGCCCGCCAGCAGCGCCCGCACATGCACGTGATCGCTGGGGACTGTAGGAAACTCCCCCGGCGAAACAGAATTCGCCAACAATGGTCCGGACCGGAACCGTCCTTGAACGCTTCCTCCAATGATGAGCAGGGCACCGGCAATCAAGACCACCACCCCCGCCTTCTCACGACCACCGGCGCGGTCACGAAGACTCTGAGAGACACCACGGATCGCATTTCGGATTCGACTCCACATGACTTCATTCGACTCCATTCTTCTTTCTGGGCCATTTGCCGCCCGCCTGACGGCAAACACGAACAACGAAAACGCGACGGCTCGCGCCGTCGAGAAGGGTACATAGGGGTATTTACCTCGCCCGGCATTCCCGCGCGGGCAGGAATGACGGGTCAGCCACTGTTAGCTCGTGGCATCACATTTGGTAGCTGCCATAGTCGGAGGAAATGGGGTGGGCAGACCGAGAGGGGCCCCGATCGGACTTCCGGCCACCTCGCGGCTGACCCGCTCGACGATCAATGTGCCGCGCGGCACGGCCAAATCGGGCGGCAATACCAACTCATCATGCACCAACCGCGCCCCGAGCACGCCCTCGATCGCCTGCCGCAACATCCAACCAGCCGCGCCGGTGTATCCGTGCCAAATCATCCGTCCCGGGTCGAACGTGGTGACCATGTCGGCCGCCTGTTTGTTCGGCTGCCCGCCGTAGATCTCGATCTCGTCGGGCGTGACGTGCGGCGTCGCCGAGATCTTCAGCCAGAGGCGATAGGCGATCTCGCGATAACGCCGCGCTTGCTCTAGTTCCCCGTGCCGATCGCTCTGTTCGGTCAACATTCTTGCGGCGCTGATCAACCATTGCACCCCGTGGCAATACATGCCGTTCTCGCGGACGCCCTCGGGATAGCGGCTGCTGCGGCCGAGATACGGCTTGGTGTCTTCACGCAGCGGCGGCCAGCCGAGCAGGATCGTCTTCTCCTTCTCCAGCACGCGCAACGCCGTTTCAAAGGCGGTTTGGGTGCGACTCGGGTCCATGCCGGCGAACACCGCCCAAGCGACCGTCAGCGCGTCGATCTCCCACACGCCACTGCCCTCGACGCCGATTTCCGTGCCGTCGTCGTGGATGGCGCGCAGGTAACGGTCGCCGCGCCAGGTTTGCTCCAGGGACTGCTTGAGCTGGTCGAGGCGCTGGAGGTAGTACGCCTGCTTGGCGCGTCCTTCCTTGCGCCAGACGACGCCCGTCATGCGGTCGAGGATGCTGTGGAGGAAGAAGCCGAGCCAGACGCTTTCGCCGCGGCCCTCGCTGCCGATCTCGTCGAGCCCGTCGTTCCAGTCGCCGGCGCCGATCAGCGGCAGGCCGTGGATGCCCATCCGCTTTTCGAGCACCAGATCGATCGCCTTCATGCAGTGGCGGTAGACGGTGTCGCTGCGGGTCGATCGGGTCGGGTGGAAGCCCATGCCGTGCTTGCCGGCCGGCAAGGGACTCAATGGCTGCTCCGCGTCGAGGTAGGGCGTGCGCTCTTCGAGGAGTGATTCATCGCCGGTCGTGCGAAGATACTCCACGACGGCCCAGGCCAGCCAGAGCGGATTGTCCGAGGCGTGTGTGCGCGCGGCGAACCCGGTCCGGCCGTCTTGCAGGCGGTGGAACCAGTGGACCACGTCGCCTTCGAGGAACTGCTGCGAGGCATGCAGCAGGATTTGCCGCCGGGCCAGCCGCGGGTCGACCCAAATGAGGTTCACGCTGTCCTGAAGCTGATCGCGGAAGCCATAGGCACCGCTCGACTGGTAGAAGCCCCGCCGTGCCCAAATGCGCTCGGCCAAAGCCTGGTACTTCAGCCAGTCGAGGTAACGGTCGAAGTGCGGTTCGTTCGTCTGTACGCGGACCGTGTCCAGCAGACTGCGCCACCATTGCCGCGTATGTTCCAGGGAGGCCCAGGCCTGGTCGACGTCGCGGTACTTGCGGATCAACGTATCGGCCTGCTTGCGCGTGTCGGCCTGCCCCAGCACGATCGACACGGTACATTCCTGTCCCGGTGGAATCTCCAGCGTGTCCAACAGCGCGGCGATTGGCCGATGGTCGCGGCGGTTCTCGATATCCGGCTCGCCCGTCTCGACCATCACCGGCTCGGCCACGCCGCGGCCGGCGCCGAAGAACGCGCCGCGGTGGGTTTCGACCCGCTCGGGCATGCGCGACATCGCCACGAACGCGGGCCCGCCGCGGTACGCGTTGCGCGGATTCTCGAACAACAGGGCCCCAAGCTGCTTGTCGTAGTCGATCCGCAACGGGCCGGCCTGTTCCGGCTGGTTGGCCAGCACCATCTGGAAATAGGACGCCAAACGGATGCGCCGCGTGACGTCGGAGCGGTTCTTCACCGTCAGCAAATACACGCCGGCGGAATCCTCCGGCGGCACGAAGACCGATAACTCCGTCGCCAGCGCGTCGCGCGTCATGCGATAGGTCGCAAAGCCTTCCGCGCTGAACTCCACGTCGTGCGTTGCCCGAGCGTCGTTCAGCGGGTGCCAGGTCGGCGAGAACCACTCCTTGGTGTCAAGGTCGAGCAGGTAGAACGCCTCGGAAGGGACCTCCTGGGTCACCGTGTCGGCCCAGTCGGGCGTCAGGCGGTTCTGCTGGGCGTTGCCGTTGGAACTGGTGTGCAGTCCCCGGTTGGTCACTACCATCACGTGGCCACGGCTGTTCGACATCGCGTGGTCGTACGGCCTCGGGGTGAAAGGCGTGTGGACGCGGAGTGTGCGGCCATCGGGTGAGAACTCGGAGTACGGCCGCGGTGTGCCCGGCGGAATCTCACCGTGGCGGATCGCGTGCCGCGTCTTCCGCTTGTGGAAGGTCGGGGCACTGTTCGCACCGGCAACTTCCAAGTGCCGCGCGACGAGCCGGTTCGCACGCTTCTTCGTCTTCGGCAGGCCAATCAGAAGCCGAATCCGCACTTTTTGTCGCGGCATCAACGCGACGCGCAGCATCAGGCTGCCGATCGGGTCGAATGTCGGATGGGCGGGAATGTCCTTTGCCGACTGGAAGGGCAAGGTTTCCAACGCCCGGGCGTTCCACAAACTCCGTGCCCGGCCAATGAAGTCGATCCGCGAGGTCAACACTCCCTCGGGCGTCGCGTCGGTCGCGAGAATGCCAATCGCTTTGGAATGCTTGTCCCATGCCAGCACCGCGTGCAGACGCCTGGTGTATTCGGTCTCGGCGAAAAGGCGGTTGTATTGCGTGTGCCCCCGGTCGACGCCCGGGTTGTTGAGCACCCATTCGAGATACGGCACCAGCTTCAACTCGCGAGCCGTGTCGGAACAATTCTCCAGCGTGATCGTCCACAACTCGACCGGGTCGTCCTCGGCCGGCAGCGAAATATCGACCGTCGTGCGGACGCCGTAGCTTGTGGTGCAAACGCGGAGCGTATCGTCCCGCCGCTCGACTTCCGGTGCGGCGGCGCCGTGCGTTGGGAAGTTGCCGATAACCGGCCAGGCGCGCGAAGGGCTGCCGGGCTCCTGCTCGGTGTCGACAAGGAACAGCGTCCGGCCGGCCGGATCGAGCCGGTCGTACGAGCGACGGCTGACATCGTAGCCCGACTTCAGCGCCCGGCTGTACACCTGCCCATTCTCTTCGAGCACCACTTCGTACTCGCGATTGCACAGCGAATGGCTCTCCGCGGCATTGCCCCGGGCGCGGCGGCGCAGCCGTCGAACCGTGGCGAAAACGGCCGTGGTCACTAGCGTGGCGCCAAAGAGCAACAGTGCCATCCGCGGCCACGGCAGCGAGAGGATCGTCGAGGCCATGCTCGGGCCGTGCGCGGCTTGCAGGGCTTCGGACTGGTTCCACGCAACGTCCCAGTTCGCCCCGCGCGGGATGTAGAACGGAATCAGCAGCGGCGCCCAGGTGGTGAACCGTTTGACGCCCTCGGGAATGTATCGGCCGGTCGCCGAAGGGCCCAGCAGCCGGGCAATCCGGCCGTCGAGCCGGTCCATGCCGAGGAAGCTCAAGTTCACCAGCGTCGCCACGCGCAGGCCCATGTGGTCGAGCCAGATGAGAACCCGCACCGCGTCATAAGCCAACAGGTAGACGAACACTTGCAGGCTCCACGCCTGGAACGCCTCGGGGCTTAGCGTCGCGTTCTGGAAGATGGCCCAAAGCGTGCGGACCGCGCCGTCCTGGTTGTACCAGGTCGGATCGCCGACCGGGCGGAGGAATGACATGATGATCGGCGACATCCACAACCCCCAGCGAAGCACCTCGATCATGTTCTGGCTCAGCCGGGCCATGCCCTCGCGGGTACACAGCGACCGGATCGGAGCGATTTCCTTGCGGAAGTAGGCTTCCATCACCGTGCGGTTGATGGCGAATAGCCAAGCGGGAATGGCCCAGCTAATCACGCCCGCCAACGCCTCGGCGAACAGCAGGCTCGCGCCGCCGGTGACGGTGCCGAGGTTCAGGAACCCCCATTTGCTCAGCAGTGGATAGACGCCGTAGACTTCCGGCGTTTGGCCGAGTGTGACGTAGTCGTGAAACTTCGCAACGACCACGCCGACTTGGGTCGCATCGAAGTAGAACCCCAATGCCGCACCGATAAAGCCGCCTAATAGCGTATCGACCGCGTACGCCCGAGCCACGCGAGGCCGGCCGCGGTCGGTCAGGGCATAGTAGCCGTCGCGCAGCAGATTCACGCCCGCGAACGCGGCGATACCAATCCCGGCTCCAAAGACCACCCGAGACGACATCTCCTGCTGGGCCATCGCATGGCTCAGGGCATAGGCCAACCCGCCGCCGACGATCATGCCGCGCAGGTAGAGATACGGATCGCGGTAGGCACCTTGCAGCCGTAGGAAGAATGCCTTGCGGCCGTCGAAGCTCTCGATGATGGTCTTCGCCAGCGGGAACACCGCCGCCCCGAACCCGACCGCGGCGACGATGGGAAACTGTCCGATCAGCCACTGCACGGCCGCGGCATTGCGCGCCAGCTCGATACTCAGCAGGATGCCCATGAACAGACCGCTGAAGATGACGCCTTTTCGCATGCCGACCAGCGGATGCCGCAGGGCTGATCGCCGCGAGGGGGCATGGCCGTGCAGCGCATCGAGCAACATGCCGGTGATCAGGTAGCCTTCCGCCCAGAGACCGGCTTGCGAAAAAACGGTCGCCAGCAACGCCGCCAACGCGGCGGGCAGAACCGGCCACGCCGCAACGGTCTCTCCCGACCCCGCATGAGCAACCCACGGTGCCGCAACGACCATCGCCGCCACGGCAAGCAAGATCAGATAGGCACGCACGGACTTCAGCAGCCTGCGTCTTGTCGCGAGAGCCAGTCCGCTGGCCACGGCAACATTGAAGGCGAAAACGACAAACACCCGTCCGAGCGTTTCCAACATCACCGGTCCGGTGGCCACAGCGCCGGCTGTCAGCCACGATCCCAGCGCGGAGAGCAATTCCGCCGATTCGAGCAGCACCAACACGCCGAAGACATAAGGTGTGCCCACAATCACCAGGCCGCCGATCGGGCTGAGGTGCCGGCGAGAGGAGGCAAGTTGGTAGGCACCTGCCAGATGGTAGACCAGTGCCGTGGCGGCCGCCGCGGCACTGCTGAGCAGGAGCAAGTCGGTCCACGTCGTCGGCGCTTCCAAAATCGCCATCGAACTGGCCGACGCCGCCAGCAGGCCGGTTGCCACCATGTCTTGAAAGACCTCGGCGGGCGTCAGGTGCTTGCCGGTCAGGCGGACCTTGAGCAATTCGGCGGCCACTGCCCCGGCGGTGGCAATTCCCAGCACCATCAGGCCGGTTTCCAGCGGGCTTCGCTCGCCGATGGAGAAGAGCACCAAAACCATCGCGGCAACCAGCACGGTGGCAATCCCGTAGAGCAGGTCCCGAGGGAGGCGGCCCAACCAGGCGGTCGTTGGCGGCACCCGTTGGGCCATTGCGCCGGCTTTGCCCAGAACCCGAGGCACCCACCAATGTCGGTAGAAGCCTCGCGAAAGTGTCGTCAACAGCGCGCCCAGCAGGCTCAATAACAGGATGCCGCCGATCCGGGCTCCGACGAACGTGCCAAGACGTTGCATCCAGGAGACTCGCGTAAAGGCGGCGTCGAGATCGATCGTCCCGGTGGCCTCACCCCGCGTGGGACGGACCAGCACGACCACTTCGGTCAGATTCCCGATCGTCTTCCAATCGACGGCCTCCTTGCGGAAGGACCAATCGTCCTGGAGGTTCAGCGGGAGCCATTGCGTGCCGGACGTCCCCTTCAACTCCACGGCCAACGCGACACAGCGGGCCTGCGCCGGCTCGTCTGCCCGGACCCCGACTCGCACCGCGTCAACGTTCGCGGCGTTGAGTTCCTCGGGAAAAGCTTTTGCCCAGACGCCGGCGGTGGTTCCCTCAGGCACTGTGTAGGTGAGCCGCATGGCATTGCGGGCCTCGGCCGTCTCGGTGGATGTCTCAAGGACAGCGCGCGCCGTACCCAGGTTAAATGCTCCCCGTTCGGACGCATCGGACAGCCGCACGCGAAGCTCCTCGGCGCAGACCGAGTCGGCCGCACCGGCGGCGGCGAGGGCAACCAACGGCGTCAGAAGCCCCCACACCGCGAGATGTGCGGCGCGGCCAGATAGCCTCCCTGGAAAAATCACCAAGACCCTACCCTCCTTCGGGATCGAAAGTGTCCTCTTTATTTACGCATTTTCCCATATTTTTGCTCTTGAACGCAACCCCTCATTTGCGCAAAAAGCGAGATCAGCCCAGCGCCAGAGGGGGGGAAAGTCCGTCGGATCACCCCTATAGGATGGCAAGAATAAGCCTAACGAGGGGGGGTCGCCTACCCATATATTACGGCGACCGTTAATCGCACCCGCAGCCCTTTTCCCCAAGCACAACCGTGTTGCCCTCGGCAATTGACATGCGCTGAACAATCCGAAATTGCCTTGTGTCAGTATGTTATGTGTTGATTGGGTGAACACGGCTACGCGGATTGGCAGCCCTATAGGGTGAAACGCACCATCGCCTCATCCGGTTTTCCCTTACTTTGTACATTTCTCCAGCCCACGGAGAAGGCTGCGAGGCTGCGAAATACCACTGATGCGTCCGCTCTCAGAGACAGCCACGAAACGGTCTTCCAGTTCCGTGGCTCTGGCAACCCTCGACGGCTCACGAAAAGCCGAAAGTGCGAAGACGCAGAAGAACGCGGCTATCCGTATGAAAGCTACCTGGGTTGGATTCCCGCCTGCCTCGAAAATCGCCCGGGATGGGCGCGTGTTCATCATTGCAGGTTCCGCACAAGCGGCATGACAGACGGCGCGGGAATAATGGTGGATAGGAAGCGGCCCGGATCAAGAACGATCGGGCGAAAGCAGCTTCGGCGGGTTGCCCTCGATGAACCGCTGGTTCAGCGTCTGGGCCTTCTCCTTGGTCGAGACGTCCGGGTACTGCACCGGCTCGGTGTAGCCATGCCGGGCGAGAATCCGGCTGCACTCCAGGCGGCACTGTTGGGCCAGGTCGACCGATGCGCCGAGAACCCGAAGGCATTCCTGTGGCGAATGGAAGCCCATGCCGTTATGGGCCGAGACATAGTCCCAGCGAAGTTGCGCCTGGCGGACCAGATCGCGCGGTTCGGCCAGCGTCTCGTCCGCCGCGCCCGCCTCGGTCGCGGCGGCGATGTCGAAATGGGCGCGGGCCAGCGCCGCCTCGGCCCGAGATCGTGCTTCCTGGACCTTATCCTGGATCCCCTCGACCCGAGCGCGGATCTCCTCTTCGCCCCAGCGGTGGCAGACCGCGCAGGAATTGGCGATGTTCAACAGGGGGCTTCGGACATGATGGTCGGTATATTTCACGCCGCCCTCGGTCCGGTAGGGCATGTGGCAGTCGGCGCACGAGACGTCGAGATACGCGTGGATGCCCGTCCGGTAGACCTCGTAGTCGGGATGCTGCATCTTGACCATCGGCGCCTTGCTGATCGCGTGCGTCCAATCCGCGAAGTCGTACTGGTCGTAGTAGGCCTCCATCTCCTCGGGCGTGGTTCCCTTGTCCCAGGGAAAGGTCAGGTAGTTGTCTTTGCCGCGGAAGTAGTATTCCACGTGGCATTGCGCGCAGACCAGCGTTCGCATCTCCTGGTGCGAGACTTGCGTGATATCGCGCCCCTGACGTTCAAACGCCTCGATCAGGGCCGGCCGCGAAATCCGCAGCCGCATGGTCTTCGGGTCGTGGCAATCGAGGCAGCCGATCGGATGCTGAATCTCGTCCTTGATCTCGGCGAACGACTTCGCGTAGAACTCGCCCGCGCCGGCCAGCACCAACTCGTCCAGCGGCGCGTCGGGGTTGCCCAACTCTTTCGCACCGAACTGGGCCATCAATCGCGGCACGTCCGGGCTCTTACAGGTGAAGCAGGTGGCCGGCGTTTTCGCCCCGATCCGCTTCGTCGCGGTCACGTCTCGGACCGCATAGATATGGCCTCGGGCTTGCAGATACTCCTTCGCGAATCCATAGCCCGAGAAGAGAACCACGTTGGCCGGCGTGATGTCGAGATAGTCGCGCGGATAGGAACCGCCGTATTTCGTCTCGGTCGGCTTGCCCTCCATCTGTTTGTACGAGGCATATTCTCGCGGCCAGTTGACGGCCCACTGGCTGCTGTCGGTCTCGAACCGGTCGATCGGCATCAGCGGCGGCCGGATAAGCGCCTCCTGACGCCGCTCGACAACCGAAGCGAACAACAGCGCGAGCAGGAAAATCGCGATGGCGATCGCGCCGAACACCAGCCAACCGACCCAGGCGGGCCGAGGCGAGGCGGCGGCGGCACTGGCTTCGGGCGACTGCGGGGCGTGGTTTTCGTCGTTCATCGGAAGACTCCTCCTCATTGCGGTCGGGGATCGCGTCCGCCGATACGCGGCTGCTGGGGGTGGAAGACGTCGGGCAGTTCGGGGCTCATTACCGTCGGCGAGGCCGAAAGGCTCCGCGCTCGACCGTGCGGCACTTCGCGGTGGCAATCCCAACAGAGCCGATCGCCGTCCCCGCCGCAGCAGGCGCTCACGGTGGCGATGGTCGGCTGGTGGCAGCGCCGGCAGTTATTCTGAACCACCGGGACCGCCCCGGAGGAAATATGGATCACCTGCGGTTCCAGACGCAAGGTGAAGATCGACGAGTGGTACAGGCCGTCGCGGGCTTTGAACGCGTAGGCGTGCAGCGGCGTCTGGTGCGGCACGTGGCAGTCGTTGCAGGTGGCAACCCGGGCGTGGCTCGAACGCTGCCAGGAGGCGTAATGCGGCCGCATCACATGGCAGTTGACGCAGGCTTCCGGATCGTCGCTCAAATAGGACGTTGCCCGCGACACCTTGCCCAACGCCAACGCAAGCCCCGCCAGTATGCCCAACGCGGCGAAACAAAGAATCCACCACGGCCGCGGAACGAACCGGAGCGTCAGCAGCGATGTCAGGGCGGATAAAGCGCGTCGAAACATGAGAAGCCGCTTTCGTTAGCTCTTGGCTCCTGCAACGTAGCCGGTTCGCATTCGGGCGTCAACCGCCCAAACGCCGCCAACCAAGATCGTAGTGGCGGGACGATCGCAGCGAGCCCCACCGCGACTTGTGTCGTTGCGTCAAACTTTAGAATTGGCCGGAAAATAACTTCCCGGTCTTATGGTCCTGGATGTTCGATGATCCAACCGTCATTCCCGCGCAGTCTGTCATGCCGCTTGTGCGGCACCAGGAATCATGAAGATACGCACCATTCCAGCGGCGGGGGCCAATTCCGAGGGGATCGCGAAAGGGCGAAAACGCGAAACAACTGGAAGATTGGTAACACTTCAGCCGAATGGAGCGGTACGTTTGCGGCAGGGCGTTTTCCGTCATTCCCGCGCAGTCTGGCATGCCGCTTCACGGAACCTGGAATCATGAAGATACGCACCATTTCAGCGGCGG
>Ga0180434_10008170_pt1 | contig 11627 bp, 10 predicted proteins | sample SS_ome_7_FD_132453 | JGI IMG/M metagenome (GOLD analysis project Ga0180434, IMG submission 132453) | Hypersaline lake sediment archaeal communities from the Salton Sea, California, USA - SS_1_D_2 metaG | ecosystem: Environmental > Aquatic > Non-marine Saline and Alkaline > Hypersaline >... | reverse complement strand
GTGGCTTACGACGAGGTCACCGCGCAGGAGGGGCTTGACCTCGTAGTCAGGCACGAAACGAAGTGGAGTGCCGGCCGGCTCGGGTCCAGGGGGTGCGAAGGACGCAGAGGGATGGGGGATGGGCGATGGGAAAACAGAATGCCCTTTCTACGAGATCGGTCCCATCCGTCTTATCCGTCCCATCCTTGCGGAACAGGCTGTTCGTGGGAGAGCCGGGCAGCCATGAGCCTTCGGCTCTTCCGCGAAGGGGAGGCGGGGGACCTTGACGGCGCCTCTTCGCCGGCGCTATGCTCCCGCGGAACGCTTTCACCGGCGGGAGACGTCGAGCGCGGGGGGACCGTGACGGCGTCCCCGCCCGAGACCTTGCATGGAAGCCTGGTTCGATCAGTACCTCGGGCGGTTCCGCTCCGGGGAACCGCGGGTCCGGGCGAACGTGGATCTCAAGGACCGCCACTCGCGGCGCGTCGCCCGGGACGCCGCGCGCATCGCAGCGTCGCTGGACCTGCCGGAGGACGAGGCTGCGCTGGCCCGGATCGCGGCCCTGCTGCACGACGTGGGGCGGTTCGAGCAGGCCTGGGAGCAAGGCAGCTTCGATGACCGCGTGGCCGGCGATCACGGCGAGCGGGGCGCGGTGATCCTGGCGCAGGAGAACGTCCTGGGCGCGCTGGACGCGGGCGACCGGGAAGCGGTCCTGGCCGCGGTGAGGCACCACAACGACGCCCGCCTCCCCGCGGGCCTCGGCGGGAAGGCCGGGCGGATCGCGCGCATCGTCCGGGACGCCGACAAGCTCGACGTGCTCGGCGTCCTCGCCGACTTCTACGCCCATCCCGGCCGCCACGCCGGCGAGCACCTCGAGTACGTCGCGGAGGAAGGCGAGGACGTCTCCCCCGCCGTACTCGAAGCGGTGCGCGGGGGCCGCTGCGTCGATATCCGCGACGTCCGCAACCGGATCGACCACAAGGTCATGCGGCTCAGCTGGGTCTTCGACCTCAACCACCCCCGCACCTTCCTCCTCCTCGGGGAACGCGGCCACCTCGAGGCGATCGCCTCCACCCTGCCCGACGCCCCCCGCGCCACCGAGGCGAAACGCCTGACCCTCGCGCAGGCCAAGACGCCGCCCGCGTCCTAGCGATCCCATTCGCAACGGCTCCTCTTCACGCCCCTCCCGCAAGCCAGCCCTCCAGGAAGGAGTTGCGCATGGGGCCCTTGCCCTTCACCTCGATCACCCCCCTCTCCTCGAAGCGGAAGCGGTCCTTCAGGGCGAGATACGTCGCTTCCGACACCTGGATGCGGCCGGGCTCGCCGTGCGATTCCATGCGGCTCGCCGTGTTCACCGAACCAATTGGAATCCTTGACAATAGATCATAAGCAGGTTATGATTATTCCATGAACGAAACGGTCAGGAAATACCTGGCGGAGATCGGTCGAAAAGGCGGAAAGCGAAGCCGGCGGCCGCTCGATTCCGAAACAGCCCGGCGCATGGTGCGGGTCCGGGAGGCGAGGCGGGCTTTTCGGCGTTACCACGCGCGTTGCTTCTGGTCCTTCGATCCCGACTACCAAGTCACCCAGAACGACGTCGAATGGGTTGCAGACCACTTGAAGAAACACGGAGACCGCACCGCCTGGGCCGTGGGGGTCGAATTGTGCCGCTGACGGAATTTCAGAGTGGACTGGCGCGCCTGCTCTCGGTCAACCGGAGCCCCGACAGTTACCTTGCCGGTGGGGCGGCGTTGCATATCGAGCCCAACAGCAAGCGTTACAGCAAGGATCTCGATTTTTTCCAGGACTCCGAGCAACGCGTCGCCGGCGCCTTCGAGGATGATCGCGCCCTGCTCGCCGATCGCGGCTACGACGTCGAGGTGGATCTTCGCATGCCGGGCTACGCCCGGGCGGTGGTTTGCAAGGGCGGCGAGGCGACCCGCATCGAGTGGGCCCACGATTCGGCCTGGCGTTTCCTGCCCGCGCTCGAGGACCCGGCGTGCGGATTTCGGCTGCACCCCATCGACGTGGCGATCAACAAGGTGCTGGCGCTGGTCGGCCGCGACGAGCCGCGCGATGTTCTCGACACGATCCATGCCCACCAGAGCATTCTCCCTCTGGGGGCGCTGTGCTGGGCGGCGGCCGGAAAAGATCCGGGCTACACGCCCGACATGCTGATCGGCCTGCTCAAGCGACGCGGCCGCCTGCGCCCCGAGGATCTTGCGCGGCTGCACCTCGCCGTGACGGTCGATCTTCCGGCGCTGAAGGTCGCCTGGCGTGAGGCCCTGGACCAGGCCGAGGCCTTTCTCCGGGGCCGGCCTCCCGATGAGATCGGTTGCCTCTACTACGCCAGGTCGCGGAACGCCTTCGTGCAGCCCGGTCCCGCCGACGCCGGGGATGCGGTTCCCCACTACGGTCGACCGGGAGGAATCCTGCCGTCGGTGGTGGAGTAGACGGGGGGGGGCGCAAAGGGATCCCGCCGGCCCCGGACGCGAAAGGAGATATGCGCCCGCCCGGCCTTCGCATCCAGCCGTCCAGGAGACGCCGATGCGGTACAATGGAGGAAAGGAAGGAGGTCGTGTTCCGGTTTCCCTGGGATTCGCGGGAGCCGGGTTGCCGGCTTTCCGGCGTTCTGCGGCTGCGGGGGGAGGCCTGTCCGGATTTCGAGATGTGTTTCAGCAGCCAGGACGATCATCACCATGCGAAGACCGACGCCGGAGGCCGATTCGAGGCGGCAGGCGTGCCCCCCGGCCCCTGCGAGGTGGATCTGGGAAACGCCGAGATCGTCATCCAGGTGCCCGCGCGGGCGGCCTGGAGCGTCGACCTCGAGCTCCCCCGGCATGAAATCCGGGGACGCGTGCTCGATGCCCTGACGAGACGGCCCCTCGCCGGCGTCCAGGTCGATCTGGAATGTCCCGATCACGGCGGGTACCTGGGAAGCACGAAGACCGGTCCCGAGGGCCGCTTCCGCGCGTCCTCTTCTCTGGAATGCAATGGAGCAGACCCGTTGGACATGAAGACCACGCTCCGGTTCCTCGGCGCGACGAGAAACGTCACCGGTTCCCGATACGTCCTCGAGACGCCCTCCAGGCGCATCCTCGTCGACTGCGGGCTCTTCCAGGAGCGCGAGTTCCGGCACCGGAACTTCCAGCCCTTCCCCGCGCGCCCGCAGGACCTGGACGCCGTGCTGCTCACCCACGCGCACCTGGACCACGTCGGCTACCTGCCCGCCCTCGTCGGCGCGGGCTATGCCGGGCCCGTCCACGCCACGGCCGCCTCCGCGGCCATCGCCGGCATCGTGCTCCTCGATGCCGGACGCATCCAGGAGGAGGACGCCGAGCGGAAGAAGAAGCGCCACCGGCGCGAGAAGCGCAAGGGGTCCCGCCCCGTCAGGCCCCTCTACACCGAGGCGGACGCGGAAGCCTGCATCCCCCGTTTCCGGCCCCTGTCCCTCGGCGAGCCGCTCGCCCTCGGCCCCGGGCTCACCGCGACGTTCCACGAGGCCGGCCACATCCTCGGCTCCTCCATGATCCTGTTCGAGATCGAGCAAAAGGGCGAGAGGCGGAGACTCCTCTTCTCCGGGGACGTGGGGCGGTGGGACAAGCCGATCCTCGAGGACCCCACGCTCTTCGAGACGGCGGACTACGTGGTCATGGAGTCCACCTACGGCGACCGGCTCCACGAGGATGTAGGCGGCGTGAAGGCGGGCATCGCCGGGGCGGTCCAGCGGGCCTGCCGGGAGGGAGGCAACGTGGTGGTTCCCACTTTCGCGGTGGAGCGGGCCCACGAGATCCTCTACGTCCTCAACCGGCTGCGCATGGAGGGGCGCATCCCGCCGGTGCCCGTCTACCTGGACAGCCCCATGGCCGTGCGGGTCACCGAGGTGTTCCGCCTGTGCGAGGACCTGTTCGACGCGGAGATGCGCCGGCTCGTGAACGAGGGGAAGTCCCCCTTCGCGTTTCCCGGGCTGCACATGACCGCGAACCGCGAGGACTCGAAGGCGATCAACCGCGCGCGCGGGACCTCGGTGATCCTGGCGGGGTCGGGGATGTGCACGGGCGGGCGGATCAAGCACCACCTCGTCCACAACATCGAAAAGCCCGGGTCGGTCGTGCTCTTCACGGGATACCAGGCCAGGGGCACCCTCGGGCGGGAGCTGGTGGAGGGGGCGGAGGCCGTCCGGATCTTCGGCAAGCACCGGAAGGTGAAGGCGCGCGTGGAACAGGTCCAGGGGTTCTCGGGACACGCGGACCAGGCGGAGCTGTTCCGGTGGATCTCGCACCTCGAGACGGCGCCGCGACACGTCTTCATCACGCACGGCGAGCCGGAAGCGGGCCTCCGTTTCGCGGACCTCCTGCGCGAGCGGCTGGGCTGGAGCGTGTCCGTGCCGGCGTACCTGGACCGTGCGACGCTGGCGTGACGCCGCACGATTTCAACGTCCCTCCTCTTCCGCCCCGGGCGTCCACGCTTTCGAGGCCGGCTCGGTCCGGAACGCGGTCTTTCCCGGAACCGCCTCGAAGACGTACGATCCTCCCGCGGGATCGGGCGGAAGCGCGAAGCGCTCCCGGCGGGGATGGGGGCCGGCCCATCGCAGCGCGCGGCGCTCGACCACGTTGCCCGTTCCGTCCTTCACGACCAGCGTTGGAAGCCCGGTCCGCTCGGCGCCGGAGAACAGGCGCACGTCGTAGTTCCCCGCGGCGTCTTTCAGGAGCACCCACGCCTCGGGCCCCTCGCCCGTTTCCTTCAATCGGATCTCCAGCGAAAGAGGCTCCACCGGACCGATCGTCGCCTCCGCCTTCACCGCGACCTCCCGGCCGAGCACGACGCAACGGTGCCGTAGGCCGCCCTCTCGCCTCCTGACATCCAGGGTCATCCGCCACCGCCCTTCGGGAAGGCGGACGCGCCCCCCTTCGGCCACGGAGACCGTGCGGGGGACGAAGGGGCCCCGCGCGTAGCCCGCCTTCACCGCGGACACCAGCATCAGATCCCCGGGCGCGCGCACCGCGGTCAGTCCGCCTTCCTGCATCCGGTAGGCCATCACGGGCCTGCCGTTTTCGAACCTCGGCGGGCCGTCGATCTTCACGCGCCCTGCGCCCAGGATCAGGTCGTCGAGGACGATGCCGGCGTCGAAGTTGTAGAGGGCCGGTTCGGTCCCCGGAAGCCAGCAGGGCCCGTACGCCAGGTCGAAGGGGGCGGCCCGGGGGGCGAAGACGGTATAGCAGCGGAGGACGTCGGGCGGGGTGAGGCGCAGGCGGCAGGTCACGGCAACGGAATTTTTTCCGAACGAGAAGCGGCCCGGCAGGCCCTTCAGCTCGAAGCCGAGATGCCCCATGCCGGGCATGTGCCCGGCCACGTGCCGGCCGGGCACGGGCTCCTCGTCCACGAGGTCGCCGTCGCCGTCGCGGTCGACGCGGAGGCGGGGCTCGGTCCCGTCGAGGCCGGAGAAGCAGAAGAGGTGGGCCTGATCGCCCAGATGGATCCGTCCCCAGGACGCGGCGCGTTCGGGCGCGGTCGCGCCCTCGGGAGGCTCGGGCAACGCCTCGGCGTGGAGGGCGTCCGTGTTCACGAGCCTCGGGAAGTGCGCCAGGTCGCGCGGGAAGAGGACGACCTCTTCCCCCCGGACGGGGGCCGCGAGGATCACGGCGATCAGGAAGACGGATGCGCGCATGAAAACCTCCAGGGGAACGCGGTCTCGAAAGCCCCTTAGGTCTTCCTTCCGCGCCGCGCGTTGGAGGATTTTCGACGGGCCCGGGGAAATCCGGCCGGTTTCCTCGAGCGGAATGCGGTCACAACGCGAAGGACGCGCACGGAAACCTAGCGATCGAGGTCGAGCACGCGGACCGCGCCCGCTTCGAGACCCTCGAACAGGGCCGGCTCGCGCCCGCGGAAGGACACTTGCACGTCGACCGTCCGGGTCGCGCCGAGGCCGAAGTGAAGCGTCGGCGGGCGCTTCGACCGGTAGCAGAAGTCGGTGCGGACCTCCTCGGTCCCCAGGATCGTCTTCGTGCCCGCCTCGAACACGACCACCCGGGCCCCGATCGCGGGAAGCGACGCCCCGCCGCGGACGACCTTCAGCCCGATCCAGCGCCCGTCGCCGTCGACGCGGTTGAGGTAGAAGCGGCTGTTGTCGGCGCCGTCGTAGCCGCCCACCGTGCCGTCGTGGACGATCACGTCGAGCCGGCCGTCGCCGTCGAGGTCGGCGACGTTGAGATCGCGGCCGCCCCCCCCGTGGCCCAGCCCATGCCCGGCCGGCGGCACCTCCGCGAAGCGCCCCTTTCCCGTGTTCCGGAAGAGGTGCGGGTGCGGCCAGGCGGTCTTGTCGCGGTCGCGCCGGTTGATCAGGCAGAGGTCGACCCACCCGTCGTTGTCGAAGTCGCCGGCGGCGCCCGAGGCGAAACTGACCTGCCAGCGCTTCGCCGGCGGCATCTCGTTGAAGCGGCCGAAGCCGCTCTCCGCGGTCCTGTCCTCGAAGCGGATGCGGCCGGGCGTCGAGACGTTCTCGAAGAAGCCGACGGATCGCGTGTCCTCGACCTCGCCCCGGGTGCGGCGCGTCACGGCCCCGGCGAAGAAGTCGAAGTCGCCGTCGCGGTCGTAGTCCAACGGGACCACGGCGTAGGCGTTCCAGTCCCCTCGCGTGTTCCCGAAGGCGGTCGGGCCGACGGCCTCCCGGGCGACCTCGCGGAAGCGGATCCTCCCGGGCGTCGAGCGGTTGTGCAGCACGAAGAGACCGCGGTCCTGCTTCTCCACCCACTGCTGGCCGACGCCCCCCCGCCCGCCTTCCTGGAATCCGCGGTCGGCATAGGCGGCCATGAGCAGGTCGGGCCTGCCGTCGCCGTCGAAGTCGCGGACCACCGCCCCCTTGAACATCTTGTTCGACCATGTCTCCTCGCCCCGCTCGGGGTGGACCGCCGTCGCGTACCAGAAACCGGGCACGTCCGGGTCGAGAACCTCGCGGATCACGTCGGGCCCGAACCGGCCTCCCTCCAGCCCTGGGTGCAGCTCGCATCCGGCGTGGTTCTCGCCGAAGGACGACACGCTGTGGAAGGAATCGATCCGACCGTCGCCGTCGAAGTCGGCGAACATCACGTGCCGAGTGTTGCCCCGCGTCTCGTTCCCCAGGTCGCGCGGCGTGAAGGTCCCGTCGCCGTCGTTGATCCAGGCATCGTTTTGGCCCTTCTCCTGCTGGGCGACAAAGGCGTCGAGCCGGCCGTCGCCGTCGAGGTCGTGGAGTCCCCAGCCGTTGGCGTTGTCGGCGGGAAGCGTCGCGGCATGGCCGAAGGCGCCCTCCCCCTCGTTCCTCACGAGGTGGACCCGGCGCTTGCAGGCGATGAGAACGTCCAGGCGCCCCGTCCCGAAGGCGTCGAGCAGCGCTGAAGCCTGGGCCGAGCCCCCCTCGTGGACGTAGGCGAGCCGGAACCAGCTCCCGGCTTCCGGATCCGCCTCGGGGAGCGCGCCGTCCATCGAGCCCGGATCGCTCCGGCCGCCTCGGGAGGCGCGCCGCCAGGCGCGGATCTCCTCCAGCGTCAACGCGCCGTCCCTGTCCGCGTCGGCCTCGTCGAGCAGGGCGACGAGGCGCCGGCGCCCCCCCAGCTCCGCGCGGGTCAGCCGGCCGTCGCCGTCCCGGTCCAGGCGCTCGAAGATCCCCTCCAGGTCCCGGGGACCGCGGCGGGGCCCGTCCCCGGCGAAGAGCGGAACCGGAAGCAGAAAAGCGACGACGGAGGCGACCCCGGCGAGGGCCGGGAGGGCGTACGAGCGCAGGCGGGTGATCATGTCGAGAAGGCTCCTCGATCCTGGAAGCGAAGACGGCCGGTGCAACCGGGTGTATGAAACCCGGGCGGCGGGAAAAGGTTTCGGCGGAACAGGAGCCTTCGGCTAGCGGTACCAGGCGCGCAGGGCGTCCCGGTTCAGGAAGCCGTACTTCACGCCCTGGGGATTCCACCGGGGATACGTGCAGCCCGGGGGTTCTTCCTCCGATTTCTTGCGGGCGGTGGGCTGCATCTTCGCGGGCACGGGGATGTCCTTCCAGGTCCCGGACGCCTCGTCGAACCCCTGCCAGTCGGTCACGGCCACGTCCTTGAGGATCCGGGGAAGCCGGATGCGGCCGGAGCCCGGCTGGACCGTGCGCGCGCCCACCTTGTAGCGGATCCGCACGCGGCTGTAGCGGCTCAGGTCGGAATCCTCCGCGGGGCGGTAGTGGAGGGTGAGGGCGACGGCGCCGGACTCGAGGATCTCGAGCGAGCCGATCGTCTCGTCCATTTCCCCGGAGAACATCTCGCCCAGGTCCACCCGCGCCTTCTCGTAGGTCTCGTCCACGGCCTTGCGGAAGTTCTTCACGCGGGCCCGGCCCTCGTCCCACGCCGTGTAGACGAGCTTCAAAAGCCTCGTCTGCGCGGAAAACGCCTCCGCGTCCGACCAGACGTAGGCGTATCCGGCCTCATCGTCTCCCGCGGGCTCCTGGCAGGCGGCTTCCTGGTTGGGCGCGAGGGCCTGGTACGCGCCGTAGGCGCCCGAGGCCAGGACGCCGTACGCTGCGCTCGCCCGGGCGGCCTTGCCCAGTCTCTTCTTCCACGTGCTCTTCGTTCCGGTTTCCTCGGGGCTCATCGCTCCTCCTTGTTTCGGGTCGCGCGGGACGTTCGCTTGTCGCGCTCCACTGTCCCGCGGAAAGGGGGATCTGTCAAGGGAAGGAAGAGTGGACATCCAAAGGATCGCCGTCCAGGATGCGTGCACCTGAAATACCGGCCCCTCTTGGGTGTACAATCGGTTCCGGATACGGCAGGAGAAGAAGCGATGGCGAATGGACCGAACGGCAGGCCGGCCGCATCGACCGGCCCGTGGCGGCGGGCCGGTCTGTGGGCGTGCCTGGCCCTATTGCTCGGCCCGGGGATCGCGCAGGCCGGGCTGGAGAGCGGCATCCGGAAGTGGATGCGGAGCCTCTATCTGGGCCAGGAACAGTTCAAGAAAGACCGCGTCCTGGACGAGAACGGAAACGGCGTGGGGGAGTACGGGACCCTGCGCGATCTCGCCGGGAGCCGCAGGGGGCCCTACGTTCCCCAGCTGACGCCCGACCGCATCGACGACGGGGGCATCGGCGCGCTCGAGGGCTATCTCGTCGCGGTCTACTTGCCCGAAGACGCCGGTCTCCGGGAGGAGAACTGGGTGGCCTACGCCTGGCCCGAGACGTACGGCGAGACGGGCTTCCACGTCTACGCCGTCGATCCGTCGAGGCCTCCCTCCCGGGAACTCTGCGTGCTGGGCGCGTCCATGCCGGCGTATGCGGGCCGGGGAATGGAAAAGGGGTCCCAAAAAAGGTATTCGCCGCGTGAACGAATCATGGCCCACTCTTCGGACGTGGAGCACAACGGCGATATTTACCCCCGCGACTTCTACGTGGAGCCGGCATGGAAGCTCGGGAGCATCATGGAGAGTTCGTGGGAGGATCTCCTCGCTTCCCCGCGGTGGCGGGCCTTCGGCGAGCGGGAATCGCCGGGGGCGGCGAAATGCGAGACTTGCGGCCATCTCGACCTGTGTGCGGGAGACGGCCCCAGACGCTGTTGCGTCGGCCCGGGAGGCGGCGCGGCGCGAAGTCGGCTGTGCGAGGGATGGAAGCGGTTTTTCGACCGCACACGGGGGGACCTCGAGGGTCTCGGGGGGGGCCCTCCACGATCCTTCGGAACCCGCGGAGGAGGAAAGCCCATGAAAGAGGACGCCCGGTTCATGTGAGGGTGGCCATCACGTCGGAAGGGAGAAGGACCCGGTCGTCCCGGGGGGCCCGCGTCTTTTCCCGCAGGAACAGGGCGCGGACGATCTTCCTTCCCTTCGCATGGGGAAACCGGGCCGACTTCGCGGAGAGCGACGCGGGTTTCTGCGCGGCCCCTTTTCCGCTTCCCCACGACGCCTCGCCGACCAGGATCGCTTCGCCGTCCGTGCTGGTCGCGACGACGTCGATCTCGAGCGGAGCGCGGTCCGATCCCGGACCCCAGTAGCGCGACGCCGCGCCCCAGGACTTGCCGGCGATCTTCATCCGGGGGACGCTCATCCGGGCAAGATCCTCCCAGGCGGCCGAGACCACGCCGGGAAGCCCGGAGAGGACTTCCCGGGACACGCGAGGGAAATCGCCCGCGTTCAGCAGGGAGCGGTTGGGCTCCACCAGGCGGAACCAGAAGCGGAGGAAGGGGTCGTCGATCTTGTAGAGGGACCGCTTCGAGGCTTTCGGCGACGTCCCGAAGGGCGTCTCCCGCCGGAGAACGCCCAGTTCCACGAGGCGGGCGACGGGGCGCGTCATGGACGTGGCCGGCTTGCCCAGGCGTCCCGCGATCTCCGAAAGGCGGTGCGCCCCCCGGCCCACCAGGGTGAGGATCGACGCCGCCTGGGCCACGTCGCGCGTGTCGTCGAGGAGGAGGCGGCGCGGCTCGGCGTGGAGCGGGCCCTGCGGATCGAGGACGAGGGTCGCCGCCGCCTCCTCGACGCCGTCGAAGGCCCGGGCGAGTTCCCAGTACCGCGGCACGCCGCCGAACACGCTCCAGGCCGCGACCGCGTCCGCCGGCCTTCTCAGCCCCAGGGCCCTGGCGACATGCCCCGGCGGCAGGGGGCCGATCCGGAGGATCTGGTCGGCCCGGCCGTAGAGGGGGGCCCCGGCGTCGAGCACGAGACCCTGCATCATCCTCTGGGACGAGCCGCAGAGGACGAGGGTGACGTCGCGGGTCTCGTCCCTCTCGACGAAGGTCTGCAAAAGGCTCGGAAGGGCGCTCTCCTGGGCAACGAGGTGGGGGAACTCGTCGAGGACCAGGATGAACCTCCTGGGATGGTCCCGGACGAGCCGGTCGAGCAGGGCGTCCCAGCCGGGGTATTCGACCTCGTCGAAACCGGGGATCGCGGCGGCCAGGGAAGCGGCGAGGGCGCGGATCTGCAGGGGCGTTTCGCGCTCGTCCGCGGTGAAGAAGACGGCGTTGCGTTCGTCCTTCACCGCTTCCCGGATCAGGCGGGTCTTCCCGATCCTCCTGCGGCCGTACACGACGGCCATGCCGCCGGCGCGGCGCCGCGCGGGCTTCAAGCGCTTGAGTTCCCGTTCGCGGTCGAGGAAAGGCAGCTTCCGCAAAACAAGCTCCTCTTGCATTATGTATCATAAACATAATAAATCCGACCGCCCGCCGGTGTCAAGGGCGGGTGGGCCGTTGCGGGTTGTTCCGGGGTTGTTTGTAACCGGTGACCGGTAACCTGTTCAGTGCTGTGGAAGGCAATTGGGTGGCGATTGAAGAATTTCGTATTGATCTGAGGTATTCGCGCTGTAGCCATTTTCGAGGTCCGCCGACCCTCTCCGAAAGATTCCTTTCTGTCATTGAACCCGACCTGCCGGGGGTGAGGCGCACGTGAGAAAAAGGCACGGCCTGGCCAGCAGGAGAGATGCAACGTCTTGTCGGCACGGGAGATATGTCTGGCATTCAAGACGTGTTCTTGTTTTCACCCGTGAAAACAACGAGAACTCTTATTTTCATTTTGACATGATATCGAAAACAAGTGAAAAGGGCCAGTCCTAGCCCGGATTATTCATGAAGACGTAGCGAGGTTGCCGCAAGTGCCTGAGATGCGAGGAGCAAGACGATTCCGGTCCGGAGCGTGGCCAAAGCGCCACGTGAGGGCCGGAATCGTCG
>Ga0180434_10008169_pt1 | contig 11629 bp, 26 predicted proteins | sample SS_ome_7_FD_132453 | JGI IMG/M metagenome (GOLD analysis project Ga0180434, IMG submission 132453) | Hypersaline lake sediment archaeal communities from the Salton Sea, California, USA - SS_1_D_2 metaG | ecosystem: Environmental > Aquatic > Non-marine Saline and Alkaline > Hypersaline >... | reverse complement strand
GATGTGGGCGATGGTGGTGTCGGAGACCCCTCGCATCGGCGCCGTCTGGTCGAAGATCGCCGAGCTGGAGCACGCGAGCGATGCCGTCACACGGCTGGGTCGGTTGGTGTGAAGGTCTACCTGATCTATCTTCGTCGTCGCGCTCGTGCGCGAGAGGGAGGTCCGGGGATCGGTCGTCGATGCACTGGCGGAGGTGGTGCGATGAGGGAGACGGCCTTCGCCGTTGGCGACCGCGTGCGGTGGGCGGTTGGTGTCGAGCATGTTGCGCATCTCGCAGCGTCTCGTATGCGGGGAAGGGTCACGAATATCGTAAGAGGTGGTCGTCTGCACGTGGTCTGGGACGGATCGTGCTACGAGTGTCCTCCGGTCTTCGTGTGGCCCAAAGACCTGGAGATGGTAGACGCCGTCTCTCAGCTTGGGGAACTGGCCGATGGAGTATGAAGGCCCTGCGTTCCGGCCTGGTGATCGTGTCCGCTGGCTCTCGTGGAAGAACAACCTCGCTGGCTTCCCGTCTGTTCGACACGGATGGGTCCGCCGAATCGTCGAGCCAGCGCGCTCCGCTCACGGGCCGCGTCTGCTGATCGATGTCGATCCGTTCTGGGGCGAGGTACCGACGGCGATTGAGCTTCTGCCGCACCTGCACGGGGTCCGCAAGCTCTCGGCCATCGACGCGCTCGCCCAGCTGATGAGGGACCCGTGATCGACGGCGATCGAGTGCGCTATCGCGGCCCGAAGGAGAAGTACCGGGACGTCACCGGCACGGTGAGAAGGGCAGGCATCATCAGGGCCTTCTGGGTGGACTTCGACAACGGGCTGGGCGGGCTGTTCTCGCACGCCAGCGATTTCTTCATTCTCTCGGCTGTCGAGCGTCTCGGTGAGCTGGCGGAGGAGGAGGAGGACTAGCGTGGGAATGCAGGGTCGCGCTGTTCCGCCAGGGCCGCCGCGTCGGCCTATGCGCTCATTCCGCACGAAGCCGCCCGAGCCGCCGATGTTTAGCCTTCGGCCGAGCGAGCGTCGTGAGGACGAGCGGTGCGCGCTCTGTCATGACGGGCCGACCGGCCTGGTCATCTGCCGGGGATGCGGCGCGCTGACGCACGCCCAGTGCCTCCTCCACCACGGCTCGTGCCCGACCCCGGGCTGCGACGAGCGCGATCCCATGCAGGAGCCGCCGCCGAGCGTGCGCGGCCAGCTCAAGGAGTGGCGCAACTTCTTCCGGGGCGAGAAAGGTCCGAGAGAGGAGCCTCGCTGTCGTCACAAGTTCGGAAAGGACCAGCGGTGCGTCTACTGCCACAGGGACGTGGACGACATCTGGCAGGACGGTCCGCCGGTCTACGAGGATCCCGACGCTCGCGGGCCGTGCAAGAAGTGCGGCAAGGAGGTCTTCGCCGGGCTGAACTGCCTAGCAGAACAGGACCAGTACGGCGAGGATGCCGCCTACTACCACATGAGCTGCTGGCGGAAGCTCAAGGACCAGGAGCGAGAGAAGCGCAGGCCGCGCTGGTGGGCGAGTGCAGAGCTGTGGGTAGCCGCGCTCTTCGTGATGTTCCTGATCGCTGGTATAGGCGAGTTGATCGTCACCGGGGAGCCCACGTTGATGCTCACCGCCATCTTGGCATTGGTGCTCTGGCTCATGGACCAGAAGCGGCGGCGGCGATGAGCCTGATCCCTGTTGGCACCAGAGTCCGGCGCTGCGGCTGGCCGACCGATCCTCACCACGACTACGTGGGGACCGTCATCGACCACAACCACAACACCGAGAATCCGCAGAGCCGCCTGCGCTACGACGTGATCGAGTGGGACCATCTTCCGGGCACGCGCTCCCAGTGGGTCGAGAACCACGCTGGCATCGTGCCGCTGAACGCGATCGAGCTGATGGGAGAGCTGGTCGAATGACCGAGGTCATCTGCCCCTACTGCGGCCAGCCCGCCCAGCTGACCGACTCGGCCGAGGTCTACGGCGGCCGGTCCTATGGCAACATCTGGCTCTGCCGACCGTGCGGTGCGCGCGTGGGTACCCACAAGCGCGACGGCAAGACCCCGCTTGGGACGCTTGCTGACGCCCCGCTGCGAGCGCTCAGGATGCGCGTGCACGGAGACTTCGATCCGCTCTGGAAGCAGGACCCCGAGCCGAGAGGCGCGCGCCTCCGCTGGTACCGGCGGCTCGCCGAGGCGATGGGGATCGAGCTGAAGGACTGCCATATGGCCATGTTCGACGAGGAGTTGTGTCGTCGGGCGTTGGAGGCGATCGAGATCATCCGACCCGGGTAGAACGTCAGTATGGTGCGAGCCGGGCTAAGAGAGGGCGAGAGGGTCTGGGTGCGGGCGATCGGGGGGTCGCTCGAGCGCGCGCCCCGCCGGGCCACGGTCACCTGCACCGGGTCTTCGGCTCTGCCGACCCCGGCTCGCTACTACGACGTCGAGTTCGACGTGGGCGATGAGCGGCGGCTCTGGCTCGGCGACCACAACTACGACGTGTGGAAGCGATCCGCGATCGATCGGCTAGGAGAGCTGGCATGACTCCCGACCAGAAGGTGAAGGCGGCCGAGGCCGCGCTCAGGAAGGCGCAGGACGAGGCGAAGCAGGCGAAACTCGAACAGCTCGCGCTCGCGGCCGACAAGAAGCTCGCCGAGGCGGCCCGCGCCGTCTGGGACATCGCCGATGCGGCCGATCATCCTGAGTGGCTCCACGACATGGAGAAGCAGGTCCACCTGGTGCGCGACAGGATCGCCCTCTCGCTCCTCGGGGCCGGGCCGCGCGTCGAGGGCCTGGAGAAGCTCGACCCGCATCGGTGGGGGCCGGGCGAGTTCGCAACCAACGAGCCGCACACCTACACGACCGACGAGGATGTGCACCACGCCATCGCGACCTGGATCTTCGATACGCTCGGTGTGCGCGGCTACGAGCGAGGCCGTCAGGAGAAGTGGGAAGAGCAGTGGTCCAAGGAGGAGATGGACGGGCACGAGGAGGCGCTGGCCCGGATCCGCGAGCTGATCTTCAACGCCTTCAAGGCGGCCTACGGCAACGAGTCGCGCGCCCGCGAGTTCGCCAACGAGAGCACCCGGGCCTGGCGCGAGGGCAGACACGACACGTGACTACCGTCTTCGTCGTCCTGCGCGACTACATGGGCGATCATCACGCCCACCCCGAGTTCGAGTCGGTCTGGTGGAACAGGGAAGAGGCCCGGGAGGAGTGTTTGCGGCTCGCGGAGGAGGAGATGACAAGGAGCACCGGCTACATCCTCCGCCTTCGGGTCACCGACAGCGTAGTACGTATTGAGCACAAGCTCACTGGTGGCACCTGGGCGGATCGGACGCTCTTCTTCGCGAAGCCCGTCGGGATTCGCGGGTCAGCTGTCATGGCGCTAGCGAGTCTGGTGCGATGAGAGCGCGGCCGACGGACGACTTCTGGTACCGCTTCGACCCCGGCGACCGGGTGGAGGGCATTCCCGGCTCGGCGACGCTTCGCGGCCGACGCGGCACCTTCCTCGGCTACCACGACCGCAACGACACGCTGGTCGCCGTCCAGTTCGACGACGAGGTCGGCCCGGAATCCGAGCCGATCTCGCTGCTCCAGAAGCTCGGGGCGGTGGAGTCTCTCGCGGAGCTGGCCGAGGTAGAACCTCTCTCCTACGAGCGAGGCGTGAACATGAAGACGCACATCACCCAGGCCGGTGAGGAGATCTCCCAGCACCTCGATCTCGGCCAGCGCGAGTTTCCGCCCGGCTGCTCCGGCGAGGGGATCGTGGTGTGCGCGACCTCGCCGTGCGATGCGTCGTTCCCCTACGGTCCTGTCCCGGCGTTCTGGGAGTACGTGGAGGCGGCCGGGATCGGCTCCTACCACTGCCCGAAGCACGCGCTCCATCCGGCGTCGGCCGTGGACCAGCTCGGCGGCCTCGCCGACGAGGAAGACGAGTGAACCGCTACGACGACTATGCGGAGATGGACCAGTACGGCGAGTCGATTCTCAGCAAGGCGATGCGCATCTACCGGCCGCCCGAGGCATCCGCGATCGACCGCCTGGCGGCTGTGACCGACAAAGCGGCGGCCCGACGTGTCCGAGAGTGGGATGCCTACGTCGAGCGGGTCCGCAAGGATGCTGATGTGATCTACAAGCTCACGGGCACGAAGGTCCGCTTCGAGTTCATGATCGATGTGGGGGATCTGTGATGCCTACCGAGTTCGACCCCGGTCACGGCTACAACGACGGCTACGGAGACTTCGGCCGCGATCCGGCTCCATACGATCCCCAGACTGCGCTGTGGGTGATGGGGGCGATCGACGAGCTGCGCGGCCTCGGGATCATCGAGGAGATCGCGGGCGAGAATCCCCTTGGCGGCCGTGAAGACAGGAAGCGCTACCGCGAGCTGAAGAAGTCCGGCTTTGTTCCCCAGCTGACCGAAGCGATGAAGGTCGTCAAGGCCCACGTGCTCGCCGAAGATCAGCCTCTCTTCGAGCGCCTGTTCCGAGGGATCATCGAAGAAGGGTGGGAGTCGATCCGACGCGAGCGTGATCTCATGCTCGAAGAAGAACGACAGCCGCAGGTTAGCGCTGACGATGACGATGATCCCTACGCGCCGTTCCGCGAGTTCTACAAGCGGCACGGGATCTATCTGCCCAAGGATTCGACTGCCGAGGGGCGCCCAGATGCGCAAAAAAAGGTGCCATCGGAAGAAGAGCCGCGCCCGCGCCCCGAGGACTACGGCTTCCCGAGCGACTGGGTGCTGCTATGACGAGTGTTCCGCCGATCGACCCACCATGCGCTGAGTGCGGGGCTGGCGAAGGTGAGCCGTGCGTAGGGCCGCACAGCGCGGACGTCGAGGGCGAGGAGCACGTCTACGCGATCGGCGACCGGGTCCAGTGGACCTCCTCCAGCGACGGCGGAATGAGCCGACGCCAGGTCGGTCCGATCGAGGGGACCGTTGCTGAGATCATGGACTCCGGCCGCGTTTGCGTGGACTGGGACAAGCCGTTCGACAGGAAGTATCGGTCGATCCCGATCGTCGTCTGGCCCGCTGATATCGAGCCGGTTGATGCTGTCTCGCGACTGGGGGATCTGCTCGATGACGGCGCCTGAGCCGGAGTTCAGCGTCGGCGACCACGTCGTTCACTATGTGCCTGAGGTCGGCATTCGCGAGCGCGGCGAGGTCAACTGGGTGCGCACGAGCAAAACACGCGTCAGCTACGACGTGATCTTCAGGCACGGGGACGGCCGTCTCAAGGGCCTGCTCAAGGAGGTCGATCCGGCGTGGCTGCTGCCGCTCTCAGCCGTCGAGCGGCTCGGAGACCTGGGAGACCTGGCAGGATGAGCGGGCTGGCCGCGCTTGATCAGGCCGTGGTCGACCCGCGCGAGGGGTGGAAGCGCGTCTCCCAGTTCATCTGTCGGAGACAGTTCGACCGCGCGAAGGTCAAGTACTCGTCCGAGCGCGGTGGTCGTGTGCTGATTCGGCTGGTGGACGATGTCCCCGAGCGCACGATCACAACGCTGACCGCGCGCGGCTATCCCAACGAGATCGTGGTGGCAACGATGGCCCTCCTGGCGGACAGGATGCCGGAGGACCAGGCGGTCTGCTCGTTGTGGGTGTGCTCACTGGCCGGACAGGTCACGGTCTACAGCCTGGAGCTTCATCCAGAGCCGTCTGCTGTTGATCAGCTCGGAGACCTGACGCGATGAGCAACCCCTTCATCGTCCCTGTTCCGCGCGGCGCGACCCAGATCGACCTGCGGCCCTACCTGGCGCCGATCCTACGGGAGCTACTGCTGATCGCGCAGCGCGGTCAACCGTGGGGCGAGGCGCATACCGAGATCGAGCTGGAGGACTGGATTGGTCGCGTCTACGGGCGCGACCGACTCGCTCGCGCGATCGAGCTGGTTCAGCGGGAGTGGCTCTCGGAGTACATGCTCTCGAGGAAGTGGCGCCGGAGCGGCGGCCTCGACGGCGGATTCGCCCAGTACTATCCTCCCGAGCCGGAGATGAAGCGGCGGGGGCACTTGTGCATCCGGCTGAAGGAGGAGTTCATTCCCGAGAGCCTGCCGCTGATCAGCCAGCACTGGAGGGCGATCCACGAGATCGCAAACTGGGAGAAGCGCGCGCCAGCCGAGGTTGCTCGCGACATTCTGGCGATTGGTGGACTGGCTGTGGATGCGCTCGCGCTGTCGGCGGACCTGTGAGCTGTCCGCTGCGCGTTGGTACCTACATCTCGAACCGGGGGAAGAAGCGTCGTCATCTCGCCGTGGCTGGCTGTGAGCATAGCCTGTGCGGCCTCCACTTCATCGCCTTTGCGCCGGTCCAATTCATCGAGCCGTCTGTAGCGACGACGGTACCAACCGCCGGTCTGCGTGCGCGAGATGCCGACGTCGAGTCGCTGCTCATGTGGTTCCAGGGGCCGGACGACAGGCCGCACTGCCGCCGGTGTCTGCGCCTTGCCCAGCGGTTTCGAGATCCGATCACCCAGCTCGGCGACCTGGTATGAGTCACCACGGCCTCGGAGACCACGCGCACCCCTACGCGAACATGGTCGCGGAGGAGCGGCCGATCGAGATCGTGTTCACTCCGCCGATGGTGCGGATGATCCGGTCAGCGCTGACCTACGCGTTCGCGCCCCGCTGGCCTGGCAAGAACACAGACCGCTGTTGGTACACGCCAGGCAACAGGACTCGGATCATCGGGAACTACGTCACCCACAATGGCCAGGCGACGGTGGCTGACCACGCGTTTCTCGAAGGCGTTCGCGACGCCTTGCGTGCTGGGCTGGCCCTCAAGAGAAAGCATTCGCTGCATCCCAGCACGCGACGGGCGATCAAGGTCCGGCTCCGGCAGCTCGATGAGCTGATGGGTGTGGACGCGATCACGCGGCTTGGCGAGGTGGACGTCGGAGATCCTGGGTAGAACCCGTCAGATGAGGAGGTTCCGATGACTGACCGAACGTTCTACGGCGACCTCTACGAGCAGGCGCTCACGAGGTTCCGGGAGAAGCAGCAGGCGACCGCGCAACATCTGGCTGACGCCGCGAAGTCGGCTCACGGTCTCGGTGTCAACGGGCTCTGCTCACGGCTGGCCGTGATCCGCAAGGGTGTGCTTGCACGCAAGCCGCCCGGCCGAACCTGGGAGGACGTCGTTGGATTCACGACGAAGGCGTACGTCGCCGAGACCAAGCCGAACGGCGAGCCGACCAAGCACGGCGGACGCTACACGTGCCGCGTGAAACGGGCCGACAACCCGGCAGGCTACGTCGTCGTGATGACGGGACCGAAGGGCGAGGTCGAGTGGTGGGAGGGCTGCGGAAAGACCGGCCGGGCCGCCTTCAACGAGGTCGGCGGCTGGAACCACCACCCTCGGATGTTCTTCGGTCTGGAGGCGCGTAAGGGCAAGCCTCGACGGCGTCGGCGATCTCGTCGCGCGGATTAGTCACCCGCGCGAGTCGGTCCACGGCCGACAACTCGTAGACGGTTACTTTGCCGCGCGGGCGCTCTGGATTGCCCGGCCGCCAGTACCACTTCACGCGGACGCCGTGACTCTCGGCCAGGTTCGGGAACCTCTCCTTGAACGTCTCCCGCAGGGCGTGCAGGACGATCGGACGGTAGGGCTCGCGGCGAAGATAGTTCTCCAGCAGCTTGTTCAGCCGCTCCTCGGCCATCTCGGGCGTGTGGTAGTCGGGGTCGATCATGTGGTAGTCGGTGTCGGTCATGCGAGCTTGCCCAGCTGATCGACGATGTTGCGCAGCTCGACCTGGCAGGGCCAGACGAGTTTGCCCTCGAATGGGGAGCTTTCGGGCACGAAGATCCACGGCTGGTGGCACCGCTGGCACCCGCACAGGAACCGGCCGCGCACGATCGACTCCACGACAGCTTGGTCGGCCGACATGACAGCGCCCTCCTGGCCGGTCTTGATGAGTGTCACCAGTGCGCATTCCCACAGCTCGCCCTCACTCGCCATCGGCCAGCGCTCCGAGCAGATCCACGGCCGGGATCAGGGTGTAGATCGATTCGAGAAGGAACTGGAGGACCCGCTTCGCGTCCTCGCCGTCCAGGTCGGCCGGATCGTCTGGGGCCTTCCCTTCTCGGTTGACCGAGCACAGCATCAAGACGGTGGCGTGGATGTTGATCTTCGCGGCCAGCATTCCACTGGGCTGCTCGTCGTAACGCTGCTTGATCAGTTCGGATAAGGTCACGCCGGTCGCGAGCGCGTCAAATCCGGCGTCGGGAACCTCGGTGCTGAGGTCAAACTCGGCCACGTCGGTGTAGAGCGGCCGGGCGATGGAGTGCCATTCCATGGCGAGCTGGAACGGCTCCCGGCCTACGTGCCGATTCCAGTCTCCCGCGTTGGACAGGATCTCGGCGAACTTCCTGAGCATGTGACTGGCGAGAGCGTGGGCCGAGATCGTTTTGCCGTCTTGCTGCTCCAATAGCTTGAAGATGTCCTCGATCGAGACGGTCACGGCCTGTCCTCGGCCACCTCGGCCAGCGCAACCACAGCTCCGCGCGCGCGTAGGATCGCGGCTCGCATTTCGCTCTGGAAGATCTCCCGGGCGATGCGCTCTCCCTCCCTCTGGGCCTTCTTGGCGATGTCATCCTCAGCCTTCAGCAGCTCCATCCTGCACTCCTTGGAGCAGAAGATGAGCGTCGGGTCCATGCCTTCGGTGAGGAAGCGCACAGGGCGCATACTCGGACGATCGACCCAGTTCTCAGGGAGCTTGATCTGGGTATTCGGCCTGTGCTTCCGCTCGTTGCGCTTCCCGCACCAGCAGCAGACCGTGGTCACCTTCATCGTCATGCCTTCGTTCTACCCCGGGTAGAACGAGGTCGTGAGCCAGATCCCCATCCGCGCCCGGGTCATGCTGCGGCGAGCTATCGACTGCTGGCAGGAGCACGTCGAGGATCACAGTGGAAATCAAGCACGCCTACGGGCGGCCGTAGCCGATCCCACGCGACTCCTCCAGGGCGGCCTTGTAGAATGCCCCCTGCGGAGGAGGCGCTACGCATGGCTATTCGTACGTCGGTCCGGGCTTCGATCGGGGGGAACACCGAGGGAGGGGCGCTAGCCGCAGCGGCCTACGACTTCTACCTCGACGACCAGGACCAGCACAACCAGCTGACGGTGACGGTCGAGCCCGGCGATGTCCTCAAGCCGGTGACCCTGCCGACCCAGCCAGCCGAGGCCGGGGCGAAGCAGACGTTCTTCATGCTGCGCACCGATGGCGACATCCAGGTGCGGCTGAACGACAACACGACGCTGACCTTCAGCATCGCCGCGAACGGGCTGATGGTCTTCTCGGGCCTGCCCGAGATCAGCCGGATGGAGTTCAGCTACGTTGGAGCTGGGACCGAGGAGGTCAAGGTCCACATCACCAAGATCATCGGTGACCAGCTCCTCCCCGACCCGGGCGGGCCGGGCGGTGCGATCGGCCGCGTCGAGGACAAGTGGGCCGCGACCATCGGTCAGACGGTCTTCACGCTCACGCGCGCGCCGGAGGAGCCCGACTCGTGGCCGCTCTTCATCGAGGGCGTCCAGTACTCCTCGCCGGACTTCTTCACGGTCTCGGGAACCACGCTCACCTGGCTCGATGTGCCGTTCACGCTGCCTGCCGGTGCGCGGGTCGAGTTCTACTACGAGTAGGAGGACGCTATGGGAATCTTCGGTGCACAACTGGACGATGACGCCATCCCGCAGGCGAAGCTCTCCCCGGATGTCCAGGCGAAGCTCCCCACCTGGGAGACCAAGACCGAGAACTTCGCGATCACAACCGCCGACAACGGCAAGGGCTACATCAACACGGGTGCGACCGGGCCGGTCAAGGGCACGTGCGCTGTGGGCCTGCCAGACGGCTTCGAGGTCTCCTTCCTCCGGGTCACGGCCCAGGACTTCTGGTTCCAGCCAGCGCCGGGCGAGGAGTGCTACCGCACCGACCTCGGTACCTTGACCGGCTGGGGCACCAACCTTGCGGTCTCGATCAACGCCCTGGTCAATCGCATCACCTGGAAGCTCGTGGTCGACGGCGCCAATCGGATGTGGGTTCCGCTCGTCGGCACCGTGAACCTGAAGGCGCAGTACCCGCTCCAGGGTCTCGACCTCAAGGACAAGACCCCAGACGGAGCGGCCTTCAACGTCAATCCGCCGACATGCGCGGCCGGGCGCTGGGAGATCCGCATCCGGGCCGAGCCATCGGCCACGCTCCTGGGATCGCTCGAGTGGGACGGCGGGTTCACCTGGACAGATGGCGCCGTCGCTGGCGTGTCTGGCCTGCTCTATCTGGAGATTGACGCTTCCCTGACGCACGCGGGCGACGATGTGGTCTGGTCCGACGATCCGGCCGACGACCAGTTCCTCACCCTTTCCTACAGCACCGGCGGCGGCTTCCTCACGCTCTCCACGATCAAGCCCTACGAGGGGCCGCTGACCATCGGCCGGGGACAGCTGCTCGACTACTGGATCGGCCAGGACGGACGGCTCTACGCGCGCAACGGCGGTGCGACCCCGTTCCCCTACGAGGCGGTCTAGCTCTCCGGCAAGCTACCCAGCTGACTGACCGCGTCCTTCGGTCTGACCGGCTCCCAGTCGGCGAACAGCTCTGCGTCGGCCCAGCGCTCGTCCTGCGTCTCCGGCCCAATCCCGTGGTACATCACGTAGACGCCTAGTTCGGTCCAGGTAACCGAGTACGGTTCCTCGCTGTTCGCCGGTTTGCGGCGGGCTGCGGGTACCTCGCTGCGTCGTAGCGCCGTGTAGAGCTGCATGTCGGTGTTCTACCCTACGCGGCCGAGAGGGAGAACACCTCCGCGTTCGCGTCGAGCAGGGCGCCGAGTGAGGTAACGACGTCATCGTTCGGTGTGCCCTCCGGCCACCACCGGACCACGATCGGCTCGAGGTTCCGCTCCAGCAGGGCGCGCACGTCATCCCAGTGGCACGGGTGGCGGTGCTCGTGGAACAACTCGGTCGCCCACAGCGCGGCGAGCAGGATCCTCTCCAGTTTGTCGCGGCCCGATGGTGTGATCTGCTCACGGAGCTGCGGACCCTCGTCCTCGTAGAAGGCGAAACAGCTCGGCCGGAACTGCGGGAAGACCTGGCAGATGAGGTAGTCGATGTAGGACTGGTAGTGGTCGGGATCGTCGCCCCCGGCCACGGTTTCCACTGCCGCCTTCAGCTTGCTCCGGTCGTGGAGCGTCTTCTCGATGAGCGGAAAGATGGTCGTAGTGGTGCCGCCGTCAATCTCCAGCCCGAGCACGAGTTGGAGCTGAACGGTCTGGGTGAGTTGCAAAAGCATGGCTGCCTTCCTCCGGGTTGGTTGAGCAGCAGTTCCTTTCGCATGAGGCGTGCCGAGGAAACCCCGACCAACCTCTACTCCTCCCAACAGCTCACCGGCCCGTTCTCACGGCTGGAGTTCCGGCAGAAGATTCTTTGTGCGTTCGGAAGATCCCTTGTGCCTCGATCCGCCCTGGAGCGGATTCCGATCCGGCCAGGGCCGGATTGGGATGAGCGGCGGGATCGTCGGCTATCCCCCTGGGATAGCTCCGGGGCGCCCCGGGGCTCGCCAGAGAGCCCGACATAAACGCTTGGGGGACGAGGTTGCCCCCGACTATCGATGTAAGTCCTTTAGAATCAACGCAGCGCTTCCAGAGCCCGCGTGTGGTTCGATCATC
>Ga0180434_10008166_pt1 | contig 11632 bp, 11 predicted proteins | sample SS_ome_7_FD_132453 | JGI IMG/M metagenome (GOLD analysis project Ga0180434, IMG submission 132453) | Hypersaline lake sediment archaeal communities from the Salton Sea, California, USA - SS_1_D_2 metaG | ecosystem: Environmental > Aquatic > Non-marine Saline and Alkaline > Hypersaline >... | reverse complement strand
GCCAACAGTCTGTCGGGCTGAATTTTGCCGCCCTGGTCACCTTCTTGTGACGGCAGCTCAAACAACCAGAAATGGATCTGTCTGGCTGTCATACGCCCTATGCCGCTAAACTTCAGCTCGGCTCCTCCTGTCAGTGAAATAACCTGGTTCTTCTCGTCCGGCCTAATCTGCAATGTTTCATTCCAAAACGCTTCCAACTGCTGATCTGGGCGTTTCGGCGGCTGCCCTCTAAGCCACCCAGGCCCATGAGCCAAGAGACGACCCAGGCCACCAGCCTTCGCCGGATGGTACTGTAAACATCGGGAATGAATCTCGCTCTTGCCTTGCGTGAGAAAAACCTCCTCGGCTCCATCCAACAGAATTCTTCCATCAGCTAGTGAATACTCCAATCGCTCTCCCCGAGCATGTACATCTCGCGACGGCGCGCGAACTACAACCGGATTTCCCTTCGCCTCGATCCTCTGTGGTTGCAAATCCAACAAAGCGGTTTTAGACTTTTGGCCCGAATCCTGAACTTTCGCCGAATCTGCAACCGACTCGGCATTCTGACGCTCCTCAAAAAAAACTGACAACTTCTCACAACTAATCTGGTCACTCGGGCCATTCGGATGACTTTGCAATACGTTCACGCGGTCTTCGAAGACCGCCGTTTTTTGTACCACATCAAACCGAAACGGACCGCAACAAGTCACCTCAATCGGCCCACCCGAGTCGATCTTGTCCGGCCTAGTCGTCGAACTAACGGCCCCGCCCCTCTTTGCGAACTCCATATGCAACCGGTCTAGCCGCGCAACCTCAAATGACTCAATTCCCCCAATGTTCGGCCCATGGCTCCTCTTCCTCATGCCACCTTCCTCTCCTGCCGGCGACAGCATGATCTGCATATGGCGCCCGCTACCATAATTCGGTCCCAAGTTAAATTCGACCAAATGCGGTGTCCAAATCCGCTTTTCTGACAACTGCACGTCACGCGTTACCACACGCAAATCATCCTCGGGGCCCTGCTGCTTTCCCTGGCTCCGAATCGTGATATGCCCATTCAAATTTCCACTTATTAGACGCCCAACTTTTGCCCTCCTCAAGTCAAAGGGAGCGTCAAACTCCAAAAGAGCGCCATTAGGCGCTTCGAGAATCACAGACCGCCGTTTTCTCTCGGCCGGATCTACTACCTCCCTGTCGGCACAGAAAATTATGGTGCATGGTCGAATCTCCACCCGACCGCCGCCAAGGTTCTTGTAATCCCGAAGTAGAAGTTTGACCCGATCGCTCTCGAGTATCTTGGGATTGTCCAACTCCCAAGCACCGTCTGGAAAAAGTCCGACTAGTTCGGAAAGCTGCCGATCCGGCACGCTCCGTGCTCGCTCTCTGTCTAGCTCGGAGACACTCGCCCTCTGCAAATCGACCGGCGGTTCGATAAACGGCACGACCACCAACGAATAGAATACGTAAGTCACGAAAACTATTGCAAAACTACTGAAGATGTGGACGAGTCGTTTCATACTACAAATGTTCTGATCGAACTCCCACCTCAGGAGCGTTAATCACCAAGATTTTACTCAGGCCAGATACGACTGTATCACTTCGTCCCAACGTCGTTTTGATTTCAAAACCATCTCAATCGTCTCTCTTACCGCTCCCATTCCACCAGGGGCGTTCGTAACGTAGTCGGCCGCCTTCCTCGCCTCGTCGCATGCGTCGGCCACCGCCACACCAAGCCCAACCTTTCGGATGGCCAAGACGTCAGGCAAATCGTCGCCCAGATAACAGACCTGACTGAGATCCAAATCCAACTCTGCCAAGATCTGCCCGATCGATGTCCACTTGTCGATTGCGCCCTGTCGGACTATCTCGATTCCCAGTTCGGCCGCCCTGGTTCGTACAATGTGCGAGCTACGCAAAGTCACAAGGCCAAAACGATAGCCGGCCTTCTGCCACAACCGCACACCCATCCCATCTCTTATGTGAAATCGTTTGGTCTCAATACCCTGATTATCGAATACAAGCCGACCGTCGGTTAGCACACCATCAACATCAGATAAAATCAACTCTATTGCCTGGGACATCCGCTCCAAATTCATAAATACAACCTCTTCAGATTCGGCCTTATGTCATACCGATAACTATGCAGCTGGCTCTTCATGCTGCGCGATAAACACACGACATTTTGGCACACCCACACCCGAATGTTCACTCGCATCACAATCCTGAGGTAGCAGCGAGACCACATCTGTAATGTCAATCAGGCCGACCGGTCTTCCCAATTTGTCAACGACCGGCAACTCACTGATCTTGGTCGACGCCATTATTAAAACTGCATCCGTCGCCATTGAGCAAACCGAAATCGTACTAGGATCAGCCGTCATTACATCGCGGATAGGCCGATCCAGCTCAATGTCGGACCGCTTTTCGAATAAACGAGCCAAATCGCTGTCGGTAAACATCCCCGACAGTTTTCCGCTATCATCGACCAACATGATGGCGCCGGTCCTTCGGCCGGGCAGGCTAGCCGCAGTGAAGACATCCCGTACGGTTTGGTTGTCACTGGCCACACGGCAGTCGTCCAACGATCTCATTATCTGCTCAACCCGGCTCAGTTTTTGGCCCAGGCTCCCGGCCGGGTGATACCTGGCAAAATCTTCGGCGCCGAACCCACGCATTCGACTAACAACCAGAGCCAACGCATCGCCGACTGCGAGCATTGCCGTCGTGCTCGCACTAGGAGCCAACCCGAGTGAACACGCCTCATCTAGCTGCCCTAACTCGATCGTTATAGAGGCAGCCTTTGCTAGAGTGCTGTCCCCTCGGGCGGTTATGGCAATGATCGGCACGCCCAAGTCTCGCAAAGGCGGCAGCAGCCTAACTACTTCATCAGTTTGGCCACTCTGCGACAGCAGAAGTATTACGTCGTCTTTTCGGACACGCCCCAGGTCGCCGTGCACCGCCTCGGCCGGATGCAAGCAATGCGCCCTCGTTCCGGTCGATGCCAAAGTTGCCATAATCTTCCGCCCAACCAATCCGGCCTTACCCATCCCAGAAACTATCACACTGCCACGGCATTCGAATAGACACTCCACAGCATCACAAAAAGTCTGACCCAGACGCCCCGACACTTCTATCAGAGCGCAACTCTCGGCCTGAATAATTTGCTTTGCTTGGCGAAGTTGCTCAAGGCTACTAAGTGGCCTGATCGCCGAAGACGCAGCGGCTTCTGTGTTCATCGATTCATCGTCCTTGACAGTTCGATTTGTAGGTGACTCGACGTCAGACGAGCCCCTCGCGAGAAAATTAACCGGCCAATTGTACAAATGTTGGGCTTTCACAGCAATGTAAGGTTCACGGCGACAATGCCCCTCAAATGGGGAGGGCAGTCAGACACCCCATCGACACAAGGCAATTGAAAACCACCAAACAACCAGGCCTAGCACGTCAGCCATTGCACCGGGCCTAGAAAGCTAGAAATAATTTAGATAGAATCATCGAGTTGCAGGCCATTGGGAATAAAACCCGCTCAACATGAGGGCAAGTGATCCAACCTTGAGCGGCGCGTTAACAAGGAGTCAATTGATGATCGTTACGACGACTAAGCTGTTCGAACATGCCTATGGAAAATACGCAGTAGGCGCGTACAATATCAACAACCTGGAACAGACCATCGGCTTGTTTCGCGGAAATCTCGGCCAGTCTAAGTCGAATGATGATCCGATCAACGACTCGATGAGCGCTCCGTTCATCATCCAGATTTCCCGTGGGGCACGTGGTTATTCGGACAAGCGTTTCCTCGAAGGCATGATTCGTAATGCCGAAGAGGTATTCCCAAAAGCTATATTCGCCGTTCACCTAGACCACGGTACTGAAGAAGCCTGCTACGACTGCATCGACAGCGGGTTCTACAGCTCGGTTATGATCGACGCCTCACACCACCCCCTGGCTGAAAACATCGAAATCACCAGGAGGGTTGTTGACCGAGCTCACGAAAAGGGTATTGTGGTCGAGGCCGAATTGGGACAACTCGGCGGGGTCGAAGAAGACATTGTTGGCAGCGTTTGCCTGACCGAACCGGATGAGGCCCTAGAGTTTGTCGACAAGAGCGGATGCGACTCTTTGGCCGTTGCAATCGGCACCTCTCACGGAGCTTATAAGTTTTCTGGCTCCCAAGGCCTCCACTTCGATGTCTTAGAAAAAATCCAGGCCATATTGCCAGAGCGATTCCCACTGGTCATGCACGGCTCCAGCAGCGTACCAAAGGATTGGGTCGATCGTATAAACGCTGCGGGCGGCGCGCTAAAAAACGCTAGCGGTGTCTCTGAATCACAATATCTTCCAGCAGCCAAATCGGGCGTATGTAAGATCAACATCGATACCGACGGACGGCTCGTCTGGTGTGCGATCCATCGTGAGGTCTTCCGCGACGATCCCGAAAACTTTGACCTCCGGACGCCCGGAAAGGTTTTCATGGCCGCCTATGCAGACTACATCGGGCACAAAAACAAGGCGCTCGGTTCGGCCGGCCAACTCGAATCAGCAAGAAAAGCGATTTGCGTTTGCGGCTGATGCCGTCGATGGCGGCTCGACGACGTAGTACCCCAGCATCGCAAGTCAATCGAGAGGCCATCGCCCAGACGCTGGGCTTGTTAGTCCAGCGATAAGGGGATTGGAGGCTCAAACAGACCATCGTGCTGAGTTTGCGAAAGTCGAACTACGATCAACTTTCGTTCCAATTGTCCGGCTGCGGTCTCAGTGAAGAAATAATGGCCGAGACTGCCCGGACGGTTTGAAAGGCTTGTCATCAATATCATCTGGCCTGGTGAGAGGACAGCATTGACTCCCATCTCTGTGAAGACTTGTCGGTCACGCCCTGTTCGCAGCCTCAGGACACCTTGCCCTCCAGTCCAACTTTGCCTCGGATCCCCATAATGCAACTCGGGTACCAGCTCCAACTTGACACTACCGTCACTCTGAGGAAAGGATTTTATCGCCAATAGTGTCTGCGTCTTCTCGTATGTGCAACCAGACAACCGCCCAGCCTCGTTGACCAAGACGGGCAATTCATCATAGACGCCCGAGGTTATAATCTCGCTCCTCTGCCCCGCTCTAAGCTGAATATGGCGCCTCGTTACGTTCGGATCAGCTTCTAGCAATCCCACATCAGTTTCAACCGTCTGGTCGATCGGAGGCGATTTGTCACTTAGTTCCAGTAGGTTCGACAAATTGATCGGAATCTGACATCCAATCAGGCCAACACGAAATCCATTTCCGACCAGGCGACGTCGAACGTTCGCGGGAAAATGCTGCTCGTCAACCTCCTCCCATAACTGACAACTGGCATGCTCATCCTCAACCGGAAATCGAGCAAAGAAAATCTCCAAAACAACACTGTCTGCTGACATCACTGGCTGGGACAGCGGAGATTTATCAACACGATTTGGGGTGGTACATCCAAAGATCGCGAGTACGATCGGTGTTAAAACACCAAGCAATAAAAGCCCAAACAATCTTCGAAAAAAAGACATGCGACGCACAAATCCCGCAACAGCACACAGGTCAACCGATACAAGCGACATACGGTACAGGCACGCCAGAAAGGCGTCAATTGACACTAGGCAATATAGGAAAGATCTCATTCGTCCCCCTCACTCCGCTTTCTTTTGGTCGAGAGGAACAAGCTTGGGGCTCTGCCACTTACTACCGTATACAACACCATACTTCCGCGACAACTCCTGATAGTTGCGGTACAGAAAATCGTAAACCTCCTTCGGAGGATTTTTTGCAAACCAGCGGGCAATCATGTCATCCAATGGGGCTTCGTGCTGGCCCGCAGCCCCGTGTGCATAGCATCGTCCAGCGTATCTACGCAAATCACCATCGAACCGGGGACCAATGTGCCACAACTCGTGCATAACCATGCACAGTTTCTCTCGGAAGGGACGCTGCAAAAATCTTGGCAGATAGAAGCTTAATATGTACAGCATTTCGTGTCCGCGCGAGTCGACAACTCGTTGCACACCCCACAGTCGTCCACGTCGAATCGTCTGTCTCTTGCCATCACGAAATCGTAACGGCGTAAGTGAAGCATACATGCCGTGATCAACGCCGGTTCTTGCCTGACTAAAGCTCACGGCAACTCGACTCATGTCGATATGATTAAGCTCAGGCGTTCTCTCAACCATATCTTCACAAAAACACCTCATGTGAAAAGTGAAATCGAATCCTACCAGCCGGTCACATTGCCGACGCTCCGTTTGCACCGAATTTCCCCTCCTGGAAAATTAATAAGCGGCCCACACACAAGTAGAAATCCAAGCAACAGCCCAAAATAAAAGCCGCGTCTCAAAGAGCGCGGCCTAGTAATGTGCTTATAGAGAGAGCCGTTAAGCGTCGACCTTTTCGGTCTTGCCCTCGTCGGCATCGGCCCGATCCGCCGCAACCTCTTCGGCACCAACGACGCCGGTCTCCTTACCTTCAACCTCAGGCTCCTCAGCCTCGAAGCTCGGCTGCACGGCTTTCCGCTGACCTCTTTCGTTCTCGCCAACCAATTCGAGAATCGCTTGCAAACCGGCGTCACCGAGCCTCGGCGTAGCCAACTTCAAAATCCTCGTATAACCGCCCGGACGATCAGCGAACCGCGGTGCGATCTCGTCGAAGAGAATCTTGGCAGCCATCTTGTTTCCCAAGAGCGTAACGACTCGGCGTCTTGCCGCCAGCGCCGGCGAAATGGTCTTATTCCACTCCTGCCATTGCTCGCTCTGTCGCCACGATCGCCACTCTTCGCTGTTGCGATCCGCATCCGGCTCTAACCTTTCGGCCGCTTCCAAATGCGGCAGAGCGCTCCGGGCGATCGTAATACACCGCTCAACGAGCGGCCTGACCTCTTTGGCCTTGTGCAGCGTGGTGACAATTCGCCCCTTTACCTTAGGCGCGTTCTCCTCGCCTTCGGCATCGCGCTCGGTCAGAAACAGGGCGCTTGCCAAATTGCGCAAAAGTGCCCGCTGATGTTTCGGATTTCGCCCAAGCGTACGCCCTAACCTTCTATGTCGCATGATACTGATTCACGTAGAAAATGTATTCTTGTTCAACCACCCCTACCAAAAGCCCGCCTCAACGGCGAAAGCTCTAAGCGAGGAAATCGTTTTACTGGTTCTTCTGACAAAATTCAAACTACTGCTACAACTCTGTAGGCGGCTGAACTTTAACTCCCAACCTCAACCCAAACTCGTCGAGCTTCTCCCGAACCTCGTTCAAAGTCGTTTCACCAAAGTTGCGGACGTCTAGCAACTCGTCCTCGGAACGACAGACCAAATCACGGATACAGCTGATGTTTTCCGACTCCAAACAATTTTTCGCTCGCACCGACAGGTTCATTTCGGCCAGCGTCATGTTAAGTTTGCCCTCAATTGCCGGCTCCAATCCACTTTCACTAGTAGCTCGGACCTCGGCATGCACCATCGGCCCAAGTTCCTGGTACTGTACAAACGGATTGAGATGCTTTCGAAGAATTTTAGCCGCCTCGACTAGCGCCATCTCTGGCGAAATCGAGCCATCAGTCCAAATCTCCATAGTTAGTTTGTCGTAGTTGGTCTTCTGGCCAACTCGAGTCTCTTCTACCTCGTAACGCACCCGAACCACTGGGCTAAACGCGGCATCCACCGGAATAGTCCCAATCTCTGGGGTGCCCGAGTCTCTCTCACTCGCCGGCGAATAACCACGACCGTTCTCGACGACTAGTTCCATCGCAAACGGGATATCAGCGCTTAAGGTCGCCAACACATGCCCCTTATTGATAACCGAAACTACACCACCATCCTGGACGTCTTCGCCGGTGACCTCGCCAATCTGATTTTTCTCAACTCTCAACACACGCGCGATGTCGCCCGTATTTTTAACAACAAGCGCCTTTACGTTAAGCACAATGTCGATAACATCCTCGACAACGCCTTCAATAGAGGTAAACTCGTGCTGAGCCCCGTGTAACTTTACCTGCGTAACCGCACTCCCCTCCAGGCTAGAGAGCAGGATACGACGGAGGCTGTTGCCAATAGTAGTTCCAAACCCGCGCTCAAACGGCTCGGCAATGAACTTGCCGTACGTCGCCGTAAGCACTTCCTTATCGCACGCTACCTGACTGGGAAGTTCAAGCCCGCGCCATCGAATCCGCATAGATCGCCTCCGATCATGACTTACAACTATGAAAAATAATATGCACCGAAACGCCTATACCCGTCGGCGCTTCTTCGGACGACACCCATTGTGCGGCAAAGGTGTGACGTCTTCGATCGACTTAATATTCAAGCCGGCCGCCTGCAATGCAGTAATCGCACTCTCGCGACCACTGCCAGGACCATTGACCTTTACGTCAACCTCCTTCACACCAAACTTAATAGCCTTTTCAGCCGCTTGCTGCGCAGCCAACTGGCCAGCAAACGGCGTACTTTTTCTACTCCCCTTGAAACCACTCGTACCCGAAGTGGCCCAGCAAAGGGCATCCCCCTTCGTATCAGTAATCGTGACAGTTGTGTTATTAAACGTGGCCCTAATATGGGCAACACCTACGGTCACGCTGCGACGAATTTTGCGCCGTTTCGGCTTCGACTTGGCCACCGAGAAATCACTCCTTACACGTGTTTCATTTCAACCTAGCGAATCGACCTGCTCTATCAACACAACGGCAGGCACACTTCGAATCGCTGATTCAATCTATCAATATTCCTAATTCCTAAAATTCACGCCGACCCAATCCAAGGCCAAAACTACCGCAGATCCTTCACGCCCTTCTTGCCTGCGACCGTCTTCTTGGGGCCCTTACGTGTACGCGCATTCGTCCTAGTCCGCTGACCTCGTACCGGAAGACCACGACGATGCCGAAGGCCTCGATAACAACTAATGTCACGTAAACGAGTAATGTTTTGGTTCGTCTGGCGTCGTAGCTGCCCCTCGACAATGTAATCTTTGTCGAGGAGAGCAACCAAACGGGTCAGCTCGTCCTCTCGCAATTCCTTGGCCTTACGATATGGATCAACTCCTGCCTTTTGACACAAATCACGAGCGGTTTTCGGTCCCACACCAAACAAATACGTCAACGACACAACGGTCGGTCGCTCGTTCGGTATATCCACACCCATTAAACGCGGCATTCTATACACTCCCTAGGCCAGTCCGACACAACCCGCCAGAGTCTCCAAAAGTCTCCAAAAATAAAACGATCTGTCCAGCAAACACTCGACAAACTGAGAACTCGCGGCAACGACCAAACGTCGTCAGCCTTGCCTTTGCTTGTGCCTTGGGTTACTACTGCAAACCACAAACACGACACCACGACGACGAACTATCTTACAGTGCTCACACACCCGCTTAACGCTCGCACGGACTTTCATAGCTCACTCGCTCAACTTAAAGGGACAAAGTACCTCAGTATAAGCATCACCCCCCCATTTCCTCAAGGGGCCCCGACGGAAAATTTTCACCCTAATTATCACAAACAATATTACTCGGCACACTCGAGGCCACACAGGACCCCCTAATTGACACCGCCAACTCTTAACTGTATTCCCTAAACTACCAACGGCGAACAATCCACTGCGGCTTGAATCCTAACGCCCTTTATCGGGCATTCCCGTCGTTTTCGGTCGGCGGACCGGTCAAAACTGTCGGCCCAGAATCCGTTATAGCAACAGTGTGTTCAAAATGGGCACTCGGCTTACCGTCTGCTGTCACCTGCGTCCAATGGTCTGGCATGATTCTAACATGCTTCGTTCCCATGTTAACCATCGGCTCAACAGCGATCACAAGCCCCTCAGCAAGGTTAAAATCACCGTTTCGCCGAAGTTGTCGGCTCGGATAGTTCGGCACCTGTGGATCCTCGTGCATTTCTCTGCCTATACCGTGTCCAACAAAAGCCTCCACCACCGAAAAGCCGTGATCCCGAACGAAAATGGCCATTTCGTTCGCCACTTCACTCCATAATGCCTTCTTTCCCATCTCCTCAATGGCCAAGTCAAGCACATTCTTAGTGACGTCAACCAATCTTTGTGATTCCGACTCAACTTGTCCGACTACGTGTGTCACTGCGGCGTCGCCACACCAACCCTCCAACTTGCATCCGGTGTCTATACTGACAATGTCCCCCTTGGCAAGTTCCCGCTTTCCAGGAATGCCGTGAACGACCTCCTCGTTTATCGAAATACATGTGACTGCCGGAAACGGAACCCGGCCCGGAACCCCCTTGAATAAGGGCATCGCACCGCTGGCCACAAAAAAATTTTCAACGGCCAGATCAACCTCTCCAGTCGTCACTCCCGGCCTTACGAGTGACTTTGCAATCTGATGCGCCTCCCAGACCAGCAAGCCGGTCTTACGCATTTTACCAATTTCACGGGGTGATCGTAGAACTTCCACCAAAGGCCAACCTTACCGTCAAAAACCACCACCATAAAAAATGACTGAAAACCGACCTACCTACCAAATGTATCAAGAAGGCTTTTGATTCGAACAAATATCTCTTCGACTGTCCCAAATCCATCCACACTTTTAAGCAAGCTTTGCTTTTTGTAATACTCCAACAGCGGCTCGGTTTGTTCACGATACGCAATCAACCGCTGTCGAATCACGTCGGGTGTATCATCAGCGCGCCCACGTCCAGCCAGCCGATCGAAGAGTTCGTCTTCCGGTACCCTCAATTCAAGCACAACATCCAAAGGCGAGTCCTGCGACTCGAGCATCGCATCCAACGATTCGGCCTGCTTGATAGTGCGAGGAAATCCATCTAGCAGGTAGCCGTTGTCGCAATCTGACTGCCCTAGCCTCTCTCTAACAACCCGCACAATAAGTTCATCGGGCACCAGCTGTCCGCTGGACATGAACTTGTCGGCCTCATTGCCAACCTCAGTCTTGGCATCCCGCGCCGCCCGCAACATATCTCCAGTCGACAGGTGGGCCAAATGATATGTGGCCACAAGACGCTCAGCCTGAGTTCCTTTTCCGGCACCAGGTGGGCCAATAAAAACGATCCTCATGGGACGTCGCCTTATGAAAACATGTTAACAAAACATGGCAAAGCCAATTTGCACACAAATTCCAGCATGAAACATCGCACAGCCGCGTCTCGGCTCCCCGCCAGGCACACGACCTTCTCGCCCGTGAAACCACTCCTCAAACTGATTAATGATTATTTAGTTAAGACCCTTCTCAAACTGACCGGGTTACCACCCCGGCGATGATTCTCAAAACGCTAAGGGGCCACTACGACCGCTCCAACAGGCCTCGGTAGTTGCGCATTACGAGGTGACTATCGATCTTCTGCACCAAATCGAACGCCACGCTCACGGCAATGAGCAATCCCGTCCCACCATAAAAGCTCGCTACCATGTAATCGATGCCCATTGCGCTGGAAATGACGGTCGGAATGATCGCCACCAAGGCAAGAAAACCCGCGCCGACATATGTAATCCGTACCATTACCTTTTCAAGGTACTCAGCCGTGCGCTTCCCAGGCCGGTAGCCTGGAATAAACGACCCATAGTTTTTAAGATTTTCCGCCATATCCTTAGGATTAAAGGTAATAGCCGTCCAAAAATAGCAGAAGAAATATATCAAACCAACGTACAGGATGTTGTAGATCAAAGAATCACCACCACGAAAG
>Ga0180434_10008163_pt1 | contig 11638 bp, 12 predicted proteins | sample SS_ome_7_FD_132453 | JGI IMG/M metagenome (GOLD analysis project Ga0180434, IMG submission 132453) | Hypersaline lake sediment archaeal communities from the Salton Sea, California, USA - SS_1_D_2 metaG | ecosystem: Environmental > Aquatic > Non-marine Saline and Alkaline > Hypersaline >... | reverse complement strand
TTATCAATGTCACGGTAATTCTTAAAAATCCCATGCAGTTTTGGGGTCTGGATCTTGGCCGCTTCCAGAACTCGTTTGGTCTTGAGCTTGGAATCAGCCAGCCGGATGGCTTTTCTCAGATTGTAGGGGCGAATGTAAAGGAGGTTTCTGGCATTCATCCCCAAAATATCACGAGGATTTACCATGTTTTCTTAGTTCCCTAAAGCGGAAGAACTCTGATATGCGCAGGCCGGTCCATTTACCGAGCAGATAGTTGATCGGGATAGTGAGCAGAACCATTTCGGGATAACTGAGGAAGAAAGTCCGAAGGGCTTCCCAGCTGACCAGGAAGTAACAAAGGGTAGAGATTACTAAAGTTTCGATAGCCAGTTGTACAGCTGTCCAGAGCCCTTTCTCAATTTGGACTTTAACAAATTCCTCCGCCAAGATTGCAATAATCAGGATTGGAAAGATAGAGATAGCGATGAAACCAGTTCTTTGAGTATAAGCACCCAGGGCAAACATGATAAAGATTGCAAAAGCCGTTGCTGTCAGTACAATCGCCATCCGGGGGAGATAAAGGATACGTAAGAATTTTAGGAGATAACGTATAAGGGTAGCCACAATCAGGATTATTACAAAGATAATTAGTCCGTATTTGATACCGGTTACCAGGAAAGCCAGGGTTAGGATGGTCGGTATATAGAGACCAAAAGCCTTGATACCAATAACCTGGCGGAAGACGGCAATTATAGTCGCGATTACCGGGATTATCAAAATCAGGAAAATGGTGTTAATCGGCACGCCTTTGTTCACCATGTAATTGATGGTGTAAGACATGAAGTTCGTCCAGTTCAAGTCTTTGACGCTGCGCTCGCTGTGTACCCCGATGATTTTATATTCGGTCGGTGAGGTGCGCATGTTCTCCAGCACCTGGTCAACGTCCTGGGCGTTGATGATCCGGTTTAGGGCCGAGGGTTCAACCAGCAGAATCATTTCCGGTTGCACAATGTCAAAAGTTTGCTGGGCTATTCTAGAGACAACCGAAGGTTTGGTGGTAATCGAGACTATGACTTTGTGCCCCAGATCCAGTTCGGCGACATCTTCACTTTTCTGGACAAACTTGGTCAGTGCATTAAGGCCGACCGAGCCACTGGTCCAGTCTACGATCTGATTAGCCTTTTGGATATTAGTTCGTTGTTCTGCCAAGGCCTTGGCCAGCTCCTCCACGGCAATATAATCCGGCTGGCCGCTGGTATCCTGGATTCTGATAACCAAAACCCCTTCGCGGGCAGCTGTTTGCTCTAGCTCATTCAATTCTTCCTCCGTCGGAGTATTATCAGCAATCAGGATAATAAGATTCTCGTAGACAGAAACGATAATTTCATCTGTGTCCTGCTCCTCGCCGTTGTCGACAGTCAGGTTGACAATGTATGTCCCTGGCTGTTCGTAAACATGAACTTCGTTGACTCCTTCGATTATGGTACCATCTCCAAAATCCCAAATATAGCGCAGGTCTCCGTCCAGCGAATTTACAGATTTGGAGCCATCAAAAGTAACCTTGCTCCCGACCGGCACGTTTTGGCTCTCACCAGCAACCGCTTCCAGTCGTTTCTCCGGTATTTGTTCCTCAGTCGCTTCATCTGTTGTTATCTCCTCTTCATCCGTCTGTGCCCAGGCAGACAAGGAAACCAAACCGACCGTCAAAATGGCGGCAATAACAATCAGGTAAACTAGCTTGGAATATATTTTCATAAGATTACCTTAGCTTTTGATTAGTCTGTAGGTGGCAGAGGCCGATGGCAATGGCATCAGCGGCATCGTCTGGCCGGGGTATCTTTTCCAGGCCGAGGGTGGCTTTGACAACGCGCTGAATCTGCTGTTTGGAAGCTTGGCCGTAGCCGGTGACGGATTGTTTTATCTCGGCCGGCGAATATTCATAAACCTTCAGTTTATTTTCAGCGCCAAGCAGGAGAATGACTCCACGGGCTTGGCCGACAGCAATTCCGGTTTTGACATTCTTGGCAAAAAAAAGCTTTTCTACCGCCAGCTCATCCGGACCAAATTTCCTGATGATATTACGCAGGTCTTTGGCGAGGATTGCCAGCCTTTTGGGCAGTTCAATCTTTGGCTTGGTGGTTATGCAGCCATATTCTTTCAGCTCCGGCTCCTTTTTACCTTTGCCTATTTTTAAAACCGCGTATCCAGTGGTGGCTGTACCGGGGTCAATTGCCAGGATGGTTCTCATGTCAGGCCAGGTTACTGAATACTTCGTTAACGTCATCTTGCTCAGCCAGGGCTTCGGCCAGTTTTTCTGTTTTAGTTTTTTCCGCGGCGGCGAGGTCAAGAGGGTTCTGGGGAACAAGTTCTGTCTCTGCTGATTCTATTGTAGCATTTTGCAGCGACTCTTTCACCTTCTTTAAGTCCGCAGGGGTGGTGGTAATAATCAAATTCCCTTCTTTGGTGGTAGTATCAGACGCGCCGGCGTCGATAGCCGCCAGCTCCAGCTCGTCAGAAGGATTGTTGACGATAATAACGCCCCGGGCATCAAATTGATAGGCAACACTTCCGGTTTCAGCAACCTTACCGTCGTGCTTAGCAAGAATATTGCGAATTTCTGAGATAGTACGATTTTTGTTGTCAGTAATAGCCTTGATAATGAAAGCCGAACCGCCGGGGCCGTAGGCTTCTATATTCATTTCTTCAATAGTGTCGCCGCCAATTTCACCGGTTCCTCGTTTCACTGCCCGCTCAATGTTATCTTTGGGCATATTCACTCCACGCGCTTTTTCTATTGCCAGGGCCAGCTTCGGGTTGCCGTCGGGGTCACCGCCGCCTTCCCGGGCGGCAATCGTTATCATGTTGGCGACCTTAGTGAAAATCGCGCCGCGCTTGGCATCAGCGGCACCTTTCTTTCGTTTAATTGTTGACCATTTTGAATGTCCAGACATACACTAATTGATAATTAGTTTTCACCGAGGGACATTAATTCACGAATCGGCAACTGACCATATTTTACTTATAAAAAGCCCAAAAGTCAATCAAAAGACCCGCCCGAAGAAGTTAATCTACAAGCGGGACTTAGTTCAAGACTGGGGTTTGCGCGAGCGAGCCCAGTCGCGAATACGGCCGATGACCGTATTCATCACGAAGGGTTTCTGAAAAATGCCGATAACGTTCATTTCCCAGAAAAGCCAATCGCGATCCTCTCCTAGTTTGCCACGATCACCTGGCACAAAAATGACCGGAACGTCATGATTGGGATTGCCTGGTTCGCGCAGAACATAGAGAATCTGCATTCCAGTGATGCCGATTAGTTGAAAATCGAGTGCAACTACATCGACGTTGAGGGGTTTTCTGAACTCCTCTAAGTTCGAGTTTTGGACATCAGTCGAAAGGATTAGGTCGATATCATGACCAAAAACCTTGATCCATTCCCGGATGAATACCCTGCTGTCATGGTCGTCTTCTACAACCAACACCTTGATTTTCTCGCCCATATATACCTCCTTAACTGCGGGCAAATCGTCGTTTCAGGTCATTTCAGGCTAATATTTTTTACTAACAAAGTCAATAATTATTGTAAAAAAGGCTTATTATTTAGAAACAGACTTTTCCCCAAAAAATGCGGAAAAAACCCTTGGAGATTGCCCGAAAATTTGCTATAATTCAGGCATCGCTAAAGGAAGGTCAAACCTCCATGCAAGACGAAGTTTTTCTGCCCCCGCAAGGAGTTGATCATATCCGGCAGCGGTTGCATCACTTGGAAAACGTGGAATTGGCGAAGATCGCCAGAAAGCTAAAAAGTATTTCTGATCACGGCAGCCCCGCCTTTATCATCCTGAAGGAGCTGGAGGATGAGGTTTCTCAGGAAACTAGTCAACTGAAGAAATTGCTGGCGAACGCTGTCGTCGTTGACAACCGAGCCCGGGTGTGAAATCAATCGTGCTAAGTCTGGCTTAGTTGAGACTGTCGTTTTTGTTGCGGCGGTTTTTTAATTTTGAAAAAGAAGACCGCGTTAGCAAGTAACGCGGTCATCCAGGTAAGGGGGCAGGGCTACGGTTTTGCACCCACTTCCTGAAGCACTCTGTCCAGGAGAGTTTTTGTTTCTTCTCCTTTGGGAGCGACGACGATCTTGGCCTGGGCTCCTGTCTCGATCTTCTTACGGACGCCATCATTCCACAGGCCAGATTCCACAATGACGACATTTGCCCAGGTGAAAGGCATGTATACCGCCAGCCTTTCTGCCGGCAAACTCCGGATTTGCTCCGGGGGGACAACCGTCGTTGACCAGCGCAGTAATTGCAGCCGCCAACTCAGATCGCCCAGGCGATTACCGACAATGGTAGCCCTTAGATTTTGTTCTGACATGATTCACCCTCTCCTTGGTTCCTTCCTTTGTTTTATACCAAAAGTTTGCCCGAACGCATAATTGGCTTGTCATCCAGAAGTAAATCCGGTTTCAGCAAGATACCGTCTTCGTGAACGGAAGCAGCGGTATTACCGCCGTGGTAACTAGTATTATCCCCCAAAGCAATGTGGACAGTTCCCAACACTTTCTCGTCTTCCAAAACATTGCCGGAAAGCTTGGCGGTGGGGTTAGTCCCGATTCCTAGTTCGGCCACATTGAAAGCGTTTTTGTTCTTGTCCCGGCGGACAGCCTCATCCAACAGTTTTCTAAATTTCTTGCCGCCGCTGTTTTGTTCAAATCTAACCGCGCGGCCGCCCTTAAGCTCGATTCTGGTGGGCTTGGTGATGATATCCCCGAGATGATCAATGACCAGGACACCCTCGGTTGTCCCTTCCTTGGGCGCACCACAAACTTCACCGGCCGGTAGGTTTGAGTATTCACCTGGTTTGTGCACGACGCCGGTATCAGTTTCAAATTCATTAGAGAGATCGACTATTAATTCGGTGCCGGAAGGGGTCGTGATTTTCGCTTCTTTGGCCTTGGCTACCCGACGCAGCAGTTTTTCCGAAAGCTTCTTTATTTCCAGGTAGTCGGCAAGCAATCCTCTAATGAAAATATCTTCCGAAATCATCGGCAGGGTAGCGATTCTTGAGCCGTGTTTTTCGCAGGCAGCCCGACGGGCATCGGTATGGGTCAGGCTTTTTTCAGTAGGACACAAAACGACATCAGCCTCGGCCATAGCTTGGGTGACCGTGCGTGGCGGTTCTACTCCGTGCCCTTCGCGAGGGTGCATCACCTTGATCATCGGGTCGGCTCCGACCTTGAGGGCTGCCTTATACATTGCTTCGGCAATTTTCATCCGGTCCCAGTCGGTGACAATCAAAACTTCCTCGCCGGGTTTAACAGCGAGGCAAGTTTGGATGGCGTTTTGGGCAGCTTTGTTTAAAGACATATTTTTTGTTAACACTACCACCAAAATAGTCTAAATCGGGTGCAATTGCAAGTTAATTAAGACCCCCACACTCAACAAAGTTGGGTGTGGGGGCAGAAGGCCTAGTCTCGGTAGACTTGCTTGATGTAGAACTTGTCGGTGAAGCGCCCGCGGACGAAAGAGATACGGACCTCGTTTCCTGGCTTGTGCTCATCCCAGAAATCCTTGGTCACTGACACGGAGTCACTGTCATCGCTCATTGAGATTGTCAGGTGCCAGCTCTCGGGAACAGGGACGTTGTTAGTGACCATCACATCTCCAACCTTAGTCGTTACTGGGACAGTGCTGGCCGGAGAATATTTCTTCTGTTCGATAACTCCGATGCCATCGTATTCGGTGAGATTCCAGGAATCGACTGCTCGGAAAATCGGCGGTATGATCAAGTAGGCAAAAAGCCCGATCAAAGCCAGCAAGACTCCGATTAAGAGCACAAGCAGAAACTTCTCCACCAGAAACCCTATCATGTTGCCACCTCCCCTTGGTTTTCAAAAGGCCCAAAGACCTTTGATGATAACACCTACAAAGGCGAAGGTCAATTATCTGTTGAGTTATCCCCTTGTCTCAATGTAAAAAACCTGCTATAATATAGTTAAGTGAATATGGGTGAACCAATGGGTTCACCTTTTATTTTTACCCTCTATAATAGAAATAGAGGTTAAGAATAAGGACTTAACCCAAAGTCTCACTCCATGAGCCGTTTAGTATGCAAAAGAAACATACAATTATTTTAGCTTTGCTGATTGCCGGGACAATGTGCCTGCCCGGTCTTGTTTTAGCCAGCGAAGAGCGAGCCCCCGAAATCAAAGCCTTTAATACTTTCTCCGGCCAGCCCACCACCGATTTTATGGCTTACTCCGCTCGCTACGGCGGGGGAGCAGCGGTAGCTGTAGGCGACATTTTGGGTGGAGACGAACATGAAATAGTGACCGCCTCCGGAATCGGTGGTAACACCCATGTACGTGGTTTCACAAACACGGGCCAGTTCAATGGGCTTAGTGTTTTTCCGTTTTCACCTGACTATCGCGGCGGTGGTGATGTAGCCATGGGCGACGTTGACGGCAACGGCAAAGATGAGATTATCGTTTCAGCGCGTAGCCAGAGCCAAGCGCGCGTCAAAGTTTATGATTCCCAGGGCATGGTTGTCTCTGACTTTCTAGCTTTCAGCCCTGAATTTAAGGGCGGTGCCTACGTCGCAGCTGGTGATGTCAACGGTGACGATCGGGCCGAGATCATAGTCGGCGCCGGTGCCGGCGGCAACCCGCACGCCCGTGTTTTTGACGGGTACGGCAACTATATTGGTCTAGACTTTTTCCCTTTCCCGTTTGATTACAAGGGCGGTGTCGATGTCGGAGCAGCCGATCTTGATGGCGACGGTATTGACGAAGTCATTACCGGAGCCGCTACTGACGGCCAGGCTCGGGTCAAAGCTTACCGAGCAGATCGCCAGCAAACCGTTGTCGCAGACTTCTTGGCATTTGAAGATACTTATCGCGATGGCGTCCGGGTCAGCGGCGCTGATGTTGACGGCGACGGGTCTGCTGAAATTATTGCCGGTCCCAGCTCAAATCGGACCCCAGAAGTAAAAACTTTTGAAACTGACGGGCGCCCCGCCCGCTTCAATAAAGTTGTTTACGAAAATGATTTTCGCGGTGGAGTTGATGTGGCTGGCGGGTATCTCTTCAATAGCGACCAGGCTGAAGTTGTGACTGCTCCGCAACGATTTATTTGGGAAGGACGCCGTGACCTCTGGAAGTATATAGATATCGACCTGACCAACAACATGATCTATGTTTACGAAGGCGGGCGTAAGCGTTTCGAGGCGGTAACTTCTGATGGACGTCCCGGTATGGCTACACCAACAGGTGAATTCAAGGTCCTGCGTAAAGAAGAGAATCACTGGTCGGGACAATATGGCCTGTGGATGCCCTACAGTCTCAATTTCTACGGATCTTACTATATCCATCGTTTGCCGGAATGGCCGGGTGGCTACGTGGAAGGCGAAAATCACCTTGGCATCGATGTTTCCCATGGTTGTGTCCGGGTTGGCTACGATGAAGCCCCGGTTCTCTATAATATGGTGGAAGTGGGAACGCCGGTTATCATTCACTACTAAAAAATACAAAAACGTCCTGGTTTAAGGGCGTTTTTCTTTATGTTGACTTTTTCTCTTATAGAATGTAGTTTACAAGGTCGCTTTAAAGGAACTTTCAACCAGGAGGTGCTAATTGAAAGCCAAAAGTTTCTTTTTGCTGTTTTCACTCTGCCTGCTGCCGCTAACGGTCGCGGCGGCCGACCATTCGCTTACCCTCTCCGGTTTCTTCATGGGAACCTACGATTTCTCGGAGTTCACCGATGATGTCGGGGAGACAGTCGAGGACAACTCTTTCCAGGTTGGGAAGGCTCGGCTGAACATTGACTTCAACCTGGCCCAGCAGAAGACACCGTTGCTGGTGCACTACCGCGGTGACATGGAAACAGGCAGTCTCGTTTCCAAGGAGCTTTTCCTGGAGGCAAGGTTGTACAAAACCGGTGATGTCAGAGCTCAGGTGCAAGCCGGCCTGATTTCATCGCCCTGTATCGCGGTTCACCCGCCCCCGGAAACGCTGGAGACCTACAACTATCCTCTGACGGCCGGGTACGTCACGCTGGAAGAGATCGGAGTGCGCTTTGACCTGAACGTCAAGCAGTTCGAGCTCAAGGCGGCAATCCTCAACGGCAATCGGCGCGAGCCTCGTGACGATGATCAGGAAAAGAACCTGCAAATTCGCCTGGGCTGGCATCCGTCTTGGGGCATGATCCGTGGTTTCTATATGCGCGAGACAAATGGTTCGGACTCGCTCTACGGAGTAAGGTCCGAATTCAACCTTCCGTGGCATATGAAGATTCGCGGTTCCGCTCTCTGGCGCTACTACGACGACGAGGTGAATCCCGATAGTCGCCGGGGCTGGAATGTGCTGGTTCTGCAGGACATCGGCTCTGTCCAGCTGCAAGCGCAGTACGAACAACTGGACGAGGATGTCTCAGACCCGGATTATGAACAGACCGAACGTGTCACCGCCGGGGCCTTTGTCCCGGTCTGGGAGACAGCCGGCCTGGGCCTGAACTACTGGGAGAACACATCCGGTCCTGATGAGTGGGGAGTTGGCCTCTTTCTGGTCCTGGCTCTTGATCCCATCGAGATCTGGAATACAGAGTAACAGCATGCGTACAAGAAGCGTTGTCCTTCGGGATAACGCTTCTTTCCTTAGAAATAGGCTTTTTTGTCAAAAACCCTTGACAAATCTATAAATTCTGCTATAATGCAAGGTTAGCCCATTTAGTGCTAAGTCGCTTATTTTAGCCTTTTTTCCTGGTTACCACGCTGTAGACATCACCAGTGGGGATTCATTTATAGGGCAAAACGGGGCACCCGCTTGCGGGATCGTTTCTGTTCTGTTCCTACGGGTGAATCTTCCGTCTACAGCGTAGTGGCCGGGATTTTTTGTTATATCTAAGCCCAAAATCAAAGATCAAAAGACAAAATCAAAGCAATCCGAATAAAAATTTGAACGTCAAATATTAGAGTTTTCGATTGTATATTTATGATCAGGTTTTTTTCAGTTGAATTTAAGCTTAGAAAACAAAACCCCCTCGCGCTCAGAAATTCAGCTATTGAATTCCTGGGCGCCAGGGGGGAGTAAACATCACCAGAGGGTTCTTATTTACTCTACCAGTGGAATAAGTTTTGCCAAGTGGAAAACTAAGAAAAATCAGGGCTGGCGGCAAAGTGTGAGGCCTTCAAAGTGGTGTTTGGTGAAAAGTCTCTTGAAATGTATCCTCCTGTGAATCCAGTGACTTCTTCTTGAGCCTGGTTCTCGAGGTCTCCGGAGAAGGACATGATCATGGAGAATTGCCAGGTTTGAGGTAGGACCGCCGAGCCCTGAAGGTGAACATTATATGGTATCCAAGATTAATAATTTAGTCAATTAACCAAAAAAGACACAGCTTAGTGTCTTTTTATGATTTCGGGGTAGGCGACGGGGTCGGAGTCGAAGTAGGGGTAGGAGTAGGGGGTTTATCAGCGTCGTCTCCGACCGGGCGTTCGTCAGTGGGACCATCAGTTTCCTGTTTCTTTTTCTCCTCTTCAGCCTTCTTTTTAGCTTCTTCTTCCTGCTTCTTTTTTTCCTCTTCTTCTTTTTTCTTCTTTTCTTCCTCGTCTTCCTTGTGGAATTCGGAAGGCGGTCGGTAGGTGCTCTTAAATACTTGTTCGGTCATCACCACGCCGTCCATAGTGACAGTATAACTCCATTCGGCCTTCATGCCGCCAGCGCCAAAATAGCCAAAGGTCCGAGCCTTGGTTTTTTCTACTTCGCGTCCGTCATGGGTTCCTAAAAAGTCGAATATTAGGTACCTACCTTCTACCTTTGTCTGAACCAAAATAGCAGCCGGGGTGTCGTTGACAAACTTAAGGTCAACGGAGGGAGGATATATCGTGGAATCAGTTCCCTGGGGGCTGTAGTACTGGACTGCGTAGGCATGATTATGGCGTTCGGTTATAGGTAATCCGGCGTCAATCGCTGCCCGAAAGGTTGTCGTCGAAACCTGGCACAACCCCCCGCCGTATTCGGGTATTGTATCGTTTTCTTTGATGACCAGCTCGGGCAGATAGCCGGTTTCAGCATTAACAGGCCCCAAAATATCGTTGAAAGAAAAGGTCTCTCCAGCCGGAATCAAAACACTGTTGAATCTTTCTGCGCCCACCCCGATGTTGTGAATTCGATTGCGAGGGGAGCCAGAGAAGTTGGAAATGCCGCGGCCGATCAACTGCTTAATACCCAATTCCTCGGCATTGTCCTCATTAACGACCGGCATTGAAACATTCACCCGCAAGTCAACGCTGGTGCGGCCGTGATTAACTTCCTCTAAAATATCCTCGTCGGTTAGTTCTCGGTTTAATTCCTCGCCCTGCTGGGCCAAGGTAGATAATTCGACATCGTGAATTGAATCCTTTTCTTTCTTGCCGTCCAGGGAAATTTCCAGTGAATCCTCATCGACAATGCTGAAAATAGCATTCTGGGGGGGCTGGTAGATTTCTTCGGCGATATCGTTCAGGAAATTATCATACTTTTCGCCCCGCAGCTCGACGCCGAGGATGACATCAGGATCGTCCTTATCAGAACCTTTTGAATAAATATCTTTCTCCGTCAGTTCACGACCGCTTTTGGAGCGGGGGACAAAACTGATTAGTGCCGGCATTTCCGACCGGTTTAGCACCCAGGCTTTGTCGTGATGATTCAAGGTCAGATCCTCTGCCAACAAGTTAACCGCGGCTAATTTGGCTGATTCTATATCATCCATGTCAATTATCGGAAAAGCGGTTGTGAAGGGCACCTGCACCGGAGTAGAGCGGAGATTGCGGGCTCGCTGGTCCAAGTAGCTCAGAAATTCATCCCGGTCAACGATAATGCCGTTCTGGCTGTCACTTTCCAAAACCAAATCACCTTCAATTCGCAGCGAGGCATTGTGGGCCGGAGTTTCCTTATCGCCCAGGTGACTGACAACATATTCTTCCAAAGTAGCTTGGTCAATTGCGAAAACGGCGTCGACCTTCTTGTCTATAAAGATGCTCTGAGTTTGGGCCCAGAGATTAGAGAAGAAGCCGGCATCGCGCCCGACAGCCAGCGCCCCGCCGACGGTTTGTTCTAGATCTATGCTAATTCCTAGTTCAGCTGGTTTAGCCAGCCAAATGCTCTCGCCGCTCTCAAGTTTCAGGTCAGTAGCCATGAATTCGCCAATTTTGGCTGACAGAGCAGCTTCAGCATCTTTGTCATTCAGTCCGGAAACGGAAACCCCGGCGGCGGTGACACCGGAAAGAACTTTGTTAGCGTATGAATAGTGATAAAAACCAAAAAAAGCTCCCCAGGCGATGGCGATTCCGGCAACTACGGCGATTGTGATTTTGAGATACTTTGGCATGTGATTCTGGCTTAATCTTAGCGGTATTTTTTGGATAGGGCAATAGTTATCAGCTAAAGAAGGATTCCTTGAGGCCTGTCCTCCTTCGCCCCTGCGGGGCTACGGAGGGTAAACTCGGAGCGTAGCCCGTAGGGCGAAGGCTGGGCCTCGCGTTACTTTTTGAGCCCAAAAAGTAACCAAAAAGGCCCGGGGGTCACAATTCGCCTTCGCTTTCTAATAATCTCGTCTGAAAAGACAATCAAAAAGGCAGACACACTTGGTGTCCGCCTTAGTTGAAAATCCTCCTGATCACTTTGGCTTGA
>Ga0180434_10008162_pt1 | contig 11638 bp, 9 predicted proteins | sample SS_ome_7_FD_132453 | JGI IMG/M metagenome (GOLD analysis project Ga0180434, IMG submission 132453) | Hypersaline lake sediment archaeal communities from the Salton Sea, California, USA - SS_1_D_2 metaG | ecosystem: Environmental > Aquatic > Non-marine Saline and Alkaline > Hypersaline > Sediment... | reverse complement strand
GTGGTGCCGAGCACGCGGGCGATCTGGCGCAAGCCGGCGCCTTCGCAGACGAGGCTGGCGACCTTGGGCAGGAGATCTCTCCTGCGCAACCAGTAGGTGGTCGAGAAGGTGCGGGCCGAGAAGCGACGTCCGCACTGGGAGCAACGGTAACACTGGAACCGCCGTCTGTCCCCGGGTCGACGAAAGAACCCGTTGCGGATGAAGTGCCAGCCGTCGGAGTCCCGGTGAAACCGGCACTCTGGGTTCGGGCAACACGGCGGCTGGAAGCCTCCCGGGCGCCGACAACGAGCTCGTCGATGCGTCGTGGACACACTTCGGATGCATAGCCATTGCTGGGCCGAACCCGCAGAAGCTGAGCAGTCGATCTCAATGGTTGACGTATCCGACCAATCTGGAGCAAATTGCGGGGCCCGCTCACGAATGGGGAAACCACAAAGAGGGACTAGAGAAGAGCCTTGTAGAGACCCGGTCGACGGTCTGCGAACACATCGTTGCGCGCAGTGACGCTCTTCTCTTCGGCCTCGTGGGGATCGATCTCGGCGAGGATGACCTCTGCACTCTCTGGCTCGGCGCGAGCGAGAACTTCACCTCGTACCCCGGTGATCTGGCTCCGGCCGGTGAAGCGAATCTGCTCTGTTCCTCGCGCCTCAGTTCCAATGCGATTGGCCGTGACGGCGAAGACGCGATTCTCAAGACAGCGAGTTTTCATCGCTTCTTGGCAGTAGGGAAGGACCAAATTGGCCATGTGGACAACGATGGACGCCCCTTCGAGAGCCAGGCAGCGCATTGTTTCGGGGAAGAACCAGTCGAAGCAAACCATGGCACCGATCGGGCCGATCGATGTCGCGACAGCAGTCGGGGGGCGGTCACCGGCATCGAAGAGGCGTCGTTCGGTGTCAAAGAGGTGGATCTTGCGATAGCAGAGCAGCCCTTCGCCTCGGTCGAACACGGCACCGGAGTTGTAAATGCGCCCGTCGCGCGTTCGCTCAGCGAAGCCGCCCGCGATGACCGCCCGTCGCTCCCGGGAAAGGGTTGCCAACTGCTGGCAAGTTGGGCCATTGGGGTACGGTTCGGCCATGCACGCTAGCTCGTCGCGATCTGCGAAGAGGTAGCCAGTATTGAAGAGCTCGGGCAGAACGAACAGATCGGCGCGGGCACCACGAATCGCCTTGGCGACAGCTTCCAGATTCTCTTCGCGTCGGCCAAACTGCGGCGCGGTCTGTACTGCGGCGATTCTGATCATTGGCCGATCGTCCACCTTGTCCCCCTGCTTGTGGAAACCAGATTCGAGGTCACACTGGCGATTCAACCAAATCTAGAATCATGTCGACACCGAAGTCATCGGGAAATCAACCGATACGGCCTCCATTCGCGCCGAGCCTCGGCCGAGGGCCTCGCCTGCCGTTGTGCGCCTGACCAGCAGTGCAACTGACTCCTCTGTAGTGGGATGGGATCTTCGATCTCGAATTGCCAGACCACAATCAATGGAGAAGAAGAAGCTGTCGTGTCGTGGCGCGACCCTCCAGACTCAGCTGATAGAAGTAGATCCCGCTCGCCCGTTCCTGCCCGCGATCATCCTGACCGTCCCAGCGAATCTGATACCGTCCCGGCGGCAAGCGCGTGTCGAGCAGACGCCGAATGGGATGACCGTGGATGTCGAAGATCACGAGCTGTACCTCGGTCGACGCCTTGAGTTCGAAGCCGATGGCCGTCAGTGGACTGGCCGCCGAGAGACTCGGATCACGTTCAGGTTGGCGTGGGGAGGGCGCCTTGGTGACCGGCTCGGCGCCGAGCAGCCCGACGCGCGTGCAGCCGCCCGAGAGGCTGGGCCAGGGGAGCCGTTCGGGATCGCACGCAGCTTGAAGGTCCCACACATGTACGGAGTTGAGCAGTTCGGTCACCGCGATCAGCTCCAGGTCTCCATCCCGGTCGAGATCCATGACAGTCGGAGTCGCGCGAATGATCTCATCGCCCGGCAGAAGGATCGGGAACCCGGGAATCTGTGCGGTCTTGGCATCGAAGGCCCAGATCGAGGCACGCGAGTCGAGTCCGGCGCTCAAGGCGGCCACCAGGACATCGATTCCCCCATCCCCGTCGAGGTCGGCGAGCAGCGGCGAAGCGTTGATCGTGCGATTGCGCAAGTAGACCGGCCAATTGGCCAGCGGACGACTGCTGAGGCCATCAAGCGCGTAGATGGCCGCGTCACCGCCGATCGTCGCCACGACGACATCGGCGCGGCCGTCGCCATTGACGTCACCTAGCGCAGCTCCAGCGTTGCAGGTTGCGCTCAGCTCAAAGGGCCATCCAGGGAGCATGCGGCCTTCGGCGTCGAGCACGCTCACGGTGGCCTGGCCGTGCAGGCCGCGCTCGCTCGTGACCACGATCTCGCTCCGGCCGTCGCCGGTGATATCACCGATGGCCACGTCGCCGTAGCCCGCGCGCGCTCCGTCAGGGAGCGCGACCGGCCAGCCAGGGAGAGGATGCCCGTCTGCGCGCCAGACGTGGACCTGGCCGGCGTTGGTTGCTGCGACCAGCTCCGTGCGGCCATCCCCATCGAGATCGGCCGCGGCAGGCGAGGCGAGGAGACCGGCCGGGTTCGGCGGGTTCGTGGCGGGGGGGAGGACCTGAGGCCAACCGGGCAAGAACTCGCCCGCGGAATCCAGGACCGCCATGAGTCCGGTCGAGGTGCCGATGCAAACCTCCAGGCCTGGCTCGCCATCCAGATCGGCCAGCGCCGGGGCGCCGAAGATCGAACCGGTCGGGAAACCGTCGTGCCCGATCAGGCGCGGCCAACCCCGCTTCGCGCGACCATCGGTGTCCCACACGTGGACCAGACCGCCGACGCTTCCGAGCACGATCTCGGGTATGCCGTCGGCGTCCAAATCCCCCGCGGCGGGCGGCGCATAGATCGGTTCATTGAGCCGGCGGGGCCAGCCGGCGGCTCGATCGCCGCGGGCGTCGATCCGGTAGAGGAAGCCATCGGTCGTCGCCGTGAAGAGCTCCAGGGTTCCATCGCCGTCTCCGTCGCTCAGGCAGACGCCGCCCGCCAAGGGACCGCGGGCGAGGAACGGGAATCCTGGCTGCGCAGGAAGTGGTGTCAGGGGTGAGTCCGGCAGCGGCGGGCCCTCCAGCCCTCCCGCCTCAAGCGTCACCCCTCCAAGGGGTGCTGATGCGGAAGGATCGAACTCGGCCGGCAAGCGGAAGCGTCCGACGAGAAAACCGCGCAAGTGGTCAACGACGAGTAGCGCGCCCTCCGGATCGAGCACGAGCGACGGAACGCGAGCCTCTTCAGGCGAGATCACCTGGTCCTCGCCGACCACAATGCTAATCCGGCCCGGGAGTTCTTCCAGCGGTAGCCGACTAGGCTCGGCGCTGACGGGCCGCGCCGCTGGCAGGACGAGGATCAGCAGGGTGGCGAGGTTCAAGGCGAGCGCCGCTCCGGGGATCGTCGCGGCGGTGCGCGCAGATGCCAGCCATGGCGCGCGCCACGCGCGGCCAGCCTGACCGCGTCGGGTGCGCTGCACTGCGCGTCCGCGCGACCCGCCACGAGCGCGGCCCTCCGGGATCGACCTGACTTGGTGGCGGGGCATCGTCCCTCCCGCTGGCCGGCAGGATGCGGGCGGCGCTAGCCGCTAGGCAAGCGACCTCAGGAACTCGCGCGCTTCGGCGGCCGCTGCGGCCCGCGCCACGGTGCGCTGATTGCCCGGACCCGCCCGCAATGTGACCTGGCCCGCTGCCAGCTCATCGGGCCCGACGATCGCCAGCAAAGGGATGCCCTTCTGGCTCGCATATGCGATTTGCGGCTTGAGTCCGCGTTCCGGCTTCAGCGGGATCTCGGCCCGCAACCCCGCGCGCCGCAGCTCGGCGGCCAGTGCCAGCGAAGCGTCCCGTTGGTCCGGGCCGAAAACCGTGACCAGCAGCTGCGTCGCCGCACGGTAGGGCGGGAGCATCTCTTGCTCGCGCATGACATCGATGATCCGCTCGAGCCCCAGCGTCGTTCCCGTTGCCGGCAGCGATTGGCCGGTGAAGCGCTCGATCAGAGTGTCGTAGCGTCCGCCGCCCGACAGACTGCCGATCGGCGGTTCGGCGACGACGGACTCGTACACGGGGCCCGTGTAGTAATCGAGTCCGCGCACGAGCTTGGGATCGAAGCAGTAGTGCTCGGCTGGAACACCCATCGCCGCGAGCGCCGCGAACAGCTCGCGCACTTCGGCAATCCCCTCTCGGCCCAGCGGCACGTCGGCGACTTGCGGCTCGTAGCCCGTCAGTAGGCGTTCGACCTCATCCGTCTGACCCAGGGCATCGAGCAGCGGATCGGCGACCTCCAGCGGTACACCGCGCTGCGCGAGTTCCTCGCGCACACCGCTCATGCCGATCTTGTCGAGCTTGTCGATCGCTACCGAGATGGCCTTGAAGTGAGGCGCTCCGCCCATGGACGCCACAAGCCCTTCGAGGAGCTTGCGGTGACCGATGTGCGTGGTGAAGCTCCGAAAGCCGAGTTCACGCAGGACCTCGATCGTGATCGCAATCATTTCCGCGTCGGCCAGCATCGAGGCGCTTCCGGCGACATCGACGTCGCACTGGAAGAACTCGCGGTACCGTCCGCGCTGGGGGCGGTCGGCGCGCCAAACGCGCTGGATCTGATAGCGCTTAAAGGGCTTGGGTAGGTTCGGATTCATCGCCAGAAAGCGAGCAAACGGAACAGTGAGGTCATAGCGCAATGCGTAGTCGACGACCTCGTCGTAGGATTCCACCGTCACGCGCTCGGTCCGTCCGAGCCGCAACTGCTCCAAGGGCGTACCGCGTCGCAGGACCTTGAAGAGCAACTGCTCGCCTTCTTCGCCGAGCTTTCCCTTCAAGACGTCGAACAGCTCCAGTGACGGCGTCTCGATCGGCTCATACCCATAGCGCTCGAAGACCGTGCGTACGCGACGGATGACCTCTTGGCGCCGGCGTAGCTCCGCAGGTGCGAAATCGCGCATCCCGGGCGGAGTGCGCGGCTTGGTGCGAGCCATGGCATTCCTTTCTGGATACAGGCAGGACATTGCGGCCGTGCGGACGCGACCCCCAGAGCCCAGCCCTGGATCGGGGCGGATCGTACCCATGCTCGCGCCGCGGCTCAAGTCGCTGCGCGGCCAGCGTCCCCCCCGCAGCGGCGGCCAGGGCAGGGCGCGGCGCGCATTTCCTGGCGAGAGCGGACCTTGGATGTCGGGCAGGCGGTTGCTAGAGTCGGGCTCGGGCAACGCCCGTCAGGCGCGAAATCGCGGTCGTTGACGCGGGGCCTTCTGGGTCAAGGAGGGGAGCCCATGGAAACTTGTGGCGTGGGGCGCGTCGTGGACGTCAAGGGCTCGCGCGCGTGGGTCGAGATCCACCGCGAGGAAGCCTGTGCCCGTTGTCAGTCGGCGAGTCTCTGCCACGCGCTCGGCGGACGCGGCGCCCTACGCGTGGAAGCTGAGAATGCAGTCGGTGCTCGCTTGGGCCAGAAGGTCGAGCTTTTTACCAGCCGCTCGTTCGGCCTGCTGGCCGCCTTCTTCGTCTACTTCGTTCCCGCGATTCTCTTTGTGGGCGGGGTCGTGATCGGGGCCGAGTTGCTGGCCTGGCCGGCGTGGGGGAGCGGCCTGCTGGGATTCGCTCTGCTCGCCTCATCCTGGTTCATCGCTTGGACCGTCGAACGGCAGGTTCGGGATCGCAAGGACTTCCAGCTGCGCATTGGACGCATACTGCCACCGGACTAGCTGACACTTTTTTTGTGGTTCAAGCATTCGGGGGCATACGAGATAGTCTCTTTATTGGTAGGCAGTTATGGTAGCAGTGCCGCGCTTCGCGCCACTTGCAGAACAAGGAGACACCGCTGCCAGAAGGGATCGTCAAACAGCCTCTTGCATATGCGCTTGGCGATCGGCGAGCTTCCCAGTCCTACGCGGCTGCGGAGTCGACCTCGAATCCGCGTACCACAACCTAGGTGTGACCGCCGTCGAGGATTAGACGCCGTTGATCCCCGGGCGCCAGCCCGTGCCACCGGCAGCCAACCCGCGTGCAGATGTAGAGCTCGACCTCGAGCTCGACCGCCGAGATGTAAATGCGGGCTGCCTGGCTGCCGCAGCTGCCACACCGGAGCCCGGGCACGAGTAGCGATGCGCGACAATGCGGGCAGCTCAAATCGCTCATCTTCGTGCCGGGATCCAGACGAATCGTGGCTTCCTTGTCGAAGATGTTGAATCGCGGTGACAGCCTTAGCTGGCCGCGTTCATCGCTTGGCCCAGTGATCTGAAGCCGAATCCAGTCGCCTTCGATCAGATCCTGGTGGCATTCAGGACAGCATGTGTGCATGTAGGTTCCCGTGCGCAGGAGCTGCGGCGGACGAGCCGTCTTGGTCGGCCGCGGTGGATCGGGGTGATGAGAGTGGGACGCTGAAGGCATGCGCGCCTCGCTTTTCACCAGGATTGCACTTACCTCGTGTGAATCTAATATGTTACCGCGGTCGAGCTTCTTGAGCAATCCCCAGAATCAGCCCGGCGCACGGGGCGATCGGTTGCCACGCGCAGTGCCCCCGGGGAGCTCCACCTGGGAGGAGCGTCGTCCCAGCAGCAGTCGAGAGGGCGGGGCGGAGAATCCAGGTCCATCGAACCGGCGGCCATCCCGGCGTCGCGGCGGACCCAATTCAGACAGGTAGGGGAATGGGCGCATGTCGCTGGTGAAACGACCCTTGGCCGGCCACCACTATCTGGCGGCGATTACCACGCTGGCTCGGCGGGTCCGGCGCGAGGATTCGCTCGCCGGGCTCTACGAGGTGGCCGATTTCCACTGGTGGTGGCGTGAGGACGAAGCACCGGATCCCGAGCTCCAGCTCTTCTGGTGGGACGAGGCGGGCGGACCGGTGGCGGCGCTCTTGCTCTACGACGATGGGACGAAGTGGACTTGCGACTTCATACGCATCCCGTCCGAGGAGGAGCGGATCGCCGTTGAGGTGCTGCCTCATGTCCTCGAACGCCTGGCTGACCTCAACTCGCCAGCGACGCTAACGGTTCGTGAAGATGATGCGTTGCTGCGCGACGCACTTGCTGCCCGCGGCTGGTCGCCTACCGCTGGGGGCACGATCCAGATGTGCCTGGGCGGGGGCTCGGCTACGAGCCCCCGGCTCCCGCCAGGATTTCACTTCTCGGTCCGGGCGCAGCTGTCGGATTCCCCCCATCCGATGACGCTGGCGAAACGCAATCCGCTCGCCATGGAGCGCCGGCTGTGGGCGTCCGCGGTCTATCGAGCGGATCTCGATTACGCAATCTGGCATGAGTCGGGCGCGCTCTCCGCCTACGCCTTGTTCTGGTTCGATCCGGAGACCGGCGTTGGCCTGGTGGAGCCGATGCGAACGGAAGCTGCGTTTCAGCGCCAGGGACTCGGGCGAGCTCTCCTCACAGAGGGCATTCGGCGCCTCCAGGGAGAGGGAGCGACGAGCATCCGTGTTAGTTATCTGCAAGCGAACGCGGCGGCGCGGAGCCTCTACCGGAGTTGCGGCTTCCGCGATCTGTTTCGGAGACTCGAGTACGCCCACGCATGAACGAACAGCACTGAGGACGCTTGCCTCCCGTTTCCGGATGCTGACGGTGGGGATCTTGACTCTGAGAGGCTTGCCTTGCTATATTTGTTAGTCAAATAACAATACCATTCCACTCATGGAGCGGGAGGCCTTGCGTGACACGCCCGTCTGCCCTTCCTGTGCCACCCAAGACAGTCGAGCGGCTCGGCCGCTATCGATGGATCCTGGAGGAACTGGAGTCGAAGGGCGCGCACCGGGTCTTCTCACACGAACTGGCCCAGCGTGCCGGCGAGACATCGGTTCTGGTGCGGCGCGATCTAATGGTCATCGGTTCCGGCGGCAGTCCCAACCGCGGCTATGTCGTTGCCGAGCTTCGCAGTCGGATCGGCGGCTTTCTCGATGGGGGCGGAACGCATCCGATTGCCCTCGTCGGAGTTGGGAAGCTGGGTCAAGCGCTGCTCGATCACTTCCACGGCTTTCGCCCCAGTCTGCAAGTGGTCGCCGCGTTTGACGTCGCTCCCGACATGGTGGGTCGCGTAGTCGGAGGGACACCCGTTCTTGAGCTCTCTGAGGTGACCGAAGTCGTTCGGGCCGAGTCGATTCGTACGGCGATCCTGACCGTGCCGACATGGGAGGCGCAAGGCCTGACGAACCGGCTCGTCTCGGCTGGCGTTCTGAGCCTGCTCAACTTCACCAAGGCGCGCTTGCGGGTACCCGAGGGCGTCTACGTCGAGGCGATCGATCTCAGCGTGTCACTTGAGAAGACCGCCTTCTTCGGCCACCGTCTCGCCCATCCGGAGCCTGACGTGGCCACTCCCACCGCGTTGGAGTGGGGAGGCCGGGGGGGGGCACTAGACTGCCGTACGTGCAGACGCTCAGGCGGCGACAAATGACGTTCGGCTGCGCCGTGGGATCCCGGTGTCCCCGCATCGCGGGGCACGGCCTGGGGGTTGGGGCCAGGTTGGGTCCCCGGCGCGGCTGAGTTTCCACGATCAGATCCAACCCGGTCCCTGACCGTTCCGTCCTCGGTTGTGGCACGGGAATTCGAGGCGGGTGAGCGAAGATCAGCCGCTGCGCCAGGTTGCAGCCTGAGCAAGTGCTTGCCGACAAGGCTGCCATGCCAACCGATCGGGAGCGCCACGCGTTCCGCGCAGCAGGATGCTCCTCGTGTTCGTTCTCAGCGCCGATCCGATTCTAGGGCTAGGAGTTGTGTGCCCAGGCCCCGAATCCTCGGCCCACAACCTACTCGATGGCATCGAAGGGGCAGACCCGATAGCAGGTCATGCACTGCGTACACTTCTCCTGATCGATCGTCGCCACCTGCTTCTTCTCCCAGGCAATCGCATCCTCCGGGCAGTTCTTGAAGCAGATGCCGCACTTCTTGCACTTCTGAGGGTCGACCCAGAACTTCAACAGCGGCTTGCAGCGCTTGGCGCGGCAGCGCTTGTCGTGGATGTGTTCTTCATACTCGTGCCGGAAGTAGCGCAGCGTCGTCAGCACCGGATTGGGTGCCGTCTGTCCGAGGCCGCACAGCGACGAGTTGCAGATCACCTGGGCCAGGCGCTCGAGGGTGTCGATGTCCTCCGGATGGCCTTTACCCTCGGCGATGCGCTCGAGGATCGTCAGCATCTCTTGCGTGCCCTCGCGGCACGGCGTGCACTTGCCGCAGGATTCCTCCGCGGTGAAGTCGAGGAAGAACTTGGCGACGTCGACCATGCAGGTGTCCTGGTCCATGACGACCATGCCGCCGGAGCCCATGATCGCGCCCGTGGCCGGAATCGACTCGAAGTCGACCGGCGTGTCGATCAGCGATTCGGGAATGCAGCCGCCGGAGGGGCCGCCGACCTGAACCGCCTTGAGCTTCTTGCGATTCGGGATGCCGCCGCCGATGTCGTAGACAATCCTGCGCAGCGGCGTTCCCATCGGCACCTCGATCAGACCGATGTTCTTGACGTTCCCGGTCAGGGCGAAGACCTTGGTGCCCTTGCTGCGCTCGGTGCCGATGCTGGCGAACCAATCGGCGCCCCGGTGAATGATCTGCGCCACGTTGGCGTAGGTCTCGACGTTGTTCAGCACCGAGGGCTTGCTGAACAAGCCCTTGTTGGCGGGGAAGGGCGGGCGCGGGCGCGGCATGCCGCGCTGGCCTTCGATCGAGCGCATCAGCGCCGTCTCCTCGCCGCAAACGAAGGCCCCGGCGCCGTGGTAGAGCTCGATGTCCATGTCGAACCCGGAGCCGAGGATGTCCTCGCCCAGGAGCCCGTAGTCCTTCGCCTGGGCGATGGCGGTATTGAGGCGCTCGATCGCCAACGGGTACTCGGCGCGCACATAGATATAGCCCTTGTGCGCGCCGATCGCCTTGGCCCCAATGATCATGCCCTCGAGCACCGCATGGGGATCGCTCTCGAGAATCGAGCGGTCCATGAACGCGCCCGGGTCGCCCTCGTCGGCGTTGCAGAGGATGTATTTCGGGCTGCCGTCCGCGCGCATCGCGAACTGCCACTTCAGTCCCGTGGGGAAGCCGGCGCCGCCGCGGCCGCGCAAACCGGAGGCGAGCACTTCGTCGACGATCTGCTTGGGCGTCATCTCCGTCAGCGCGCGCGCCGTGCCGAGATAGCCATCGCGAGCGATGTACTCATCGATGCTGTCGGGATCGATCAGCCCGCGGTTGCGCAGCGCGACCAGGAGCTGATGGCTGAAGAAGCCGATGTCCTGCATTTTCGGAATCGGCTCGGCGCCCTTCTTTGGCTCGAAGAGATGCTTCTTCACCGGGCGGCCCTTGACGAGATACTCCTCGACGAAGAAGGGGACGTCCTCCGGCTGCAGCTTCTGATAGAAGATGCCATCCGGATAGGCCACCAACAGCGGACCAGCGGCGCAGAAACCGTTGCAGCCCGTCGTCGCGATGTAGACCTCGTCCTCGAGGCCGCGCTTCTTGATTTCCTGCAGCAGCGCCTCGTGCACCTTCAGCGAACCGCTGGCGACGCAGCTCGTGCCGGCGCAGAGCAACAGGTGTGTGCGATACTTCTTCGGCAGTGTATCCATGAGTCCTACCGCTCCTGACCGCTAGTGGGTCGTCTCGCTGCCCGTCGAGAAGGCGTACTCGACGACCGGCTTGCCACCCATGATGTGTTCTTCGAAGATCCGGCTCGTCTTCTCCGAATCCAACTTGACATACTTGATCGGTGCTTCGCCCTTGGTTTCGACCGTCATCATCGGCTCGTGGCTGCACAGGCCGGCGCACCCGGACGAAGTCAGGATGACGTCGTCGACGCGGTGCTCCTCGAGCTTCTTGAGCAGCGTGTTCATCACCGGCCGCGCTCCGGCGGCGATTCCGCACGTGCCCATGTGGACCGTGATCTTGACGCGATAGTCGCCCTCGCGCAGATTGACCGTGCCCTGGACGGACTCCTTGATCCGCTTCAGGTCCTCAATCTTGAGTTTGGCCATGCCCGACACCTCCGTCGTCCCTCGGGGACGGCTTGAACAGACCAGCGATCAGATCCAGCACGGCGGGCGACTGGATCGGCACGCCGTCAAGTTGCTGCTTGATCTCAGCGGTATCGAACTCGATCCGCTCGCCATCGCGCTCGTAGAGGAAGCCGAAATCGACTCGCGGATTGCCGGCGATCAAGGTCGTCATCGTGGCCGCCAGATCACCCAGCGGTTTGCGATCGATGTGGCTCAGACGGAAGTCGGCCCGGATCTCGGTGCCGTGGCCCGGGACCGAGTGGACCCGGCACTCTCCACCCGCTTCCTGCGCCGCCTGATGCAGGAGTGGGATGCCCATGCCGACCCGTCGCGTGGTGCGCGTCGTCACGAAGGGATCGTGCACGTGCGCCGCCATGTCGGCCGGCATCCCGCGGCCATTGTCCTTGATCGCCAGCATCAGTCGATCGCTCCGGCTCTCCTCAGTGATCTCGATTTCGACCCGCGTCGCTCCCGCCGTGATCGAGTTCTCGACCACGTCGAGCAGATGGAGCGATAGGTCCTCCATGTTTGCTCAATCTCCGTTCCGTCCGCGCCGCTTGCGCGGCCCCCGCGCGGCCGGCGCCGACGGTCACCGTGGACACCACGTCCGAGCGTCGGCGGCGCAGCAGGAACGGC
>Ga0180434_10008160_pt1 | contig 11640 bp, 7 predicted proteins | sample SS_ome_7_FD_132453 | JGI IMG/M metagenome (GOLD analysis project Ga0180434, IMG submission 132453) | Hypersaline lake sediment archaeal communities from the Salton Sea, California, USA - SS_1_D_2 metaG | ecosystem: Environmental > Aquatic > Non-marine Saline and Alkaline > Hypersaline > Sediment... | reverse complement strand
CGCGCTCGGAGCGATAGGGCGTGGGAGAAGATTCTTGTTGTACGGTATTGGTGGAGAAGAACAGGGCTTCGGCGAAGTCCGGGTAAACGCTGGCGAAGGCGACGTCGCCGCTCATGGCTCCGTTGCTGAGAAGATTGAATAGTCCGACGGCAAATCCGTCCGAACGCGTCCATAAATGTTGGCGATCGAACTTCGCGATTTGCGGGTGATCCGGATCCTTTTCATTGAACTCGTTGCGCTGCCAGGCCGAGTAACCCAGCACTGAACCGCCGAGCGGCAACATCATCAAACCCAACACGAGCATGCCGACGAAGAGCTGGGCGTTGATAAATCCGCAAACGGCGGCTCCGCCTATATCCACGAGCATCGGCAATTTGACGTTGCCGCGGATGTAATTGTCGGCCAAGGAGCGCAGGATAAGCATGCTGAGCAGAAACAGGACGAGGAAGCAGATCGGCTCGGTGTACGCGGTGTATTCGCCTCCGAAGCTGCCGGTTACGAAATTATTCAGCGCTTCGTAGAAACCGAAAGTGATCGCGACCGCGGCCACGCTACAGAAGACATTGATCAGCCCGCTGAAGAATCCGAAGATCGAGTGCAAGAATGTGATCGCTAGCACCATTATCAGAACGGTAAGATTTAACGCCATGATATACCTCGATTATTAAGCGGCGCTCGGTTTTCCCTTGCCGGGCTTTGGCGCGGGTTTGGCTTTCTTGGGTCCGCCCAATGTCGGCGAGCGCGTGGCTCGTACGACTTCCTCTATGCTGGTAACGCCGTCAAAAACCTTTTGCAGGGCTTGCTGTTGCAGGCTGAGGCTGCCTTTGCGTGTGGCGGCGCGTTTTATATCCGGCAAGGATCCGCCGCCGGCGATGACTTTACGCAGCTCGTCGTCGAACGCCATCAGATTGAATACCGCCGTTCGACCGACGTAGCCGGCGCCATGACAGTGCTGGCAGAGCACCGGATTCCCGTGCTTGTCGTATTGCGGCTCGGGAGGACGGTAAAGCACGCGATCGGCCGGCATGTTGATCTTTTTCAAGGTGGCCGGATCGGGTTTATAAGGCGCCTTGCACGAGGGGCACAGCTTGCGCACCAACCGCTGATGGGTTATCATCAAGGTGCTCATAGCCAGGAGCTTGGCGTTGCCCGTCATCTGTGCCCAACGTTTCAGTCCGTCGAACAGATCCAGAGCTTTGATCGCCGCGTAAACCAATTGTTTACCGCCGGCCGCGGTCGCGGCCAACGGCGCCGCGGCCTTCTCGCGAGTCTCCGGCAGGATGATCAGGTCGGGGTCGGTACGGATAACTCTCTGCAAGTCCGCGACAAAAGTCTTGTCCTTGCCGGTTTCGTGTATGTGTTGCGTGATGTTGTTGATTTCAAGTTCGCGATCGTATTCGATCGTCTGGATGTTCTGCAAAAAGGCGTCGTGACTGCGGGCGAAGCTGTAAATCGTGGTGGTCAATCCTTCCCCAGGCGGCGCCGTCAATAAAATCAAGCCTTTCTCGGAGTTCATCGTTTCGCGGACTTTCACCAACTGCTCGTCTGTAAAGCCCAGATCATCGATTTTGAAATTCTTCTCTTCGCCGATGATGTGCAGCGACAGTTTCTCGCCGGCGGTCGAGCCGTCAGTCCGCACGACAACGTCGTAGCGGTGATCGTCACCGATCGCCGCCAGGATCTGCCCCTTTTGCGGCCGGCGGCGTTCTTCCAGGCTGAGACCGGCGGCTTCCTTGAAGAAAAGCAGCATGGCGTCGCCCTCGGGGCGCGTCACCGGGTCGTTCTCGCTCGTTACGCCGTCGATTTGGATGCGGATCTTGGAGGCTTGGCCGGCCGGTATGATTTCGATCAGGCTGGCTCTTCTCCACAGGGCGTCGAACAACATGTCCTGCGACAAAGCGTACTTCTCGCGTTCTTCATCTTCCTCGGGTATCTGGATGACTTCGCGGTTCGCCCCTGTAATTCGCACGCGCTCCCTGACTTCGCGTTTCTCTTTCTTCTTGCCCCCCTTGAATCCCTCGCTCATCACGCGTTTGATATGCGCCGCCGTGCAGACTTTGTCGTCTTCCAACACCAAGCCGTTCCTATGCACGACGTAAATGATTGAAAAGGTCAGGTGTATCAGCGAAAAAGCGCCTATGGCGGCCCAAAAATTCGGCAGCAGCAGCAACATGCCCAGCGCCGCCGTTCCCGCGGCAATCGAGGCCCCGTTCCAGATCGTCTGGAACGTGTTGACGGCCACCGTGTCCTTGTCCATCCACTGTGCGATCAGCACCCAGAGAGTGAACAGAACGACCGCCGCCGCCAGTTTCCAGGGATTAATATATATGCTGCTGTCCGGAAGCTGCGCCAGCAACTGAAGCATAACCGTAGTCGCCATGAAATCTCCTACTGACGTATCGGCGTCCCGCGCCGGTGAGCAGATCCTAGCCGAGAATCGCGGCCGTCGGTTGTCGGATTCCCTTGAGCGCCATGCGAAGCTCGTCCGGGTTTGGCGCGGCGTCGTACGCCGTTTCGTGGTCGATGTAGCCGGTATCGACGAGCATGCGCAAGTGTTCAGTGAAGTCGACCATGCCGGCGTCGTACGAAGCGCGAATCACGTTGAGAATCTCACTGTCACGCTCCTCGCGTATCAGCTTACGGACGGCGGGGTTGACGATCATGATTTCGACTGTCGGTACGATCGACTTTCCTTCCATCACGCTCGGAATCAATTTCTGGCACACGACCGATTGCAGGTTGAATTCAAGCGCTTGGCGAATGGCTCGGCGCTCGCTTTGCGGAAACAGGTCCAGAATACGCGATATTGTCTGCGACGAACTCGACGCGTGAATCGTCCCGAAAACCAAGTGCCCCGTCTCGGCCGCATGCACGGCGGCGCTGAACGTTTCCACGTCGCGCATTTCGCCGATCAACACTATGTCCGGATCTTCACGCATCAAGTATTTCAGACCGGCGTGGAAACTCGGCACGTCGATGCCGATTTCGCGCTGGTTGATCAGGGCTTTGTCATCGATGAATAAGTATTCGATCGGATCTTCGATCGTGACGATATGCACGGGCCAGCGCGCGTTGATGTAGTTGATCATCGCGGCGATCGTCGTGCTTTTGCCTGATCCCGTAATGCCCGCCAACAAGACCATGCCCTGGTTGAACTCGGCGATCTCGGCCATCACCGGAGGCAGGCAGAGATCCTCGAATTGGAAGTTGCTGCGGTCCACGCGCCGCGCCGCTACCGACATCTTGCCGCGCTGTTCGAACGCGTTGACGCGGAAACGGTCGGCGTCGCCGGGCGGTCCGACGTCGTGCGCGAAGTCGACGGCGCCGTTTTCCTTGTAGATCGCTTTCTGATCTTCGCTCAGCAGTTCGAAAATGCCGTTGCGAATGAATTCGTCGCTCAGCGGTCCGCCCGTCAAAGGCCGCAGGTCGCCCTTCATGCGTATCATCGCGGGGCGTCCGGCCTTGAGGTGCAAGTCGGAAACCTTCATTTTGATGACGACGTTGAAGTACTTGTTAAGGGCTGGCGCCTTCTTGCCAGATCCCTGGTTCGTCTCTTCCGCCGGCATGTCAATCGGCGTTTCGTCTGCCATAACCGTGAATTCCTTCCAGTGTGTCGGCATCCGTCCCCGACGGACCCGCGTCTCGTCGGCAGGCGCGCGCCACGCAACTCGCCGGAGGCGCACCCCCCGCCTTCCAGTACGCCTGAGCGCTCCAGTCTAGCTTATCCCAGCCGAACCCGCCAGACCATTATCGGGATCTCCCGCACCGGAAAGACGGTCGCCCGTCAAGCGCGGCGGTCGGATCCAGCGCTCATACTGTCATGGATCGGGCTGACGCCGTCAATATCGCGGGCGCGGGCAGCTGCGGCGTTTAGGAAAACGGCGCCGTCTCCGCGATGATCCGCGCCATCGCCCGCAACGCTTGACCGCGATGGCTCAGTGCGTTTTTTTCCTCCTCCGGCAGTTCCGCCAGCGTTTTATCGATGACGGACGCCAGAAAGTGCGGATCATACCCGAATCCGTTCGAGCCGCGCGGTTCGTCGATGATCACGCCCTCGACGACGCCCGCGGTCTCGGCCAGGATCTCGCCGGGCCGCGCCAAAGCCATGGCGCAACGGAAACGCGCCGTGCGCTGTCCGAGCGGCGTCTTTTTCAAATTCGCGATCAGCAGCCGGTTGTTTGCCGCGTCGTCCTTCGGCTCGCCGGCATAACGCGCCGAATGCACCCCGGGCGCGCCGTCGAGACAGTCGACTTCCAGACCGGAATCGTCAGCCAGCGTCGTCAATCCGGTGGCGGCGGCGTAATACAACGCCTTGAGACGCGCGTTTCCCGCGAAGGTGTCCGCGTCTTCAACCGCCGCCGACAGGTCGGGAAAATCGTCCAATCCGCGCCAGTGCCAATCGCAACCGGCCGTGATGCGCCGAATCTCGCGAACCTTGCCGATGTTGTGCGTGGCAAGCAGTAGTTCAATCATGGCGTGCCAGTAAAAGGATTCTTTTCATCGCCCTGGCGCGGGATTTCAACCGCGAACGAAGTGTGCGCCTCGCGGATCATCCTGCCCGTTTTAGGATCCTGGAGAAGCTCGTAAAAGACGGCGCCGTTGTGCAGGTTGTGGGGGTGTTTCTTTTGCAAAGCCAACAGGCGCTCGTCGACAATCAACTCCTCGACAACAATGATTCCGGTAAGCGGATCGCGTTTTTGGCGCGTCTGAATCGCCTCTTCCGGAAACGCGCCGATGCAAACCGAGCTGTTTATATGTCCGTGATGGTAGTAAGCCTGCTCGCCCTGCTCGCGCAATAACTTGCAATATTCCTCAGCCGCGAATTTTCGCCGACGCATTTCGCCCGAGTTGTAAAACACGGCGACCTGCAGGGAATAATACCCCGACGCCTTCCGCAGCCGCCACGCCGGATGCGACCCGCGCCCGCCCGGCAACGTGCCCATCGTCGCCAGTTGAAAGGGCCAAACCACGCGCGTGCCGACGCCGGGATCGAGGATGGTCATCGATAAATGGCGAATCAGATCGATGTCTTTCAGGTGATCGGGCCGAAAGCTTTCCTGGCCGGTCTTCGCGTCAAAACGCCGTTGATAACGCCCGTAATAAATGCCGGTTTGCCCCTCTTCGTGATACACCTGGACCAAACCCGGCTTGAGACCGTCTACCTGTTTCAACGCATTCGCATAACTGTCGGCGAGCTTAAACCGATTAGAGCCGTGCAACCTCAGACACAGCACGGCCCACGAGTCTTCGTCCGAATCGGGCGCGGCGCCCAAACTCGGCGAGCCGCCGGCGCCCGTGGCGTTGCAGCCGGCCGACAGCAACGGCGGAATCATCATGATTGACAGCCAGAACGGCCGGCGCCTGACGCCGCGCCCCGCCGGAGACGCCGGGCGGCTCGGGCGTCGCGTCCGAGATTCACCCGAGCGGCGCGCCCATGGCGCACGACCATTTACGCGGAACGGAGTACTAGCGGGTATTCGTATATTCATAAATCGTCGTTTCGCGTTAAACGCTTGCGAGAGCTTCCTGTTGAATAGCGAAGATGCGTTCGATGCCCGCGCGACCGAGGCCCAGCATCAGACCCAGCTCGTCATCGCTATACGTCGCCTGTTCGCCCGTCGCCTGAATCTCCACCCACCGCCCTTGGTCCGTCATGACCAGATTGCAATCGACGTCGGCGGCGACGTCCTCGCTGTAATCCAGATCCAGCAGAACTTCACCGTCGCAAACGCCCACGCTTACGGCCCCCACGGCGCCGATCAAGACGTCCTCGCTCCAAAATCCTTCTTGTCGACCTTGCTTCAGTGCGTCGCATAAAGCGATAAAGGCGCCGTTGACCGAGGCGGTGCGCGTGCCGCCGTCGGCCTGAAGCACGTCGCAATCCAGCTGAATCGTAAACTGGCCGAGCTTTGTCATGTCCACCGCCGCGCGCAGCGAGCGGCCGATCAGCCTTTGAATTTCCTGCGTGCGGCCGTCGATCTTCGTGCGGTTTCGCGCGCGACGCGCCCCGGTCGATCCTGGCAGCATGTCATATTCCGCGGTCACCCAACCGGCCCCGCTGGCTTCGCGCCAAGACGGTACGGCCGCCTCGATGCACGCCGTGCAAAAAACATGCGTGGCGCCGCAACGGATCAAGACCGAGCCGGCAGTCGATTGCGTGAATCCGCGGATAATTTCAATCGTACGTATCTCATTCGGACGGCGACCATCGTTTCTCATAATTGCATTCTGGGGCGGCGCGGCGAAAAGGGCAATGGGGAGCGGCCGGGCCTCGTACAGCTAAGCCGGTACAATACGAACAGCCCCGGACTTCAGCCCGCCCGGCTCGTCGATCCGGCCGATCACCCACGAGTGCCAAGCCTATCCCCTCACGCCGCGTGAGCCGCGGCTTTTTCAGGAACGACGATCCAGGCGAACGGCCAGGACTTTGAGGGATTCTGCTCGTCGAACCTCACGCCCGGCTCCGAGACTCGAGCGAACGCGGCCCCGCGCGTCGAGGTCGTCTGGTGCAGGGCTGTCGCTATAAAAATAGGCGGTTATGCACATTCAGCCGCCGCGCGCCACTCGTACTCCAGTACATAAACAACCCGAGCGCCGGCAAGGCGGGAGCCTGCTGCTGCCGGTGCTCGGGCTTAAAAGTTCTGAAGTTCGCCCTGTGCGATCAGGGCATGCCGCATATATTAATCACCAAGTCGAAGTCGGGGATGCAGTCTCCTCCAGTCTCGCTCAGATCGATCATCAACGTATACATGCCGCCGTCGAGTATCGAGCAAGGAATCGTGATAGGCGCACCCGCGCCCGTGTCGTCGGCGACGGTTGTGCAAGGCTCCGCGGGCGGACAAATTTGCGACAGCGACATCGCCGTGAAGGGCGTACCTTTCGGATCCAGCATGAACTCGACTTCCATGGGGAATTTCACCCAGATCTGATACACGATCTCCTCGCCTTCATCGTAATCGATCATGCAGGTTTCGTTATGGTAGTCCAGTCTGCCGCAAGTCGTCTGACCAAGGTCGCTGTACGGAATATCGAAGGTCGTATCCAAAGTTATGAGATTGTCGCAATTGTCGCCCGGGCCAGGTATGCAAATATTCGGATCGTCGCAGGTCACGTCGTCTCCGACGTACACGCCGCCCCAGGAAATGCAATTCGGCTCGGACATAATGTCGCATGTGGAGCCGTTCAGGCAGCAGGCGCCGGTCGGCAGTTGCGGACACGGGTTGGGATCGCAAGTAGTGCCGTCGCCCCAATATATGCCCAGATTAACCGAGCATTCGATTTCCGATTCAACCGTGCATGCACCGTCGCTGTAGCAACAAGCGCCCGCACAGGGATTTGGTTCGCATGTCGTGCCGTCGCCCTGATACTCGCCCTGGTAGCTGATGCATTCGTCGTCCGTCATGATCGAACAGACGCCGTCAATACAACACGCGCCGGTCGGGGGTTGCGGGCAGGGATTGGGATCGCAGGGCACGCCGTCGCCCTGGAAATCGCCGCCGTCGAGCAGACAGTCGAACTCCTCCATGACTTTGCAGTAACCGTCCTCGTAGCAGCAGGCGCCGATGGGCGGCAAGCATGGATTGGGATCGCAAGTCGTGAAGTCGCCCTGATAGTAGCCCTCGCTGCTGCCGCACTCCCCCTCGGTCATGATCTGGCAATCCGTGTAGAAACAGCAGGCGCCCGTAGGTTGCGGACAGGGGTTCGGCTCGCACGTTTCGCCTTCGCCCCAGAAATCGCCGCCGTACGACTGGCAATCGTCCTCGGTAAGATAATCGCAATCCCCGTCCGGGAAACAGCACGCGCCCATCGGTTGCGGGCAGGGGTTCGGATCGCAGGTTTCGCCTTCGTCCCAGAAATCACCGCCGTACGACTGGCAGTCGTCCTCGGTGATAAAATCACAATCCCCGTCCTCGTAGCAGCACGCGCCCATCGGTTGCGGACAGGGATTGGGATCGCAGCCGACGCCCTCGTCCCAGAAATCGCCGCCGTCGTAGAAGCAATCGTCCTCGGTGATAAAATCGCAATCGCCGTCCGGATAGCAGCAGGAGCCCAGCGGTTGCGGACAAGGATTCGGCTCGCAGTAGACGCCCTCGTCCCAGGAATCGCCTCCGTAGAACTGGCAATATTCCTCGCTAATATAATCGCAATCACCGTCAGGGTAGCAGCAGGCGCCCAGGGGATCGAGGCAGGGATTGTTCGGTTCGCAGGTTGAACCGTCGCCTTGATATTCTCCGTCGTACCACTCGCAATCCGTCTCGTTCATAAGCTCGCAGTATTCGTCGAAACAGCAGGCGCCGGCGTAATAATTGCACGGGACGCAATCGAGCGTGATCGTATAATCGTTCCCCTCTCCGCAACTAACCGGTGGGCTGTCGAGGTAGAAGGGCATCAACACCAGGTAATACGTGCCCTGAGGCAGGCAGCGCGAGAATGTGAGCGTCTGACAAGCCGCGCCCAACTGGGGATCCCTGATCAAGCCGATCAAGTTCTCGCATCCAGGAACACCCAGATCAAATTGTTCGATCAATCCCGCAAAAACCGAAAACTCAGCCCTTACGGTGCAGGTTATTTCCGCGTCGTCGTCGATCGTGAATTCGTACCAGTCGATGTCCAAGAACGGATCGTTTGGATCGTACGGCGTGTTGGGCTCTCCGCCCTCCTGGCCGCCATCGTACGGATAATTAGGCTCGTTGGGATCAAACTCGTCCAACCACGCCGTGCCGCAAACCGTCTCGCCGCAAGCGATCGGCTCAAAACTGGGCATGCATGGATCCATGCAGCCGCTGTTCATGTCTTCACCGCACGGTTCGTTCTCCAGCCTGGACTGCTCCGGGGGACAGATGACAAGGCAGTCGGGACAGTCATCGCAGGTCGTGTCCAAGCCGAGCCAGTTTCCGAGGAGACATTCCTCCTCTGTTAAAAGCTCGCAGGTCTGGTCGGGATAGCAGCACGCGCCCAGCGACAACGGCAGCGGTTCGATTATCACACGCCCGATAGGCGGCTCAGCACTGTAAAGATCAGCACCTGCTCGCAGTTCAGCACGAATGACGTACGTGCCGGGAGGCACGTTCGTCGTGTTCCATTCTACGCCGATAGTGGCAGCGGCAGGCAGATCAACGGCAACAGCGACTGGGGTATCGTTCGGGTCGTTTGAATCGGCGTAGATTGAGACGAGACCTTCCGCCGGCGCATCGGTAGTGACGACGTCGAACGCAACGATTTCGCCCGTGGTGACGATCACGCTCTCGTTCAATCCTTCGATCGTGATCGTCGGAGCAGGCGGCGGCGGGGTCGGACCCGTGTCATCGTTCTGATCATCCGGTATATCTTGTTGGCTGTCGTCCGGTGGAGGAATCAGAGCAAAATCAATAGTGTCGCCCGGCTTAAAGTCCTGGTTGAGGCGCAATATTTGCGGCGCCATCTGAGCAACCGGATCGCCCAGGAAGGTCGCTTCGATCCGAATGATATCAGCCCGATCGGGACCGATTACGAGAGAGTTCGTGGCGGCGATTATTCGCCGAAGAGAAAAATGCACCTCGCTACCGACCAACTCCATCGTCACACGACAGTCGGCGTCACGTGAACTGGGATTGGAAAGCCGCAGCCGAATCGGATCAGCGTCTGCGGCCGGCGAACCCTTTGCCGGCGTATTGGGGTCGGGCAAATCGTCAGGCGTCACGGCCTTCACCGATTGCGTGTCTGACGGCGTCAAAAACGGAAACCCGAAATCGCATGGGAAGAAATTGCAGCCGGCCAGTAATCCAAGAGCCGCGAAAGTCAGGACCAAACGTGCTTTAATCATAGTGACACCCGATGGTTATGAACGTTGGACAACAGTGCACGGCATTCGCTCACCGCAATTACCCTGCCGAAAACGCGGCAAATACACCCGCATATTCTACGTTACTCCCCTGTGGGGCGAAGGTCAATTCAAATCGCATCGGATACAAGGGGCGATATTTCCTCAAGTTGGGCTTCGCTCAACGATTTGATTCCCACCATGCCGATGGTATATCATTCTGACTGAGGGATTATTCATGGATAGATGCATGACGAACAAGAAACGTCTGATAGTAATTAGCCTCCTCGCGACAGGCATGGCATGCTGGAGAACGGCCCCGGCAAGGGCACAAAGACAAGCCATGATCAATCGCGCCTCGGACCAGACCGCCTCGGTCAGGCTGGGGCAAGTCGGGGGGGCTTATACCGGGAGATACGGCAATCCAGCGTCCGTCACGAATGTGTCGAGACCTAATCTCGGGATCGGCAACAACGGTATTGAACGCCCCAATTTCTTCGGGGCGGGATGGCAGATGGGGAATTTGCAGGAAGCCGCGTTGCCGCAGGCGTTCCTCTACAGTGCTCAATCCGTCCGGATGCCGGCAACCGCTTCACCTTGGGCGAAGTTTTTGAGGGGGCCTCGAACGTACGAACTCGCCGCCTACTCAGGGGCCACGCGTTCACAAAGCTTGTCCAAGCGGCTGTCAGCCAGCATGCCGCGCGGCCTTCCCGTGGCAACGTCGCGAAATTACATTCGGGAACCCCAGACTTCCAGCCATGCCGCCTTTTTTGGTCTTAACGCCGTCCCCGCGTATAAGACCCAGGCAGAAGAGTCGCAAGGTTTGACATGGGTGGCCCTCATGGAAAATGAGAACGACGCCTTCTTTCAGCAAAGACGCCGCCGCGCGTTGAGTTTGTTCAAGGAGGCCATGACCCGGGAAACGGAGGACCGAGCTCAGCGTCTCTCGGAGGCCCAGTTAGCGTTGCGCGAGATACGGGACATGGATTCCGACTCCTCCCTGCCCTGCCTTTTACTGATGCATGTCGCCCTGGAGAAAGACCAAGTTGAACTGGCGGTGAACCAACTCCAGGAGGCCGTCAATCGTAATCCAAGCGTGTTTATGACGCCCTCGGATTTGGGCAGCTATTGCGGCAGCCCGGAGATTCTGATCGAAAGGGCAAGGCAATATGTGAAGATCGGCGACGACAATCCCACTCCGGAGTTTTATGCCTTGCAGGGTTATTTCGCCTGGGTGCTCGAAGACGAGATCCGGCTCGAAGCCGCCCTGAATCGGATGATGGATACCGAAGGCGATACGGTCACGTCTCCCCGAACCAACGCTGTACGATTGGCTCTGTCGGCGGCCGCGCGGTGAAGCGCCGCGGGCGGCCTCGCATCGCGCTTCAACTGTCGGCGCGGTTTGATTTTCTTATGATGATGACGCGCGGACGAACACGACATGACGGATAGGATTACAAACAAGACCTCGGAATCTCGCTGGGCGGGGTGGGTGCAGAGCCATCGCCTGCTGGCCGCCGTCGGCGTCCACTTCATGCTGTTTATCGTGGGGTGGCTGTTGGCCTTCGGTTTGGCTTATAACTTTCATCAAATGTTGGGAAGCGAGGGGTGGTTCCGCGTATTCTTCCTTCCGCTCTTGCCGATCGTGCTGATCGTCAAGGGCACGGTGTTTGGAATAATGGGGTTGTATCGCGGTTCGTGGCGCTACGTAAGCATGCGCGACGTGTTTCAGGTCGTCAAAGCTTCGTTCATCAGTTTCGCGTGGCTTTTTGCCATCTATTATGGACTGATCAATCTCGAGGAGACGATGATTCTTCTCGGATTTGACGATTTTTATTTTG
>Ga0180434_10008158_pt1 | contig 11644 bp, 12 predicted proteins | sample SS_ome_7_FD_132453 | JGI IMG/M metagenome (GOLD analysis project Ga0180434, IMG submission 132453) | Hypersaline lake sediment archaeal communities from the Salton Sea, California, USA - SS_1_D_2 metaG | ecosystem: Environmental > Aquatic > Non-marine Saline and Alkaline > Hypersaline >... | reverse complement strand
GTTCACCTGTGTAATAAATATCTCCACTTATTAATTTTATTCTTTTTAAATTGAAGTGATATCTATTGTTATTATTATATAGAATTTGAAGTCTACCCTTTTTATATGAACAATGCTTCATATTGTGAAAATAATCTTTAATTTTTAATGAGTAAGTAGGCTCTATAGAATTAGTACAGTATAATATAAACATATTTTTTTTATGGCATTTTGTTTAAAAAAAGTCTTTTATTTTACTGCATATAAAAATTATCTCATTGTTAGTTATTTCAGGATAAATGGGTAAAGATAGAACTTTTTGTTTAATTTGATTAACTATATGTAAATTATTTGATATGCATTTTTGATTTTTAAAAACTTCATATTCATAAATAGCCTTATTGTAATGTATTTTTGTATTTATGCCTTTTTCACTTAAAAATTTCTTTAATTTATCTCTTTCTTTTGTCCTAATTACAAATTTATGGAAAATATGATTACACCCTTCTCTAATATTTGGTAATTCTATCTCACTAATTCTCCTTAACTCTTGTTTATAAAGAGCAGCGATTTCATTTCGTCTCCTAATCCATTCACCCAACCATTCAAACTGCAAATTTAATAAAGCAGCTTGTGATGTGGCAAGGCGACTATTAAAACCAAGAGATTCAAATTCACCACTTTTTAAATTTTTTCCATGATAATTTAATTTTTTTGCTCTTTCACAAAGTATCTCATCATCTGTTAAGATCACTCCACCATTGCCGAATGCACCTATAATTTTTGTAGGATCAAAGCTGAAACAACTAGCTAATCCCATAGAGCCAGCGGATCTATCTTTGTAAGTTGCACCCAAAGACTGAGCAGCATCCTCAATTAAAATAAGATCGTTTTTCATGGCGATTTCTTCAACTTTATTAATTGGAAGTGTTTGCCCGAAAAGCTGAACAGCAATAATAGCTTTGGTTCTTTTTGTTATTTTGTTTTCTAGATCTACTAAATTCATCATGTAATAATCAGGCTCGATATCAACAAAAACAGGAGTCGCACCAATTCTTAAAATAGGGGTAGCAGAAGCGATAAAGGAGAAACTTGTTACTAAAACTTCGTCACCGTGATTTATGCCACAGGATTTTAAAGAGAAATAAAGAGCATCTGTGCAGCTTCCAACAGCAACTGCGTATTCTCGTTTACAATAAGTTGCAATTCTTTTTTCAAATTCTTTAATTTCCGGTCCCATTAATACCTTACCATGTGAGAAAACTGTATTTATCGTGTCTAATATTTCTTTCTTATGGTTTCTGTACATTTTATCTATACCGAAAAATGGCACATGAATTTTGTTGATCACATTAAACTCCAATCAATATTTATCTATTTCTTTATAGATCTAGCGGGATTTCCCACGACAATATCTTTTTCTATGACGTCTTCTACGACTGTTGTTCCTGCACCAACTATAGCCCACTTTCCAATATTTATATTTGGAATAATAGTAGTTCCTGTATAAATGTAGCTTCCCTCACCAATTTTTACATTTCCTGAAGTTGATACTCCTGGGGCGATATTCACGAAATTTTCTATAATATTATCATGTTCTATTACGCTACCAGAATGAATAATCACGTTATTGCCAATTTTTGTGTTTGGCATAATTGTAACATTAGGATTAATAATACAACCCTTTCCAATTGAAACATTAGTGGATATATATGATTTATTACTTATAACGGATGTAAATCTATAATTCATTGAGCTTAATTCTTTTGCTATTTCTTTCTTTTTTTTATTATTCCCATAAGCTACAATAACTTTGTATTTATGGGGATTGAAAGTTTTTTCAATATCTTTAAAAAAACATTTGATGATGTAGTTATTTATATTATTTCCGATATTTTCTCTTTTTTCTAAATCGACCAACCCATTAATTGTATATTCTTTACTGTCTTTTAAAATATCAATAATATACCTCGCTTGAGAACCAGTCCCGATTATGCATAATTTTTCCATCCTATTCATTCTTCCTTATAAATTCTATGTATTTCTTAATTCCTTCTTCCAGAGAGTATTTTGGATTATATCCTAAAATATTTTTTGCCTTTGAAATATTTAGTGTGCCTCTATTGGCTCTATATGGCTTTAAATCTCTATCTACAATTTTCGTATTTGGAACCAACTTTGATATTATGAATGCAAGTTCTTTAACTTTTCTTCCTTCTCCTCTCGTTATATTAAATGTTTTTCCTATGGCTTCTTTTCTATTCAAAGCTAATAAAAAACCCTGTATCAGATCTTTAACATAAGTAAAATCAAGTTCATGTTCACCACTATTGTCTAATATTAATTCTTTACCTTTTAATGCATTATTTACAAAAATTTCAGTTACTCTTCTATTACAGTCTGTTGGTCCATATACAGCTGAGGGTCTAATATTTACATAAGGAACTCCAAATCTATAGTGATATACTTTAACTATTTGTTCTCCGCTTAACTTCATTGCACCATATATCCCTATAGGACTACATATTTGGTCTTCCTTAGCGGGAATTATATGGCCTTTAGAGTTTCTTAGAAAATCTCCGTATACCATAGAAGATGAGGTATAAATAATTCTATCGAAATTGAAATTTACATTTCGTAAGATGTCAAGAAGAGTTACAGTGCTATCAAATATATTAACCTTTGCTTCCTTTGGATAATCATTAGAAATACCTGCAATTGGCAATGCTGCTAAATGAATAATAGTTTGAGGTTTATATTGCTCAAGGCATTCTTTTAACCAACCTCTATCAGTACAATCTCCTCTTAAGCGTATTATTCTTTTATTTCTCAAAGAGTTTATTCTGTAATTCTGATAAAATGCCCAATTACTTTTATCAAAAGGGATATAATGCTTTTGAGCATCATACGTAATTATCAAATTTTTTGGATTTTTCACTAATTCTTTAGAAAGATGATAACCAATAAATCCTTCTCCTCCGGTCAAAAAATAAGTTTTCATAAGTTTAATTATCCTTTTTTATTATATATTTAGCTACTAATAACCAAAAGTATATTTGTCCAAAGATAAGAGGGATTATGAATAGTGGAAGTCTGTATATAATATCTTTTTGGTTCCCATTCAAGATTTTTTTTAAGGTGGATAAAAAAGGTAAAAAAGGAAGTAGAGCAAAAAATATAATTTTGTTAGCAATAAAATTGTAATGAATTTTAGGATTTTTAATTCTGATATAGGTATAGCCAAAGGAAGATTTTTTTATGAAGTTTATATAATCCATGTAATTATTTAGCGGATGGTCATGCAGTACTTCAAGTTTTGGGAAATAATAAAATCTAAAACCCTTCTGTTTAAGTTTTGTAGAAAAATGGACATCCGCACACCTTGATGAATTAAGTAGGCCTTGTTTTTTATTGAATAACTCTCTTCTAATCAATAGATTATTAAATGAGAAATTGTTCAGTTCTCTTACATTTTTTCTTTGGAAACCTCCTAGCATTGTTAGATGGCGAAGCTCTGACCAATAACCTTTGTCCACATTATAAACACTCCCCATTAATGCTATTATAACATGTGGTTTATTCTGAAGAAAATAAACGGCTTTATATAGTGCATTTTTTTTTACATAAATATCACTTGCAATAAAATAGATCAGCTCTCCATTCGCTTTCCTTATGGCTTTATTTAGGCTTTTTGCTTCGCCTAATTTATTATCATTATGAATATAATAATATTTGTTGAATTTATATGGATTTTTTTTTATGATTTCATTTGTATTATCTGTTGAGCAGTCATCCACAATAATTAATTCAATATTTTTGTATTTTTGTTCATTAATACATCTCAAGCATTCTTCAATTGAATGTTCACTGTTGTATGTAGCAAAAATTATGCTTACGAGTGGATTATTTCTTATCATGTGTTTTTGCTAAAATTGTCATATATTAACTCTTTAATCATTATATAATTTTTCTCTATAAATATTGTCATTAATTTATATTATGTTATGTTAACTTTTGTATCAAATATGCAAAACATGTCTAATTATTTATAAGAACATGTCATTATAAATTTTATAATATTTTCTTGATACATTTTTTAAACTATATTTTGCCTCTACGAATTCTTTAGCATTTTTAGTCATTTTATTCCTTAGGTTTTTGTCTTTAAGCAATCTAATTGCTTCGTTTGCTAGTTGTTCTGGATTTCTTTCATCTATTAATAATCCTGTTTTTTCATGAATTATTACATCTGATATTCCTCCAACTCTTGTTCCTATTACCGGACATTTACATAACATAGCTTCAACAAAAGTTAAACCTAAACCTTCTGTGTCACCATATTTAGTAACTATAGATGGCCCAATGAACATTTCTGCCATACTATAATACTTAAATAATTCATTATTCCTTATATTTCCTAAAAATATTACATTTTTTTTGATATTTAATTTATTTCTCAATTCTTTCAGTCTATTTTTCTCTTTTCCATCACCTATTATTAATAATTTGATTTGTGGATATTTTTCTATAATCAAGGGCATTGCTTTGATTAGATATTTAACTCCTTTTTTTTCTGATAATCTGCCCACAAATAAAATATATTTTTCTAGTTCCGACTGATTATTTTGATAATCATTTTCTTTTTCCTTATAGAATTTTTCAGTTTCTATTCCCATAGATAATACATGAATTGGTATAGACTTCTTTATATTCATTTGCAATATCTCATTTTTTATGGGATTACTAACAGGATTAATAAAATCTGAATTGTTTAGTGCCCATCTAATTATAATTTTAAGATATTTATTTTTTAATCCATATATATCCCCTCCATGAGAAGTTATAATAAGTTTGAAATTTAAATGAAATATTTTTCTTAAAGTTGCAGCTAGAAATCCTTGGGGAAAAATCCAATGAGCATGGACGATATCGATATTCTCTTTATAAACTATTTTGAGGAATTTCATGACTTCAAATACAAGAAATAAAGGAACTTGAAAATAAAGGATTTTATTTTCATTCAAGTTTTGTAATATGGAATCATTGTAAACTAATTTTTGATATTTTTTAAAAAAATATTGAAATCTATAGATTTTTATATTGTTAAGAATTTCATATTTTTTTGTATTAGGACTATCTGGAGCTAATACGATGGCATTAATATACTTATAAAGAAATATGTTTAAATTATGAATAAAATGACCTGATATATCATCTGAATACCTGGGATAGGAAGATGTAAATTGAAGTATATTCATTGCTAATCTCTATTAGTATTCAAACCCTTATTTCTTTCCATATCAAACCACATAGCAAAAAATAGAGACTGTAAGCCCGAGATAAATAGAAAAACAGCAAAAAGAGCACTTGTAGCAGCAATTGGGCCCACAAAGATTCTTCTTAAAAATAGATATAAACCTAAGATAAGTCCTGGTGGGAAAGTTGTAAATCCAAGAACATAGAAGAAAACAAGTGGGTGAAAATCTCTGATTATGTATTTTTGCTTTATTCGCCATAGGAAGCGCTTGAATAATAGCCATGATAAAAGCGGAATGACTTTATAAAATCTAATGCCAGATTTTTCGCCTATGTTATACCGTGGCTTTATTGGGACATCTTTGACTTTAGCTTCAATGACATTTAATTTTACTAAAAAATCATTGGGCATTCCATAACGTTTATAGATTTTGTCCAGATCTAATAATTCAAGTATTTCTCTTTTTATAGCCGTATAACCTGATTGAAAATCAGCAATGTGCCAATATCCTGATGCTATTTTTGTTAGAAGAGATAGAGCTGAATTTCCTAAATATCGGATACGTGGGATTTTTTTCCATGCTTCACCTGTGAATAAACGATTGCCTTTTGTGTAATCTGCTTTTTCCTTTAGCAAAGGGTCTATAATTGATGGCAATTCACTTGGGTCCATCTGGCCATCCCCGGCCATGACAGCAGCTATATCTATTTTATTATCAATGCTCCATTTATAACCTGTAATAATAGCGCCTCCCACACCTCGATTTTTTTTGTGGGATATTAAGATAACTTTGTCATTTTTTTTTTCTATTTTTTTTACTATCGATTTTGTGTTATCTTTGCTGCAATCATCAATTACAATTACTTTGTCAACATATTTGGGGATTGTTATAAGTACCTTCTCGATTTGTTTTTCCTCATTATATGCAGGAACAACTACAGCTATAGTCTTGTTTTTATACATTTTTGTTTCCTTTATTGCAGAGTAAGTCATTCTTTATTCTTATAAACATATTAAATATTAAGTTTCTTTGTTATCGTATATAAGTTTTGCAACAATAATCCCACTTTTGTCATAAATTATATCAGAATGATTCTTTATGAATTTATATAAATTATACAGACTAAATTTCATGATATCTTTTTGATATTGAGGGCTTTCAAATGATATTTTTTGGAAAAACGATTCATTATATATAAGGTGTGTAATGTTTTGCTTAATAAGATTCTTTTTTAATGTATTATGGTTAGAGTTAGATAATATAAGTTCTGCTAACCATCGATTACTTGGGTAACTCGGATTATCAGGAAGATAATCGTATTCCATCAAATATCCTTTACATTCACCTATCATAAAGAATTTTATACTTCCGTTTAGGTGTCCTTTGGTGAGATTTGTATTTATATGTTTTATTAGCAATGGAGTCTCAAACAATTTGCTGTTATATCCTACTTCTAGTAGCCACTCAATTCGGTTGCTTTTTCCAAATATATAATTTATGGGTTTCATTTTTGATAATTTTTGCCATTCTAGCATACTAAAACTAAAAAAATTTATACATATAAGAACTATTATTATATTTACTATTTTTTTGGATTTTATATGGGAAATAAGTAATGCACTTCCTATTGAAAAGAGAGGGAATAAAGGAAGAGCGTATCGTAGCAGGAATGTCTGGGAAGCAATAATTATATAGGAAACTAATGTTATCCCAAAGAGATATAATTCTATTTTTTTCCTTAAAAAGAATGGCAACAATATCATTAAAAAAATAAATATATTTATTTCGTGAAATGGTTTTCTTTGATGTCTTTCTGGATTCACTAAAATATCATATAAGTTAAAAAGTGTCCCTGAATATTCAGGATATATTTGTTCATAATAAAGAAAATCCAGATTGTGGCCATTTAACTGAAGTTTTTTAACGCTGCTTTGATTTGGGACAGATTCAATTTTTTTTTGGGATAGCATGAAATCATAATTATTGCCTTCATAGTCTACTACTGAAAAACCTGAAATAAATGGATATATGGGATCCCCAAGATTAAAATAATTGCGTCCATACCAATATACAGAAGGCAGTGTTAAAGTAATTACAAGTAAAACCAAAGGCATAATAGATAGTTTTTGTTTTTTCTTATTAAAAAAGAAAATAAATACAATGGTTGGAAATAAAACTAGAGCAAAAAAAGCTGCCGTATATTTAATTCCCATGGTTATTCCTAGGAATAAACCAACACAAATTAAAAATCCTGTTTTTTCTTTGTTTTTTATCCATAGGAGAAATGAAAAGATAGACAGAACAAAGAAAAAGGTGAGAAAAACATCAATTCTAGGAGTGAGAGCCACTTCCCATAAAAGATTAACAGCGATACAGATCAAGACTGCAAGGAATCCTATTTTTCTAGTCCAAAAATGGGTTGATGTACAATAAACAGCAATGATTGTGAATATTGCAAAAATAAAGTTAAGTGGGATTACTGCAGCTTCTGCTTCCAGCAAAAGAAAAAAAGCATAGTATACATGTATTGCCCCTGGATAATTATAGGGAGTATAATATGCATCTACAGAACTAATTTCTCCGTTTAAAAACCTCTTAGCCTGAGGAAGGTGAAAAGATGCTCCATCCCAATCTGTATTGGGAAGAAGGGTTTGAATGAAGTAAGGGATAATCCATAAGAAGATGAGGATGCTGATAATTATTATTTTGTTTATTTTCTTTTTATTAGGAGAAAGGCTTATTTTTTTGTGATAAGAAAGAATGACCTCCTTGATGGATTTATAACCCAGATAAACGAAAGGAACGGCAGGTAGTAGATAGATGAGGATCCCGGGACCATTCAACCAATTCAAGAGAGCCAGTATCATCAATAGACAGTAAGAGACATAAAATCCTCCCCCAAGAGAAAAAAGAAGAAAAGTCAGGTTTGAAAGTTTTAAGTCTCGAAGATAGGGCAGTTTGAAGAGGATTCTTCCCATTCCTATTTGAGCCACAATAAAACTTATGGCGATGAAATAGCCATATCCTAAAGAAAAGAGCCTTTCATAAAGCAGAGACATATCAATCAGATGAAGGACAGAGGACAAATAACCCACAGAGCATAGGGCTAAGAATATATAGATGGAAAGGGATAATTTTAGAAAAAGGGAGTATTTGTGGAATGAATTTGGTTGATAGTTTGATTCCATAATATTTATGAAGCCCTTTATATCTATCTTTTAATATAAAATTTCACGGTTTTTATCAATCACCACTTGTGATGAATTTCTAAGCCTATTTTCATCCCTAAAGGTTAAATATTTGGGTTACTTACTTTATTTCATAGATTTTATGGAGCTGCACTGAAACTCTTATATTTTTAAAACCCATCCTTAAGGTTTCTTTAAGCAGCATCACCCCTTTGTCCATGCTCCACTTTTCGTTGGATTCTGGCTGAAGAATCAGGGGAATCTTTTCTGAAAATTCATTTCTCAGTCTCTGAATCACTTCTATTGTCAATTCTTTGGTCACCACCAGCTTCACTTCCTTGGCTAATTTGGTGTATTCAGGCTGAAAGAAATAATCAGGGGGTTTTGGTGATAGGGTATACCAGTCTACATTGAGGTCTTGATATTGAGTGGCATTGGTTTCAATCTGGATGTTCATTCCCATTTTTTTCAGTTCCTCTGTCAAAGCTTTCAAATCCTGAATAAGAGGCTCTCCTCCAGTGATACAAACCCATGGGGCAGGAAATTCCTTTTGTTCTTTTTTTACTCTTTTTATGATTTCATCAATCCTGAGATGTTCTCCTCCCTTCCAGGCATATTTGGTGTCGCAAAAATCACACTTGAGATTGCATCCGGTGAGTCTAATGAACAGAGTGGGTTCTCCCTGTCGCAAACCTTCACCTTGAAAAGATGAAAAGATTTCAGTTATCTTCAGAGTATGTGGCAGAGGCATCTTCGGATTCCCATACAGTGACAGACTTGATGGGGAACTTCTTTTTAAGTTCCTGGAAAAAATGCCGGGATAGGTTCTCTGCGGACGGATTGAAGTCATAGACTTCGTTTAAGAGAGTGTGGTCAGGCATTAATTCCGCTAAAGCCTGTTTGATGTGTTTAAAATCAATCCCGATTCCGGTTTTATCCAGTTTTTTAACCTGAACCCGGACTTCGACAAAAAAGGTATGGCCGTGGATTCTTTCACATTTGCCTTCATATTCTTTTAAAAAATGGGCTGCCTGAAACTTGTCTTTGACTTTGAGTATCCAGCTCATATTTTTCCCTCTTTTTCAAGTCTTTTTATAAGATGGTCTTTGAGTCCTGCCTCTTTCCATGCTTTTTGGCGCAGACAGCAGGCAGGACATTTCAAGCAAGGGATCTCCTTTCCTGAATAACAGGATATGGAATAGGAATAATCAGCTCCCAGAGAAAGTCCCAATTGGATTATTTCTGATTTTTTCTTTTGGATGAAAGGAGCTTGGATCTGGAATTTTTGATGGGTGCGGTTGGCTGTCGTTCCGGTGTTGATGCATTTTTCCATGGATTCCACAAATTCCTTCTGAGTATCAGGATAATCAGGAGAGTCGATCACATTAAATCCGCATATGATCTCATAGAGCTCATGGGCTTCTCCCCAGGCTGCTGCAAGAGAGAGGAAGATGCCGTTTCTAAAGGGAACATAGGAAGAAAGGGGTTTTTCAGTATCCGTTTTTTCGAGATCATAATCGGGAACAGGAATATTTTTGTCTGTAAGAGAGGAGCCTCCGATTTGAGTCAAGTCTATGTTTAATATGGTTTGAGGAATCCCTGTTTTTTTTATTAAGCTTTTGGAGAGCTTGATTTCGATTTTGTGTCTCTGACCGTAATCGAAGGTTAAAGCTTGGACCTTATCATAATGTTTTTTGGCCCAGTATAGAGCGGTGGTGGAGTCAATGCCCCCGGAAAAAAGCACCACACATTTTTTCATTTTTGAGAATCCCTTTTTCGATAATAGAATATAGCACGCCTTTTTTCAAGAAGCTTTACTTGAATGGGGCAATTTGTCATAATGTTGGTTCATAAAATCAAACATCAATGGATAAAGAAAATGGCTGAGGAGAAACAAAAAAAAGAGGCCAAAGACACCAGCCCGGATGCTGTTGAAGAGGGATTTGAGCTTCTGGATAAAGCAGCCAGGGACCCAAATATCATGGTGCGTGATGACCAGTATGATTACCACTGGATCATGGATGCTGCTCAGAGATGCCGAAAGAATGGCGGTCGTTTCCGTCTTATGGACACGGGACGTTTTGATAAAATCGAGTTGATATGGCTTATTGGTGCTGGACTGGATCTCTACACAGATGACCAGACGAGAAAAGATTTTAAAGAAGCTGAAGAGCTGGTTTTAGAGTGTCAAAAGAATGATTCCATTTTAGCCTATCTTCAGACCGGAGCATTTGCAAAAGAAGAATCAGAGTCTTCTGTTTTTTCAGGACTTGTCATCCTAGCCAGAAGTGGAGCTTACCTTTATGTAAGCAGCAGGGAGGGCAAAACAGAATTAGCGGCTGTGAGTGACTTGGCTCAATGCTGCCGTGAAGGGAGTACCCGGCTGGTGTATTATCACCACGGGCCTGCAGATCCTGTTCTTGAGGATATTGGGAGTCATGGAGCCTGGATACACATGACGGATAAGTCTGTCAATAAAGAAAACCTCCCGCTTCTTCTGAATACCTGTCAGAAAGCCAATCAAAACAGAGGCGGATTGATTGTTCATCTTGAAGACGAAGTGGAATATGATCTGGTGGAGGATTTGATAGAGGCAGATGCCTTTGTTCTCTTTCTTTACACTCAGTTTGACTATAAGTCTCCTTTTAGAGAGCTTGAAAACAAGGCAAGAAAGACAAAGTATGATTTTAGGGCTTATTATCTTCAGCATGACTTTTTCATCTAATTTAGATGCCGCTGTTTTAAAATAACCAAAAATCTTTTCAAATTATTCATGTTTCTATATAATCCTATTTTAAAGTTGGACTGTTCAAAAAAAGATTGATGCGTTAAAAGGATGTCTCATGGAAAAAAATAAACAAGAGAGTTCTCCTCTAGAAGCTTTGGAAAAGATAAAAAAAGCAGAAGAACAGGCTGAGAAGGACATACAGTTGGCTCGTGAAGAGACTTCCCGAAAAATCATCCAGGAAGCCCAGCAGCAAGCCCAAGAGATTAGAAAAAAGGTGATGGAAGAAGCAAGAAAAAAGGCTCAAGAAAAAAAGGATTTGATCATTAAGAAAGCCTCTCAAGAAGCAGAAAAGACCAAAAAAGAAGCAGAAAAGGAAGTTTCAGAACTGCAGAAAAGAACCAAGAGAATAAAGAAAAAAGCCGTCAAAAAAGCTGTCGAACAAATCCAGAAATATCTAAAAAGCGGGGAAATTTGATCCATGGCTGTGGCTG
>Ga0180434_10008156_pt1 | contig 11647 bp, 6 predicted proteins | sample SS_ome_7_FD_132453 | JGI IMG/M metagenome (GOLD analysis project Ga0180434, IMG submission 132453) | Hypersaline lake sediment archaeal communities from the Salton Sea, California, USA - SS_1_D_2 metaG | ecosystem: Environmental > Aquatic > Non-marine Saline and Alkaline > Hypersaline > Sediment... | reverse complement strand
TGGCCGTTTTCGCTCTCATCGGGTGCACGCTCGGTGCATCCGCCGAGCTGCCGATTCCTGAGAATCCACGATGGCTGCCGATAGTCGATGAGGTCTACCTGCAGGAGGTCGGAAGTCAAATCGAAACTGAGGAACCGCTGCTGAGCGTAGCGGTGGTGGACAATACAGCCTATGTCGGCACTCGCCGCGGCATGTTCCGCGTCGAAGACGGCAAGCTGACACCTCTCCGTGGGTCCCCTGCCGACGTGCGCGTCCTGCACGCCTTGAAGGGCGATCTCTGGGCGGCGACCGGCAAGGGCCTGTGGCGGTACGCGGGCGGTTCCTGGAGCCGGGTTGCTTCGGGCAGCTATGTGGACGTGCGGTTGCATCTAGGTCAAGTCGTCGCTGCTTCCGAAGAGCACGTCTATGCGCTGTCCGACGGTAAGCTCGTGTCGAAAACCGAGGAGCCTTCAACCATTCCCATACTCGGCATCGACTCGTACAGCGAGACGATATACGTCCGGCACGCCCACACCCTCGGGTTCTTGCGGGACGGCCGAATGGAGTACGAGCGGGTGCAGGAATGGGGTCGGCTGCCGTTCAGCTCCACGACACGCGACATACTGGCACTGGGCAGCCGGCTGTTGGTCCCGACGGATATGGGGCTGGCGGAGCTGCGCGGTACGACCTGGCGCACCTTCAACGGCGCCGACGGGTTGTGCTACGAGGACACCACGTGTGTGGCGGAAGGATTCGACCGCGACTACTGGGTAGGCACGACGCGAGGCGCCATCCGTGCCGTGAACGGTGAGTACCACTATTTCGGGTACGAACGATGGATCCCGCACGACAAGGTCAACGCCATCGCGTGCGGCGACAACGTCGCGTACATCGCCACCGACGGCGGGCTCGGCATCATCACGTACGAACCGTACACGATGCAGAAGAAGGCGGCGTGGTACAAACGCTGGATCGATGAGTGGGGGATGAAACGGCTCGGGTTCATCCACGAGCTGATCCGCAATGACGATGGGACGTACACGCGTTTTTGCAGCGACAACGATGGCGGCTGGGCATGCCACTATCTGGACGCGCTCTGTTTCGAATACGCGGTCACCGGCGACCCCCAGGTACGTGACGAGGCCATCGATATCTTCAAGAGCTTGAAATGGACCGAGGAGATCACGCCGATTGACGGGTTTCCGGCACGCGCCATCTACGCCGTGGGCGAAAACGCTATCAAGGCGGCGACCGGTTCGGCGGGCCGGCCGTCGGAATGGAATCGGACGGATAACGGGCTGTGGGAATGGAAAGGGGATACCTCGAGCGATGAGGTGATGTCGCACATTTTCACCATATCGCTGTTCCACGATCTCACGGCCGAGGGAATCGTGAAGGAAGCAGCAAAGGAACATCTTCAGCGTATCATCGACCACATTATCGAGAACGGATGGTGTCTGCGGGATCTCGACGGCAAACCCACCGTGTGGGCGCGGTGGGAGCCGGAGTTCATTTATAGTCCGTTCCACACCGACGAACGCGGTCTGAACTCCATCGAGGCGCTGTCCATGATGGCGCTTGCAAACGCCATCATCGGCGGGCAGAAGTATCAGGACGCCAAACAGCGGCTCATTGAGTGGAATTATGACGAGAACGCGTTGCAGCAGAAGATCGTGTTCCCCGCATACACCCATTTCGACGACCGGCTGGCGTTTCTCGCCTACTACACGTTGCTTCGGTACGAGACCGATCCGGAGTTGCGCGCCACGATCATGCGGAGCTTGCAACGCAGTTGGGAGATCAAGCGGGTCGAAAACCAGCCGTGGTTCAGCTACATCTACGGTGCATTGACCGGGAACGAGTGCGAAAACGAACGCGCCGTGCAACATCTGCGCGAGTATCCGCTCGACTGTACGGACTACCGGTTCACCAACTCCCACCGCCATGACTTGCAGGTGCCGGCCGGGTACAGGAGCTACGTTCCCGACAACTACAAGCCGATGGGGCCGCGCGAGCAGGGGATCCGGCGATGGGACCGCAACCCGCTGGATCTGGACCACCCCGGCAGTGGGAACATACTCGATCCATCGAGCTATCTTGACGCGTACTGGATGGGCCGGTACTACGGGTTTATCAAGGCGCCGACCACGACCGACCCGAACCTGTTAGGCGTCGAGAAACGCGACGTGCACTTCGGTCCCGCACCCTACGACGGTCCCCCGCGCCCGGAGATTTTCTGAGAGCCTCTGACAAGAGGAGGCGAATCGCGGGCCGTAGGGGTGCCCTTGTCGAAGATCCGCCGGCGGAGGATGGCCTCCCGCGGGAGGGTACAAGACCCTCCCCTACCACAGGGTCTGCTATGAAAACCCACAAATATGCCGCAGGCCCCCCGAATCGCCGGATAAGAGGTGTAGCGCTGGCATCTTGCCGGCAGTCTCGCGGGCGTCTCGCCCGCGATAGTGAAGGCGCGGACGCCTTCACGCCTGCCGCCGAGACGGCGGCGCTACGTGACACCGACTAGGTGCACTCGACCCTACCAGAAAAGTAGCTTGGTGCGCGCGCAGCGCACGGACAGCGACACATTTACTCGGCGATTGGGAAGGTCCCCCTCCCAATTGACATTTCGTGCTCCCACGAGTACACTACAAATGACGCGCATGTTTGCGCCCTTTGAGCAACGAGACAGAGTAGCTCTACGCCTTTCCGGGGAGGTGATGCTCGATTCCTACACGCTACATGACTGGGGCGTAGTGTCTGTGTGGCGCTCCGTAGACACCAAGGGGGTGTGCACCATGAGGAAAAGAGAGGGATTCACACTGATAGAGCTGCTGGTGGTCATCGCGATCATCGGCATATTGGCGGCGATACTGCTGCCGGCGCTCGCACGAGCACGCGAAGCGGCCCGACGAGCGAGCTGTGCGAACAACCTGAAACAGATGGGGCTCGTCTGCAAGATGTACGCGATCGAGTCGCCCGGCGGGAAGCTTCCCATGCAGAAATATGCGGACGAGATCTCGGGCGGCGACGCGTGCCTGGATCCAAAAGTTGACTTCTCGATCTCGGGAATGTCGATCTATCCGGAGTACCTGACCGATGTGAACGTCCTGGTTTGCCCGTCGGACGCAAATGCGGACACGGACAACTGGCACGCAGGAGGCGATCCGAATGCCCCGATCGTCCCCTGCCGGATCGAGCCGGTTTCGTACGTCTACTCGGGGTGGATGTTGACGTCGGACGTCGTCCACGGGACAGCAGACCCGAACGACCCGGCCATTCCGACTGACGTGTTCGCCGCGGCCTCGGCCGGCTACTTGAACTCGCCCTTCTTGTTGGCCGTGTACGACATGGTCGTCCGGTTGGACGATAATGCCGCGGACACAGCGGAAAACGTGGCCATCGCGTTCGCCGAGCAGGACCGAGACCTCGACCTCAGCGCTTTCGGGAGCGATCAGACCGTCTATCGTCTCCGTGAAGGCATCGAACGGTTCCTGACCACCGACATCAACAACCCGGCCGCGACCGCCAAAGCACAAAGCGAGATCCCCATCATGTACGACCTCGTGTCCACCAACGTCGATGACTTCAGCCACGTCCCGGGCGGCTGCAATGTGCTGTACCTGGACGGTCACGTCGAGTTCGTGAGGTTCCCCGGCGCCGATTACCCGGCGACCCGTGCCTCCGCCGTGCTCCTGTCCGCCGTACAGGGTACCTGATAAAGGGAGGCCGGGGAAAAACGTGGGGACGGACTACGGGTTGTGTCTCGCTCCCACGGGGCGCGTGGCAACGCATGGAGTTGGTGTTGTCCGGCGAGAAGTGGCCTATTACAGTGCCACTGGGCGGCGCGGCCCCGCACCTTACGACGGTCCCCCGCGCCCGGATATTTTCTAAGAACCCGTGACAAGAGCAAGCGAATCGCGGGATGTAGGGGAGGCCATTGCGGAACGTGCGCCGTGGCGGATGGCCTCCCGTTCGCCACGTCGAATCTTCGACGGGAGGGTACAAGACCCTCCCCTACGATGGCGATAGTTGCTCCCGGTCACGTGAGGAGGTGGCAGGCAGCTGTTTTCTAGTGACGCGCCAGTGAGATAGAAGATCGCAGCCCGTCGCCCGATTCTGGAGTTGTAGTAAGTGCCCGCCTTTATTCCCCGGCTGCCGTGCGTTTGTACCATAGCATCAGCTCCCAACGCTCTGGATCGTTGGTCGCCAACCGCAGTCGGATTCCCTTCAGGTAGATCGTATACTTGGCCTCAAACTCTTGAACCCCGTGCTCATAGCGCCTCAGCACATACCGGTACTCATTGTCGCGCTCAAGTTCGCGGAGTCGAGGATCTGGACTACCCGAGATGATCAAGATCTCCATTTGATCCTCGCCCGCGAAACGGTAGATGACCCCGTGCTCAACGCTTCCGTCTATGGTTATCCCGGCGATCGTCATCTCAAACTGACAGTCGGGCATGGCAATTAGTTGATATAGGGGCGACACCTCAGCGTATTGCCAACGAAGTGCCACGTCAGACGCGAAATTGTAACAGAACAGCGCGTCTTCGCGATTCCAAGGGCGCTGCATCACCGCATACATGCGGCCCGGATCCACCCAGTGCTCTCTCGGAATGTGCTGAAGATACTCGGAAAACCGCGCGTGGGTGCTCATGTCGACGCCGGCTTTCACGAGTTCCAGTTCATGGACGACAGTACGGTAGAGCCAGTGGGCGGGCTGATCATCCTGGTGCGTAGTGAGAAGCGCCGGGGAGGCCGAGGAAAGAAGATGGGAGTGCCGACGTCTGTGGAACATAGCATTCTCAAACGCGTTGCGCGAGGCGACGATGGAAAGCAGATACTCTTCCTTGTCGAGCTGCTCTTCCGCCTGCGAAAGGGACTCCCTCACGTCCTCGTGCTGGATCAGCGATGAGATGCGCAGCGCGTCGCGTGTCAGTCCGAATACAAGAAGAAGCACCTTATCAAAGAATCTCTCCACGATGCGACACCACCGGGACAGATCAGCTCCCGGATCAACAGACCCGTGCTGTACGAGGTTCCTCACTTGACGCAAGCGCTTGATGTCCGTGAGGTATGGGAGGGTCGATTGGTACTGGTGCTTAAGAAAGCCGTTGATCTCCCCTGCCAGGCCGGACAGCTGGGCCTGATCGACGGCTTTCCCCGTTTTAGCCTCGATATCGAGATGCTGGCTGACGAGGCGCAGGAGGAACTCCACGGAGTTGTCAAGACCATGGATGGCAATCATGTGGTCGAGGGAAGAAGTTCCTTGTGCGTGGGTCAAGGCATGGGCCAGCATCAGCTTCGCCCTGTTCAAGAGGCTCAGAGCCACTGCGTCGGGCGCAACCGGAAGTGTAGCGGTCGAGTCAGGCATCTATGCCTCTCCTTCCAGAACACGCAGCGACACGGCCGGAAATGCACGGGCCTGTATGCGCTCTTAGCCGGTTTTAGCGTGTGGTTCAGCCTTCTGGCGTTTCACAGGCAAGTCGGGACCGGGCAATAGCCAGATTCTTTCGTGGTTCGGCAAGCCCCGGAGCGAGGTTCACCGCCTCACGAAAAGCCTCGATCGCCTCTTGCACCTCCTCGCGTTCAAGCAGTATTAGACCTTTGTTATTCAAAGCGGTGGCTCTCACTTCTGGAGGATTGTCAGAAGTGAGTACCTTATCGAATTCCCTTGCTGCCAACTCAAGTTCACCCATATGCACGAGAACGTTTCCGAATTGCAGGAACACACCGGGCGAACCAGACACGATCTGCCCCTTACCGATATCCGTGCCGGCAACGACTCGCATCTGTGGCATTTTTGAAAGGGCTCTGATGGCAGGTCCCTCATCGTAGGCGGCCGCCACTCCTATAGTGATGAGGTGGCCAGCAATGCGCCGCCCCTCTAACGTGTCGAGCGTTCTTGCAGTCGTAGAATCCTCCGCGTAACGCAACAGGACATTATGCACAATGTTGTGCTCCATCATCTCGTTTGCAAAAGATACCCCGTCATCCCCCAAACTACGCGCGTGCTCAGCTAGATTGTCGTACAGGCTCGTATCGCCGAAGAGCACATAGGACGCTACTGCAGGGGATAGTAGCGCCAGTTTCCGCAATCGATCCGTGGTTTCCGCTTCGATCTCACAGTGAAAGCGGGTTGCTATTAGATGGCGCAGGTTGGTGTTAAGCATGCGACTGTAATAGTCTGACTGCAGAAGGGCACGCCAATGGCTGCTGTTGATCAGGTGTTTGACGATGGCTAGAAAACCTTCAGTAGAATTCGCGGGTTTTATCGTTCGGTCCCCTTCCGTTACCAGGCCATGTCTCTGCAAACGCGCTATCGATGAGTCGATCTCGTCAGCAGACCGATTCCCGAGAGATTGAAGGGTCTCTCGGCTTGCATCTGGGTTCTGCAACACAGTACCCAACATCTCCAGGTCAGTACGTTGCAGAACATCCATGTCCTGGCTACGCGATGGGAACAGCGTAGACTCACGTTGTGTGTGAATCCAGTCAGCTAAGGCATTCTCGATTTTCTCACCAAGATCATCAGCTCCTTCGAACTCTCTGTAAAGGACTGTGTCGGAGATCCGATTCTTGAACGCCAACAGTCGCTGCAACTGCGGGCCCGGGTCAGCAAGAACGTCTGGTGGAAGTCTCCTGAAATGAATCATTATCTGCGGCTTGGGATCTTGCTCTAGCCATCGTTTTTCGATCCGCAGGTACTCCTCTTCCGTTCCAGATTCTGCAACACCGGTGGGACTTCCGAATCTCTTGTTCAGAATTCCAATGAAAACATCTGCAGCGTCTACGTAAGGATTGATCACATCCTGCGTACGCGTTCCCTTACCTGCCGGAATGTCCTCCCATCCTATTGGCTCCAACAGAAGTCCAAAAGGCTTCGCAACAAGGCGGTTCACCCGCTCCACAGCTTTACATACACGATCACGAAAATCAGAAACATCACCCGGAGACGCAATAAAAACGTTCACTTGTCTAAGACTCTTCGCCATGGTTATCCAGCGCCTCAGAAAACGCCAAAACGAAACCGGACACCTACCTTAACCCCGATAAGGCAGATACTGTTCTGCGCACCCCCTTTCCCCCTCGGCTCAGGAGATCAGCGTGAACCGTCATCTCGTTGACATGTAACGCTTTTCGGTGTATTTCCAGGTCGGAAGTCCTCGAAGCGCTTTCGACATAGCACATTATATGCGATTAATGCACGTTTGTCAAGTGCCGTGATCGTGGCCGTTTCATTGTGTCACCACGAAGAACACGAAGGCACTTCGCGCCCTCTGCGCCTCTGCGTTAAAGACAGAAAGAACAGAAATATGACAGGATGGACAGGATATGCAGGATAGACAAACGTAACTCAGGTAATTGTGGCAATCTGATTGTGTGGCAGGCGGTGCAAAGCGAGATTGCTTCACCCGCCCATGCCTGCGGCGCGCCTTCGGCAGGCAGGCGCGGCGGACTCAGAATGACATCTAAACACATTGTCTCACCACGAAGAGCACGAAGGGACTTCCGGCACTTCGCGTCCTTTGCGCCTCTGCGTTAACGGCAGTATGAAGAAGTCAGGTCAGCGGCCGCAAAAACTCGACGCTCTTGCGGATGTTCTCGTCCGCGCCGTAACACTCGAGCGAGACGACGCCGTCCCAGTCGGTTTCTTTCAGGAAGGCGAGACATCTCTTGATGTTGTCGGCGTTCACGCCGCCGCCGATAGGTACTTCGCTGGAAGCGATGCCGGTTTCCTCGCCACGCGCCGCGGCCGCCAGACCGGCGCTGACATCCTTGATGTGGCAGTGAGAGACGTACTCGCGGAGCGCTTTGAGGTACTCAAGCGGGTCATGGCCGGCGATGAAGGTGTTGCCCGTATCGAAATTGCAGCGGAGCCATTCGGACTCGAAATGTTTGAACAGCTTGAGCATAAACTCGATGTCGTTCGTGTACGGACCGTGCGGTTCGACGTTGATGATAACCTTGTAGTCCTCGGCCCACGGCAGCACCTGTCGGTAGTTGTCGCAGGTGATGCGGAATACCTCGTCGCGGGTGAACCCCTCGATCTCAAACGCGCCATCCACCGTGTCCACCATCGGACAGTCCAGCTCGGCCGCGAACCGGATGGACTGCTGGACGTATTGCACGCCGTAGGCCGAACCGTCCGGGCCCATGAACGGGTACGACCCGTCGATCTGCGAGATCATCAGACCCATCTGGTCGCAGTACCGTTTGAGCCCGCGCGGATTCGATTGGAGCGAGATGCCCGGCTCGTACCCCATCGCCTGAATAAAATACTGGCCGTGGATTGCCGCGAACTCGATATGTTTCAGGCCGTATTTGACGGCGGTTTCCGCCGCCTGTGTGAAACTCCCGCTCAATGGACGCCAGTTGTCCGTGTGCATGCCCAGCTCGATCATCGTTTCTTCCTCCCGGCGTTGGTTATCCCGTGAGATCATCAGGGAATTGTTTTGGGTACCCCGACCGCTCCAATGGAGCGTCGCCGCACCAAGGGGGATTCTAGCACCTGCGTTTCCTGTGGTTCAAGGCTGCGTATCGCGCGCGGCGACCACGAACAGGGCGTGTATGCGGGAGGGCCGAGTTCCACCTCGGCCGCTGGTTTTGGGCGTGTCCCACCGGCACATCTTGCGGACGCGCGGGAGCACGTCCCTCCCGTTAACGCGCATGATCGCCTATCACCGCAAAGGCGCGAAGGACGCAAAGAATTCCGTACTCGCTGCTCGACGTAGCCCGGCAACTCATTTGCCGGGGCACGACTGTCCGAGGCGGCGGATATCCCCGACAGCGTAGGGGCGAAGCCATGTCTTCGCCCGTCCTTTTGTAGGGGCGGTTCGGGAACCGCCCTCACGACACGGTCCGGCACGAGCCGGACGCTCCCAGCCACCGGGCGCAGCAAGCAGCGCCCCTACGACACAGCCGGAGACGTCCCACCGGGGCGTCTCTACTTCGTGAGATCGAAATCGACCGTGAGTGATTCTCGTTCTTTGAGCTCGACAACTTTCGAGGACGCCAACAGCGACCGGTGCATGGAGGGGCGGTACTTTCCGGCCATCAGGTACCACCGTCCCGCAGGAATACCGCGCAGCCGGTAGCCGTCTCCCGATTCGCGGACATGGCTGTAGGCGAGCACGCACTCTTCGACGGCGGGACGGCCGAACTCGTACCATCCGTCAGGCGCATCCTTGGCGGCGAGCCGGACGGTGCAGAAGCTCTCTTCGTCGTCCGGAAACTTGACCGTACCGCCAATCTCGCATGAGCCGCCGAGCTCAACGTCGCGGCGGGTCGTCTCACCGGACTTGAGGTTGACCTCGACGCTCCGATGCCAGCCGTCATGGACCCAGAACCACGCCATAAGAGTGCCGTTGGGGAACTTGTCGAAGCTGAAATTGCCGGCGTCGTCCGACCCGAGCCACTCGCCGTTGATAACGATGGTGGTACGCCTGGGTTCGCCGTCCATAGTGGTCCGGCCGGCGAAAACGGCGGGTCCCAGCATCTCGCACTCGAGCGGGTTCGTCTTGTCCGCCTCGATCGAGGTCACGAACCGCTGCACGCCGAGCCACCCGGCGCGGACCTCAACGGTGACCTGGCCCGCAGGAACGTTCGATATGCTGAAACTCCGGTCCTCGTTCCGCTCTATCTCCACGTGCGGCTCGGGCCAGACCGCCCCGCTGTCCAGCAGATTCACTACCGGGACGGTCACCTCATAGGTCGTGACCGCCTCACCGGTTTTCGCGTTGCGGACCGCGCCGTGGATGGTGCCGTTGTCGGGTATGATGAGCTCGATGTCCTTCGTATTCAGCGGAACATCGGGAATGTTGAGTTTGTAGCTGCCCGCTCCGCTCACACCGTTAAAGTGGACTTTGAAGGAGGATTGGCCGATACCGTCGAGCCCTTCGAGACAGAACGCGCCGGTATCGTCGGTTTTGGTCCACCAATGGCGGCCGTGCGGGATGAAGGTGTCCACGTTAATCCCCGCCATGGGGTTGCCCGCCGCGTCACGGACGTTGCCGGCGATCGCGAAATCTTCCGGCGGGTGTACAACTATCTCGAAATCTTCCACACGGTCACCCGACTTCACCTCGAGGAACCGGCGTTTCACCGGCACCTGCTGCATGGAACGATCGCCACCGATGGGCGACCGGTGGTACACGATGATGCGGTGTTTGCCGGGAGCGACGCTCGGCATGTCAAAGACGCCGTTTTCGTTCGTGGTATTCTGCTGACCGCTCGCCCAGTATGCCTCACCGGGTGCGGGAGGCGGGCCGCTGTCGACCGTCCGGAGCTCCAGCACACGGTTTGGTGCCGGATTCCCCTTCGTGTCCACGACCGTGCCGGAGACGTGGGCGGCTCGCGGAAGCAGGAAATCCCAGCCTCTGTTCACGCCTTTGCCGACATCGTGGGTGCGATACATCGTGGCATAACCGTCGGCCTGCACAAACAGACGGCTGTTGCTCGGCAGCGCGTCGAGCGAGAACCGGCCGTCCGCGTCCGATCGGGTTGTCGAAGAGTGGTCGGGACCGCTCTGCCACTTCTTAATAGACAGACGTGCGCCGGCTATCGGTCTGCCTTCCACGTCCGTGACGCGTCCCGTAACGACCGTGCCAAGCGGCTCTTTGACGGCAGCAACCGGCGGTGCTTCCTTCGTGACCGCGACCGGTCTTCGAGCTGCACACCCACAAAAGGCCAAACACATGAGCATCACCACGGGCACGACGAACACCACCGGACCATGCCCACCGTTCTGCAATTTCTCGCTCTTTCCCGCATCGCTCATGGTACTCACTCCTCTGTCGAGAGTCCCTCAATACTGTCACCTGACACTTTGCGCATCCCCGGCACGCAATGGATGGACAAGCGCGGGTCATTGCGCCTCGGGGTTCATGCGCACGTTACGTGCCCTCCGTCGTTCCGCCAAATATGAAATACATAGAAAAATACCAATGGCAGCCGCAGAACAGATGCTCATGCCTGAGAAAAGGGCGAACAGGCGATGACCGGTCTCGAGGTTCTTGGCAAAATGTAGGGCATATTGCCCTTCGATCTGAATGTCGTCCCACTTCTCCTCCGGGCTGTAGAAGATGTCGTGTTGCATCTCTAGGACTTGTTCCAGTTGCCTGTAATGCCACTTGATAGTATGGGCTGTGCTGAGAACAAACGCACACCCCAGGATCGCGAGTGCGGCCCACCAAATCGCTTTTGTGACCGTGACCTTTGATTTCATCGTGCTACCCTCACTGTCACGCACTGCAGCGGCCCGCCGCGGCGGGTCGGCTCGATCCGCTGGTTATGTGCTACGTTTGAGTCGGACAGTGTTCCTCCATGCCATCAGCAAATCTTTGCAGCAGATCTTGGTTGTCTCGGAGGTCGTGTTCACTACGGCAGACCTCTGCGATCTCGATACGGGCTTGCATGACGAAAGCTCTTGGATCTTGAATCCCGTGATTCATCCGGTTGTCACTGATCGTTATTACCTGAATTACCTGAGACCGGAACCAGCCCCGCTGCCCATGCACATCCCCTCCGAAACAGTTCAGCAACCGCCGGATTCTTTATCGCATTGATGTCGTGCCCCAGCGGACTGTTGAACACCCGTCCTTTTCCATAAGAAAAGGCCATGGCCATCGGATAGCCCTTGCCGTCCACTTTCGACCGCGCAGTCGCCAGAATC
>Ga0180434_10008154_pt1 | contig 11649 bp, 10 predicted proteins | sample SS_ome_7_FD_132453 | JGI IMG/M metagenome (GOLD analysis project Ga0180434, IMG submission 132453) | Hypersaline lake sediment archaeal communities from the Salton Sea, California, USA - SS_1_D_2 metaG | ecosystem: Environmental > Aquatic > Non-marine Saline and Alkaline > Hypersaline >... | reverse complement strand
GTAGACCTGAGTGGCAATGCTCTCGTAGTAGTCAACATCGATGACCGGCATCACGAGCGGCGCGACGTTCTCGTGAACGTTTGTCGCTGGCACGTCGTCCGGTACCCAGTTCGTGGTTCCCGTCGTATAGATCGAGCCGTCGGCCGTCATCTCGAAGGACGTGCCGTTGAACGTGATATCCCCGTTCGCGTAGATATCCCCGCCGGTCCCGTCGGCGTCGGGGTATATGGCCCCGCTTCCGTTCAACGTGAGGGGGCTGTCGCAGAAGATCGCTCCCTCGAACACGCGGCTCGTGTCGCTCTGGTAGGCGGCGACGACACGCACCCGGGCCTGCTTTCCCGTCCAGGTCGTCGCGTCCGAAACGATCAGGCAGGACTCGGCGATGCCGGCGTAGGGAGCCGTCACGGTATAGCTCACGTTGCCCTGCGACAGAGAGAAGGCGTCGGTATACGTCCCGGAGGTGCCGAGCGTGTCGTTGATACTATCGTAATCCTCGTACAGCTTCGTTATCGCCATGTCCACGCCCGACTCTGCGAGACAGAATGCCTCGATGTACCGACGGTCGTTGGACGCCCAGGACAAGCCCTGAACTGACGTCTGGACCAGAGATGTCCCCAGGATGAGCAGGGTGATCAAGGCCACCATGGCCAGCAGGAAGATGCTGCCCCGCTTCCCCGCGGAGCGGCGATAGAACCATGTACTCCTCGTCATGTCAGCGAATCGCCTCATCGTGCACCCCCTAGTTGTTGCGGAGAGATATTTCCCCGTTCATCGTCTTCGTCGCCGTTCGGTGCCCGTACTCTTCTTGGACCGTGACCGTGACTTCGACCGACCGGAGGCGGTAGATGTCGGGCCAGTAGATGAACATCGGCATCGGGGTCCCGGTCCCATCATCTGGGTTGTCGATCACGTTGTCCGCCAGTTCCTGCTGCCGCAGCGTCGCCCCGTCCGAGGCGCGGACGACCCGCCGCCAGACCCGATCTCCGGTGAGCGAGATGTTGCCGTACTCATTCCCCCGATAGTACACCGCATAGTCGCCCTCGACGAGATACGGCTTCCCCTCTGCATCCGTTCCCACCTGATTCAGATACACGCCCTCACCGCTGTCATATGTCTTTGCAGGCAGCCGGATTGCAATGCAGATCGCGTCGTACGGATAGCTCGCCTCAGTCACGGATAGCCCCTGCTGCAAGTCGGGCACCATGCGCTGTACTGCCAGAGACGCCTTCTGTTCCGCGTAGTTCTCCGCCGCCCCGACATACCAGGTCCGCATCGCCGTCGTGTAGATGGCAGAGACCGAGCCCACGATGACGGAGAAGACCAGCAGCGCCGCCAGAACTTCCGCCAGCGTCACGCCCCTCGTGCTCCACTTTGTCTTGCGCCTCATGATCGTGCCTCCACCTCGACTCACGGCCGGTTCGCGATGAGAGTCTGGAACACCGTCCTACCCCCCGTGGGCTTCCCCCCCGTCCACGCTACCGTGATCGTGATATCCTTCAGGTTCGGATAGGCGCCGCTTCCGGTGTCGTAGTAGGCGATATCGATGGTGCCCTGTCCGTTTGGGAGCTCAGGCACTGCGAAGCCAATCTGCCCCGTTCCGTCGTCGTTCTGCTGGACGATTGAGTATCCGTCCGTGCTCTGGAAGATATCCGGATCGACACTACACCCCGAGAACCCGGCACTCCGAAGGCGTTCGAGCTGCTGCTGGACGGCATTCGTCGCTGCGTTGATTCTCTCAGCCTTCCGGCCTGATACAAGGCCGGCTATGAACAGGGCGCTGACGCTCGTCAGCCCGACGGCCAGGATGAAGACGACAACCAGCATCTCGATTAACGTAAATCCTCTCGCTCTTCGTGTCTTCATCATTTCGCCCCTTGCGTTACGCGGGGATAGCAGAAGCCGCCCTTGTGGTGCGTTTACTTCTGCTATCCCCGGTCAAGTCAACAGATTGCTGCTGCGATTGGTATTGCGGTTACCAGGTGCTGTAGGCGTCGCCGTTGATGGCCGTCAGAGTCGAACCACTCGCAACGTGACCGGTGCTTGCAGTGTAGCTCCAAGTCGTGCTGCTCTCGGTGAACGGGTCCTTCGGCAGGTTGTTGTCCGGCGTGCGCAGGTAGGGTCCCTGCCAGCCGTTGACGTCCAGGGCAATGCCGCCGCCACCAGTCGATCCGGCAGCCGGCACCGTCATCAACTGAGACAGAGCGGAAGGATAGTCACCACAGTCGGCTTCGAACTGCTGAATCGAATTGCGAAGCTGGTGCACGTCGCCGCGAAGCGTCGCTTCCTTCGCCTTACGACCAGCACCCAACAGTCTCGGGATCACGATCAAAGCCAGGATGGCGATGACCACGATCACGATGAGCATCTCGATCAGGGTGAAACCCTTGTTCCTTCGGTTAACCATTCGACTCATCATCTTGTTGAGATACCTCCCTTAAGGGTAATCTTCTGGAATTGTCCGTCTCTTCTGGCGCTTATCAGGCGCCAGGCCCGGCGTGTGGCTCTCGCCGTTTGCACCGGGCGTCAGTTCCGAGCGGATTATTCCACAGTTGTCAACCGAATCTGAGATGCAATAACCCCGCCGGTGCTCGGCGGGGTTAGTTCCACTCCAGTCCGTCGCAGCGCTGTGCAGCTTCGCTCAGCCGGTGGCGGGTTGCACCTGTCCCTTCTGGCGCGCCATCGGCTCCGCACGCACTGAGCGGTTGCCGCCGCTCTTTTTTGCCTCCAGAAGGGCCTCGCATGCTGCAGAAAAGAGATCGTTCGCCGTTCGCCCGTCCGTCGGGAAAACCGCAAACCCGGTGCTGACGGTCCAGGCAGCGCCATTCCCGGCCAGTCGGCTCGCCGCCGTCCGACATATCCGATCGCTCAGCACGCTCGCCTCTCGCCCCGTATGGGGCAGCAGCAGGCCGAAGCGCGCCCCCGACATCCGCGCCACGAGGTCGATGCTCCGGCTGTTCGCCCGCAAGAGGCGAGCAAGCTCCACGAGGACTTCCTTAGACACGTCGCTGGCATCCGGCTCCACGAGAACCAGGGAGAATTGCTGTGGATAGCGACTCGCCCTCATGACCTCCTGCTCCACCCGTTCGATGAAATGGCCCTGTGTGGCAACTTTGGTCAGCTGGTCTGATGGGGCCGGCCGCATCGACAGAGAGTAGGGGCTTACCGGAGCCTCTGCGCCTTGCTCGGCGGAGAGGGCAGCCTGCTCCTGGGCCTCGAAGGCCTTCTTGAGCTTCGCAATCGCGCCTCGCAAGAGATAGGAAGCATAGTTAACCGAGATCCCCAGCTTCCGCGCGATCTCCGTTTGGTTCAGGTCCAAGTAGTAGAAGTTGTGGACGACCTTACGCTCCAGTGCCTTCAGGCGAGACATCGCCTCTCGCAGGAAGAGGCGGTCCTCAACCGGCAGGTGGACGGCGTCGGGATCGTCGGTTCGCAGCTTCTCCGGGTCGATCGCCGGGCCCTGCTCGTCGTCGTCCCCGCGCGCCGCATCGAGCGAAGCGACTTTGCTGCGATCCCGCGCCTCGAGCATCCGAGTCACGTTCTCCGGTGTCGTATCTACCCGCTCGGCGATCTCCTCCGGAGTGGGAGCGCGGTTCAGCTCCTGGGTGAGCGCATCGCTCGCCTTCACGATCTTCGTCGTCAGCTCCTGCACCCAGGCAGGCTGCTTTATGAGCTTCCCGCGGTCCCTGAGGTAATGCCGGATCTGCCCCTCTACGAGATGCGTCGCATAGGTCGAGAACTGGACGCCGCGGTCGGGATCGTAAAGATCCACCGCGTTCACCAGCCCCATCGCACCCTCCTGAAGCAGATCCTCGTGGGACTCGCCCAACCCGGCGAACTTCCGTGCTGCGGTCTGCACCAGGTAGAGATGCCTCGCGATCAGTCGGTCTCGGACTGTCGCATCCTCGGTCTGCCTGTACTCGCGTATGAGATCATCTACCTCATCGCGATCAGGCGCTTTTCGCTTCCCCTTTGCCATGTCGCCTTGCGGCCCCGCGGCCTGTCGCCTCCTTCTGATTTGCCCTCGCCCCTCCCGGTCGGGCTATGAGCCGAGCGAACCCACCAGGGAGTAGATGGGCGAGATGACCGATACCGCAATGAACCCCACTATCAGTCCGAGCCCGACGATCATGAGAGGCTCGATGAGCGATGTCAGGCCCTTCAGTGTGTTGTCCACCTCGTCGTCGTAGAAGTTCGATACCTTGTCCAGCATCTGATCCAGGCGCCCCGTCTCCTCGCCGATGGCGATCATCTGGGTCACCATCACGGGGAAGATCTTGCTGCCGAACAGCGGCGTGCTGATCTTCTCGCCCTCCTTGATGCTCTGGCGCGCCCGCACGACGACGTCCGAGATGACCCGGTTCCCCGCCGTCTCAGAGACGATATCCAGCGCCCGTAGAACCGGGACGCCGCTGGTGATCAGCGTTCCGAAGGTCCGGGCGAACCGCGAGACAGCCGTCTTCAGTATCAGGTCTCCGAAGATCGGCACGCGCAGCTTCGCCGCGTCGATAGCGTACTTCCCGCGCTCGGTCCGACCGAATACCTTGAACAGCACTACGCTTCCGGCGATCACCACCAAGTAGATATACCAGTAGTTCTTCATATACATGGACGAGTTCAGCATCACCTTGGTCGTGAGAGGGAGATCGAGGCCCATGGTCTCGAAAATCCCCTTGAACTTCGGCAGAACGAAGAACAAGAGCCCGAGCAACATCAGGGTCGCGAAGCAGAAGACCACGGCCGGGTACATCATTGCCGACTTGATCTTGTTTCGCGTCTCCTGCTCCTTCTCCAGGAACCCCGAAAGCCGGTTCAGCACCTGATCCAGAATGCCGCCGGCCTCTGCCGAGCGCATCATATTCACGTACAGCGGCGAGAAAATCCGGGGGTGCTTCTGAATCGCCTCCGTCAGGCTCATCCCGCCGGCCACGTCTCGCTTGGCCTCGCCGATGACTTCCTTCATCTTGGGGTTGCGCGTCTGCTTCTGGAGGATATCGAGACACTTCACGACGCTCAAGCCAGCGTCGATCATCGTCGCGAACTGCCGGCTGAAGACCACCAAGTCGCGCAGACCCACCCGCTGCATGTTGTTGAACGCATCCTTGAAGCCGCCGGCATTCTTGGCCTGCTTGATGCTGAGGACGTGGTAGCTCAGGTCTGACAGCTTTGCTCGCACCAGCTCGAAGCTGTCGGCTTCGAGCGTTCCCGTGACCGTCCGGCCATTCGGGTCCATGGCGCTATATCGATAAGTGGACACGACTATATCCCTCCTTACAACGGCCCCCGGCCGCTCTCACACCCCTGTATTCCGTGTTTTAGGCTTCCCTTCACAGCGTCGACAGCCACCGCCTGTAGTTGTCATGGTCGATTGCCCGGGCCGCAGCTTCGTTCTCCGCTACGACTCCGCTCCGAACCAGCTGGGCAATCGCTCGATCCATGGTCTGCATCCCATCCTCGCCGCCGGTTTCGATCATCGAGTATATCTGGTGGGTCTTGCCCTCGCGGATGAGATTCCTGATGGCCGCCGTGACGACCATCACCTCGACGGCCGCGGTACGCCCGACCCCGCTGATCTTCGGCAGAAGCTGCTGGGCGATTACCGCCTCGAGCGAGCTCGCCAGCAGCACCCGGATCTGCTCCTGCTGGTGCGGCGGAAAGACGTCGATCATCCGGTCGATGCTCTGCGGTGCATTCCGCGTGTGCAGAGTGCCCAGCACGAGGTGCCCGGTCTCCGCGATCTTCAGCGCGTTGTCGATCGTCTCCAGATCCCGCATCTCCCCGATCAGGACCACATCCGGGTCCTCCCGCAAGGCCGACCGCAGCGCCGCCGCCCAGTCGTACGTATCGCTGCCGAGCTCGCGCTGGTTGATCATCGCCCGCTGATGCCGGTGGAGGTACTCGATAGGGTCCTCTATCGTGATGACGTGGCAGTCGCGCGTCTGGTTGATGTGATCCAATATCGCAGCCAGCGTCGTCGACTTGCCGCTTCCCGTGGGCCCCGTCACGAGGATGAGCCCACTCGTCCTGGCGGCCAGCTTCTTCGCCACGGCCGGCAGACCAAGCTGGTCGAACGTTGGGATCCGGCGCGGGATCAGACGGAACGCACCCCCGACAGATCCCCGCTGCATGTACACGTTCACCCGAAACCGCCCCACCTTTGCAATGCCATGCGAGAAATCCAGCTCGTGCTTCCGCTCGAACTCACTGATCTGATGGTCGGTCAGTATGCTGTAGATCAACCGCTGACACTCCGTAGGCTCCAGCCGGTCGAAGTTCAGGGGCCGCAGATGTCCGTCTATCCGCAGCATCGGTGGCAGATTCGTGGTGACGTGTAAGTCTGACGCCTGTCTCTCTGCCGCCATCGCCAACAGCTCATCGAGGGAGTAATCCTCGATGTTTGGCTTCGCTCGTGCACTAGCCAGTGTAGACAACTCTCAGCGCCTCCTCCATCGTCGTTATCCCCTCCAGGATCTTCTGCATTGCGTCCTGCCTGAGGGTCATCATTCCCGCCTCGAGGCCTGCTTGCCGCAGCTCGTGGGTCGGCGCCTTCCGCAGAATCAGCTCTCTTAGATGGTCCGAGACCAGCATGAGCTCGAAGACCCCAATGCGCCCCCGATACCCCGTCTGCCGGCAACGCTCGCACCCCCGGCCTCGATAGAACGTCACCGATTCGAGGTCCATCGACAGGTTCAGCCTCCGAAACGCCTCCACCGGTGGCGTATAGGCTTCCTTGCATTCCGGGCAGATAACGCGCACCAATCGCTGGGCGAGCACCCCGATCACGGCGGAAGCTATCAGGAACGGCTCGATCCCCATCTCGATCATTCGGGCGATCGCCGTCGGCGCATCGTTCGTGTGCAGCGTGCTGAAAACGAGGTGTCCCGTCAGCGCCGCCTCTGTGGCAATGAGTGCAGTTTCCGGGTCCCGGATCTCACCCACCAAAATGATGTCGGGGTCCTGTCGAAGGAAAGTACGCATCGCACTGGCGAAAGTCACCTTCGCCCGCGTGTTCACCTGTGTCTGCGTGAGGCCCGGAAGCTGATACTCGACCGGGTCTTCGATCGTCAGGATGTTCTTCTCCGGGCTGTTCAACGTATTCAGAACCGAATAGAGAGTCGTGGACTTGCCCGAGCCCGTCGGTCCCGTCACCGTGATGATGCCGTAGCTCCGCTGGATCAGGCCGTCGAAGTCATCCATCATGACGTTCGGGATGCCGAGCTGATCGAGCCGGACCTGGATGCCCTTCTTGTCCAGGATACGCATGACGACTTTCTCGCCGTTGACACCCGGGTTTGTCGACACGCGGAAGTCGTACTCCGCGCCCCCCACCCGCAGCGAGATGCGGCCGTCCTGCGCCGCCCGCTTCTCCGCAATGTCCAAGTCCGCCATAACCTTAATGCGCGAGATGAGCGGCGCCTGCGCCTTCTTCGGCACCGTCATCGAGTCGTGCAGAATACCGTCGATGCGATAGCGCACTCGAACTCGACTCGCCTCCGGTTGGATATGAATGTCGCTCGCCTTATCGCGCAGCGCCTGCTGGATGATCAGGTTCGCCAGCCGAATGACGGGAGCGTCATCCATCATCTCTCGGAGCTGGTCGATGCTCACATCGTCGTCTTCCTTCTCTCTCGCTTCGACCTCGATCTCCGAAGAATCGGTCCCGAACTCCTGGCTCATGTCCTGGAGCGCACCGGCGAGCTCCTCGCGAGCCGACATCGACTGACCCAGCGCCGACTGAACGTCCTCCGCCGCCGCGATAACCGACTCGATATCCATGCCGGCAACGAGCCGCATCTGGTCGATGGCGTAGACGTCCAGCGGATTGACCATGGCCACGACCAGGCGGGGGCCGTTGCGGTCGATCGGCACCGCCTTCCACCGCTGGAGGAGATGGTGGGGGATGAGCTTCAGGAGATCGCGGTCGATCTGCCTCTCCGCCAGATCGACGAACGGAATACCCCACTGGCGTCCCAGTATCCGGACCTTCTCCTTCTCGGAGATCAGGCCCATGTTCACCAGGACCTGGGCCAGCGGCTCGCGCGTTTCCTTCTGGACGTCCAGCGCCTGCCGGAGCTGGTCGTCCGCTATGCTCGTCACTTCGCGCACAATGTCGGCGACTGTTCTGGTCTCCATGTCCTATCTCACGCACAGCCTGCGCATCGTTCTCTTCATACCGGCCCTTGGGCGAAAAAGGGGGCCTGCCCGGCTGGGCAAGACCCCCGAATGCCCGCGCCATGCTCCGCTGTGTAACCCTAGATTGTGCGCATCGTCTCTCTTCTTCTCGAAAACAGATAGGGCCCGGAAACGCCGGGCCCACCCGGCTACACCTCGACGATAGTCGGCGTAACGAAGATCAGAACCTCGCGATGTGATGGTCGCCGCTCGCGGCTCTTGAACAGCTCGCCCAGAACCGGCAGGTCGCCCAGGAACGGGATCTTCTTCACGGTGATCTGTTCCTCGTCGCTCACGAGACCCGCGATCACGGCCGTCTCGCCGTTTCTCACACGCACCGAGGTCAGCACCGACCGCTCCGTCACCACCGGCAAGGCGAACTCACTCGTTCCTCGGAGAGCCGCCACCGTCGGCGAAATGGTGAGAGTGATCATGCCGTCCTCGTTCACTCGCGGGTTAACGATCAGGCTCACGCCCACGTCGAACGTGCGGATATCCTTGACGATGCCGCCGGTCGTCGCCGCTGCCACTGCCACCTCGTAGTAGTAGGTCTCGCCTGTGTGCAGCGCCGTCTGTCGGCCGTCTAACGTCGTCACGCTCGGGTTCGAGAGCACTCGCGCTCGGCCCTGTTCCTCCAGCGCCCGAATGGAGGCGCTCCACTGCAGGAAGCTCCGCTCGATCTTGCCGATCTGTAGTCCCTTGGCCGGTATCGACGCGGTCGCATCGACGGGAACGGCCTCGCCGATCACAAACGGAACGCCTGTGGCGCCCAGGCCTGGATCCTCGCTGGGCCCCCAGTCGATCCCAAGGCGGGTGATGTCCTCTCGGCCGACCTCTGTCACCATCGCCTCAATGTGGACCTGTCGCGGGGCCCTATCCAGGCTTTCCAGGATCTCAAGCGCACGCTCAACCGTCCACGGCGCGCCGGACAGGATCAACGCTGTGACCGGGGCTCCCGCCGCCTCCGCCTCGGCTCCGACAGCGCCGCCGGCGCCACCGCCGCCAAACTGCGGAGCAGCCAGCAACTGCGCCGTGCCGCCGACGCCTCCCGACGGCTTCTCCACCGACGGCGTGAACGTTCTCGGCGCCAGTCTCACGTGTACGTCGGGCACAAGCGACTGGAGCGCCGACGCCAGTTCGGAGGGGCTGGTATACTTCACATGGTAGATAACCTGAGTGGCCTGCGCCGGTGGGGGAGGAACGTCCACATTCGCCAGCATCGACCGTACGCTCTCCCACTGCATGCTATCGGCCGTAACCAGCAGGCTGTTGGGCTGCGGTCCCGGCTGCACCTTGACCTCCGGCAGGGCGGCCTCGATCATCTCCGCCATCTCCTCCGCCTTCATGTACCGGACCGGAACGGTCTCGGTCGTGGGCGGCTGAGGCAGCGGCATCACGTCGATCTCGGCCAGCGCGCGCTGAGCCTTCGCCAGCGACGGCTCCGTCCCGAGAAGGAGCACCGAACGGACGCCCTTCTGCGTCGAAACCGTCACGTCCGGCGTGAGCTTCGATAGCACTTCCTGCGCGTACTCGGGCCGGATGTGCTGAAGCACGACCACCGACGTCCGGAGCTCGGACACGCGCATCGCGCGCACCTCTTCCGGCGTCCCCACGACGTAGGCCGCCTCGACCCAGGCGTAGTCCAGGCCGTTCAGCCTCGTCACGATGTTCATCGCCTGCTCCAGCGTCACATTACGCAGCCGAAGCGTCGTCTTTCCCTTCACGCTTCCGCTCACCGCCACGTTGACCCCGCTCTGCGTGGCCAACGCCTGGAACACGTCCACGAGCTCCGCGTCTACAAACTCGAGTGTGAAACGTCCTGTGGACACCGGCGCGCCCGCGGCACTCCCGCGGGCTGTCCCCGAAGCGCCGTATCCAGCAGTTGCGGCTCGCGCCGCCTCCGCCTCGGGCGTGGCGACCTTGCCCTGAGCCATCGCGACGCTTGCCGTCAGCAGCAAGACCAGCAAAATGGCCAAGCTGCTTCCCATCAGAGTCCTTGTGCGAGTCATGGCGCTACTGCCTCCCTCCCATCCTTAGGATGACTTTACCTTGCTGGCCGGCGAGCACTACCTGTTGGCGCCCTATCGACTGCACGCGATAGCCGTCGCCCACTAGGTCGCCGACCTTTACGAAGTATCGCTGGTCATTCTGTCTCAGAATGGCCACTGTCTGCTTTCCGTCGACAATCCCCGTCAGGGTGAGGCCCATCTCTCCCCCCGGCTCGGCATGCTCGGGTCCCATGCCGGGCTCCGTAGCCGACGAACCTTCAGCCCCAGCCTCCGGAGCTACATCTGATCCAACCGCCGCGGAGGCGCCCGGCGCCGAGAACGGATTGCGCTGCGCTCCGCCTGCAGCCGCCTCGGACGAACCTTCCTCGCTCCCCTCGGCCTGCTGCTCGCCCTCCTGCGTGACCGCCGACTTGTCCGCGTTCCCCTCCGCGGGCGCCGCACCGGGCTCGCTCGCCACCGGCGTTCCGCCCTGGGGCGGGGGCGCCGGCTTGCCGCGGAAGCTGTAGAGCGCAATCCCGAGCGCCACCACCGCGAGCACCAGCAGGAGTACCTCCTTACGCCGACCTTCCATCACTGCCCCCTTTCGTTACCACGGCCGTGAGCTCCATGCTGGCCGTGAGATTCGGGGATCGCCCCGAATCGAGCCCCCCTTGGTTAGGGCTGAAGGAGATATCGTTGACAGCAATCATCTTCGGAAATCGCTGCAACTCAGCGAGGAAGTCGATTACCGTCCAGTATGTCCCCTGCACCCTCAACTCTATGGGAACGAAGTCGTACGGCATCGGAGGCGGAGCGGGAGCCGCTCCCGAAGCTTGCGCCTCGTTTTTGATGATCTCTCCCGTCTCATCGTTTATCTTCACAGCAACAGCCGAGTCGGCCGCCGATCGCTTTATCGCCGGCTTCGGGCGGATCAGCAGGATGTCGTTCCGTGTCCCCGACGCCAGGCTCTCTATCTGGCGCAAAAACGTCGGGATGTAGGCGCTGTCGGGCAGCCCCGGCTCCAGCACCGATAGCCGCCCTCTTAGATCCTGATATTGCTCTTCCAGCTGCGGCAACTGCGTCACTTTCGTCTGCATCTCTTCCAGCTCGGCCTCTTTCCCACCCAAAGCCGTCTGGAGTTCCTTGAGCTCGGTCGCCTTCCCGTGGTAGAGACTGGCCCCAAGGCCGATCAAACACACAATGCCGATCCCGAGCAGTGCGAATACAATCTTTCGATCGCCGGCGGCGCTCATCTGAACTCACTCCCGATTATCTTGTTAAGCGGGACGCTCACTTCGAAGTCCACGACCGAGCGGCCCTGCAGATTAACATTCGCCTGCGTGAACCCCAGGCCCGGCGCCTGGCTCCACTCCAGCCTCTCCACCTGCAGCATGAACTGCCCGATGTCCCGCTGGTTGTAGGCGGACCCTCGCAAGGCGATGGTCTGGTCCTTTGGTCCCCTTCGAGACGTCATCTGCGACACCCAAACCCC
>Ga0180434_10008151_pt1 | contig 11652 bp, 9 predicted proteins | sample SS_ome_7_FD_132453 | JGI IMG/M metagenome (GOLD analysis project Ga0180434, IMG submission 132453) | Hypersaline lake sediment archaeal communities from the Salton Sea, California, USA - SS_1_D_2 metaG | ecosystem: Environmental > Aquatic > Non-marine Saline and Alkaline > Hypersaline > Sediment... | reverse complement strand
TCCCCGTTGGCCAGCTTCTGCAGGTGCGGCGTCCACTCCTCGTCCTCGGCGACTTTGATGATCAGCTCGCCCCGCTTCATCTCGGGGTTGTAGGCGTCGGCCTTGATCGAGCCAATGGCCAGCTTGGGGTCGGTGTTCTTGTGATGCTTGAAGACGTGCGCGTGCTTGGTGAAGGTTTTGTGGAAGTCGGTCAGACCCCCGTCCATCTGGTAAACGGGGCTCCCGTCCTTGGGCTCCGGGATCTCGAACGCGCCGCGCTTCTCGTTGAACCCGTCCCCGTTTCGGTTGGGGCCGTAGGCCTCCTGCGAGCCCATCGTGATCAGGTGGATGTACTGGTGGCCCTTTTCCGGGCGGAGGGACTTCACCACGTCGGTGAGCACGGCCGCCCGCTTGGTCATCCAGGCCTGGTCCACGCCGCGCGACCACAGGTTCACCAGGGACGCGGACGGCATGTCGAAATTGAAACTGTCGGAACGAACGACCTTGATCACAGTAGTTCTCCCCTGCGCGCCGCGAGCTGTTCGGCCTGTTCAGTGATCTCCCTGGCGCGCTCGCCGGCTCGCACGGCGGCCTCGCCGCCTTTGTCCTTGAGCAGCAGCGAACGGATGGCATACGGGATGCCGGTCAGGGCGCCGCCCAGAGCCAAACCAGCCAAGGCGCCCCCCACACGCCACGGACGGAATTTGGGTACGAGTGATCCCTTGGATGCCTGCGCCGCGATATTGGCGATCTCCGCCTTGAGGCGAGAACGTCCGCCTGTCCCGGCCAGGGCCTTGTCGATGACCTTGCGCAGCTTCGCGACCCGCGCGCCGACGGGCAACATGTCGATCTCGCGCAAGGCCTCGGAGGCGACTCCCGGCTCGGCCTTGCGCAGCGCGGTCACGACGGAACGCGCCTTGGTACCGCCGATGATGTCGCCCAGGTTCTTCTGGATGGGGCGCACCTTTTCCTTGGCACCCCGGACGGCCCCCAGGACCTGCTGCATCTCATCCACGTCGCCGGGCTCCAACATCTTTCCGCCGAAGTATCCGCCAATGCCGGCGGCCCCCGTCAACGGCAGACGGATAGCTGCTTCCGTACCTGTGTGCGGGATGGGCAGCAACCGTTCCATGGCCGGCCCGATCGCGCCTTCCGGCTGCCGCGCGGCGCGCGATTCGGCCAGTTCCTTCCAACGTCCGGCGTGGCGACGCAGTAGTCGCTCGCGTCGCGCCAGGTCCTCGAACTCGTCCCGCACGGAATGCCAGTCCCGTCCGGCGGCCGCCTTGCCCAGCGACAGGCGCGGAGACGGCTGTCCGATGTTGGCGTGCTGGATGGGTGCGACGGCCCCTTGCATCTGCTGAGGTGACTTCGCCGGCTGTTGCGGCTGCGGAGGCTGCTGCGGCTGCGGAGGTTGCTCGTGCTGGGCGACCTGCTGGCGCATGGCCTGCTGTCCCTGCGCCACCCGGTTTTGCACCTGGCTCGTAATCTGGCCCGGCTTGCCCTGCACGGTCGAGGGCATCGATAGGCTGAAAGGCCGCTGCGCCATCGCGGTAGGCGCCGGAGGCAATCCGCCCGTCGGTGCGGCGGCAGCCGCCTCCTTGACGGCCGTGCACAGTATCGCGAGTTCCTCGGATAGTTTCATGGCTCAATTCCGGTGCATGCACCTATTTCGCGGGCTCTTCCTCCCTGGGCGTCGCGGGAGCCTTGGTTCCCGCCGCCAGACGCTGTTCGACGTCCACGAGCTGTTTGGCCTCGTGTGGCTCCACCACGTTCTCCGACTGCAACATGCGGCGCAACATCCCCCGCACGACGGCGGGCTGCTGGGCCACGGAGGGGGCCAGAAGAGACAACTGGTTGAAGGCCCCGAGCACGTCGTCCCGGTCGTAGGAACTGATTATGGGATCGTTGCTCAGGAAGTCGTTGATCATCGCCTTCGTGTGGATGGATTTCAGCTTGCCCTCGTGGAACGGGTCGGCGGCCTCCTCGGCGGCTTCTTCAAGTACACCCTTTGAGCGAGGCTCCTTCAGCCCCAACACGCCCATGACGCCGGCAGACGCCGCTGCGGCAGGCAGCGACGGAAGGAGGGCGCCCTTCTCAAAAGGGCGCGGCGCTTCCTCCGGGATGAGCGGGTTCTCCTCGAACGATTGCCGGTGCGGGTTGAGGATGTCGTCCAGGGGCCTGGCCTCCTTGACCTCTTCCTCGGGCTCGGGTGGCAGCACCAGCCCGTTCTCGCGGGCAAAGGTCTCGTAGGTCAGCTCAGCCTGCGCGGCTCCCTTGGCCAGAGATCCCGTGCGGCGGGCGGCGTCCAGGGCCTCGGTCAAGTGGGGGTACGGCTCAGTCTTGGAGTCGAAGAGCCACCGCCGCACGGGCGCATCTCCGGGATGGCGCGCTTCGGTCAGGCGCGCCTCCTTGTAAACCATGTCCATGAGCGTCCGGGCCATGTCGCCGTGTTCGCCGACCAGGTTCCGCTCGACCGTCGCGAAGGGTTCGTGGTAGAGCTGCCGGAAATGGGCGGCGGCCTCCTTGACGAGGCCTCGCACCTTCCAGACTTCCTGTCGGAACTCCGAAGAAGCAGTCTCGGCCTTCTTCCTCAGTCCCAGCCCCTTGTCGGCCAGCTTGCGTCCCACCACGACCGGATCGGGCCCGTAGGCCTCCGCGGCCTTCTCGACCATGGGCGGTATCGTGACCTTCTCCGCGCGTGGCTTGAGGAAGTTCCGCGTCTCCGCCCGGGCGTAGAAGCTCGGCTTGTGCTCGGCGGCGGCCTTCTCGGCCGGGGCGACGGGCTTGTCCGGGTACATCCCCGCGAGGATCGCGGAGGCGTCGGCCAGCGGGAAGGACTGCGCCCGCATCTCCCCGGAGGCGTTCTTCATGTGGGCCAGGGTCTTGGAGGTATTGTATGCCTCGACCATGCGCCGCACGACCTGGGGCGTGAAACCGTTCTCCTCGGCCACCTTCTGGAGCGCCGCGTTGGGCGCCTCGCCCTTGTTGGTCAGGCCGATCGCCTGCTCGATGGAGGACAGGATCTTCTGCTCCTGGTCCTTACTGAGCTTTTCCAGTGGCATGTTCAACCTCCTGCGGAATGGCGTAGGGCCCCGTGTAACCGTCAGCCGGGGCCGCCAGGGCGCGCCGCTCATCGGCCGGCAAACTCTGTGCGGAGGGTATGATAGTTAGGGAATTGCCCTCCAGCAAGTCTTTCATCAGCTCAGAGGCCTGGTCCTGCGCCGAACCGATGTTGTGCTCGCGCTCGAGGCGCTGAAGCTCGATGCACTTGTCAACGATCTCCAGGGCCGAGTACTGGTTGACCTCCAGGCGGTGCACGGCCATCCAGCCCAGCTTCTTCAGGCGCGAGCGGAACGAGGACTGCAGCCAGTTCTCCGTCTCGGCCCCCATCTCGCCGACCTCCAGGAAGTCGATGAACACCTTCCAGCCCGCGCAGAACGACAGGACCTTGTACAGGTAGTCGAAGTCCCGGCCGTGCATGCCCTGGCTGATGGCCGGCATGATGATCATGTTGTGGACGTAGCCGCGGGTGCCGATGCGGTCGCGCACCTGGAAGAAGAGCTTTTCGTAGGTGGTGATGACACTTTCGGCGTAGCCCAGGTAGGCCCCGATCTCCCCGAAGGGCGTGGGCGTGAGGATGCCCGCCTCGATGGCCCACTTGGCGCTGCGCTGGTTGGCCCACAGGCAGTAGGCCACGAAGATGTCGGGATATTCGCGTTTGAGCTTCTCGACGTCGACGGGAGTGGCGCGGTCCCAACGCTTCAGAAAGCGGCAGGCCTGGCGACGCAAGGCGTCGCAGGGCTTGCGGCTGGGCAGTTTGCCCCGCGTGACCAGGTCCCCGACGATGCGCCATTCGCGGTCGGGGGCGAAGTCCTGCAGCTCGAGGTCGGTGTAACGCGGCATGTCATCCGAACCGTTGCCTTAAGTCAAAACGTCCGTCAGCTCGACCTCCGAGCTGTCCGCCTCGTCGGGCTCGATGGTCTTCTGTTTGAGGAACAGCGCCAGCTCGCCGAGGTTCTTGAAGACGTTGCGAAGGTTGTCCTCCATCTCCCGGACATCCTGCTCGCCGTAGCGCTCCATGAACTTGTCGTTGTGCCAGTAGAACATCAACAGGATGCGTCCTAGCCGGTCCAGCCCCAACAGCAGGTCGCCGATGTAACTGTCGACCACCTCGTCGGTGTCCATCGTCCGCACCAGCCCCGAGATGACCGAGGCGTCCAGGACCTCCTTCTGGCCCTGGTTGGCGGCCGTCTCGGCGAAGCGCTTGGCGCCCTCGTCGATGAAGTTGTGGTCCCGGTACTGCTCCCGGTTGAAGGGGCTGATCTGGCCCAGGTTCTGGAGTTGCGTCTGCGGGTACATGATCGGGGCGTGGATGCCGCCCTCGGTGCCCAACATCGGCTCCGGGAAGTAAGCCGGCGCCGGCGCGTCGCCGTACCCTTGTGCCAGCTTCACGATGTACATGTTGGCCTTGCGCGGCTCGGCGCTCTTCAGCAGGTGCTCGGCGTCATCCTGCCGCAGGCCGTAGGTCATGACCAGCGTCTTCAGGGTCGCCAGCTTGGCCATGGGCGGCCCCTGCGTGCCGTTGAGGTCCGCCTTGAAGGTGATCCCGTCGGTCAGCAGGCGCAACCTGCGGTACCGGCCCTTCTTCTCGCCGGCGGCCTTCCACAGCTGCTGCCAGAAATCGCCCAGGCTCCCCAGGTCCAGCGTGGACCTCGGGGCCGGGCAGCAGGCCACCTCGTCGCTTTTGCCCTTGGGCTTCTCGGGCTCCTTGATCACGAAGGCCTTGAACCCCTTCGGCACGTACAGCGCCTCGCCCACCTGCTGCATGTCCGACACGTCTTTGTCCGTGACCACCAGCTGGCGCACGGAGTCGGAGAACTCGTCGTCTGAGATGTTGGTGTTGCGCCGCTTGACCAGGGAGTTGGAGGAGATGTCGTGGTCCTGCCCCCATACATCGAACTCGACCTGGCCGTCGCCGTTGGTACGCTTGTTGTTCACCTGGAACACGCACGTGCCCTTGCCTCCCGGGCCCATGATCACGGCGGTCTGCCCCGGCTTCAGGCTCTTGGGATCGCTGCCGTCATCGAGCATGTTCCGCACGGCGCCGGAGCCGTACTGCTGGCGCGTCAGGATATCGATGGGGTAGTAGTTGCCGTAGGCCTTGTGCTCCAGGTCCACGACCACGCACATGCCGTTCTTGTCCCGGCGCCCGTACCTCGAGAAGATGATCGGCGCGGTGATGACCAGCATCTTCTTCGTGCTGCCGTCCCTGCAGAAGACGTCGTAGAGGCCGGTGTCGCGCGGGCCCTGCACGGAGGTGCTGACCTGCGTGGAGTAGACCTGCGAAACGGCGTCGTCGTGCCGGGCATCCTTGACCAGGTAGCGGTCCCGGAGCAACGCCTCCTTGTCCGTCTCGCTGAGATACGGATCGTAACGGTCCGCCTCGTCCTCGGTGATGACCAGGGCCGCGTCCTTTTTCAACGGGATGACGGGCTGCAGCTCGTTGAGGGTGTTCTTCTCCTCTTCGCGCCCGTGCTCGTCCTGCTCCTCCTGCGTGACGGCCTTGTCCACCGGGATGGTGTTCTTGGGTTTCTTGCCTTTCTTGTTCTTCTCCTCGGCAGCCTTGATCGGCTTGATGGGCTTGGCGGGCTTGGGGCCGGACGCCTTCCAGTTCTTGCAGGTCGCGTTGGGCGAGATGTCGCCGGAGACGGTCGAACAGTTCCCGTCGTCGTAGCTGGCGCAGTCCTTGCACTTGGAAAAGGCGGCGTCCGTCTTGTAGCCGGCGTCGGCTTGTGACTGTTTGGCGGTTTTCTCGAAGCCGGCGATGTCGTCCTTCAGGCTATAGAAGTTCAACACCGCGTTGGCGAACTTCACGTCGTCGCGCATGGAGGCCACGAGGTTGAGCATCGCCTGCTTGCCGAAGGCCCTCAACACCCCGGGCACCGTGAAGCGCTCGCCCAGTCCCGCGTACTTCTCGCCGGTGGGCCAGTTCTCGGGATGGAAGACGGGCATGAACCCATGCATGTTGGGGTCCATGCGCTCGACGATCTGGTTGAAGCTGGGGCGGACGGTGGAGGCAAACTTGGACCCGATGTAGGGACTCCGCGCGAAGACGTCGAAGTCGGGCTGGCGCAACGGGATTTCGTTGCGCGGCCGCGGTTCGGGCTCGCCCAGCACGGACGGACGCCGGTTGAGGATGTAGTTGACCCACTCCTCGGTCATCGGCACGAAGGCATCCTGGCCCTTGATGTACATCAGGTCGTGGCCCTTCAGCTCCCCGTTGATGAAGAATACGGGAGCATAGACCCACTCCGATCCCACCTTGAACCCGAAGATGCCCACGGCGTGGGTCTCTTCCTCGTTCTTGTCAATCAGCTGGAACCCGATCAGGTAGTCCAGCATGGAGGGCGCCTTGTCACGCAACCGCGCATAGGCCACGTCCGCGAAGGTGCGCTCCAAGTTGCTCTCTGTGGCGTTGGGAACAGGCATCCTTACGCGCTCCTTGAGTTACACGGGCCGCTGGCCGAAAAGCGAACCACCGTAAAGGGGGCCGCTCGCCATGCGCATCTGGTCCAGCAGGTTGCGCATCTGATAGTTTCTGAGGGCCTGCCGGGCAATGATCTTGTTGAACATCTTCATCTCGGTGGGACCGAAGCCTCCGATCGCGCCCATGCCGCGTCCCGGCGTCTCCGCCGTGGGTCCGCCGATCCTGCCGATGGCGCGCTCCACGCCCTTTCCGAGGCCTTTTGCAAGGGGAATGCCGACAACGGGGAGTGCTGCCAACCCGGCAGCCGTCAACAGGGGACTCAAGGCCTTCTTGAGGATCGCGGCCTTGATCAGCCCCTCCGGGATATGGGTTTTGCTGGCCACCTTCTCCAGCACCTCGGCGGACGGCAACACGTGTTCGAGGCAGCCGAGCATGTAACCGAGTTTCGCGGCGTCACCATTCGGGCACGGGTCCAGGCGCCCTTCCGCGGCCGCCTCCTTGAAAATCCCGGATACGCTCATTGGTCGCTCCTCAGTACCCGACACCGCCGGGCGGCTTTCCGAATTCGACACCCTTGGCCAACGGAGGAATGAAAGACGTGCCGTGCTCCTCCGATTTGAGGCCCCTGTGCACCGCTCCGGTCAATCCCTTCTTCAGGTGAAAACCACCCAGCCGAACCATCCAGTCGCTCGAGTGGGACAGCGTTTCCATGGCGCGCGTCATCTCCGGCATGAAGCTGGGCTTGTCGGCGTGCGCGATGACGTTTCCGACATCGTGCCGCTTCAGCGTGTCGGCCACCCGCGGTGTCACCCGCGTGCCGATCGAATAGTGCATCGCGGGCCGTTCCAGATATAACCCAACGGCATGCTTCGGGGCAACCGTTTTGGCCCCGTAGCGGGGCTGATATCCGCGCACGATGTCGTCGTATTCGGCCACGTCGTCCGGCAGCGTATCGGCGGGGCCGTCCGGGTCCGTGATGCGCACGTGGTTGATGAGGCCCCTGGCCAACAGCTCCACGTTCCTCCGGTGCGCCGGGAACTTGTTCTCGTCCAGTGTCTTGCGGAACAGTTCCATGAAGTACCTGCGCCCCTCGCCGATGCCCTTGTATCTCGTCACTTCGGCCGGGTTGGGGATGCCACTGGAAAGCACGTCACCGGCCTCGACGTTCTCGCCCTTCTTCACCTCCAAGGCTTCACCCGCCGGCACCCAGTGCTGCGTGCCTCCAATCCGAACGTACTTACCGCCTTGTGGAGCATTCTCCACCGCCTCAACACGACCGTCAACGGTTGATATCGCGGCAGCCCCGTGAAAGGTCTTCGGCACCTGCACCAGTTGGGTGATCAGATCGATGCCCGTCTTGGCTTTCAGCTCGTCCCCTTTGCGCACCTTGCCGCCCGAGTGCTTGACATTGAGCTGTCCCTGACCGATGGGCTCGGCGACCGCCTGGGCGGCGGCCAGTCCGATATTGTCGCCGAGAGGGGGAAAACCGCCGCGCTCGCGCACGCCGGCGCAGCGCTGGCAGACACCGTGTTCGGCCTCGCAGGTCATGGGGGAGCGGACCGCGATCTCGCCCTTCAGCTTGCGCATGTCCTTCGGGGTCAGCACGTGGCCCGCCTTGAACTCGCCGGAACCGACGGCCAATACCGTCCCCTCGTTGTCGGGGTCGGAGGCCTCCACCGTGAGCCCGTTGGTGGTGCCGCAATCCTTCTCGGTGACCATTAGCCGATGCGCGGCGGCAGCCAGCTGCTTCCCGAGGAAGCCGCTCTTGGGGGTGGCGAACTTGGTGGCGATGGCGCCCTTGCGGGCCGAGTAGGCGCCGGCCCAGTACTGAACCGGGTCCAGGCCCTCGGAGAAGGAGGTCAGGATCGGCACCGGAATCGGGCGATCCTTGTGGTCCACGAACATGAGGTCCCCGGCCGTGAGCGAGCGCAGCCCCGTCGGGTTGCCGCGGCTGCCCGAAAGCACCTGCACCGCCAAAGGGTTGTTGGCCTTTAGCCCCGCCTCGTAGTTGGCATCCGTGATCGCGTCCATGGAACCGGCGATCATCTCCACGATCTTCTCGTTCTTCTGCTTGGGCGTGCCGGGGCCGGCCAGGACCTTGTCAATCTTGTCCTTCAGCTTCCCGCGCAGCCGGTCGACCTCCAGCGGCGTGCGCAGCGAATCCAGTGTCAGGCTGGCCTCGTTCCCGTGGGAGGTCACGGTGTCGGCGGCGAGCGTGTGAAGGCGCTGGTTGACCTCGGCGTACTTGTCGGGATGCTTTTCGGCCAGCTCGGCGAACAGCGTGCGCAACGTCTTCTTGTCCACCACGCGACGGTAGTCGCGCATGTCCTCTGGCAGCGCCTCGTTCAGCAGAAGTTGTCCGACGGTCGTTTCCATGCTCTGCTCCGACGGCTACGCCGGCTTTTTCACGTCTGGATGCTCTTCACCGGGCGCGAACTCCTCCTTGCCGGTCTGGGCGAGCCAGGTGGCAAAATCGGAAGGCACCGAACCCGCGGGAGGCGCGGCACCGGCAGGCGCGGTCGGCTTCGCGGCGCCCCTGCCGAAGAGTACGGTACCGGGCGTACCCATCATGTTTCTTCTCTTCGCGTAGTCCTCGATCGACTCCTCCGCTACGGGCAATACGGCGCCCTCGCCCCGGCTGAGTCCCGAGAGGAACTGCGCGCCGGGCTCGTTCGCGCGCACGCTGCTGCGGAAAGCCGTGTTTGCCCCCTGGTTGGGGTCGAGCCCGATCTGGTTGGCAGGCGTACTGGGGGTTGTGCTCGTGGGTGCGCTTCCGGGCGACGGCCGAGGGTTGCGCACGGGGCGCGGCGGCTGCAGGGCGGGCATCTTCACGACACCCATGCCGCCTTCGCTCGTTGCGCCTCCCGCTCCGGCTGAACCCGTTGTTTTAGCGGCGCCCCCCGGAGCGGCCTTGAGCACGCCCCCGAACATGCCGGTGCGAAGCGGCCCCGTCTCGACGGGAGGTTTCATGGCTTTCGCCATGTCCGGGCGAGAGGCGCTTAACTCATCTATGACGGATTTGAACTCTTCCTCCGACAAGCCGTAGTCCTGCGCCATCATCTGCGGAGCATGATAGCCGCGCTGCTTGATCAGGTCGTACAGCGGAGTGGGCATCATTGTCCCCGTGTCACCCTTGGGTCGCATCAGCATCTTCTTGAACATGCCTTTCGGCGTCGCGCCCATCATCTCCTTGATATGCTCGGGCGCGTTCTCCAGGCGCTTCTCCCGCTCCTTTCGTGACTTCTCCATCACGGAATGCGGGTCCTCGCCGCTAAACCCCTGGCCGATGACGTTGATGAGATTGCGGCGGCTGTGCGGATCAAACTGGGCCTTCGTCCAGTCCCACGCGCCCGTGCCCATTTCCTTCGCGGATTCCCAGTCTTCTCCCATCGAGCGCGTGAGGCCCGACACGAACGGACGGTCTCCGGTCAGCCCCTTGTAAATCCCTTTAAGGAGGGAGGGGCCCACCATCATGGCGGCAGTCGCGGCCCCTCCCAAAAGCGGGACACCCGCAATCACGGGACCGACGCCCTGCTTCTCCATTTCAATCAGACCGTACATGGCGCGGCGGTCGTCCTCGTCGAAGCCTGCTTCCTTGCAGAACTGGTCGACGCCGTACTCGAAAGCCTTCTGCCGTTCAGCCGAAGCATGCTTGGGGTATTGCCAGAGCGAGCCCGGCCTGTTAGCGCCCAGAGCACTCGGACCGAAACCGGGCGCATATTGCTTGGTCGCTTCCCCTCCGCCTCCGCCTCCTCTTAACATATCAAACGCGATCCAGGGTGCCATGCCGAGCGCCTGACCTCCAACGTATTTGCCCGCTCGAATGGCCCAATGCGGTTTCGCCACCGTCTCCGCGGCCCCCGTAGCTGCTTGCGTAGCTGCCTGTGTTCCCGCTGCGCCCTTCCCGGTCTTGCCCTTAAACCAACCCCCGACCCGACTGATGATGCCCGGGTTCTTCTGCATAAGCCTCAACTCGCGCGCCGACCTCCATCCCCCTTGACGCGCGGCGTGTTGCCAGGGTTGTCCTCTCGCCGCTTTCCAAGCCGCCCCCACGGGGAGATTCTTGAAGGTGGAGACGTTCTTCAACCGGCTCAGGCCGGTACCGACTCCCCTCACGGCGGCCGGAACGCCCCTTGCCAATCTCGATATCCAACTGGCTGCCCGGGGAATCAGTGACGCGATCCGGGCCCCCAGTGTAAGGGCCCCCAGGGTCGAAACCTTTTCCAGCAGCGGAGGAGGCGTCACGCCTTCTGGAACGGGAGGTTTGTAGCTAAGATTCATTCGACTGACCTCCGATCCGAGGCGCAACTACTACCCGCGCGTTCAACCCGATGCCCATGGCATCCAGTGTCTTCGCGAAATCCGCGTCGCCTGCCTTGACGGACAGGATCTGTCCCCGCTCGGTCCGCTGCATGGCCAGGACGGGCTGTTCGTAGTCGTCGAAGATGACGACCGTCTGGGCCCCCTTGACCATCTGGACGGGGCCCAGGCCCTCCGGCTGCACGCGGACATCCATCAGCGCCGCGCTCCCTGGCTCAGGTTGCGGCAGATCTGGCTGAGTGTGCGCGCCCTTGACGACTTGTCGTCCTTCGCCGAAGCCGCCACGGTCATGCCTCCGGCGGGCGGAGGCGGTGCGGCGCCGCTGGCGTCCACGGCGGGAATCGGTTCGGTCGGGGCCAGCGCGTTGCCCATGTCCGGCGGGGGTGCGGCGCCCGCTTCGGCAGCAGGCGGCATGGCCGCTCCAGCCTCCATGGGCGTGCCCATCTCCGGGATGCCGGCGGCCTGCATGATGGAGTCCAGCTTGGACATGATCATGTCCAGCTTTTCCTCCTTCTTGGCCTCGGGCTTCTTTTCAGCCTCGCCGCCCTCAGCGGGAGCACCTTCAGCGGGCGCGCCCTCGGCGGGCGCACCGCCCTGCGTGGCAACCATCTGGAAGAGTTGAATGAGATCGGGGAGCGCCACCTGGAGCATCTCTCCTCCCGGAGCGGGAGGTGCCCCGCCGGCCATGGCCGGATCGGCCGGAGGCGGGGCGCCGGGTGGCATCGCTCCAGGCGGTGGTGCACCGCCCATGCTGGGGTCCATGGGAGGCGGAGCGCCCCCCGCCATCGGGTCTGCCGGCGCAGGCGCCGGAGCGGGACCGGCCGGCGACATGGGTACGAAGGCTTCCTTCGTCTCGTCCTTGTTCG
>Ga0180434_10008146_pt1 | contig 11657 bp, 3 predicted proteins | sample SS_ome_7_FD_132453 | JGI IMG/M metagenome (GOLD analysis project Ga0180434, IMG submission 132453) | Hypersaline lake sediment archaeal communities from the Salton Sea, California, USA - SS_1_D_2 metaG | ecosystem: Environmental > Aquatic > Non-marine Saline and Alkaline > Hypersaline > Sediment... | reverse complement strand
GCGTAGCTGACGCAAGGTGCGCAACTGGTGGGAGGTGGCTGACTGACTCATGCCGAGGGTAGCCGCCAGATCGCACACGCACAACTCGGTATGGGACAGAGCAGAGATAATGCGCACCCGGGTCGGGTCGCTGAGGGCCCTGAAAGTCTCAGCCAGCCGGGTGGCGGTCAGCCCATTCACAAGATGGGCGGCCGCTTCCCGCACCCGATCCTCGTCAATGGTTTTTATCTCACAGCGTCCCTCTATACTCACCGGTTCTCCCCAACCAGTCTCTAGTGCCAGATTCAGTAGATCACAATCTAAGGCTCAAAGCGGATCACAATCCGCGTTTAGGCCGCTGGATTGTGATCCAGCGGGAGCCATTGTGATCTACTGAGATTCGTACCTTGTACCGCCTATACCGCAATAGTGGCGCTATTGCGCCACAGGTGGTGATACATGATTATATGATCATATTTGCAGATATTCTACCACACCTTTTGGACTTTGTCAAGAATATCACATCTCCGTCGTTACTCGGAAAGAACGGCAAGCACCGACATCCCGCACCGGAAGCCAACGTTGGGGTTTCGGGGTTCGGGAACGCCGAGGTAGCGATAGGCACAGCGGGCATAGCTTCCCCGGTTGGCGAAGGAGCCCCCCCGTTGCACTTTGCTGGAGCTGCCCGGTGCCCAGTCTGTGGCGGTCCATTCCCAGACGTTGCCCGCCATGTCGCACACTTTGTAAGGGCTATCGCCAAATGGCGAGTATTTCCCGACCGGTGTGGTCCCCCCGATGCCCGCTTCAGATGCGTTGCACATGACTTTGTCAAACCAATCGCCCCACGGATAAACCCGTCCGTCTGTTCCGCGTGCGGCTTTCTCCCACTCTGCTTCGGTGAGGAGCCGCTTGCCAGCCCAGGCGGCATAGTCCTGGGCGTCGAACCAGTTCACAAAGACCACGGGATGGTTGGCCCTGTCCGGAGGGTAGGTGCCCCCCCTCTCTTCCCAATTGGGCGGCGGAGCGCGACCTGTGGCCTCGACGAATTTGGCGTACTCGGCATTAGTGACCGGAACTTTGTCAATGTAAAAAGCGTCTACGTGCACCGATTGCTTTTGGTCTCCCATCAGGAAATCCCCGGCTGGGATGAGGATCATATCCGATGGTGGGTTGTTGCGCAGGGCCGTCAGAGCCTGTTCTGTCCCTATCTTGAGGAGGCTCTTACGAGCCGCAACTCGCACGTTGGGGTAGTCATCTTTCAGCAGCATCTTCAGCCAGACTTCCCTGTTGCGCTGTAATACGGCCTCTTCCAGGGCAGGGCTCAGGACAAGCTCTCCCAAGACTTGTGCCACGTTGGCCCGACTATTGGGCACGGCACTTTCCAGTTGGTCCCTCAGGATGCCTTCCACTGCCAGGCCGCTCTCCATGGCTCTTTGCAACCAGTACTCCATCTCGTATCCCGCTGCCAGGGTGGAGCGGAAGATGAGCTCTAGTTCCTCGGTGCTCAATGACAGGGCTTCCCGGGCCTCATTGACCACCTCCAAGCCGTCGTGGTCCATCAGGAGCCCCAGCTTCTGGTAGTCGCTTAGCTCTCGACGCAGCAGGTCGCTAGCGCGATTCAAAACCGCGTCCTCGTCGCGGGCCCACTCCCACACCTTGCCCAACATGTATTCGTGAGCCAGCTCAAAGGCCCCTTCTTCTGCTTCTGTTCCCGCTGGCAGCCAGCGGATGAGCCGCCTGTCCCGCAAATAGGATGTGCTCTGCTCCACTTCATCCTCACTCAGACCTAGCTTGTAGGCTATCTTTTGCCGGGTCATCTCCTGGGTTGTGAGCGTCACCCTGGTCTCTCCTACGGTGATCATGCTTCTGAGGACGGACCAGGCCCGCTCACGAGCTGCGTCGTCGGGCAGTTCGGCCAGGGCGTCATTCAGATAATCGGCCAGGATCCCTTCCGCCCCGCCCAATTCCTTGTAGCTTTCCAGTGTAAAGAGCCCAGAGCGCCCACTCCCCTCCGCCCACTCTCCGCTGTCCACCAAGCTCTGGTAGAGTTTATGACAGACGATCTGCAGTTGGGGCGGCTTCACATCCCCTTCTTGCTCCAGGTCATCCAGCAACGTTTCCAGCAGTTCGTCTTCGTACCTCAGCTTGAAAGCCTGAGCGGGTTGGGTGACAGCCAGACGCGCCTTCTCCACGTTCAGGTTCTCCAGGCAGAAGCGATTCACGAGGGGGTCGTCTGACAACTGCGCAGACAGGCTGTGCAAGCGCCCCAAGTAGTCGTCCCGCAGGGAGAGGACAAAGCGCAGGACCCCTTCGCTTTCCAGGCAAGCAGCCAGTTCCTCAGCAAAGGCAGCGCGAGTGGCTTTGCCCAATCGGACAAAAAACTCTTCGAATTGGTCGAGGAAGACCACCAGGCGCAATGCAGAAGGCAGAGTTGCCTCCAGGAAAGAGCAGAGATCGGAGGTTGGAGGTTGGAGGTTGGAGATTGGAGAGGTGGCATCTTGCCCTTCGACTGACCCTTCACTGCGTTCAGGGCTTCGGCTCAGGACAGGCCCTTCGACTACGCTCAGGACAGGCGACAGTGAATTTTCGATGGATGCGGCTGGCTCGCGCAGGACGCGCAGGTACAAAGAGGTGTAGCCCTCCTCCTCAAGGCGGGGGATGAGGCCAGCGTTGATCAGCGAGGTCTTGCCTACCCCCGACTGCCCGAAGAGGACGGTCAGTTTATGGGCCATGATGCGCTGGACAAGGTGGTTGACCTCTTCGTCCCGCCCGAAGAAGATGGGATGGTCGGCAGCTTCGAAGTAGTCCAGAAACTTGTAGGGGCGTTCGGGAAAGGGGGAGCTACCTTCCGCTCTGCCCCCCTCGGCTGCATCTTGTAGGCCCGGGCTGATTTGCTCACGCTCACTCATTCTCTCTCCTCCTCAAGCTTGTTGTCCTCCGCTTCCAACAAGAGCAATTTCAGTAGATCACAATGGCTCCCGCTGGATCACAATCCAGCGCCCTAAACGCGGATTGTGATCCGCTTTGAGCCTTAGATTGTGATCTACTGAAATTGCCAACTCGTGCTACATTATACCATACCTTGTTCGACAAGCAACCTTGTCAAAAAGCATCGTTGTCCATTCGGCAGTTAGTGGCTGGCCGATAGGGTGACAGCTTCCCACTCCATCAGGATGTCTGGGGTGTCCCAGCCCTTTTGGTCCATCAGCTCTTTGAAGGCGCGGCGGAAGAGCAGGGCCACCTCCACGGTGACCTCACCCTCGGCCGGGGCGGCGAAGGTGTAGGTCGAGGTGTCGGTGGCGAAGGCGGCCAGCCGATTGTCGCTGAGCACGCGGGTAGGGTTCCAATAGGCTCCAGAGGGGGAGGTCTCGGTCCACAATTCTTCCAGGATTTTGGCAAAGCCCTTGCCTGGCAAGCCAGCGTAATAGCCCAGCGCATAGTCGCCCACACCACCCCACTCGGGCACGGTCGGCCCGTCCAGTTGCTGCAGACTGTTCCCCTGCGCGTCGGTAGCACAAATGAGCAGGATCAGGTGGCGCAACGGGGAATCAGTGGGCACGTGATGACCCGTTTTGTCGTTGGTGATGTCCACCTGCACGACGATGGCCTCTCCCTCCAACCGGGCAGTAGCGGTCATGGTGACGGCATTTTGTAAAAGTTCCTCGTCCATGGCGCCGGGCATGCGATGGCTGAAGATCCGCCCCGGCGGGCGCTCCAGCCCGCCTTTCTCCGGCAGGGCAAAGGCGGTAGCGTCGGTAACCGGCATGTGACAGTCCTGGCAGGACTTCGGCGAGCTCAGTCGAGCCGTCTGTCCGGTCTGGAGGTCGCTGTAGGGGCTCTCCAGCCACTCGCCGTAGGAGTTGTAGATCACCTCATCCCAGAATACCCCAAAGTGGCACGGCGCGCAGAAGGCGCTCTCTTCTTCCAGCGGCAGGCGACTGACCCGGCGAGTGACGTCATCGAAAGTGCCGAAGAACAGCACCTGCTCCCCCTTTGAGCGGTAGAGGCGCATGGAGAGCACCCCTGGCATGTTGGGGTAAGGCAGGCCGGTAGCCGGGTTCAGTGTCACGTCGCCGATCTTGTGGCAGAACTCGCAGAATACGCCCTCGGTCTCGATGCCGGAAAGTTGATTGGGGTCAGCGGCATAGGCCCGGCCTGGTTTAGCTGCTGCGGCTGGCACGTGGCAAGCGGCGCAGTTGCCGGCCGTGTTGGGAAAATCCAACTTGTAGCCAGGGCCGTAGTAGGGCTGGTTGGGGTCGGGGCGCAAGGGGAAGGAACCATAGTCGCGGCTGTAGCCATAGCGGGTGAGCGGGCTCTGGTTGCCGTGCACGTCGGTACCGTTGTACATGGTCAGGAAGCGGGGGTTCACAGCAGACTGGGAGTGGGCATCGGCCCGCCATTCGGCGTAGTGGTCAACCATGCAATGGCCGCAACTCTTGGAGCCCTCGGCCCCCTCCATCGAGAACCAGGTGTAGTCAGGGTTGTCGGTGGTGTAGTAGGGTTTGATGGTAATGGTGACCGGTTCCGTGCCGGGCGCAGCGCTGGTCCAACCAACGTAGTACCCCTCGATCCAGGCGGTGATGCTGACCGGCACGCTGGCGGTGAGACCGCTCAGGGTGAAGGAGCCGTCGGTGGCCGTCGTCGTCTTGTTGTTGGTGGCCCGCACGCGGACGGTGGCCCCGGCCACCGGGCCGTCCTCGTCGCGCACCACGCCAGACACCGCGTCCGGTGGCAGAGGGGTAGGAGATGGCACAGGCAATGCCGTTGGCAGCGCGGTCGGCAATGCTGTCGGCGGTGCGGTCGGAGAGGCGGTTGAGGTCGCGCAACCAGCTCCAACCACCGATGTCAGCACAATCATCAGCCAGAATCTGGCCATCGCTTTGTGGTTCATCGGCTTCTCCTTCCCATTCACTTCCTGCGACGGCGGCCCCAGATCAAGCCTACAAGCGCCAGAGGGACGGCAGCGACGCTCCCACAGATGCCCCGCCCCTCAGGTGGCTCTGGCGTCGAGGTGGGGGTGGCCTTCGGGTGGCGTAGTGGAGTGGAGTGGGTCGGAGGTGGAGTGCTGGTCGCTGCGTAATGTCGTAGCCATGATGGGTATATTATACCACAAGCCAAACAGAAGTATAGGCCAAGGTGAGGGATGACGTAGATTGTAGTGTGGGCGATGGCGCCAGCTTCTGGCGCGCGACAGGCCGTCAATGTGCCCAGCGACGGAGGCGTCTGGGCGAGGCAGTGTCTATTTTGCAGCCGCGAGGTTCACCGAGCCGGCGTCAGGTGCCAGCCCGGGCGTGCCAAACCCTCACGGTTGGAACGCATAGGCTGCTCTTACGCATTCGTGAGCGATGCCCTTACGATTTGTTGCGCAGGATGAGCGGCAGGTAAACCGCCTCCGGCCACCACAGGCGCCCATAGATGTCGAATTTGTTCGGCGGCACTTTTTCTTCGTACACGATCAGGTAGCCTGGGATGTCCGCGGCCACGGCCGGGTTCTTGCACTCCACGAACGTCCAGTTGGCGACGTCAAAGAGGTACGTGTACGCAGAGGACCCGGCGGAGCCCCAACGGAACCCGTGGATGGAATACCCGGACCCACTCGGGAGCGCCCGCTGCCACACGGCCACCCACTCCTTGTTGGCCCCGTTGGCCGCCACGTCCGGAACCGTATCATCCTGGGTCCACGAAGAGATGGTAAAATAGCTGCCGTCCGGTGTGCCGGTCACATTGTACTCCCGGCCATAGATGTCGTGGTCCGTGGAGCTGTACTCGTGCTCCCAGACCACCATGTACTTGTCCTGCTCGTTGGTGGCCACGGCCGGGTGGTTCTGGTGCTTTCTCTGGCCAGCGATATTATCCCTGTAGATTTCGATCAGGCCACCAACGGGAGAACCGTCCCAGCCCACACGGAGCCCATAGATGTCGTTGCCGGAAGTGGCCGCGGTGTGTATCACCACGAAGGCGATAAAGTACTGGTCCATGGCGACGTTGTAGGTGATGTCCACCTGGTGGGGGCCAGAGTACGTGGTGAGGCTGAGGGGCGAACCGGGATTCTGCACGACCCCACTGGCCGATACGCGATAGCCAGCGATGTCGTTGGGCACGCCGGGGGGAAAGTTGATCGTCGTGTTGAAGGCGTTCCAGACCACCAGGTACTCGTTGCGGTAGCTGTTCCAGGCCACGCGGGGGGTCCAGAAGCTACGGTCAGTCCAGGAGATGATCTTGAACTCGGCGTTCGAGCCCGGGCCATTCCAGGGGATGATCCGGCCCCAGATCTCGTAGACGTCACTGCTGACTTCCTTCATCCAGACGATCAGGTATTCGCCGTTTGTGGCATTGTAGGCCACGGCTGGCCGGAGGCGGTTGTCGGTGCCGGTGGAGACGCAGAACCAGCTCAGGACCTGGCCGCTATCGGACACGCGCCGGGCATAGATGTCCCTGCTTCCGCCAGGCCACTCGTTGTCCCAGACCACCAGGTACTCCTTCTGCACATAGTTATAGGCCACGGCCGGGGCGTGCTCGTCGCTCGTGTCACACTGGGGCGATGGCGATAGTTGCATCTCGGAGCCGAGCCGGTACATGAACGGCGGGTTCAGCCAATCGGTCCCCCCGACGGCCTCGCGAGCCACGGCTACAGGAGCCAGCACGCCGACCAACAGGATCAGGCTGGCGACCAGAAACAGGATGCTGCGGGTCTTGTTCTTCATGGGTTTTCTCCTTTCCCTCCGGACTACAGGCCAAAGTAGAACAGACCTTTCGTTTTTCTTTTTTCCTCCATCTCTTTCGAATTAGCTAACGATCAGGGGCCAACACATCGCCACCAACCACCTACAATCATTAGGATACACCAGGCGGCCTGCTTTTTCAATAGCACTTGTTTCCTATTGACGTCGCAAGCCGCCTTCGGCTGCAATTAGGGGAGACCCTGGTAAACAGATACCTTGGTCTCTTGTCTATGTGTAAGCATGCTTTCTCTCACCCCAAGGCTCGATGCTTGGTGTGATGGATGGGACGGTGGGCTCTAAATCAAACTATGGTTTTCGGTAAATCCGGTAGATTCCATGGGGCATGGTGATGTACACGTCGCCCTGGCGGTCCACGGCCACTGCCATGGGGTCCCAGTCCAGGTTTTGAGCAAAGAGGGTTCTCTGACCATCGGGTGTGACGCGGTAGAGGAGGAAATCTGGGCTGAGGAGCCACCACACCCATCCCTGCGAATCGGTGCTCAGGTTGGCCAGCGGGCAGCAGCCGTTGAGGTCTAGCTGGGCGACGATCTGGGTCGAGCCATCTTCCAGATCTAATCGCAGCAGCCAACGTTCCACCACCGGGCCGGTGGAGAAGCGCTCGGCCTCGGAAGCATGGGCATACAGTGTGCCATCCGGGGCGCTGTCGAGGGTGAATTGCCGAGAACCCTTGGGCAAATGGAGGGGAATTTCGGCCAGGAGGCCGTCGAGGGTGAACTCTAGCACAGACACTCCCCCCATCTCAGTGGCTCCGAGCAGATGGCCGCTGCGAGGATCCACGGCCAGCGAGGTGATGTTCCGCAGCGCTGTGTCGGGGATCTCAAACGGATCGCCGCCCTCAGGGGGCACATAAAACACTGGCTCGCCCTGATAAGGATGGCTGGTAACGATATACAAGCCACCGTCGGGCGCGAAGGCAATGTCGCGCACCTCTCCGCGCAGCCCATGCACTACAATCTGGCGTGTCCCATCGTCTCCGATGCGTGCCACCTGGCCTGGGATCAGGTCACCGCAGCCTGAGACGCCAACGTACAGCGCGTCATCAGGCCCGATGTCAGCGGCTGGAGTGTTGGCTCCCTGATTGGAGACCAACAACCCGCCCTGGCCGGTGTTCAGGTCCGCCCAGGTTATCTGGCTGGCGGGAAAATCCTGAAAGATCACCCGCCCCGGCTCAGGGAAGACGAAACCAGCCGGCGTGGAAATGGCGCGGCACGAACTGTGCTCTGCCTCATAGGGGAAAAGGTCGCCGCTGTCGAGGTCCACCCGTACAAAGCCGGTGGCAACGTGGTTCATAAACAGTTTGCCTTCGGGGTCAAGCCCAATGCCGATGGCGTCGGGAGCTACCCTTGCGACCACGTGCCGCGCGCCGTCGGGGCTGACCATGGTGACCTGGCCGGTTTTTACATCGGCGACGAACACTGTGCCGTCGGCGGCCGCCGCCAGGCCATTGACCTCAACGAAACCACCTGCAACCTCCCGCGAACTGCCGTCAGGGAGCAACTCCAGGACGCGCGTCCAGTCGTTTGAGATGCCCAGCAAGCGGCCGTCGGGTGCATAACACCAGGGGCCGCCGTCGCGCCGCTGTCCCCACACCTGGTGAGAGCCATCGGGACTCACCTGCCAGATCTCACCCGCCATGCCAATAAAAGCTGTATCGCCCGGCCCCCCGACGATGATCCCGCCCACCCTTTCCGGCAGGTCGAGGATAGGGGTCACTTGGCCGCTGCTTGGGTCCAGCAATGAGACACCCGGCTTGCTGCCTGCATGGGCCACAAAGATCACCCCGCTCTGACTACGCGCTAGAGTCGGTTCGGGTAGAGGCGGCTCGAACAGGCGCTCGACAACATAGCCTTCCGGTAGCTCGAATTGGCGGGCCAGCGCGTGTTTTGACTCATCCGACGGTGGCCCTTGTGGTGGCGGTTCTTCTGCGCCGGCCAGAGAGACCACGACTTTGCGCCGCTCTATTGTCTCGCCGGTGTCCACTGCCAGCCAGTAGGTGGTCGTCTCATCGGGACACACCTGGGTCCGGCCCGAACGTTCGACCGGTTGCCCGTTGAGTTCCACTCCAAAGCCACCTTGGACGTTCCACTGTAACGTGGCACATTGGCCAGACTGCAAGTTGGTGCGATCGGCAATAAGGGTAATCTGCACTTCGACGGGCGGGCCTTCACCCGGTGGCTGTGCCTCTAGCGGCGACTCTGGTGGTTGCTCCTCCACCGGCACCAATTGTTCGGGGGTCGGTGCTTCTCTGCCTGTGATGACGGCGCAGCCAGGCAGGCCGATCAGCACAAGGGCTATGACGATGGGGAGCACAGGGCGGTACAGGACCAAGCCCACCAGAGCCAAGGACAAGACGGCCACAGCAGGACAGATGCCTCTTTTGGCTTGTGGCTCGGGAGTGGGTTTGGGAGGGAAAGCAGCCAGTTGAGGGGTCGCCGTCGGCACGGCGGCAGCGGCGGTGGGACTGGATCCTTCGACGGGGCTCAGGACAGGCGGTGCAGATGTGGGGGCGAGAGTTGGTCTGGGCGTCAGCGTGGAGGTGGGCGGAACGGGGGTGGGCAAGGAGGCAGGCTGCGGCGGCTGGCCGCTCAGGTCCAAGCGGAAGACGCCCTCTCCCTCGGTGGCTGCATAAAGGTGCTGCCCGTCGGACGAGATGCTCAGGGCATTGACGGCCCGGGTGCGCAGACCGGTGTTGATGGGCATCCAGGTCGCGACGCCATCGGTCGAACGATACACACCGCTGAAGCGGTCGGCAGCGTACATCACCTGGGGGTCGGTCGGGTCGAACACGATGTCTGAGACACTCGCTTCTGGGTTCAGGCCCGCCGCCGAGGGTTGCCACGTCGCCCCGCCGTCTTCGCTGCGGTACAACCCGGCCATCCCCAGACCGGCATAGACGATGCGCGCATCGGCCGGATGGAGCGCCACCGACAACGCCCACGGCGACCCTGGCAGGCCCTGGTGGATGGCTATCCAACTCTGCCCCCCATCGGTGGTTTTCAGCAACCCGTGATTGCCAGTGGCGGCGTACACCACCTGCAGATCGTGAGGGTCAACGGCCAGGCTGGTCACGTTGGCCTCCTGGGAAAGGGCATCGTTGGCGGGGGTCCACGTCGCGCCGCCGTCGTGCGAGACATAGATGCCGCCAGCCGACATCCGGTCGTCAAAGGTCCCGGCCGAGAAAAAGGCCGACGTGCCAGCATAGACCGTCGCTGGTTCTGAGGGTGCAAAGGCGATGGCCCGCCAGCTCATGCTTTCGTCAGGGCGCTGGCTGACAGGACGCCAGGTACGCCCCCTGTCGTGACTCTGGAGGAGGACGCCGTTCCAGTTATTGGCGGCCAGCACGTGCTGCGGGTCCATGGGGTCAATGGCGACGACGTACCATTCGAGGGAGGCGGCCGGTGGGGTGTTCAATCCGACCCAGTCGTCACCGCCGTCGGTGCTGACGAAGAGGCCGCTGCGGGCGGCGGCAAAGACCCGCCCAGCGGCGGTGGGATCCGCCGCGATGTCGCGCACCTGAGCGCCGGTATAGCCCTTGCTGGCCACCATCCATGTTCGGCCACCGTCGGTGCTCAGGAAGTTGCCGCCGCCATAGTTGTTGGCAAAGATGCGGTCAGGGTCGCGTGGGTCCACCTGGAAGTCAATGGGGAAGCCAGCGCGAACCCCTGGCGGTCCCCAGCCATCTCTGCCACCGGAGACCCGTTGCCAGGTGTAACCGCCATCCTGGCTGCGATAGACGGCGTCGGCGCTGCCGGCATAAGCGATGTCCGGCTGCGAGAGGGCAAACTCGACCGAATTGATGTTCTCCCCTGCTAAAGTCTGCTGCCAGGAACCGCCGCCGTCGGTGGAAAGGTATGCTCCTGCCCCATCGTAATATTGATTGTTCCCTGTCCCGGCCAATAGAATATCGGGGTTTTCGGGATGCATAAAGAGGGTGCCGACATACAGGTTGGCCAGACCCTTGTTGACCTCCCTCCAGGTCTGGCCGCCGTCGGTGCTCTTGATCATTCCCACACCCCCTGGGGTTCTGGAGTCGGGTATCGAGTTGGCTGCTTCGCGGTCGAAAATGCCAGTGGAGACGTAGACCACCTCGGGGTCACGGGGGTCAATCCACACGTAGCGCGCCAAATTGTCGCCACGCCAGATGGCGGTCCAGTTCTGGCCGCCGTCGGTAGTTTTGTATACTACGCCCTGGGTCATGTCGAACTCGCGGCCGCTGCGCCCTTCTTCCGCCCAGGCCCAACTGGAGAGCTCGGCTGCCGCGTAGACGATGTCGGAAGAACGAGGGTCAACGGTGAAACCGCGAAAGGTAATGCCCTGGTCTTCAACGACGCCGTTGTCCATCTCCACCCAGGTGCGTCCGCCGTCGGTAGATTTAAAGATGCCGCGCACGTTCTGTGTGCCCACCCAGATAATGTCATGGTCGTGGGGGTCAATGGTCAGGCAAAAGACGGGGATGGCATCGCCCGATTCACCGGCGCGGGTGGTGATGCCCTCGTTGGAAGGGAACCAGGTCTGGCCGCCGTCAGTGCTTATAAAGACGCCAGCCCAGGCGTCGGTGACGTACATCACGTCGGGGGTGTCGGGACGCATGCGCACGTCGTAGCCCAGGCCGCCCAGCGGACCGCCGGTGCGCACCCAGTTAAAGCGACGATCGGGGGTAGGCGTAGGAGTAGGGGCCGGACCGTAGACGAGGATGTCGTCCACGTAAGCCACCGAATCGTCCAAGGTCTCGAAGGCAAAAGAGCCCCCCTGCAATGGATCAGGATCGGTGTATTCCCACTCCACCTGGCCATCCACCAGGAACTGGAGATACGCTCCCTGCCCCACCATCTCGACCTGGTGCCAGCCCCCCAGAGTGTGGGGCGTGGTGCTGCTGGCCAGTCCGTCCATGAAGGTATCAGGCCAGTACTGCTTGTTCAGATCCGACCCGCCCTC
>Ga0180434_10008143_pt1 | contig 11661 bp, 7 predicted proteins | sample SS_ome_7_FD_132453 | JGI IMG/M metagenome (GOLD analysis project Ga0180434, IMG submission 132453) | Hypersaline lake sediment archaeal communities from the Salton Sea, California, USA - SS_1_D_2 metaG | ecosystem: Environmental > Aquatic > Non-marine Saline and Alkaline > Hypersaline > Sediment... | reverse complement strand
TAATAACCCGGGATGAGGTCAAGGTGGCCTTGGACCCCAACGGGTTCAGGAAGCACGTCGCCGTCATCGCCCAGACCGGCGCCGGAAAGTCGTACCTCGTCGGACTGATACTGGAGAAGCTTGTGCCCCTCGGCGCCACCGTCATCGTACTGGACCCCAACAGCGACTACGTGATGATGAGGAAGACTCGGGACGGCGGGGCCACGGCCATAGCCGACGGCGTGGTCGTCTACAGGCCGCCGGGGCTCAAGGGGAGGAGGTACAGCGACCAGGAGGTGGGCGGCGTCGAGCCCTACACCATCGACTTCAGCAGCCTGAACGCGGGGGAGGTCTGCGACGTCGCCGGGATAAGTGGCAGATGGGCCGTCATCAGGGAGGCGGTGGGGGACGCCTTAGGCGGACTCCAGGGCATCTATGGCCCCCAGCAGCTCATCGAGGCCCTGGAACGCATATCGTTGAACCCTGCCACCGACGCCAGGAAGGCCAAGGCGGCCATGAGTGCCACCACCTACATACGCAGGCTCCTCAGCTACAGGATATGGGGAAGCCAGGACATCCCTCTGGATGAGCTGGCGAAGCCCAAACGCCTGAGCGTCATCGACCTCGCGGGCCTTCAGAGAAACGTCTCGGAGTACATAGTCCAGAAGACGCTGGACGACGTCTGGAGCCGCGCCGTCACCGGCAGCCTCGAGCACCCGGCGTTCATCGTGCTGGAGGAGGCCCACAACTTCGCCCCCGGCAGCGGGGCGGGCAGCCGCAGCGTAAGCAGCCTAGGCACCATCGAACGTATAGCGGCGGAGGGCCGCAAGTTCGGCATATTCCTGCTGGTGGTCACCCAGAGGCCCAACAAGATAAGCAGCAACGTCCTGAGCCAGTGCAACAGTCAGATAATCATGAGGCTCACAAACCCCGAGGACATGAGCGCCGTGCGTCGGAGCAGCGAGGGCCTCAGCGAGGACCTTTTCAACGACCTCCCCGGCCTCAACAAGGGAGAGGCGGTCATAGTCGGCGAACTCACAAAGGTGCCCACCATGGTAAAGGTCTCAGGCCGCACCAGCGGCGAAGGCGGAAGTGACATAGACCTGGAGGAGGCCCTCAGGAAGGCCCTGGAGGCGTACGGGCTGGCAGAGAAGATGAAACCGGAAGAAGACACAGACGAGGAGTACAAGACGAGGTGGTAGCATGCCGGTGAGGGCCGTCATCACGGGGGACAACCACCTGAACCTCTACAGCCAGAGGCTCGGTTCACGTCTGGGCGAGCGGAGGAGCCGCCTGGGCCGGGCGTGGAGGGAGACCGTGGACTACGCCATAGAGCATGAGGCAGACCTGTACATAAACACAGGCGACCTTTTCGACCAGATAACCCCTCGCAACCCTCCACGCGCCAGCGTCGTGGAGGCGTACAGAGAACTCAAGGACGCCGGCGTGGAGTCTTTCATAATAGCGGGGAACCACGAGGCGCCCGGGAGCTCCCGGGACGGGGCGTCGCCCCACGCAGTAATCAGGGAGGCGGACCTCGCCACCGTGTTCGAGAACAGGAAAGACTTCGGGCACCGCGTCATAGACATCCGCGGCACAAGGGTATCCGTCGCAGGGATGAGCTACGACAAGAACCTCCTCGCCGGAGAAGACCCGTTAGCCGACAGGCGTGTGCCGGGGGGCGGAGACGTGAACATAGCCATGCTTCACTATAGCGTCGAGCGCATCGCGCCCCCTCTCTGGGAGGAGCCCGTCATAAAGGTGGAGAGCCTGCAGATGAACAGCCACATTCAACTGTTCGCCATGGGGCACATCCACGCACACATCGACACGAAGATCGGCGACAGCAGGATACTTTACCCAGGGGCCACGGAGCACTACAACTTCGGGGAGTGTGGCAAGCGGACGGGTTTCTGTGTCGCCGAGCTGTCCCCGGAGAATATTCAAGTCGAGTATATACAGACGGAAGCCCAGCCCATGAGCCAGGTAAAGGTCCATACCAGCACGATGGGCCCCGACGACCCCACAGAAGTAATAATGCGGATGATCGACGCCGCCTCGAACCGAGACGGCCTGCTGCAGCTGGTGCTGGAGGGAGAGACGCCCTTCGAGCACTACACCCTCATCGACTTCCCCGCCGTCTTCGACAGAGGCAGCGGACAGAACTTCTATTTCGAGTACGTGGACCAGATCAGGCCGGTGGTGAAGGGAGTGGAGTTCACCCCCACGGAGGGACTCAACCCAAGAAAGGAGCTTGAATCAGTGGCCAAGAGGTTTAGGGAAGGCGCCGCAGACAGAGAGCGCGACCTCTGGTCCAGGGCAGCCGAGTATGCGATGAGCTACTACGAGAAACACAGAGGCGAGTGACGTGTTCAAGATAAAGTCGCTTAAGGTCGCGGGGTTCAAGCGCCTCGACCTCCCCGAGAGGCTGGAGTTCCCCGACGGGAGGCTGCTGATCCACGGGCGCAACGAGAGCGGCAAGTCCACCGTCCTAGAGGCCATCCACTATGCCCTCTACGGCTACCCGCTTCGCCCCACTAAGCGGGCCAGCAACGAAGATATAATCAACTACGGGCGAAGCGAGGCGGTCGTGGAGCTGGAGTTCGGCATCGACGACAGCGTGTACATGGTCCGCCGCGAGATCAGGAAACGGGGCGCCAACACCCACATCCTCAGCGAGAGGAGAAACGACGGGGGGTTGAGCAGGGTCACGTCGGGGGCCCGAGACGTCAACGACCATGTACTTGAGATACTCCACGGCATCGACAGCGATGCCCTCCTCAACAGCTGCCTCGTCGAGCAGAAAGAGCTGGGAAAGCTGGAAGCCTCGACCAAACAGGAACGGATCAAAGCCATGAGCAGCCTCCTCAACCTTGAGGCATTCGTGGACGCCCGGGACAGCCTGAGGAAGGACCGGCGTGAGCTCGAACTCACCCACAGCCAGACGGAGCTGAGGCTGCAGGAGGCGAAGAAGGCGGCGGAGGACTACCACGACGCCGAGAAGAGGAAACTGGAAGCAGAGAACCGGCAACGCGAGATAGAGAAGGAGCAGACCATCGTCGCCGAGAGCCTCACCCGTCTGAACACGTTGCTCAAGGCATTAAACGAGATGCGGGAGCTCAAGACAGCCATAGACGAGAACACGGCACGCCTTGAGGGTCAGGAGGAAAAAAGGGAACAGATCAAGGCGAACCTAGAGAGGGCGGAGAAGGCGGAGGCAGCCGTCAGAGAGTTAGAGAAGGAGCTCCCCGAGGCGGAGGAGAGACGCAGAGATACCGAGCAGAAGATAGCCGTCCTAGAAGAGCTACTGGAACTCGAGAAAGAGAAAGCCGAGAAAAAGACTCAGGTAGATAAAGGCGCCATCAGGGTGGAGGAGGCGTCGAGGGCCCTATCTGCGGCGGAGGAAGCAAAGAAAAGGGTCGAAGAGCTCAACGCCCAGTTAGGGGATTACCTTCCAGCCGAGGAAGCCCAGAGACTGCTAGCCGAGATATCGGAGGCGGCCCAGAGGCTCGCTGACGCGAGACGGCAGGCCGAGCAGGTTCAGGGACTGAAGGAAGAGACGGAGGCAAGGCTAGCCTCTCTGGAGAAAGCCAGGGCGAAGGTGGATAACCTTGAGAGGCGGAGAACCGATCTGGGAGAAGCCAAGGAGAAGGCTCGAAGATACCAGCGGTACGGCGTCATGATGATCATCGCCGGCTTCATCGGCGTGATGACCGGGTACCTGGTAAGCCAGCTGCTGTACACGCTTGGGTTCGTCGCCGTCGCCGGGGCCTATCTTTACTTCACGAACAACGTGCAGCGGATAGACGCCGAGCTCGACACGGTTCAAATCGAGAGGGACACCATGCTCGGGGACATAGCGAGAATAACCGACTACCAGAACCAGATCGACGACATGAGTGAAAGCATGGCCAAGTTGGAGGCGAAGGTAAGGGAGGAAGAGTCGGGGCTCGTAGACGCGGTCAGGAACCTGCCTGAAAGGCCGCGGGACTACCCGTCACTGGTAACCATCGGGGACCCCTCGTCCATCGATGCGCTGCGCGACGCCGTCCAGAAAGACATGCAGACCCTAACCAAGCTGAGGGCCGACGTGGAAAACTACGGCATAACAGCGGACACTTATGATGATAGGAAAGCCAATCTGAGTGAGCTCGAGGCGGCGATGAAGGCCCACCTCGAATCCCTGAGCAGGCTCAACCAGCGGGTAGCCGAAAAACAGGAAGAGACGGGGGTCTCCACCGCCGCCGAGGCGGAGATCAGACGCGAAAACGAGGCAGCCTGCAGAAAGGTTACCGAGCTGGAGACGAGGCTCGAGTCCAACAAGGAGGCGGCGGCACACATACCGGAACTCAAGCGTAGCCTCGACGAGACCATGCGATCCATAGAGAGGCTCGGCGACATGGTTAAACGAAGCAGGGAACAAGTTGACGCGCTGAAAAGCGAGCACGGCGTGTCCCTAGAACAGCAACAGGAAGTAGAGACGGAGCACCAGAAAAAGCTGCAGGAGTCGTCGAGGCTCGAACAAGACCACCTGGAGCGGGCCAAGGACATAGAGGAGGCCGAGGCGACGATGGAGCAGACCCGTCAGCTGAAGGAAGAGTACCCCGAGCTACGGGAGACGAGCGCCGAGGAGGAGTTCAGGTTGGAGGCCATGCGTCGCGCCGTGAAGCTCCTCGACGCCACCAGGGACACCATCATGTCAGGCGTCAAGCAGAACGTCGAGAAACACATGATGCAGTTCCTCCCCGCCCTCACCGACAACAGGTACAGCATGGCCAGGATAGACGAAGAGCGGTACGTCATAGAGGTCTACGATAGACAAGCCAAGCACTGGCGCGGCAAAGGCGTGTTCAGCGGAGCCACCCAGGACCAGTTCAGCCTAGCCCTCCGCCTGGCCTTCGCAATAAGCACCATACCCTCCACCAGAGGCGCCCGCCCCGGGTTCATCTTCCTGGACGAGCCCTTGAGCGGCTTCGACGCCCAGAGGCGCACAGGCTTCATGGCGCTGCTGAGGGAAGAGCTGAGCAGATACTTTGACCAGATAATAGTCATAAGCCACATAGAGGCGCTGAGCGGCGAGTTCCCGCACCACTGGCACCTGGAATCGGGCCAGCTAGTAGAAGCGTAGGTGCAGCGGTAGCCCCCTCTCCGTTCACGGGTTGACGCGGCGCAGACCCGCATGCGCTTCTCCGCCCCGGTTTCCCGCGAGCGCCTAACGTACGGACTTAGGTTGCTCCCTCCCGGGCCTGGCCAGGTTCGCCCGTCGAGTGCCCAGTAGCGGCCCTACGGCCGCACACGGAACAGCCGCCGGCCCCGCGGGGCAGGGCATCGACGAAGCGCGGTGCGTCTTACGCCGCGCGCCCCCGATCCCTTGGAAGGTTACTGACCCCTCTTATAGCCCGTTAGAGGCGTGGGGGCAGGGCTAGCTCCCCGGTCCTACCTACCGCTGCAACTACCACTCGTACAGGCATTGTAAAAACGTTGCGCGTGAGGGCACCCTATATGGGGACGAAACCGAACTTTGCTAGGCTCAGGCTAATGTTCGACAGGATCAGCGCTATGAAGCCGTAGGTGGCCAAGCTCTGGAGCTTAGCCCCACCCTCAAGCCTCTCAGTGTAGGTGCGCCACATCTGACCACCGTCCAGGGGGCCTATGGGCAGCATGTTCATCATGGCCAGATTGATGCCCACGAAGTACACCCAGTTGAGGAATATTATCAGCTGCACGGGCATAATCCGCCCGAAGGCTATGAACAGAGGTATGGTGAGCAGCCCCGTGGCTAAGTTGACCAGGCTGCCTATGGCGAATATCCTCATCTTGGACATGAGACTCGCCTGCTCCATGGACTCCTCGTCGGGTTCCACGGCGCCGCCGAAGGTTATGACGGCCAGCATCACGGCCGTGGACTTCACCTTTACGCCCTCCACATAGCACATTATGCCGTGGCCCAGCTCATGGGTGAGAATTATGACGCCCGCTCCCAAGAGGAACCAAGGCATGCTGTCTACGCTGATGGTGACCCCGGGGATCAGCGGCTGCACAGGAGAAGCCTGCTCTGGGGCGTAGAAGAAGCTCCACAGGTTCTTCACCAGTATATACGTGATGAAGCTCACCTGGCCCACGCTGGCGGCGATGCCGACGTTCCCGAGCACCCTCCAGAACCCGGGGTTCAAGTCGGCGATCCGTTTCACGAAGTCGTTCAGCCTCGTCGACTTGTAGAGCGCGTAATACGGCTCCAGGACCCAGCCCCTCTCATCCAGTTTGAATCTCTTTGCCGCGAGGTAGAAGACGAGCCAAGCCACCAGAACCAGCGCCAGTGTCGCCGTGCTACTTGAATCCATGCAGCATATGAAACCGATGCTTAACATATAAGGGGAGCGCCCGAGAGTTTCTATGGGGAAGCCTTGGACGAGCTACACGTAGAGTACACAGAGGACCACTGGCGCCTCTTACGGCTGCTGAGGGCCGAGGCGGCGGAGATGATGAGGCCCCTCTCTGAGGCTCACATAGAAGCCGTCGTCTACGGCAGCATAGCCCGGGGCGACGTGAGCGAGGGCAGCGACGTAGACATATGGATGCCCAGCCCGCCGTCGCCCACGTTCGTACAGGCTGTCCTTGAGAGACGCGGCGTCCGCATACGTCGCAGAGAGATTATCCAGGCCACCCCCAGCTACGCCGCCAAGGCGTACCTCTACACCGAGCCCGACCGGGGCTATAGCCTCCCCCTCGTGAAACTCAGGGCCAGCGAGGCCGAGTTCTACAGATACGCCGGCTCCCTCGGCCACCGAGAGCTACAGGCGGGGGGCAGGGTGCCTGGCGTGGACAAGAGGCTCATGCTGATAGAGCCGACGGAGACGGGACACAGGGAGTCATCGGTCCAGGGGATGGAGGGATACGTCGCCGGCCTCCTAGGAGTTGAGACAAGGATAGTTCAGGAGAGGGTGCGCACCCTAGAGAGAAGGGGAAAGGTTGGTAGGACGGGGGTATACATCAAACGCGTCCTGGCTGACGACGAGGACTTCGGAGCCGTCTTCAGGCAACTGGCCGCGTCTAAGCCTGCGCTGCGCCGTAGAATTCGATAAAAAAAATAATGGAAAAAATGTTTAGCTAAGATCTTTGAAGGATTTTACGTCTAGGCCGCGGGGGATGCGCACTCCCTCGGCGACGCGCTCACCTATGAGGGTCTTGACGTTCTTCTCGTTGGCGGTGTCGATGAGCCTCCCCGTGACGATGCCGTCGAAGAGTACGGTGTTCACGCCGTCGCTGCTCTTCAGCTTGTCCACGAGGTCGCTGACGGGTATCCTGCCTGCCTGGCTTCCGTCTTCCTTAAGCATTACCGCCTCGAGGGTGCCGCGGAGCCCGTCCGCTATGCCGGCCAGCTCGCTTGAGGCAACCACCTTTTCTATTGCGGCTTTGTTGCTTAGAGCTTCCTTTATCTCGTCTGGGGTGAGCTCCTCGACCTCCTTGCCTCGCGGCGCTCGGGCCACGTACTTGGGCTTAGCGACTTGCAGCATCTCCTGCAGTATGAGGTCTCCGCCCCTGTCGCCGTCGAGGAAGGCGGTAAGCTCCTTCTTCCTTGCCAAGTTCTTTATTGTGTTTGGTACCTTCACGCCTTCTAGGGCTATGACGCCTGTGATCCCGCTCTTTATCAGGTTGTTAACGTCTGCGCGGCCCTCGACGACGATTATATCCCTGCTCTTGCTTATGTCGGGGGTGGCGGTCAGCCTCTCCCGTCCATAGTGGACGGCCTTGACCTTCCTGTCCTGTTTCTGCACCTCGTCGAGGAGCTTCTCGATCTCTTGGCCTTCCTGGACCACCCACTCCTTCATGAGCTCCTTGGCTCTCGAGACTATCTGGGCGCGTTTCTCGCTGCGGACGTCCGCGATGTGCTCTATCTTCAGCTTGGCGTCGCATGGGCCTACCCTGTCAACGGTCTCCATGGCCGCCGCTATGACGGCGGTCTCGGCCCGGTCCAAGCTGCTCGGGGCCATCACCGTGCCTTTGGTCTTGTCTTTAGCTGAGCTTAGATCTATGTCGATTCTGCCGATCTTGCCTGACTTCTGCAGCTCCCTTAACTCAAAGTCTTTGGGGAAGAGGCCCTCGGTCTGGCCGAATATGGCGCCAATCACGTCATGCTTCTCCACGACGCCTTCAACGGTGAAGGTGGCCTTTATCACGTACTTCGCGCCAGGGAACTTTTCAGTGTCTTTCACCTGTGATCATCTCTGTCTTCTATGCTCTAGTCACCCTTACCGCAGGGGCCCCCGACGCCTACGCTGGGGCCTACCCAGGGCGTGATAGAATCAAACCCTTCCTTTCCGATGTGATCGCAGGGGAACCGCATGCTTCGGGGTTCCCTGCTAGTGAGAGTGTACTTTGATGCAAGCGTCTTTTCTGACGCTCGGTTACATTGGCGGCGTCTCTAGATAAAAAGGTTCCCGAACCAGGTTAGATTTATCAATCTATATTGAGGCTTTAATCAGAGGTATAGGGTTGGGCTTAAAGGCCGCGGTAAACGGGTTCGGCAGGACCGGACGCCTCGCCTTCAGGGCTGCCATCGAGACGGGGTCGCCGCTTGAGTTCGTGGCGGTAAACAGGGGTGACGCGGCGTCCGTGGGCCATCTCTTGAAGTACGACAGCGTCCACGGGCGGGCACCGTTCACCGTCGAGTGGGATCAGGATTACATGTACGTCGACGGTAAACCCGTGAGGGTTCTCTACGAGAACGACGCCGAGAAGCTCCCCTGGAGAGAGCTGGGCGTGGAGCTCGTCATCGACGCCTCCAACCAGTACAGGAGCCGGGAGAAGGCCGTTAAGCATCTGAAGGCGGGCGCCGAGAAGGTGCTCGTCGCGGCGCCAGGCATAAACATGGACTGCACCATCGTACTGGGGGTCAACGATGGCGTATACGATGGGGAGAGACATCACATAGTCTCCAACGCCTCGTGCACCACGAACTGCCTGGCGACCGTAGCCAAGGTACTTCACGACGGCTACGGCATCGAGTCCGGGTACATGTCGACGATCCACGCCTACACGAACTCTCAGATGATGCTGGACAAACACTCACCGGACGGGAGGAGGGGACGCGCCGGCGCGCTCAGCATCATACCCACGACAACGGGGGCGTCCGACGCCATAGGGGAGGTTATGCCCGAGTTGAAGGGAAGGCTGGACGGCATGGCGTTCAGGGTGCCGACGCCCGACGTGTCCATAGTAGACCTGGTGGTCAACCTCGAGAGGCGGGCCACCGTCGACGAGATCAACGCCTCGTTCAGGGCAGCCTCCACCGGAGCCATGAAGGGGATAATGGGCTACACGGAGGAGCCTCTGGTGTCCGTCGACTACGTGCACAGCCCCTACTCCTCGGTGGTGGACGCCCTGGAGACCAGGGTCAACGGCCGCATGGCCAAGGTGCTGGCGTGGTACGACAACGAGTGGGGGTACAGCTGCAGGCTGGTGGATGTCGCCGAGATGATGCTGCTACCGTGTGATGGTTAGCCGCCGCATCTTCTCGAGGTTCTCGGGTTTCCTCTCGAAGTACTCGGCCACGGGTTCCAAGAGCTTGATCATGGACGCGTAGACCCCGTTCTTGAGGTCCAGCGGGTGCAGGTCGCCCTCGGCGTAGGCCCGGGCCAGCTCCTCGAAGCTGTGGAACTCTACATCTCCGCCGTACTTCCTGGGCCGCTCCACCTTCAGCCTGCCGAGGTGGGGGAACACAACCATCCGCGCGTGGTCCAGAACAGGGTTGCCCTCGACGACCTTCTCGGGGCAGAAAGCAGCCCTATACTTCTCCCTGACCTCCTCGGGGGTGTCGTTAATCCATATGGCGCCCTTCTCGACGCTCTTGCTCATCTTGTGCTTAATGCTCCTGTCGATCCCCTCGTCCTCGTCGAAGCTGCCGTCCACATCCGTCACCTGAAGACCCGGAAGCAGCGGGTTGTGCAGGCAGACGGGGACCTTGAAGCCCAGCTTAGAAGCGGCCTCACGGGCCAGCATGTGCACCTTCCTCTGGTCCATCCCCGAGCACGCCGCGTCCAGGTCCATCTGGAAGATATCGCTGGCCTGCATCGCCGGGTACAGCGCCCACGCCGTCTCCACGTCTGTCGTGTCGGCGCTGCGGCCCATGATGGGCATGGCCCGGAGGGTCCGCCGCAGGCTAGTGGACTTCATTACGCGTACCACCTTCCCCCAGTAGTCCTTGGAGTCCACGACGTCAGAAGCCCACAAGTACTCGACTCGGCCCTCGGGTAAGCCTAGGGCGGTGAAGCAGTCCTTGAAGTACTCGGCGGCCGTGGCCAGGTTCTCCATGACGCCTCCCATCTTGTTGTTTATCCAGCCGTGCCACTCGGCGAGGTAGATGATGAAATGGAACCCCGCGTCCACGTAGTCGCTCATCTTCCGCCCCACGATGAGACCCGTCCCGGCATGCATGATGCCGCTGGGCTCGAAGCCCACGTAGCCCCGCGGATAGTCATTCGTCTCTAGGAGGCTGCGGAGCTCGTCATCGGTGATGATCTCCTGCAGGTTGCGTGACACGAGTTCAAAACGGGATTCAGTGTCCAAGGTGGTTCGCCAACTACTTTCTACGAGTCGGGCGTCATTTAAGGATATAGGGCAGCCCCGGCTACCCCTCACCCGCCTCCTCCTGCAGCCTCCGTAGCTGGCTCAGCACGTACTCTCTAATCTCCCCCGGCGTCTTGAGGGAAGCGACGATCCTGCCGCCTTTGATGAGGGGCTTCAGCATGGGCTCCGTGTCCCCCCCGCACTCCCTGCACCTGGGCTGGGCCGCCGAGGCGGGCGTCACAATGTCGCTGAGGCAGTCTCTGCAACGCCAGACCTGTTTCTTGCCGCCGAGCTTGCCCCGCTTGGCGTGGGGCATCCCCTCCACCTCCACGATGTCCACGGCGAAGTCCAGGGTGGGCGCCGCGCTCACCCAGGTCCCTACACCGAAGGCGTCCGCCCCCGCCTCGGCCAGCTCAGCCACCGTCTCCTCGTTGAGGCCCCCCGAGACGAATATCTTGACGCCCCCGTAGCCGCGGAGGTCGAGCTCCCACCGCACCTCCTTCACTATCTTGGGGAAGCTGCCCCGCCTGGAGCCCGGCGTGTCCAGACGCACTCCGTGCAGCCGCTCCCCCAGGGCCTCGGCCGCCATTATCGCCTCGGTCTTCTCGTCGTAATAGGTGTCCACGAGTATGATCCGGGGGCTCTCGGGCTCCACCACCTCGTCGTACGCCCTCCACGCCTCCACCTGGTCGCCGAACACGATCATTAAGGCGTGGGGCATGGTGCCCGTGGGCTCCAAGCCGCATGCCTCGGCCCCGATGATGCTGGAGACGCCGTCGAGGCCGCCGATGTATGCGGCCCGGTCCATGGCGGGGGCCAAGGAGGGGTGGATGCGCCTGATCCCGAACGCTACCACGGGCTTGTCCCCCGCCGCCAGCCTCACGTACGCCGCCCTGCTGGCCACCGCCGACTCCTGACATATGAAGGCCAGGAGCGGCGTCTCGAACTCACAGAAGTCGTGGTACGTGCCCTCCACGGTGAGCACCGGGCACCTGAAGCCCTGGCTGTCCTCGCCTCGGAAGAGGCTGCCCTCCGGCATGCAGTAGACGTCCACCGGGAGCCCCTCGAAGAGCCTGGCCACCTCCTCGACGCCGCACAGCACGCCCCACCCGTGCC
>Ga0180434_10008142_pt1 | contig 11661 bp, 7 predicted proteins | sample SS_ome_7_FD_132453 | JGI IMG/M metagenome (GOLD analysis project Ga0180434, IMG submission 132453) | Hypersaline lake sediment archaeal communities from the Salton Sea, California, USA - SS_1_D_2 metaG | ecosystem: Environmental > Aquatic > Non-marine Saline and Alkaline > Hypersaline > Sediment... | reverse complement strand
TCGGGCCGGGTTGGTCGGCGCGGAACGGGCCGATGGTCGCGAGAGCGCGGGAGTCATGTGACGGCGCCTTCCAGTCGCAGGCTATTCGGGCCTTTCGGAAGATGGTGGCATCGGCGAGGCGTATCGGCGACGAACCTGGCTGCGCGATCCCGGGGGAGGCCGGGAGCGGTGCCGACGACGGGTGCGAGTCGAGCTTGTTCTCGGCCCAGGCCACGAACTCGAGCCAATCGACCGGTGCATCCGCGAGTGGATCTGCCGCCTTGCCAGTTGCCGGTGAACTCCCGGGTGAATCTGGATCGGAGTCCGAGCATCCGTACCACGAGAATGCTGCAGCGGCCAGCACCAGGTACGAGAGCAGGGGATGGCGGCGGGTTCCTCGCAACGGTTACCTCCCGACACACGTCAGGTGCAGTTGATTATATCGAGCCGTCGTGCAGAATCGTGTACCACAGCTTCCAATCTGCTATGATTCGTGCGCCCGTGTTTTACAGGACCCTCACGCGGTTCGCCGATTTGGCTCGGACCTGCCTCGGGTCCTCATGTGCAGTTGCGCTGACACGTCTCGAACTGGCGGGCAGCAACATGGAAGCCGGTTGATGCGCGTGCGGCGCGTTTCCGCGCTCGGCTTCACGCTGATCGAACTTCTGGCGGTGGTGGCGATCATCGCGCTGCTGGTCGGACTCCTCCTGCCGTCACTCAACCGAGCCCGCTCGCAGGCCCGCGACGTCAAGTGCCGCACGCAGCTTCGCGAATATGGCCGTGGCTTCAGCTTCTACTTTGCACACTATCACGACACATTCCCGGCCTGCTCCTATGGGCTCAGGCCGGACGACGACGTGGAACCGCCGACCTGGTTTCATCTGATCGAGAGCTACTGGCTGGGCGGGTTCTCGAACCGTGAGATCAGCAACCAGAGCGGCACCGAGCTTGGGCTGGGCCGGTGTCCAGAACTCCGCGACATCCGCCGTCAGAACGACCGCGGTTGGGAATGGGAATACTCCGTGAGAAACCTGGGCTACGGGTACAACCGCTTCTGGTTGGGCTACGATCAGTTTGATCGCGAGCCGCCGACCGACGGCAACGCCCGCTGGGTGTTCTGGCGGAGGCTCGGCGAGGCTCGGCGACCGTCCGAATGCCTGTTGGTGGCCGACTGCCAGCAGCGGGTCTCGGACCGTGGCAAGACGTTTGCCGACAGCGTGACGTGGCACGGCATGGCGGAGGTTGGCGGCGTCGTCGACACGCGCCACGGGGCCACCGGCTTGGCGACGGTGCCGTGCACATACCGCGGCGAGACCTCCTATTACCTGTCCGGGAGCGGTAACGTGGGCTGGGTCGACGGACACGTTACGGCCCGAACCTCGCGCGAGATCAACGACGTGGTCGAATGGCGGCACCTCTGGGATCCGCTTCAGGGTGTCGGCGGTTGGTAGGAGGGCAACCGAGCCCGCGAGTTCCGGGCCGAAGACCTCCCGTTGGTGCTCGGCCGACCTCGTCCGGTTGATCCACAACGCTTGCAACGACTTCCTGCGGGGTGGAGCGCAGGACAGATCGGAGCATTTCGTGGTTGTGCGCTGCGGGAGCTGACGGCATAATCCCGGGCGAGCGTTGTGGATGGTTCGCGGGAGGACGCAGCGTGAGGCGGGTTGGACAACGCGGATGGGTCGTTTTTCGTCGGAACCGAGACCGGCGGTGGCTGTGAAGATGTCCGTTCCTGTGGGGTTGTAATGAGGGCTAAGCATGGCTAAGCGGAAAAGGGCCACGGCTTGCGGCAAAGCCGCCAAGAAGAAGCCAACGAAGAGAAAGGTCGGCAAGAAGAAGGTTGCCAGGAAGAAGGCCGCTAAGAAGAAGGTCGTTAGGAAGAAGGCCGTCAAGAAGAGAGTCGGCCGAAGGAAAGTCGCCAAGAGGAAGCCGACGAAGAGGAAGCTCGGCAGGAAGAAGGCTGCCAGAAGAAAGGCCGCTAAGAGAAAGGTTGCCAGGAAGAAAGCGGCGAAGAAGCGGATCGGTAGGAAGAGGGTTGCCAAGAAGAAGCTGGCGAAGAGGAAGGTGGCCAAAAAGAAGGCCGCTAAGAAGAAGGTCGCCAGGAAGAAACCCGCCAAGCGGAAAGTTGCCAAGAAGAAGGCCGCGAAGAAGCCTGTCAGGAAGTCGGTGAAGAAGACGGCGGCAAAGCGCGAGTCCGCGAAGCGCCGAGCCGCGACACGCAAGGCGACGGCGCGGCGGACACCGCGTCGCAAGCCCGCCATCGTTGAGGCGCCCCCGATGGCCGCCCGGCCGGTCGAGGAACATACCCCACTGATTACACCGTCGCCAGAAGCGGCCGGGCTGTTGTTGGAGCCCGCAACCGAGCCCACGTCAAGCCCGGCGGATAAAGCGCGGCTGGAGCGGTCGGCCAGGCGGCCACCAGATGAATCCGTCACGGAAGCGCTCGATGAAGGCGAAGGGGACATCGAGGACGAGGATGTCGAGGAGGCGCGCGAGGTGTTCGGGGACGACGAGCCCAAGGCCGCTGTCGAGGACGATGTGGACCCTGAGAGGGACGATTACGACGATGAGGATGCCGGCGGAGCGGACCGCGAGCGCTGGTGGTAGGCGGCGGGCCGGCATCTCGGCCCGCGCGTGAGGAAACGATGGCGGCCTGTTTTGCGGATCGCTTGACCGTGGCCGTTCGCGAGAAGCGAACGGCCGCAGTCGTTGGGCTCGATCCCGTTTTGGAACGCTTGCCTGCGGAGCTGCGCCCGCGCGGCAATGACCTGGACTCCGCCGCCGCCGCTCTGGAAGCGTTTGGCCGGGGGGTGATTGACGCAGTTGCGCCGCACGTGCCGGCGGTGAAAATCAACTCGGGATTCTTCGAAGCCTTGTACGAGGTCGGGGTAGGGGTGTTCTATCGCCTGGTCGCCTACGCACACGGGCGCGGACTCCTGGTGATTGGGGACGTGAAGCGAGGCGACATCGGTTCGACCGCTGAGCTCTATGCGCGCGGGCACCTGGGAGCGCCCGCATTCGCGGATGTCGACCCGGCGCGGGTTCCCGATGCCGTTACGCTGGCGGGCTACTTGGGCGAGAACGCGATTCGCCCGTTTGTCGACGTCGCCCGAGAGCAGGGGCGTGGTCTGTACGTGCTTGTGCGCCCGTCGGATCCGGGCGCGGATCGGGTTCACGAGTTCGGGGGCGAGCAAAAGCTATATCAGCACTTGGCCGGACTCGTGCGGGCGTGGGGTGAGGCCCCGGAGCTGCGCGGCGAATGTGGGCTGTCCTGCGTGGGGGCGGTCGTGGCCCCGAAGGATGCTTCCAGCACGAGGATGCTGCGTGAGTCGCTCCCGCACACGCCGCTACTCGTCCCCGGTTTCGGGGCGCAAGGGGGGACGGTGGAGAGCTGCGCGCCGTGTTTTCGCGCGGATGGGAGCGGCGCGATTGTAAATGCTTCTCGTTCAGTCATTTATGCTTACGAGTCGGGGGAGCGGGGGAAGCCGGGCGATTGGCGGGCGAGCATCGCGGAGGCGTGTCGACGATTCGCCCACGAGATCGCCCAGCTCGCCCGACTGTAGTTCGCGGCAGGCGGTTCGGCGGGCTGGTCCGCCTGTGGGTCTGGTGACTCCCTGCCCGCTTCCGCCACCACGCCAAACAGCTCATTCCGTCTCAGGACCTGGTCGAGGTCGAGCCGGATTCTGACCGGTACGCCGACCCTACCCATCCCCAGGATGAACGACGTCTTGGCAGTAGTATTGCCCGTGCGTGGCCGCGCGCGGCGCCCTCGCACAATCCCGGGGACAAATCAGAAGTCCGTCAGATCTTTGCTGTCGGGGAACTCAGATCCGTCATCCGGTGATCCGCCGAAGCTCAGGTCGGCAACGGTGGTCGGCGGCCTCTTGAAGTGCGCACGCCTGGCGGTGACTGCGAGGTGGGCACTCTTGCCGCTGACCAGCGTCGCCAGCTCATCCACCATGGCCTTGACGGTCTGCGCCTGGGCACTGAGCTGTTGGGCTGCCGAGGCCGACTCTTCCGCGCCCGCGGCATTCTGCTGCGTGACCTTGTCCATCTGCGCCACGGCGGTGTTGATCTGATCGACGCCCTGAGCCTGTTCCTCCGAGGCCTGGGTGATCCCGTTGAGCAGATCGGCGACCTGAGTGACGTCGGCGATGATCGCCTGGAGCGCCTTGGCGGCGGTATCGGCGACGGTCGTCCCCTCTTTGGCGCGGGTGACCGAGTCCTCGATCAGGTTGGTGGTGTCGCGAGCGGCCTGGGCACTGCGCTGGGCGAGATTGCGGACCTCTTCGGCGACGACGGCGAAGCCCTTGCCGTGCTCGCCGGCCCGGGCCGCTTCGACCGCCGCGTTGAGCGCCAACAGGTTGGTCTGGAACGCGATCTCCTCGATCACCTTGATGATCTTGCTGATCTGGCCGGACGATTCGTTGATCGCGGCCATGGCCTGGTTGAGCTGCCCCATGGTCTTGTCGCCCTCATCGGCGCTCTGACGGGCCTGGGCGGCCAGATCATTGGCCTTGCATGCGTTCCGGGCGTTGGCCCGCGTCTGCGAGGCCATCTCTTCCAGCGCGCTGGAGGTCTCTTCCAACGAGGAGGCCTGTTCGCTGGCACCTTCGGCCAACTGCTGCGACGCGCCGGAGACTTGGGCCGCGGCGTCGTTGACCTGATCCGCGCCCTCATTCAGCCTGGCGATGACCCTCGTCATCGTTCGGATGATTTCGCGAGCGATGAAGAACGCCAGGAGCGTGCCCACGATCAGCGCGACGACCCCCATGATCGTGACGTTTCTCCGGGTGCTGTTGGCAGTCACCAGCATTTGGTCGTTGGCCGCGTGCGAGTAGTTGCTGATCTCAGTGCGGATCTGGCCGAGCAGCTCCTGGACCCTTGCCAGATTGGGCTTGCTTTGGGTTGCGAACACCTGGTTGGCCCGGTTGATCCCCCGCAGGGCTTCATCGGCGTAGGTCTGGCAGCCTTCAAGCGCCTTACGCGTCGCCGCCAACGCCGGCACGGTTTGCTGCTCGTAAATCATCTTCGCGCGCTGCTGGGCTTCGATGAGGGCGGCCTCGGCCGCGATTGCCGCGTGCAGGTGCTTGGCAATCGCGTCGAGGGCTGGAATGGTCTCCTGCGCATAAACGTTCCTGGCCAGTGCGCGATCACTCGAAGCGAGCGCCTCCTGGATTCTCCCCGCCGAGGCGAACAGGTGGTTGAGCGGCTCGCGACAAGCGTCGAGCGCGGCCTGCAACTCGGGGAACTCGGCGCACCACTGCTTGCATCGCTCGCCAATGAGGAACTCCCCGAGCTTGCACTTGGCGGTGTCGGTCTCGACCTCGAGGTTGGCGTCGTTTAGCGCAAATGCCCGGGAGACTTCCGCCGTCCACTGGCGGTGATCGTCGAGGCAGTCCTTCAGCGCGTCGATCAGCCCCGGGTGGCGTTGCCTCCACACCTGCTGGATGGCGATCGCCGACTCGTGTAGCTTCCGATGCGGCTCGTCGACGGCGTCAAGCAACCGACGGAACTCGGGGTCCGCCGCGGCCGCTGCGCGGACCTCTTCGCTCAACAGCCATTTGGCGAACGCACACTCTGCAGCGTCGGTCTGGACATCGAGGTGGGCCTGGTTTTCGAGGAACAGGTCCTTGACCTTGCCGGCCCAGACTAGGTGATCGATTTCTCTCGCGCGGATTGTGCCCGATAGCAGGGCGTCGGCTTGCTTGTAATGCCGGCCGATCTCAATGGCGGATTGGTGCAGGTTGGCGTGATAGCCCTCGATTTCCTGGAGCAGTGGGGTGATCGATGGGATGGTCTTCTCGGCGCGCTCGCGCTGCTCGCCGTAGAGCCACTTCCCGAATGCGCACTCGTGGTCGTCGGTCGGCACGGTCAGCTCGGTCACGTTCTCCTCGGTCAGCAGGGCCTTGACCTGGCTGGCCCAGGCAAGTTGGGCCAGCTCGTTCTGGACCATGTTGCCGCTCAGCTCGCTGCCAGTGACCACTTGGCGGGCCTGCGATACGACCCCGCTCACGCCGGAGTACGCGATGACGCCGACGGTGACCAAGGCCACCATCACGATGCCAAAACCTAGCCCGATCTTCCCTCCGACTGTCATGTTAGTGAACATTGTTGTCTGCTCCCGACAGCAGGAACCTGCGTTGAAACCCTGACAAACGCGCGAGTTTCGAGCCCGGTGCTCAAGGCACCGCCGCACACGACACGCCTAATCGATCGTCACCGTGGCATTACCTCTTGTCTCCGCGCCTCAGGCGCCTGAACACGACCGGCCATTCGCACGCACTACATGCGTGCGCCGCGCGGTCAGGCGGCCAACGGCCCTTTAAAGCGCGAGGCAGTCGCGGACCGGAGCCGAACCGCCTCTCGTTGTTCGCCACCTCGAGTGCGTCGGACCCCTCTGCTGCGGAGATCTCTTCGGGAGGCTTGGCCAGCGTGTATGCGCCCTGCCGACCGCTCTGAGAGGTCACGATTCCCGCGGGGGCCAACGCCTGCAAAGGGTCCAGATGGCACGCGGCACAGACCGCGTCGACTCCAGCTCTGGCCAACCGTACGGCATCGCCGTCTGTAAAGTACGCCTCTGTAGGGCGTTGCGACTCGGCTGCCCGTTCCGCGCGACTAGTCTGATGATCTATCGTTTTGCACGCTGGCTCTGGGTAAGGAAATCGGGCGGAATTTCCCCCCTGGATTTGTCTGCCCGCAAGGCTGGGACGGGTCCGCGAATCTGCGCGCGATGCGCGCAAGCGATCGCGCCATAGCGGCCTGCCCGAGCCGGACACGGGTCGAAAGCGGGCAGCACGCGTCAGACCGGATGTCGAGCCTGGCTGGCGTGGAGGGAGATCGTCCGCGAAGCGTCTTGCACTTGCCGGTGCGCACAGGCGTTGGGACGGATCGCAGGAGCTCGGGCAGGGCGCAAAAAATGCCGGCCTCACTAGCCGCGGACCCGTCTGAGCTCCTCCCGATTCAAGACGTTCCGACCGGGCCCATTTGCTCGTTGCCGAGGGCGTAGAGGCGGCGAACGGCGGCGTCGCGATGGACGTGGGTGGCGACCACGCGCCCGACGAAGATGATGTGGTCACCGGTCTCGTGCTCGGACACGAGCTCGCATTCGAAGTTGGCGACGGCGTCGGTGAGCAGCACGCTGTCGATCTTCGAGGCGGGTTGGGTTTTGGTGCCGCATTTGGCTAGCTTGTCGAGGTCACGCCCGGACTTGGTGCCGTGAAAAAGCACGTCGTCTTTCATCTTGGTGGAAGGCAGGCTGAGGACGAACTGACGGGCCTGCCGGAGGGCACCGGCCGAGTAACGTTCCTTGCCGACCGAGATCGCCATCATCGGTGGCTCGATCGAGGTGAGCATCGTCCAACTGATGGTGATGGGATTGTGCTTCCCGTCGGCGTCTCTGGCGATCGCGATGGTGATCTGCTCGGGGAATCTTCGCTCGGCGGCCTGCTCGTAGGTGGCGGCGATCTGCATGGCTGACTCCGTGCTGGTTTGCGCCCGTCTGCTGCGGGCATCGTAGTGACGCACGATCGGCGCGGGGGAGATTTCTGCAACCGTCCCTGCCGCTCCGGACGGGGCTACGCCAAGCACGGTCGCTTGCGGCCCCGTATTCGGTATCGGTGGCATGATACCGCAAGACCCGGCGAAGGAATCATCTTACCGCGGCACTACGGTTGGAAGCACCAGCGTGCCCGAAGTCCACCCATTTCGGCTTGCTCAGAGCTTTACGCGGGTCGTGCATTCGGTATGCTGCGCGTGGGGTCGGGTGAGGCCGGCCCCGCCGTCCGCGTGTGCCGGACGACGCACCTCTTGAGTGGAGAAAGTCTACCGGGGAACAAGTGAGGCGATGATCATGTGCAGATGGAATCTATTAGGCCGGAACAGAATGCTATGGGCCGCGTTATGCGTGAGTCTCTTGCGCGCCCTTCCCGCGGCCGCGCTCGGGGGTGCTGAGCACCCACTGCTGGCGGTGATGCAGGACGAGCTGCAGCAGTCAATGGAGCAGCTCGTCGGAGCGGACGGGACGCGCCCGTACTTCCTGCAATACGCCGTCACGGATGAGCACAGCGTGAGCATCTCCGCCTCGCTGGGGGCGGTGACGTACAACGACGTGAGTCACCTGCGGCTGCTGGACGTGGACGTGCGCTGTGGGAACTACACGCTGGATAACACGCACCAGATCCGGGGTCGGGGGTCCGGACGGTTCGGCCTCTTCGGGAGTGGTTGGACCATGCTGCCGCTGGACGACGACCTGCTGGCGACGCGGCACGCGATCTGGCTGAAGACCGACGAGCAGTTCAAGGCGGCGGTGAAGCGGCTGTCGCAGGTGCGCGCCAACGTGAAGGTCAAGGTCGAGGAAGAGGACCCCTCGGACGACTTTTCCCAGGAGAAGCCCAGCGTCCATATCGGCCCGTGGGTTACGCAGACCTTCGATCGCGACGAGCTGGTGGCGCGCGTCAAGAAGTACTCCCGGCGCTTTCGCGAGCATCCCCTGATCTACAGCTCGGGCGTCTCGCTGTCGGGGGAGGCTACCAACCATTTGGCGGTGAGCTCGGAAGGGAGCAAGCTGCAATTTGGACGCGGCTGGTGGCGGATCGGGATCCAGGCCTCGACCATCGCCGAAGACGGAATGGAGCTCTCGCAGTACGAGGCGTTCGACGCGCATACGCTGGAAGGTTTGCCCGATGATGAAACGGTTATGAAGGCCGTCGACAAGGTGATCGCGGACGTGCTGGCGCTCCGTGAGGCCCCCCTGGTGGAGCCGTACACCGGACCGGCGATTTTGAGGAACCGCGCCAGTGGCGTGTTCTTCCACGAGATCTTCGGTCACCGCATCGAGGGTCATCGGCAGAAGGACGTTGAGGAGGGGCAGACCTTCGCGAAGAAGCTCGGGCAGCAGATCCTGCCGGAGTTCCTGAGCATCGTCGACGACCCATCGCGGCGGCAGTTCAGCGGCCAGGATCTGAACGGCTTCTACGAGTTTGACGACGAGTGCATTCCGGGCCAGCCGGCGCGGATCGTCGAGAACGGCATACTCAAGACGTTCTTGATGTCGCGTTCGCCGACGCGCGGCATCAACAAGTCGAACGGGCACGGACGGCGTCAGCCGGGCAGACAGGTGGTCGCCCGGCAGGGGAACCTCACCATCGAGTCGACCAAACAGGTTCCGTTCGACGAACTGCGCCAAATGCTGATCGCAGAGTGCAAGAAGCAGGGGAAGGAATACGGGTTGATCTTCGAGGACATCTCCGGCGGCTTCACCATGACGCAAACGTACTCGCCGCAGGCATTCAAGGTCATCCCGCTGGTGGTGTACCGCGTGTTCGCCGACGGTCGCCCGGACGAGCTGGTCCGCGGCGTGGACATCGTCGGCACGCCGCTGACCAGCTTCTCGCAGATCCTTTGCACGGCGGACGACATGGACGTGTTCAACGGGATCTGCGGCGCGGAGTCGGGTGCGGTTCCGGTCTCGGCGATCTCGCCGAGCATCTTGGTGGCGCAGATCGAGGTGGAGAAGAAGCAGAAGGCCCAGGACCGGCCGCCGATCATGGACGCCCCGATCGCGTCTGAGCTGCGGTAGGCGCGTAGCGTGGAGATCTGCGATGAGTGTCATGCCAATGCCGGTCCTTTTCGCAAGGAGCTTTGAGATGAAACGGTTTACAGCGGCCATTGTGATAATCGGGTGTGTTTCGTCGGTCTGCGTGCAGGCTGGTGAGACGGTCAAAGAGGAAATGAAGCGGGACGTCGTGTTGCGGGCGCTGGTCGACGAGCTGGAGCGCGGCAAAGTCGGGCTGAAGCTCGAGGACTTGCAGCGTCCCTACTTTATCGAGTACGCCCTGCTGGATACCGCCAGCGCTTCCGCCACCGCGAAGCTCGGCGCCGTGACGAGCTCGAACGAGAACCGCTCGCGGCGGCTGCGTAGCAGCATTCGGGTGGGGTCGTACCAGCAGGACAACACGAATTTTCAGGGCGATTATGGCAGCTACTACTACCGGGGGAGGTCCGGCGGCGGCTTCGGGGCGCGGATCCCGATCGACGACGACTACAACGCGATCCGGCAGGGGATCTGGTGGGCGACCGACCGCGAGTACAAGTCCGTGATCGAGAACTACGAGCGCAAGCTGGCGTTCATGAAGACCAAGATGATCGAGGATAAACCCGACGATTTCGCGCGCGCCGAGCCGGTCGTTCATCTCGAACCGCGCCTGGAGGCGTCGGTCGATCTGTCCCAGCTGGAGCGGCTGGCGGTGGTGCTCTCCGAGATCTTCCGGGAGTATCCCGCCGTGCAGAGCTCGAGCGTGAGCATTAGCGGCAACGGTGGCAACCGATACCTGGTGAACACGGAAGGCACGCGTCTGCGCACCGTGGGCTTGCACTACACGGTCTCGATCGGCGCCACCGTGCAGGCCGACGATGGGATGAAGTTGTCGGACTCGATCACGGTCTACGCGCCCGAATTCGACCAGCTGCCCTCGTTGCGCGAGCTGTCCGAGCGCTGCCACCAGATGATCAAGCGCTTGATCGACGTGAAAAGCGCGCCGCCGCTCGAAGCTTACACCGGGCCGGTGCTGTTCGACGCCGAGGCGGCCGCCGCCATTTTCTCGCAGCGCTTTGCCCGCGAGTTTACGGGCGGCCAGCGGCCGGTCGGCAGCCAGAGCGACCCGGACGACTTCGAGAAGAAGATCGGCAAACGGATTCTGCCGCGGTTCGTGAATGTGGTCGACGATCCCACTCGTGAGGTGATCAATGGTGTGCCCGTTGCGGGGCACTATCTGTATGACGACCAGGGCGTGAAAGTAGAGCCGCTGACCCTGGTCGCGGACGGTCGCCTGCAGGCCCTGGTGATGTCGCGCAACCCGTCCAAGGCCTTCGACCAGTCGACCGGGCATGGACGCGGAACTGGCTCTCCCAGCTCTGGCATCGGCTGCCTGGTCGTGAGCGGCACCGACACCGCCGATGATGAAGCACTGAAAGACGAGCTGATCGAGGCGGTCGCCGACGAAGACCTGGAGTATGGCATCCGCGTGGCGTCGCTGGGGGACGTGGGGGCCGGGGGCGGGCGGTACTACTACTCGAGCTACGGTTCCCGGCGTGGTCGCGGCGGCGGAACCATGCCGCTGGTGATGTACAAAGTCTATCCCGACGGCCGCGAGGAGCTGGTGCGCGGGGCCGAGATCGCGCAGATCGACCTGAAGGCGTTCAAGCGTATGCTGGCGGTAGGCGATCGCCCGTACGTGCTGAACACCGGCTCTGGCTCGCGCGGGCGGACGGTCGTGGCGCCGGCGATGCTGTTCGAGGACCTCGACCTGGCGAAGATCGATCGCGACTTCGACCAGCCGCCGATCCTCGCCACTCCGCTGGCTCGGCCGACCACGCAGTAGCTACGGACGGCAACCTGCTGCCCGTTCGGGCATTCTGACTGCCGCGGAGCCGGGGTGCCCGGGGCGCCGCGGCGGTCAGGCGGGGCCAGTTCGTGCGCCTGCGGGGGTGGGCAGGGGCTTGTCGGCTGCTTTTGGTTCCAGTAAGCTGAAGGTGCGCGGGCGCGGTCCAGACCGGTCGTGAGGTTCCGTTGGGGGGGCACGGAGACAAGTCGGTGATGGCCGGGAATCTTGTAATTATCGGCGATCACCGGACAATGGGCCGGTCAGCTTTCGAGAGAGGGTTCAGATGAGCAAGATCCGT
>Ga0180434_10008141_pt1 | contig 11663 bp, 11 predicted proteins | sample SS_ome_7_FD_132453 | JGI IMG/M metagenome (GOLD analysis project Ga0180434, IMG submission 132453) | Hypersaline lake sediment archaeal communities from the Salton Sea, California, USA - SS_1_D_2 metaG | ecosystem: Environmental > Aquatic > Non-marine Saline and Alkaline > Hypersaline >... | reverse complement strand
CATCAAGCCAAGCGTGATCTGCTCACCATTCGCCGGGCAATCTGGCCCCAGCGCGAAGCCGTCAATACACTGATTCGCGACGAGAATCCGCTGATCACTGAGACCGTTCGCGTGTACTTGCGCGATTGCTATGACCACTGCGTCCAGATCATGGACGGCGTCGAAACGTACCGCGAACTGGCCGGTGGCCTGATGGACGTGTATCTCTCCAGCATCGGCAACCAACAGAACGAGGTCATGAAGGTCCTGACGATCATGGCCAGCATCTTCATCCCGCTCACGTTTATGGCGGGCATCTATGGCATGAACTTCGAGAATATGCCGGAGCTCCATGCCGCATGGGGATACCCGCTCCTGCTGGTCATCATGCTCGTCGTCGCCGTGGCCATGGTGATCTATTTCCAGCGCAAAGGCTGGATCGGCCAGCGGCGGTCGGCGCCTGAGGCACAAGAAACGCTCGGGGAAGGCCCGTGATCACGCTTGCGCACGCACGCAAAACCCCAACTTTGGAGCATGAAAGGTCCCATCACTGCGGATCGGGTCTGGAGCGGCGAAGTGCACAACTCGTCGTGTCGCAAGCACGAGCGAATTTCCGCCAGGCGCAGGGGCAAGCGCTTGAGCCGGCTGGCTACCCGGTCGCCTCGGCTCTCGCCCGAGGGTCACGCGCTGTACGTTGAAGACAAACACGAGTCCGTAGTGGTCAACCTCAGGGGCTGAAGCGTTGCCGCCGTTAGGCGACACAAACGCCGGGTCTGCGTGCGTCTGGCGGTCACGTGAACCCCGCCCGATTCAGTCGTCCCCACTCGTGTCAACAAGCACGAAGTGCTCACCGAGCGCCGCCCCGAATCCGTCCATCACTTCTTTCAGCTTCTTCACCTTGTGCTCGGACTTCGGCTTGTCGACGAAGAGCCAATGACGCTCCTCCTTCCAGTCAACAGTATGGCAGTGCGCTCCAACGGGCGCGCCGCCCAGCTTCGAGAGGTCAGCGAGAATGATCAGCTCGACCGTCTGCTCCTGGTTGGCAACCCGAATCAGCTCCTTGCGGAACCGCGTCATCCCGTCAGCACAGTAGATCGCCCCGTCGGGCGAAATCGACGAACACGACAACACGATCGTGTTGAACTCGAACTGCCTCAGCCACTTCGCAACCTTCCCCTTGCCGTCCTCGTTACTTGAATCGTCGGACAGGGGAATCTGTGGGAACAGCGCCCCCTGACGCATGGCTGCGCGGCCACCGATGACGTGGAATTCCAACCCGCCATGCGTCAGCAGTTCCAGGATTCCCGGCAGGCTGTTGGTGATCACGTGCTGCGGTCGCTGGCGGGGCTCCGCGTCCGGGAACAGTTTGAAGAGGGGCTCGGTCGAAGTGCCCTGCGTGATGATACAGCTCCGCTGTCCGAGCAGCGGTGAGCCCTCTCGCTCGGTTTCGATGCATCTGCGGGCGACCTCCAGCTTCTCCTTCATTCGGACCTGACGGCGATCACTGTACGGTCCTTCTTCAAAGACCCACAGCCTGACCGGAGAGGCCAGCTCGTACCGGTCGCGCGCACGCCGCTCGACCAGCTTCATGTCATCGCACAGCCCCCCGTTGAGATCGTCGTGAAGCGTCGCCCGGCTTGCCTGAAGCTCCGGCCCAACGAAGCGGTCGAAGTACTTCGTGATGTCACCGAAACTAACCGCGCGTCCCCGCGTCTCGACCAGAAGCTTCAGAATCTCGTATTTGCGCGCGCACGCTAGCTGGTAGCGCCGGCTTCCACCGCTACTCCCACCGTGTTCGGCGCTGAGCCGCACACCGTTCGGCGAGAACCCAGCCCCATCATCACCCACAGCGGCTTCATCGCCGACTCCTACCTGGTCTGATAACCCCATACTCTTCGCCCTTCTCAAGCAATGCCTAGATAGCTTCCGAACAACCCATTTACTGAATAACGAACGAACGCACCAGTGTCAAGGGGGCGGGGACTTTTTTCCCTGTGATTACACACCGGCTGACCACAGCCTCGTGCCGCCCGCCCGCATACCCGGACGGCACAGGCCGACCGGAAGCAGTTATCGGAAGCTCTTTTTGATCGGATTCTGAAATCAGGTTGCCTCACGGCAACCCTTCGTTTATACTACTGATGCTTATTGGCGGGCAGTTCGATCGCCGTTTGGCAATCGGATTGGCCAGTTGGTCAACTATTCGCGTGCCGTGGACCGGCTCATCGGCCTGGGCTCCGTCGCAGCTCTGGCCGAATGATCGACTGCGCTTCTTCTGCCTTCACGTCGCCGCGGAAGGTGCGAGCCGGCTTGGTCGGCCGGACGCGAGGCAAGCAAGGGCCCGGGAGCAACCAGGGCGGCGGCGGACCGGCTAAAGCTGGCCGGGGTCAGGCCAGAAGCCCCCGGCGAGGGCAGTACCGGAGGTGAAGGAGCCATGGGACTCAAAGCGTGATAACGGAGGGGGCACATGGGGCACCGGCATTCCATCATAGCTGTGGGTGCGCACCCGGATGATCTGGAGATCGGCTGCGGGGGCACGATTTGCACGTTAGCCGCCAAGGGATTTCAGGTCAAGTGCGTCCTCCTCTCGACGGGCGCATGCGGGGGCGATCCCCGAGCCCGGGCAAGCGAGAGCACAATCGCCTGCGAACGCCTGGGGGTCCAGCGGCAGAACGTGGTCTTTGGGGACTTCCCGGACACGCGGATCCCGGATTCGATCGAGACGATCTCCTTTCTCGAGCAGTACGCCGATGACGACGTCTTCGCGGCGTTGATACCCAGCGCCCACAACGACCATCAGGATCATCGGCGCACATCTCACGCGTGCGTGTCAGCATTCCGGCACGTGCGGCGTTTGCTCGCCTACGAATCCCCGTCGGCGAGCGCGGCGTTCAAGCCGAACGCGTTCGTCGAAATCACGCAGTTCTTCCAGACGAAATGGGCGGCTCTCCGCTGCCATAAGAGCCAGATTACGCGCGACAAATCGCGCTTTGACTATCGCTCGATGTTACGACTTGCCGCGGTCCGGGGCAGGCAGGTTGGCGTTCGCTTCGCCGAGGCATTTGAGACGCCCCGGCTGCTACTTCAGCCGCCCGAGTGCTCGGTTTGTGTGAATCGCCCCGCCAGACGCCGCGCGACGGTCGGCCAGCTTGCCACTCGGTCCCGAGAACTGACGGAACAGGAATGAACTGAGTAGAGAGGTGGCCGCTGGCGGGCGCGGCGCGTGAGCGGGCATGCCGCCGAGCAGGCCAGCAAGAGCAGGAGGATCATATGGACAGAAGCGCCGCGCAGATCAGCAGTTAGTAAGCCGACAAGACGAGGACGAACGCGGCGGTGGTGGCGCTCGTGAGGGCTCTCACTCCGCGGTGGCGCTTGCCGCACGGAGCCGTTGGGCCGCGGCCCTACTGCGCCGTAAACGAAGACATCGAGGTTGGGCCGAGGGTGCGGCTCGCAGGTAACGGAAACCCTCGGCGGAGAGAGGGAAAGAGAGGGAATTGGAGTGACTAGTGTCCGCTGATCGTCGGACAGGAGGTTCGCATGACGGCGAGGTCGCGAATTCCGGTGTTGCCCGCCGGAGACTGTGATGGCTATCTGGGCCAGATCGATTTGCCAAAGGGAGTCCGAGGTGGAGGCTTCGTGACCATCTACCATGGTCCCCGGCGAGGCCGGGAGGTGTACATACACCCACGGTACCTCAAGGTGCTGTTGGTCTACAACGACGTCTATCTAAAGGACGGCTTGCGCGGCGCGGATGCAGAATCACGCGGCTGGGTCTCGTACGAGCGCCTGGCCAGGATGCTGGCCAAGCGAAGCCCCGATACGTTAACGCCGGACGAGTTCTCCCTGCGCTCATACGCCAGCCAGCTCAACAAGCTGCTGCTCCAGGCTGCCCCCACCGGCACGTGTTCGCCGTTGGACTCGAAGCGGAATCTGGGCCGCCGTTTGTGCGGCGCGTTCCGCGTGATGGACCAGACGAAGCTTGACGAGGACTGACGGCCGCTCGTGGCAGACGCCGTCTGCTTGGCCGGGCTGTTCACGTGAGCGTCAATCGTCGCGTCGATGTTCAGGTCCAGGAAGTTATGCATGAAGGTGTTCAACCCGGCGAGAATGCAAATGCGTCGTTGCTTTGCGACGATACGAGCATCGCTTTCCAATGTGGAACACTTGTTCCACCTCGGTTGCTCGGCTCGGGAAGTGTGGGAGCGTACAGGATAAGACGGAATAGGATGAATGTCGTGGCAGAGGCGTCGCAGCAGTTCCATTTGATGGTCGACAGGCTTCGGGACGCGTTCGCGCGCCGCGACGACCAGCCGCCGCGCGAAACGCGCTCGCCAGAGCGGTTCGACGTCTTGCCGGTGCCCGGCGGTTTGTCGTATCTGTCGGGTCCGCACGGCGAGCAGCCTTTCCGAATCAGCCGCAAGAAGCCCGCTGGTCCCGCCGCATACGTTCTGCTCGAGCCGGTGCGGCAGGACCACCAGCGGTTCCTGGTCGCAGTGAACCCGCTGCGGTTACCGGTTCGCCTCAACAGCGCTGCCCTGCCGCTCTTGGCGCTGCTCAGCGAGAGCGACCAGCTACAGTGGGACCCCGAGCATACGCTGCACGTGACGCTGCACCATCAGCCGTACCTGGGCCAGGCCCCCAGCTCGGTGGTCGGCGGAAAATGCCCGATCTGCCGACAGCCGATCAGCGCCGGAACGACCGTTTACGTGTGCCCAATCTGTCTTACCGCCACGCATTACGAGGGCGAGGAAAAAGAAGCCGCAGAGCGTCTCGAGTGCGGCCGACTCAGCCCGAGATGTCCGACCTGCCACCGGGACAAGATCTTTGAAGAAGGCTACTCCTACCATCCGGAGCTCTGCCGTGGCTAGGGCAACCTTCGAGGAAATCCGCCTGCCGCCCGCCAGCCATGCGGATGCTCACGCGCCGCGCAGTGCCCGGTTCCCGCAGTTCGTGGGTCTTCCGGCCGACGCCGATCGGCGGCTGGACGGGCTTAGAGTGGCGATCGTCGGAGCGGGCAGCGTCGGTCGGTCACTCGTCGTCCACGCAAGTCGTCTAATGGTCTCCATACTCTGGATCATTGACCCTGGCCGGTTCAAGCCGACCAGCTTCCTGACTTACCCACACCTGCTGCCCGGCGAGGAGCTGCACGAATCGAAAGCGGTCAGTGCGGGGCGCCTGGCGAAGCGTCTCAGCCCTGAGACCCGCGTCTGGGTCTTCGATGGCGGAGTTGAGGCGCTGCCCGAGACGGCTTTCGCCGATGCGGACTTCATCCTGCTCGCCACCGACCAACTAAGCGCAGAGGTCGAGACCGGCCAGCGCTGTGCCCACCTCGGCACGAGACTGATTCACGCGAGCGTACACGGCCCGACGCTGGTCGCCCAGGTGCGCTGCCTTGCCAACCGCCACCACGAACGGCCGCGACCCTGCCTGGCTTGCGGCTACACCCGGCAGGAGCGCGCGAGTCTCGATCAGCAGATCCGGTTCAGTTGCGAGGGCGCCCAGACCGGCCGCACCGTCGCCGAGTCCCGGACGGCCCCCACCATGAGCGTCAGCTTTCTGTGCGCCGCCGCCGCCGATCTGGCCATGATGCAGTTGATCAAGTGGGCCCTGCACCTGGGTCCGGCGCCGGATGACACATTGTTGGAATACGCCGGGTACACGCATCGCGCGACGATCTCGCCGCTGGTACGCGATCCGAACTGTCCGTGTGACCATGCGGTATTCCAGCCTGCAAGCAGCCCGCGACCGACGCTGGAGGAATGCTCGCTGAGCGAGTTGATCGAGGCGGCGGGCTTCAACGGCGCGGCGGGCGAAACCTTGTTGACGGTCGGCGATGATTTGGCCTTTGCCGAGTCGGCGCAGTGCGCCTGCGGCAGATCGGTACGCGTCGGACGATTCGTGCCGACCGCAGCCGGTCCGGTCGAACCGATCGAGCGCTGCGCCTGTGGCGGGGCTTTCCAAGTTCATCGCTTTTACGCGCACCGGCCAGCACCGGCTTCCGTCGTGGAAGCAGTGCGGAATCGACCGCTCCGCGAGCTCGGCGCCGCCTCGGTTGATTGGGTTCTCGTACGCCAGGGAGATCGACCGGTCCTTTTTCGTAGCGGCTGCGACGGGAGGGAATCGCCATGACGCAAGGGAAACTGGTGGCCAAGGCTACCGACCGACCGGTGGGCCTGACCGCCCTGGAACAGGTGACGCTGAGCAAGGAGCACCAGAGGCTCCTGGATACGTCGGCTGCGAACTGTGGCGGGTCCGCCGCCTGGCGGGCGCGCAAGCAGGTCGAAGCGCGCTCGCTGTTTCAGCTCAGCCAGTTGGCCCCTCCAGGCCGGATGACCGTGATCGACTGCGACCTGAGAGCGGCCCTGAAGATGATGATCGCGCTGGAGGTACCGGTCCCCTGTCGGGACGAGCGCGGCGAACTGCTGATCCACTACGGGGCGATGCTCGGCCTGACCTACATGGAGGAAGCGCTTCGGCAGCCGAGTCCCGGCTACGCCTTTGTCTGCCTCTTGGGCCCGCGAGGCGTCTGGCACGCGAACGTGGCGGCAAACGTCCCCCACCAGCCGCTGTGCCTGGGAGCCACGCTGCCAACGGGGATCCCCTGCGTCGAGCTCGTGATCGCGGCGTATGGGGCGCTGTCCATGCAATCGGTGATGGTCGATGAGCGCGACCCGGCCGGGGTGCTCAACATCGAGGCCGCTCGCTGGTGGCAGCAGAACACGCACCGGATTCCGCTGACTCGCACGCCCTTCCTGAGCCCCAAGGCCGGGCCAACGGCAAGTGCGAAGTGAGGGTGACCATGACTGCGGCGTTGGCAACCAACTGCGAGACGACCCTGGCCGCGATGGGGTTTCGTCAGGCGCGGAGCCGCAACGAGTACTGTTGCGAGCAGTTCACGTTCAGGGCGGAGGGCCGCTGGGCGACGCTGTCCACTCGCGGTCGGCTCACGAGCCGGGATCCGCTGGTCGAGACGTTTGGGAGGCCGGGATTGTGGAAGCCGATCATCGACTCAGACGGCGTGACGTGGCACTTCGACATGCGTGTCGCCGAAGACGCCCGGTTGGACATCGACGTTGTCGATGGCGACGAGGAGGAGCGTTCGCCCTTGGAGGCCATGCTGCGTTGGGCGCTGGAGACGGCGGATGGCCGCGTGCCCGCGGACTGGTGCGCGGTCGGTGCTCCGGATCGCGAGGAGATCGAAGCGGTCATTCCCGGCGGCGGTCTGACGGTCCGATCGGGGTCGTTGGTGCGCCAAGGCGAGCTGATCTGCGACTCGTCACGAGTGGCTCTGAGCGTGCCGATCGTAACCGGCTTGGCCAACGACCTGCCGGCGTCGCGGAGCGCGTGGTTGCGCTCGCTGCTGGTCGACGCCCAGCGGCGTTGGCGGGTGGCCCGCGTCGGTATCAGCGACGCTGCCCCCGCCGAGGTGCGGGCAGAGGTCGATCTGACCGGCGCTCCGCATGTGCTGCTTCCCGGTCTGGTGCAGATCGGCGTGGACGCGCTGCGCTGCCTGGTGGAATGGTTGTTGAAGCCGGCGGTCTTCATCTCAGACCCCGGCAAAGTGTGTGATGCGTTGGACGTCTGTCAGTGCGAGCTGAGCTCGCCCAAAGGAGGCTGATGAAATGAACAGAGCAGAGGAAGTCGTAGCGACGCTCGAGTCGCCAGAGACGGAGCGGTTCAGTTTCGAGGTCAGCGACGTGACCGGCACGTACACGATGACCGTGACGGACATGCAGCCGTCGCTGCCGGCCGGGGCTGCCGCGCAGGCTTTGGCATCCCGGGCCTCGCTGCCCGACACGCCGTGGGCCCTGCGGGACGATACGACCGCGGAGTTCCTGGCCGACGACCGGTCGATCGGCGAGCAGATCTCGCCCGGTGCCCGGGTCACCCTGACGCCCAAAACCCACTTGGGCGCGGCGATTTAGTGTGGCACAGTCGCCCTCGGCTGTGCGCTGCGAACGCCGACCACCGGGCTCCCAGCCGAGGGCGGCTGGGCCACATGGATAATTCGGTCCAGGTCCCCCGTTCCCCGACGGTGCCTAAATGGAGTTCCGACATGACCGGGATGGCTCTCGGTAAGGCGAAGCCCATCACGATGACGGCGACGCTCACGGTGTCGCTGCACCTCGAGCGGGACGGACCTGAGATCGCGCGTGAACCCGTCGCGGAGGCCGATCTGGCCGACGCCTTGAGCGAAGCGTGGTTCCGGACCTGCCCGCGACGGGGGCAGCCCGACGTCGCGTTCGAGGAGACGCACTTGCGCGTGGTGCCGCGATTGCACGGAGGCGAGCAGTCCAAGTGCAGCGGGTTCATCGTGCAGGCCACAGATCCCTGCGGTGAAACCGTCCGTTCACTTTTCGACATCCTTGCCCTGGAACACGTGGCGGACCGGGCCGCGCGGCGACTGGTCCGCCAGGGTCAGTTAGAGGTGGGCGATTTGTACTACTTCAGCATCTACGCCGACGCGGAACTGCCCGCTGTCGCGGCCGCGCCCGCCGAAGCGCCGGCGTTCAACGTCAGTGTCAGGAAGAAGGGGTTCAGTTTTCTGACGGTTCCGCTGAACGCGGTACGCGATGGGGCCAGGCTCGTGAACACGGGAGGCCCGGATGACCACGCTGTCTTCTACACGACCGCAGCGTTGGCCAAAGCTGGGGCCTTCGCACGGGCCGGAGCCCAGGCGCAGCCGCCGGTCGAGACCGGCTGCGTCCTGTGCGGCAGTCTGTGCGCATGTCCCGAGACGGGGGAGATGTTCTGTGTTGTGTATGACGCGCTGGAGATCGCGGATGCCGAGCAGAACGAGTTCTCCCTTTTCTACTCCGGAAAAACCTGGTCTCGCATCCAGGCGGTGATGCGCGCTCGGCAGGATCAGCCCACAACCCGCACGCAGCGGATTGTGGGACAGGCACACGGACACAATTTTCTGCCGGGCAACGGAGCCGATTGCCAGAGCTGCCCCGACTTGATGACGTGCGCCAAAACCAGCGCGTTCGTCTCCAAAGACGATCGCCGCTGGACTCGGTCCGTGTTTTGCCGCCAGCCGTGGGCGCTGTGCCACGTCTTCGGCCTGAACGCTCGGGCCGAGCCGGTGGACACGCTGTATGGATTGTCGGGTGGCCGGCTCAGCAAACGCGGCTATCAGATGATCGATGATTTCAATCCAATCCAGTGGCAGCAAACCTAGGAGGTTGAAGAAAGGAGTCGTCATGCCCGTTAAGAAACGAGCGCCCTCCCTCACGACGATGCTGTTGGATACTTCCGTTCCGTCGCCGGAACGAATACGCCTGATGCAGCACTTGGTCGTGCACGAACCGGAGCAGGGCCACGAGGTCGTCGAACAGATTCTAACCATGGCAGCGTCAGCCAACGGCGAGAAGGCCTGCAAAGACAAGCTCGCGGAGCTGAACCAGATTCTGGCGGAGATGAAAGCCGGACCGCTACGCTGCGCCACGTTCATCGGCCGGTCAAACGGATCCCTCAGCCGGGCCCACGTTCTGCTCCAGGACGGCACCGCGGCGTGGGTCCCGGTGCCCGACAAGCAGCTGGCCGATTCACTGTACTGTGGGGACACCGTGCTGATCGAAGCCAACGGAAAGGCCCTGCTTTACAAGGAACCTGCCCTGACCCCGCTCGGGGAGGAGGCGCGATTTGAACGCCGGATCGACGATCAACGCGTTGAAGTCGTTCTGCGCGAGCACGATAGCCATGTCTTCCTGGTGACCGACGCCCTCAGAGAAAAGCTGGATCGCGACGAGGTGCCCTGCGGGAGCAACCTGCTGGTCTGCTCCCGCCGCCAGATCGCCTTCGACAACGTGCCGCAAGCAGACGGCATGTCGCATTACCGCTTTCTTTCGAGGGCGCCGGCACCGGACATCCTGATTGATCGGGACATCGGGTCACCGCCGAAGCTCCTGGCGGACGTGGAACAGCACGTGCGTCGCGAGATGACCGACTTCGAAGTGGGACGCCGCTATCGAATCAACCGGAGCATCACCAGGCTTCTCAAGGGCCCCAGCGGCACGGGCAAGACCCTGTGCCTGGAGGGATCGATTCGCCTGGTGTACGAGATCATGAGCGAGGTCTGCGGAGCCCCCGTCGACGCCCTGCCGCCGCGGGTCTTGCGGCTGCGCGTCTCGAAGCTTCTCAGCAAGTGGCTCGGTGAGAGCGACAAGAACATCGACCGCTTCTTCGACGAGGTAGAACAGCTCGCCGACGAAAGGTTCGTGGCGCCCGACGGCACTGAGTACGAGCTGCCGGTGATCGTCTGCTTCGAGGAGGCCGACGCCTTGGCCCGCAGGCGGGGTGAGGATTCGATCTACGACCGCATCCAGGCCGCATTGTTCCCGCGGCTGGATGCGACCTACCGAACCCTCAGGGACAAGCTGATCATCTTCCTGTTCACCACCAACCTGCCGGAGCTGCTGGATCCCGCGTTCATGCGCCGGGCAGGCGGCACGGTCGAACATTTCGGACGGCTCGACAAGCGCGCGTTCCTCACCGTGCTCGACAAGCAGCTCCGCGACCGGCCCTTCGCGACCATCGATGGCGAGGACTCCAGCCGGGCCAGACGGCGAATCATGCATGAGGTCGCCGGTTGGCTCTTCGGTCACAATTGTGACCAGGGGCAAGCCGAACTCAGGTTCGTCAACTCTCCAACGCCGGTCGTAAAGTATCGGCGCGACTTCCTCACCGGCGGACTGGTTGATCGGGCCGTACAGCAGGCCAGTGCGCAGGCCTGCGAGGCCGAGCGCACGGGTCACGACAGGCCCGGGCTCACGTCCGAAATGCTGATCACCGCGCTGCACGAGCAGGTCCGCAGCGTGGTCGACTCGCTCGACGAACACAACGCGGGCCATTACGTGACGCTGCCCGAGGGCGCCCGGGTTTCCAACGTCCGTCCCATCGAGCAGCCCGCGATGCTGCCGATCGAGCTGGAGAGGGCATCATGATTTCCGAGCGTCCGCCGTTGCCGTGAGCGGCCGGCGGGCGCCGCAAAGGAGTTGCGCATATGTTCGAGAAACGAAGAGACCACCGTGAGGCTCACGGCTCCGACCCGCAGGGGCTGGCGGATATCTTCGCCGCACCGAACCACGCGGCCGGAGCTGCTACCGTCTCGCACGGCCCCTATGCCGAGCAGCTTCCGGTCGACGGCATGACCGTCGAGCAGGTGCGGCACCGCTTCGGGGACCGGTTGGACATCGACCCCGAGAGCATCCCGATCCTCGACGGTCATCAGGCCGATGAGGGGGCCACCGTGCGGGCGGGGCAGGTGCTGTTGTTCACGAGACGTGCCGGAGAAAAGGGCGCTGGCCCGACCCGTGCCTGATTGAGCCGTATGGCGGGATACTGAGAAATGCTACGCGGCAAGCCGAGGAGAATGCCCATGCCGGGGGTCACGATTGACGGACAGACTGCGACGGCGACCTCGCCCGAAGGAGTCCAGACGAGTATGCCGCTGGGCGACCTGATCGACCGCATGGCCCCCAGGGGCCCGGACACGGGCGACTTCGTTCTGCCGGACGGTGTGAAGTGTCTGACGTCGCGCGGGCCGGTGACCGTGCTGGTTCATGAGACGCCGCCCCGCGTGTTCAACTTCAGGTGGATTGCCGCGGACTCGCCGACGCCGTTCGGACCCGAGGCACGGTATCGAACGGCGCGGATCGCGCTGCCGTATCTGATCACGATTG
>Ga0180434_10008140_pt1 | contig 11664 bp, 8 predicted proteins | sample SS_ome_7_FD_132453 | JGI IMG/M metagenome (GOLD analysis project Ga0180434, IMG submission 132453) | Hypersaline lake sediment archaeal communities from the Salton Sea, California, USA - SS_1_D_2 metaG | ecosystem: Environmental > Aquatic > Non-marine Saline and Alkaline > Hypersaline > Sediment... | reverse complement strand
TTCATGGCAAACCACTTGTTGGCCACTTTCACCATGTTGGCGCGGTCTTGGGGATCGTTCACATCAGGCTCGTAACCACCGGTCATGTTGGCCCACAAGGGATGTGGTCTGCCTTCCATGTCATAGCCCACCAGTTCGCGCCACTCTTGCTCTAACTGATCCGGCACATACTGGTCCAGCTCGGTGTCGCTCATCCATTCCGAACCGATGTCTATGGCGCCTTCCGAGACACCTTGCTTTGATCTTGGTTCGGGTAATACACCCGCATCAATGAATACCTGTTGTGCTTGCTTGTGTTTTTTAGCATCTTTAGCGGCGATGTAAATCTCATCTGATCCCATACCGCGATCTTGGTAATAAAGGATAGCGATACCATTTGAAGGATTTTCCATGACCATCCATGAATAACCTAGACCCCGACTCACCTGCTTGCTGCCTGACATCATGGAGTTTTTCTTTAATTGTAGATAATCCACAGCACCATCTACACCTACCACATGTGCGTCGCTGACAGCGAACTCTCCAGTCCGTCCTCGCGCACGGTGTCCGGGTTCGGCTCTGCGAACTCGATATTTTTTTACAGCAGGGTAGTTGGCCTTTATGTATTTTTCGGCTTCGTCCAGTGTGTGATCAGTTTGAGCAGCTTGCCTGGCGCCGGAATCTGTTCCTTGCCAATCCATTTGTTCTGTCAATATGTCTCGTATTTTCATGATCTTATCCTTTTGGTGCCACTAAACCTGATTCCCAGTGATTGATGAAGTCGCCCTGGTACACACGTATGGTGCTGCCGGCCAGGTTGTCCAAGCGTCCGTTCTGTTCCCGAACCGGGAACACATACAGGGGTGATCGGCCTCCACCGGGCACTTCACGGGCACCCAACTTTTTCAGCTGCCCTTCGTAGTCGTACTTACCGTCATAGGAAGCGTCCAGTTCTGCCGGCGAGCGGTTGCCGTTGAAATGCACCCAGCCCTGAACCGGTATGCCTTCGCGTGCCATGCGCACCCACATGGCAGCTCCTCCCGGACTCTGATCTTGGTCGCTGACAATGTTGTGCTGCCGGCGCAACAGGCTGTAGAGGTAGCGTGCCAATCCCTGTCTACGGTACTGGGGATCAACTTCGACCTGGCTGATCTCTACCGAGTCCGGGAACGGGCTGCTCCATCCGTCGGTGTACATGATCACGGCCACGGGTTCGCCGGTTTCGCGATCCACGATGCCACTAGTGGTCCAACTGGGAAACTCTTCGCCGATGGCCTCATCTTCGTGCGCGATTTGTTGCAAGTGTTGATCTTGCCACAGAGCGAATCGGTTGTCAAGTGGTTTAAGTCGCAACAGGTCTGTGTCGATGCGCCGGTTGCTGAGGAAGCCGCCGGTCTTGAACAGGTCTTCCTCGCGGTGTAATCTTGCTTCGGGTACTATATCTTTTATGATCATGTCCGTGTTCTCACTGAATTGTCCGTAGTCTTCGTCGTAGGCTATGGGATCTACCACCACGATGGTGCCATCGTCGCGCTGCATGAAGTTGGCCGCATGGCCAAGATCCAGCCTGCGGGCACCGGTCAGGTCATCACCGTAGTGGCTCAGCAGTTTTGAGACGGCCGCATACACACCCTGCACCTGGGGCAAGGGCAGGCTTCTGGGTGGCGGATTGTTTTGCAACCAGGCTTTCACCGAGCCAGGACCCATGTGCCATTGGTCGCCCAAGGCATCCCCAAATGCCTCGATCCAGTCCAGCAAGCGTTCTTCTTCGTCGTCGCTCAAGTCCCTCAAGAGTTCTTGGCGATATATGGTGTAGATTTCGTCCTCCACATCGATCTCTCGCGGCGGGCTCACTCGCGGAAAGTGCGGGTTGCCTTGATTGGCCGCAAAGAATCTCACATAATCTGCGATGGTATCGCCACGCTCGGTATCCCACTCACCCTGTCCTATCACCTTGATCACATGGCGCTGTCCAGGCTTGTGGAACACCATCTGATCACGACCTTCGCCCAGGATGCGGTAACCGCGGTCCACGAAATACTTCTGCAAGCGTTCACTAACATCAAGCTCGCCAAAGCCGCTGACTTCAAATAGGTCGTTTATGATCATGTTATTTCTTCAACATGCGTTGCGCCGTCTGCAACGCATTCTGATAAATTTCTTTGCCCTTGCCAGAGGTGATGGGCACCGTGGTGAGCCGGGTCATGCGATCCTTGGCGATCTGTGGAGCGCTGCGCACCAAGGCATCGGCACCTTCCAGGTCTCGCGGTATCACGGCCCACTTCTTGACGTCCCTGGGCAAGGTGAGATCTTCGGGTGCAGGCGGTATCGTTACGATGTCGCTGTTGGCCAGTTTCATCAAAGCGGGTGCTACTTCTCGCGCAAAGCTCCGGGCCTGGTAGGCGTCACCGGCAAACACTGCCAGTGCGGGCCAGCCATTGCGCTGTGCCCACAGCAAGGCGCTGCTGCTGGGTGCCACATCACGCTTGCCTGCGGTGGTGCGCCGCAGATCTTGGGCAGGCGCCATGAGAGCAGCCACACGCTTGAGGTATTCGTTCCTGTAAGCACTGGGGGTGGCAGCTATCACCATGGCACGCACGAAACGGCCAACCACGTCCACGGTGCTCTGCAGGTTGTTCAGATAGTCATCACCAGCATGGCGGAAGCTGATGTATTTCCGGTTGCGGCTGATGCTGGCTGTGTGTTCTTCAGTGACATCTCGGGCCACCGTTTCCAACCACTTCATGATCCTGGCATCGTTTTTAGCGCCGGCTTCACCAATGGGATTGTCGGCCTGGTCTTTCAGTTCTTCCCACACCGACATGGCATATTCGCTTTCCTCACGCTTGAACTGTTTCAAAACATATTCATCGCCTGAGAACACGATCAGTTTCAATATATCTATGTTGCCAGGTATGCTGACATTGATGTGCAAGCCGGTGCTTTCATCGGTTTCCAAGCCCAGTTCTTTGGCCGTGGCCACGAACTGTCTCAACACTGGGATGGCCTGGCCTGCCGGCAAGGGCGGTGATACCACTTCCATGGCAGCGCCATCCGGTGGCGCGTCCAGGCTGCCGTCGGGCTCGATGTACCAGGTGCCCAGGGCCTTGCGGCTTTGATGATAGCTGGCGAATATCTTCACTGGCGAGCCTTTGGCTAGACCGTTGCGTAAAACCGCAGCCATGCCATCGGCGCTGACGTCGTATTCTGAGTCCTCATCATAGCGATCTCTGCGCCTGCGCCGTTGGAATATTTGCTGCGGGGAAGCTGCCCGTGCAGCTTCAAGATCTATGTCCATGTAATCCCGACGCTCGTAACCGGGCGCGTTCAGCAGCGGCGCCACCAGTCTCATCAGCACATAGTTCAAGAGGAATTTTTTGGGCTCTCGGGCTTCGCCAGCAGCTCGCACAAGCGGAAACATGCGACCATATGCTCCCATGCGGTAAACGTCGAACACGCCGTTGGTGTTTGTCATCAAGAAACGGGCAAAACCCTGGATGCTGTCGTCGCGCTGTTTTTCTTGACTGGCGTTCCAGGCCTTCAAGACCTTTTCGCGTTCTTTTTCCTTGAGCCGTTCGAACCGCTGGCGCAGCTCGTCTTCCTTTCCGGCCTGCACCAGTTTCATGGCTCCGGCCACCGTATCAGCTGACTCACCTCGCATTGACAAGGCGCCTGGCTTGAATCGGAAAATGCGGTCCCAGGTCTCCACCGGCACTTGGCTCCACCACGAAGGCGCACCTTCATTGTCAGATGACCATGGGGTGTTGTACATGTTTTCGAGCCAGGCATCTATCCAGTCTTGCTTGCTCATGCCTGCGCCGGCATCGGCAGTTTGCGTGAGCTTGGAGAGCCGGGCCACTGCTTCCTGGGGAACCAGGACTTCGAATTCAAAGCCCACCAGCACACCGCGTTCGGCTGCCTGTGCCATGCTGTCCGCATAGGCTGCGGTATTCATGGCCACTTCTTGCACAGCGAACTCACTGATTCTCATATCTTGTCATTCAGCTTGTAAAAATCCACATAGGCCGCGAAATCGCGCTTGCGGTCTTCGAGATGGGCCAGCCTGGAATTGATGGGTCTTGTGACTTCGGCCACGTTGCTCCAGTCCTTGACTTTGGGACGCACTCGCTTTTTCCAGTACAGCAAGGCCACTTGTGCTGCGATGTCGGGCCTCGCGGCCAGTTCGGGATTGCGTTCAAGGTCAACACCCAACAACCTTCCTACCCTACGATAGTTGTCGCGACCAGTGAGCTGCATATAGCCACGACCGCGATATCTCACACCATCACCGGGCCGGTCATTACCCAGGATTTTGGCCTTGGCTGGATCATATTTTTTGTCATACATGCGCTGGAAGTAGCGTTTGTCGCCCACTTCGTGCATGCGTTTGAAATCCCAGCTTTCGTGCTTGATCTGTGCCAGGAACGCTGCCAGCTCTAGACCCTTGAGTCCTTGCTGCAAGGCCAGGCGCTTGGCTATGGCCTCGGCCGTGGTGCCGGTGAGTGTTTTCAACTTGATTTGTGTCGAATATTGTTTGGCTGCAGGTTTGGCTGGGATATCAGTCCATTCACCGCCGGGTACCAACAAAGTCTGACCAGGACGTATGGTGAAGTTACGATCCAAACGATTGAGCTGTTGTATAACCTTGGGTGTGGTATCAAAGGCCTTGGCTATCGAGTACACAGTATGACCCGGAGACACCACTACCTTTTCGGTCTTGGCTTCAGCACCGGCTGGTCTCAAGGCCACTCCGGCTCCCAGGGCCAGGCCAGCCAAGGTATCACGCAACCCTTCGTTGGTATCGGTGCGTCCAACTTCTTGTGCCACCACTTCACGCTCAGCGTCAGTGAGATCGCGTCCTACCACGTCACGCAGTTGAGCCATGATTTCAGCAGCTGACCGGTCCGGGGCTGGCAAGGCCGGTGCCGAGCTAGTGGGTTCGATCCTGCCCATGTATTTTTCACGCGGTGGTGCAGCCGCGGCAGTCTGACCGGCATCTATGACTCTTTGCACGAGATCGCGGAACGCAGTGGCAGCGGTGGCCACAGTCTGCGCTTGACTGATGCTGGGTTGTTTTTCTCGTTTCATCCGGGCATTGTAGTCAGCGATCTGTTGTTGCATCTGCCGGATCTCGTCGTTCACAGGGTCTGACTTGCTGATTGTCTCAACATCATCCCACTGGTCTATGGTCTGGCCTCGCACGTTGGTGAGATCCACGGCGTGTTTTTTGAGATGTTTTAGCAGCTTGGTGCTGGCTGCTTCTGGGTCTCTGCTATACTGACGCAGTAGGCGATCCAGTTTGTCTGTGGCATCTAGGTCGCCGTCAGGAATACGCAAGGCATCGGCCATCTTTTCCCAACGTTCAAATGTTCCGGTCCAATCCGCTTGATCGTACGGCGGGAGATAAGCCCGGATCGCTTTTAACAAGCTACTGACGTCACCGACGGAAAGTCCTTGTATGCCGTCGGGAGTAGACAAGGCTTTGACCACGCCCGGCGGCATGGCAGACACTGCTGCGAAGGCGGCCAGGCCTGTCAGGAATCCCCTGCGGCTGATTTCGGCCAGGTGTTGGCTTTCGTTTAGGCCAGTGCGATAATATTCGTCGGCTCGGCCCGAAGGATCCACATGCCAGGCATAGAACTCGGTGTAGGGAAAGTCCTGCTTGAGGCTGAGGAAAGCATTGAGATTGGGCACCGAGTCATCATACATGATGACCTTTTCGTAAGGATGTTTGCCCAGCAAGTGCTTCAAGATTATCTTTTTCTTTTCTTCTGTGGCAGCCTTGGTGACTAGGTTGCCGGCACGGTAAACGTGTATGCGATCCATGTCTATGCCGTACTGCCGGAACGTGTCCAGGAACACATCACGGTCATTGAAGTCACTGCGTGCTGTAAGCATGATGACCTTGTTGCCGCTTTCGATGTCCCGCTTGAGCTGCCGCATCATGCCCGGAATGGGCCGGGCCTGTGTGTAGAATTCTCTTGCGTCGCGAAACCCACCGAAGTCAAACTCTTCACCGGGCTGTAGTTCGTAGTGCGTGAAATCGTGGCTGTTGAGCTGTTTTATCAACTTGCCATCTCGGCGAACACCCACCTTGGTGGTGGTGTTGACCAGTGTATCGTCGATGTCAAAGATCACCAGCCGGCCGGTCGCAGGCGGCGTGCGTTCAAAACGATCGCGTGGTGAATCTTCAAATAGGTCTACGAGGCGCATTTGCTATTTAGCGTGATCTGCGCCGTCGTCCCAGGGTCTCCTGATCGCTGGCCGGCTGCGCAGGTGTCCTGCGCGCCGTGATAGCTGCGCGTGGCAATTCAAAATCTTGATCTATCGCAGCCAAGCTGGCGGGTGCTGCATCATCGCTGGGTTCGTCGGCTGGACCTGCTAGCTCTTCTGCGTCTTTGGTGGGATTGTAGGCAAAACTCACACGGCCATTGGTGCCAGTGGCTGCATACACTTTTGAAGCATCCAGGGCCACTGTACCACGGAAATCAGGGGGATACTTCACATCAAATCCCGTGACACGGTAGCTGTTTTTACCGGCAGAACCTTTGAGATGCAATTGCACGATTGGGCTGGTGTTTAAGAACTTGAGACAAGCTTCACCAAACTTGGGATCAGAATTGATATCAGTCATGACACGTTTGGCCAGCACTGCCAACACATGATAACCCACATTGTATTTGGGATTGTCGGTCTTGGGCTTGTACTCGTCCATGATAGCTTGCAGCGCAGCACGATCGCCTGCGTCAATATTGATATTATCAAGGTTTTTGGCACCGGAATCTATCAATTTCAAGATGGCAGCGGCCTGTGATTTGGTTATGTGACCGTTTTCTTGTCCCAACACCAAGGGCAGATCACGACTTGCCAATGATCCCACACGCTCTATGACGTCCACCTGATCTGCATATTGATCCAAGAGATCGGTCATGCCTTTTTCGCGGGCTGCTTTGACACCGTCCGCGATGTTTTTCACCGACGCCTTGGCTCCCGATTCTCCCTTGCTGGAAACACCGATTTCTATCCCACCCGGCTTGAGCAGGTAACTGTCTACCAAGCCGTTGATCTTGCTGGCTGGAAAGTAGATCTGGCTTCCAGCAAATGTACCACGTTGTCCCAGGATGTCAGTCCTTGCTTTTTCCAAGGTAGCACTCTTGATCATGTTCTGCACCATGGCTATGGGGCCTATGGTTTCACCGAGGTCGTCGCGCACCGCTGACACCATGTTTTCGTCGATGTTGTCAAACGTAGGAAACTCACCGCCCAACAATTGTTGCATGCCTGGCAGTATCTGTTGTATGGCCGTCTGCTGTCCGGGTGTGGCTGTATCGGGATTGGATCCAATAGCGTCCACGCATTCTGTCGGGCTGTCAAACACACTTTCAGGTGGAAATAGATCGCTGGGTTTGAGTTTATAATAGCTGCCTTTGAGGCTGGTGGCTTTTTTCAGCTGCCAATCGCCCGGCAATTCATTGTTTTTCCACAAACCACTCATGTCTGGTTTGATCTGGTCAAAAAATCTACCAAAGCTGGTGGTTTCTCCTTGGTTGGGACCATCAAATGTCAAGACAGCAAAAGCGCGGCTCCTTGCGCCGGGTCGGTTGCTCCAGATGATGCCACGTGGATAGTGTTTGGACAAGTCTTGGCCAGCAGCAGCCATTTCTTCGTAGCTGTCATAAGCACCTGGCTGACCTGGATAGTATTCTAGATCGCGGAACACGATTTCAGCAGTAGGATTGGCTAATGACCCTTGGAAAAAAGTATCACCGGGATCTCGATACAGCAGGCCACGGGCTTTTTCTGTGAGCAGTATTTCGTCTAATCGGTCAAGTATATCGCGCATGTTTTATTTATTTGCTGCGTCTGTATGCAAGATGTTGTTGATCGCGAAAAACAGCAATAAATATCGTTGATGATTATGGCATTTCAATGGCCCTGGCCTCACGAATATCACGACGATTTGATTGACAATAACTCTATCCAAGCATTACAACTGGAAGCTCGAAGCGCAATCGGTGATAAAAGATTTGGATTGATTTATCACTGCGATACCAATCTAGATGCATACCGAAACCTACTGCGTTGTAGGTGGCCGCAGTTTGCTGATGATGAACTCCATGTCCATCTCGCTGTGCAGCCAGCAGGTTACTGCTACCCACCACATTGTGATCATCCCGACAAATTGCAAAGTATGATAACTTACATATATCCCTTCAACAGTATAGGTACTTACTTACACACCGATGCTGGCGCATCTACAAGTCATGAATGTGAATGGCGAGTAGGGCGCACTTTGGTGTGGCAAAATATGAACGGCCGCTGGCATAGTTATCGAAGCGGCAGTGATCAAACACGAGTGACTTTGTGCGCATTTTTTGTAAGGGCTGGCACCAATCCCACAGGGCGTACCTAAAATGTGTGGGTTGTTGTTGGTAAAATCAAAACATAAGATAGATACTTCGCATCATGTTAGAAGTTTGGATTTGATGCATCATCGCGGACCAGACTTCACCACCTGGAGACACCATGGGGAAATTTTTATCGGTCAAACCGTGCTGCATTTCAGTGGTTCGCCAAAGATCTATCATGAAACGTCACAATCTTGTTTGGTGTTCAACGGAGAAATCTATGATTATCGAAAACATGGAGACTGGGATAGTGATACAAGGTTGATAAAATCTCTGGTTGATGGTCACCAGTGGCATCAATTCAATGAATTGCATGGTCCTTGGGCTTGGATTTGGACTGATTTCTCTTCGGTAAAGTTTGCGACCGATCCTCAAATGGAGCGACATCTATGGTGGTATCAAGACGATCAACTCAGTATTCTATGCACTGAAATCGCACCCATTGCTGAGTATGTGGATCTCCATCCTGTGTTACATACATGGCCGGACAAACACATAGATGTGAGATTTGGCTCACCATACAAAAATCTAACACTGGTTGAGCCTGGTGTTGTGTTCGATCTAGAGCAGGAGCACGCAGTCAAATTGGCAGGATTTGATAGATGGTGTGATGATTCTGGAACATTTGACGGTGATTTTGATGATGCTGTGGATGAACTGGACACAATTTTGCGTGAGGTATGCCAAAGCATGTCAATTGGGCATCCAGTCAGTGTCAGTCTCAGCGGCGGACTTGATAGTTGCCTGCTGCGAACTTATTTTCTTGGGTGCGATGATATTACTCTTGCCATGGGCGACAAAGATCCAGTGGCAAGTTGCCTCGAGCATCACTTGGTGACTGAAGAGCTCTGGGCGCAATCTTATCTGTCAGTCACACGTAGGCTGCGCCTGCCGCCCTTGAGTTGGTGTTGGGTCAGCTACGACCAGGTACTACAGCATTGCAAAACTCGCATAATGATTACAGGAGCAGCTGCCGATGAGTTATTTGGCGGATACATATACAATCTCACAAGCAAAATCAGTCCTTATAGCCATGCATCACAGCGTGATATGATACCTGACGTTGATCAAAACAGGCTCGTCAATGACTACATCACACAATCGGGTTCTGTAGATTTGTTGGGTGTAGATCTTGTGTCCGGGTTGCACGGTATTGAAAGTCGCACACCCTTCGCGCATCCCAGAGTGATCAAATTCGCGATTTCTTTGCCCTATAAGTACAAAGTACACGAAAATACCAAATTGGTTTTGCGGGCGCTGTATCATAAACGCACTGGTCAAGAGTATTCGGCCAAGAAAATGGGCTTCGCGGCACACTGCAATGACAGCATAAGATTTATCAATCCCACGTGGCAATCTCGGTATGATCGTTTGGATGAATGGCGAAGATTCGTTCTGCATGATTTCATGGAACAATATGACCTTGATCAAAACCCTTGACATTGAATTGTCTGGTGCGTGCAACTACACCTGTGCCATGTGCCCTCAAGGAGATCCTGGTCGAGAGACGTCTTTTTTGAAAAACATGCCATGGGATCTCTTTGTGAGCGTGATTGACCAGTGCAGGGACATTGGATTAGAACGTGTACGTTTGCACGGATCTGGAGAACCATTACTGTACAAACGTGTAGCTGATGCTGTGGATTACTGCCACAAACATGGTTTGCAAACATTGATAACCACAAATGCCAGTAGACTCACCAAGCAACTGAGCCATGACTTGATCAATAGTGGACTGGATCACCTCACTGTATCGGCTATCGGTAGTAATCGAGAAAAATATCTCGAATGGATGAAGGCAGATTGCTATGACCTAGTTCGAGATAATGTCAGCTACTACAACGAAATCAGCCATAGACCAGCACATTTTTATCATCTTATCACGCAGCCTGATCATGTCGAAGCTGAGATCAACGAATACAAGAAAAATTGGAGCGACCATACCGGCGGTACCTGCGAAATATGGCACATGCACAATTGGTCCGGCAATTGGCCGAATCGTATTTGGCCGCGTTTGGGTCGAGAGCAGCGATCATGTGGACGCATGTTCGAACCTGTGATGGTCGTGAGAGCTGGCGGCATCGCTCAACATCGCGGTGCTGTGGTTGCCTGTTGTATGGTATTAGGCCAAGACAGCGAAGCTGTCTTGGGACATCTTGATGAACAAAGTGTTGTTGAAATCTGGCAAGGTGCCAAGTACCAGCAGTTGCGTGATGCACACGATCAAAAAAGATGGAACGACATTAGGTATTGTCGTGGTTGTGATCAGCTCTATGATCAACCAGACAGCCTGGTATATTCTTCACACGCCGACAGTAGATATGGCCGTATCAAATTCCTATGAAATCGAAACATAGTTTTTGTACGGTGATCAATGGTATTCCTCGTGGCACACTAGTCGATTATGATTTCATCGCCAACAATTACCAATCATACTGGTATCTACCCAATATACATTGTTATTCTAGAATACTTGACCAGCACAAAAACGCAGCCCTACGTGTATTGCATGGATGGCTCTACCACGCACGGCATCATCCCCGATCTTTTTCTTGGGATCTGCTGTGCAAATTTGCATTGATACGCCACAGTCTCAATACAGAAGATGATTTGCGTTTTCCGTTGTCTTTGGATGCTGACTTCAACATCGTGTCAGGGTATGGTCGGTTATTGAGTGTGATAGCATACCGACCTGATATCGTGATTGACGGATTGGTTTGTGGATATCTTGATCCTATTCATTCTCGCCAAAACATACAATGTTTTGCCGAATATGAAAAGATACTACTCAAGAAAAAATATTGGTGTGATTTTGATTTTACTGGCAAGAATTGGATTTTTAAAATTGACACATTTGGAAACATCCATGCCAATGATATATGTGATCAGGGAGATGGAGAGAAATTTCCATTTTGCGAAACCAGCACGGATAATTCGACTTATGTCCGATCAGTGCAAAAAATTGTCAATTCCAACAAAGATGATTGGAGCGTGTTCCTGTCACTGTGCGATCTCGATGTGATCACTGCAACTCAGGAACCACTTCGATAGGATCGTCAAATCCAGTTGATCGCACCCAGCGTTCGGCATGGCGATTGGCGTCCGCTTGCACATTGCCGATGCCCGAGATGGTGTGTACTGTTTCACCTGTCACAGTGCTCTGCACCAGCCAACGACCAGTCCACTCGCCCGTGGTCTGGTGCAAGGGATTGGTGATGTTGTCAGTGGCTGCAGCCGGCATGTCACGGTTCCTGCGCCAAGGGGGTGGGTCAGTGGG
>Ga0180434_10008135_pt1 | contig 11669 bp, 10 predicted proteins | sample SS_ome_7_FD_132453 | JGI IMG/M metagenome (GOLD analysis project Ga0180434, IMG submission 132453) | Hypersaline lake sediment archaeal communities from the Salton Sea, California, USA - SS_1_D_2 metaG | ecosystem: Environmental > Aquatic > Non-marine Saline and Alkaline > Hypersaline >... | reverse complement strand
TTCCCAGGCCCCTTATCTCTTCCACCACCCCGCTTAGCTCCTCTTCCGTACCCAGGGCATATTCCACATTAGGAATGTCTTGCCATATATCCGCCAGGGCCACATCTGCTCCCTCCCTAGCAAGGGAAATAGCATGGCTGGCACCCATGCCATGTGCTGCCCCGGTAACAAGGGCTACCTTGCCCTCAAGCCTTCCCATTGTCCTACCTCCTTTTGCTTAGACAGGTGCTCATGCGAAATTTCGCGGGAGAATTTGGCCCTCAAATAAGGCCGCTCGGGGCACTTCATACCTAACCTTGATCCCCCGACTGCCCCAGTGAAGCCGCCATGGCAGCATCGAGCTCATGGCGATCCCGTGGCGGCACTGGCGCCCCTTCCCTCGGCTCCAGACTGAGGGCCCCTGTGGGGCATACCGACATGCACAGCCCACACCCGATGCATCGCTTCAGGTTGAGGGCTACCACATCCCCTTCCATAGCCAGGGCATCTACAGGACATCTCTCCACACAGTCGCCACAACCGCTGCAAACCTCCTCATCAAGGGAGGCGATGAAGCTTGAAGTCGCTACCATACTGGGGCTGTCGGCGTCCTTTAAGCTCCGCAGGAAGCCGCAGTGGCATGTGCAGCAGTTGCAGACGAAGTCGAGATATTTAGAGACGTTGCTTACGCAGTGAACCAGCCCCGCCTCCTCGGAACGCTTCAGGACCTCGAAGGCCTCTTCCTTGGAGAGGGCGCGTCCAAAGCCGCGCTCGATGACGAATTTTGCTGCTGGGCCGAAGGACATGCAATTGTCCTTGGGTTTATCGCAGGGACGCCCCATCAATTCCGCGTGGTGGCGGCAGTAGCAGGTGGAAGCGGCGAGATACTCGGAATTCTCGATGTAGTGGGAAACTAGGTTATAGGGATAAACCTCAAAGCCAGCGGGGACCTCCTGCTCCACGCTGATCACTCTAGCCATGGGGAACAACTCAATGCGAGGGCCAGACCGCGAGGTGGCCGGCCTCATCACGTTGAAGTAATCCTCGAAAAGGCGGGCCAGCTTCTTGGCACGCTCATCCACCTCCCCTTTGGTGAATTGAAACTCAAATATGCCGGGAAAGATGGGCATGAGGTTGTAACGTTTGACCCCACCCCGCTCATAGCTGAAAACGAGCCCTTTATCCGCCATGGTCTCAAGTATTCGCTGCACCACTTCAGCGCTCATTCCGATCTCAGAGGCGAGATCAGCCGCCGAGACGGGATTCAACGGCATCTTTACTGCAAGCTCCGCCTCCTCAGGGGTGAAGAGTTCCTCCATAAGGGCATAGAGTTCAGGGCTCTTTACGCCGGGAGCGCCTCTCATATTTACGGCGTCCACCAGCTTTTCATAGATAGGCTGCGTCATCCCCAATTCCTTTCTATGGATTTTACTCCTGCCTAAGTGTTTGGTTGCATCGAAGACATCAAGGCCGCACCGAGGGACCCACGATCCCGTGGCGGCACTGGTGCCTCTTCCCTCGGCTCCAGACTGAGGGCCCCTGTGGGACATACCAGGATGCACAGCCCGCACCCGATACATCGATTTGAGTCCAGAGCCGCTACATCATCCTCCATCGCCAGGGCATCCATGGGACACCTCTCCACGCAGTCGCCACAACCGCTGCAAACCTCCTCATCAAGAGAGGCAATGAAGCTCGAACTCGCTGCCATGCTGGGGCTGTTGGCGTTCTTTACGCTTTGAAGGATGCCGCAGTGACAGATACAGCAGTTGCAGACGAAGTCGATGTATTTGCCGGTGTTGCTGGAGAGATGAACCAGCCCCGCCTCTTCGGCACTCTTCAAGATCTCCCGGGCCTCCTCCTTGGAGATCAGCCTGGCGAAGCCTCGATCCGCATTGGCCTTGGCGCCGGGGCCGAAGCCCATGCAATTATTCTTGGGCTTGTCGCAGGGGCGGCCCACCAGTTCCCCATGATGGCGGCAGTAGCAGGTGGCAACTGTTATGTACGGGGCATTCTCGATGTATTGCGATACCTTATCGTACGGGTGAACCTCAACCTCTCCAGGGATCTCCTGCTCCACGGTGACCACCCGGGCCCAAGGGAAAGTGGGGAACACGCCACCGGCACCGCTCCTGGGTAATCTCTGCATCGCGTTGAAGTAATCCTCGAAAAGGTAGGCAAGCCTCTTGGCGCGCTCGCTCACCTCTCCGGTCATGAACTGCATCTCGAATATCCCCGGAACTAGCTGAAGAAGATCATAGTGCACCACATCATCCCGCACGAAGCTAAGGAGAAGCCCTTTATTGGCCATGCTCTCCAGAAGCTCTTCCGCCACCTCGGGGTCGCCGCCGGTCTCCTTGGCCATGTCCGCCGCTGATACCAAGCCCAAGGGCATCTTAGAGGCCAACTCCGCCTCTTCGGGGGTGAAGAGCTCCTCAATAATGGCATAAAACTCCGGACAATGGATCGCCGGCGCTGCTCCCCCTCTCATCTTCAGCGCGTCTGTCAACTTCTCATAAACAGGCTGCGTCATTTCCCATTCCTCTCTATGGATTTCCCTCTTGCCTAAGTTTTTGGCTGCATCGAAGCCATCAGAGCAGCACCGAGTTCATGTTTGTCCCGTGGTGGCACTGGCGCCCCTTCCCTCGTCTCCAGACTGAGGGCCCCTGTGGGGCATCTGGAAATGCACAGCCCGCACCCGATACATCGATCTGAGTCCAGAGCCGCTAAATCATCCTCCATCGTCAGGGCATCCATGGGACATACTTCCACGCAGTCGCCACAACCGCTGCAAACCTCATCATCAAGGGAGGCAATGAAGCTTGAAACCGCTGCCGAGCCAGGTCTGTTGGCATCCCTTAAGCCTTTCAGGATGCCGCAGTGGCATGTGCAGCAGTTGCAGATGAACTCGACGTATTTGCCGGTGTTGCCGGCGCAGTGAACCAGCCCTTCTTTTTCGCAACGCTTCAGGATGTCCAGGGCTTCCTCCTTGGAAACCAGTTTTCCGATGCCCCGCTGGGCAGTGAACACAGCGGCAGGGCCGAGACCCATGCAAACTTCCTTAGGCTTGTCGCAGGGATCGCCCAGCAGTTCCGCGAAGTGGCGGCAGTAGCAGGTGCCAACGGATATGTACGGGGCATTCTCGATGTACCGCGATATCTTATCGTAGGGCTGAACCTCAATCCCTGGCGGGATCTCCTGCTCCACGGCGATCACCCGGGTGAAGGGAAAAATGGGGGTTACACTGGCGGCACCGCTGGAGATCGCTCCATCTCTGAGTTTCATCGCCACGTTATTGTAATCTTGGAAAAGGTGGGCTAGCCTTTTGTCGCGCTCGGTATACCCTCCCCTGATGAATTGCGCCTCGAATATCCCCGGAAGGAGCTGAAGAAGATCGTAGAACCAAACCTCATCCCGCTTATAGCTGAAAACGAGCCCTTTATTGGCCATGCTCTCCAGAATCTCTCCCGCCACCTCGGGGTCGCCACCGGTCTCCTTGGCCATGTCCGCTGCCGATACCAGGCCCATGGGCATCTTAGTGGCCAACTCCGCCTCTTCGGGGGTGAATAGCTCCTCCATAAGGGCATAAAACTCCGGACAATGGATCGCCGGCACTACTCCCCCTCTCATTCTCAGCGTGTCCGTCAGCTTTTCATAAACAGGTTGCGTCATTTCTTATTCCTTTCCAGGGCTATTGCTCTTCCTCTTGCCTAAGTGTTTGGCTGCATCGAAGACATCATGGCCGCATTGAGAGAATCGCGGTCCCGTGGTGGCACTGGCGCCCCTTCCCTCGGCTCCAGCCTGAGAGCCCCTGTGGGGCATACAGAGGCACAGAGTCCGCACCCGATACATCGATTTGAGTCCAGAGCCACTACATCGTCCTCCATCGTCAGGGCATCCATGGGACATATCTCCACGCAGTCGCCACAACCGCTGCAAACCTCCTCATCAAGGGAGGCGATGAAGCTCGAACTCGCTGCCATGCTGGGGCTATCGGCGTTCTTTATGCTTTGAAGGATGCCGCAGTGGCATGTGCAGCAGTTGCAGATGAACTCGAGTTCTTCCCCGATGTTGCTGGTGCAGTGAACCAACCCTTCTTTTTCGGAAAGCTTCAGGATGTCCAGGGCTTCCTCTTTGGAAATCAACTTGCCAAAGCCTCGGGCTACCCATTGCTTGACGGCAGGGCTAAGACCCATGCAAACTTGCTTAGGCTTGTCGCAGGGGTTGCCCAGCAGTTCCCCAAAGTGGCGACAGAAGCAGGTGCCAAGGGCTATGTACGGGGCATTCTCGATGTACTGCGATATCCTATCGTAGGGCTGAACCTCAACCCCTGCCGGGATCTCCTTCTCCACGGTGACCACCCTGGAGAAAGGGAAAGCGGGGCCAATACCAGCAGAAGCGCCGGGGCCTGATTTCTCTCCGGGTTGCATCATCAGGGTCATGTAATCCAAGAAAAGATGTGCAAGCCTCTTGTCGCGCTCGCTATACTCTCCCCTGCTGAACTGCGCCTCGAATATCCCGGGGAGGAGTTGCAGAACTTCGTAGACCAGCACCCCTTCTCGCTCATAGCAGGCGAGGAGCCCTTTATTGGCCATGTTCTCCAGAATCTCTCCCACTACCTCGGGGTCGCCATCGGTCTGCTTGGCCAGCTCCGCCGCTGATACCAGGCCCATGGGCATCTTAGAGGCCAACTCCGCCTCTTCGGGGGTGAAGAGCTCCTCCATAAGGGCGTAAAACTCCCGACAGTGGAGCACCAGTACCGCTCCCCCTCTAATTTTCAGCGCTTCACCCAGCCTTTCGTAAACCGGCTGAGTCAGGGGCTCCTTTTTCTCCTCCATACTCACACTCCCTCAGGAAATGCCAATCATCTTCCTTTAAACTCAGGCTTGCGCTTCTGAAGGAATGCTATAGGGCCTTCCTTTATATCCTCAGTCTGCATCAACCGGATCAATAAGTATTCATCCAGTCGCATGGCGTTCTCGAGACTCATATCGAGCCCCTTTATGGCGCATTCCTTCGATGCCCGCACTGCTAGGGGGCCATTCTCACAGATTCGATTGGCCCACTCCAGGGCAGTAGGCATGACTTCGTCCAGAGGCACCACCTTGTTCACAAGCCCATAGTGGAGAGCTTCTTGGGCCGATATCCGCTGTCCCAAAAGAATCATCTCCATGGCTTTGGCCTGGGGTATAGCACGCGGCAGCCTTAGCAACCCACCTGCTGTGGCGATGAGGCTCCACCTCACCTCGGGCAGGCCGAAGGTGGCATGCTCTGCGGCAATCCTCAGATCGCACGCCAGAGCTATCTCCAGCCCGCCTCCGAGCGCAAAACCGTTTATTGCCGCAATCACGGGTTTCCAAAGCTCCAAGCCTTTACAAACGCCGTAGTAAACCCTCCCATGTCCCGGCATGGCCATCCTCTGTCCCCCACCAGACGTGGCCGCTTCCTCTCCCCCACTAAACATGGCACTTGCCGAGGCTAGATCAGCTCCAGCAGAAAAGGCCTTATCACCAGTGCCGGTCACAATTCCTACCCATAGATCAGGGTCATCGCGAAGTTCAACAAAGGCCCTTGCCAACTCGTCAACAGTCGCTGGGTCTACGGCATTTCGGACCTCGGGGCGATTTATGGTTATTATGGCGATTTTGTCCTGCCTTTCGAAGATGATATTCTTGTATTCTCCTTGCATATGCCCTCCATCTAGCCGAATTTTTTGGAACGATTGGTAATTTAGATTACCTCGCTTCGGCAGTGTTGTCAATACCCGTGTTGTCTTGACCAGTCCTCAGGCCTGTGATAAAATGCACCATCGGTAGTTTTAGCCGATGTGGCAAAGCAAGCCTAAATGGCTAAAGGGGAGCGTAGGTATTCTTCGTTCCCCAAAATTCAGAAAGGAGGATTGAAATGGAATTGGGCCTAAAAGGCAAGACGGTCATCGTCACTGGGGGCGGGTCCAATATCGGTCGAGCCACTGCATTGACCTTTGCTAGAGAGGGCTCGAACCTGGTTATCGTCGACCTGGATGAGGCCCAGGGGCAGAAAGTGGCCTCTGAAGCCGATGCCCTGAAAGCTGGAGGTCGCACCTTGGTGATCAAGACCGATGTGACCAATCTGGGACAAGTGGAGGACATGGTCAACAAGACCTTGAAGGAGTTTGGACGGGTGGATGTCCTTGTCAACAACGTTGGCTGGGACAACCTGATGCTCTTCGTGGAGACAACCCCAGACTTCTGGGACAAGATTATAGCGATTAATTACAAGAGTGTTCTTAACTGCATCAGGACGGTGCTTCCACACATGATTGAGCAGAAGAGTGGCTCCATCGTGAGCATTGGCTCCGATGCCGGGCGCATGGGGGATCAGAGAGAGGCAGTCTATGCCGGGACGAAGGGAGCGGTCATCAGCCTTACCAAGTCAGTAGCCAGGGAGAATGGCCGCTTCGGGATAAGGCTCAACGTGGTCTGTCCTGGAGCCACAATCCCACAGGGCGAGAATGAGGTGGGGGATCAGAGCATGTGGAAACTGGGACTGGCTTTCTACACTGATGAGATGCGGGAAAAGTGGTCCAAGAGCTATGCCCTGCGCCGGCTAGGCACGCCACAGGAAGTGGCCAATGCGGTAGTCTTCCTGGCCTCAGATGCTGCAAGCTTCATAACAGGGCAGACCCTCAGCGCGAGCGGCGGCTACAGCATGATGTAGCCTTCCAGAAATAAGCGCTTAAAAGGAAAGCAGAAAACAAGGCAGCAAAAGAATGAAGCAAGAAGGTATGGAGGAACAGGCGCTATCGGGTCTCAAGGTTTTGGATCTGACCCATTTCATCGCCGGGCCTTATTGCACCAAGCTGATGGCTGACATTGGCGCCGAGATAATCAAGGTGGAAAGGCCGGGCCAAGGGGATGGGGCCAGAGCACTAGGCCCGTTCTCTAAGGATGAGCCACACCCGGAGAAGAGCGGGCTCTTTTTCTACCTGAACACGAATAAGAAGAGCATCACCCTCAACCTGAAGACCGAGACGGGGGTGGGGCTTCTCAAGGAGCTGGCGAAGGATGCCAATGTGATAGTGGAGAATTTCGAGCCAAGGGTCATGCCCTCCCTGGGGCTATCCTATGAGGAACTCAAGGGGGTAAACCCACGTCTGGTGATGGCCTCCATCTCCAATTTCGGTCAGACAGGCCCCTACCGTGACTACAAGGCAACGAACCTCACCATCATGGCGCTGGGTGGTACCATGGCTATCACCGGGGACGAGCATCGCCCTCTAAAGCCCGGAGGCTCTCAGGCAGAATACATGGCAGGGCTGATGGGGTTCAGCGCTACCATGATCGCCCTCCTATGGCAGGAGGAAACGGGCTTGGGTCAGCATGTGGACCTTTCCATCATGGAATGCATCGCTGGCAACATGGAGGGAGCCACCACCGAGTACCCCTACCTGGGAGTCATCAGGCGAAGGATGATGCAGCGTTTCACCTATGGCCACCCTGTGGGGCTTTACCCCTGCAAGGATGGCTATGTGATCGTCATCCCTGGCCTTGGTGGAATGGAATCGCTAGCCATGTTACTGGGGGACCCAGGTCTTATGGAGCATGAGCTCTTCCAGGATGCCCGCCTCCGCCAGCAGCGGGCGCAGGAGTTCGACGAGCTTTTCCTCCTCCCCTACCTGAAGGAACATACCAAGAAGGAGATATTCGAACAGGCCCAGGAGTTGAGGATGCCCTTCGGCTATGCCCAGACCATAGACGAACTGCTGGACGATGTGCAGTTGCAAGCCAGAGAGTTCTTCGTCAAGGAAGAGCATCCCCTCATGGGGGACGTCACCTATCCGGGCCCTCTCTTCCGGATGGGGGAGACGTCGTGGAAGGCAGGCCGGCCTCCCCTTCTGGGAGAACACAACGAGGAGATCTACTGCCAGCGGCTGGGCTACACCAAGGAAGACCTGGTGAAGCTGAGGGAAAGAAGGATCATCTAAGAGGAGGTCTCGAGATGGCTAGGTTGCTTTTGGAAGGGGTCAGAGTGCTGGACTTGACCAGGGCCTACGCTGGCCCCATTGGAACCAGGGTATGGGCCGATATGGGGGCGGAGGTCATCAAGGTGGAGTCCATAAACCGCCTAGATATGCCCACCAGGGTGATAAGTTACCCTGAGAACGATCCGGGCGAAGACCCCTGGAATCGGGGGGGCTATTTTCATCGCCTCAACGTCAATAAATACGGCCTCACCCTCGATCTCACCAACCCCAAGGGTGTGGAAATCCTCAAAAGGCTGGTGAAGATCAGCGACGTGGTGTCCGAAAACTACAGCCCCAGAGCGATGGAGAACTTCGGGCTTGGCTACGATGTGCTAAAGGGAATCAAGCCAGACATAATAATGGTATCCATGTCAGGCTTCGGGAACACTGGTCCTCACAGAGATTATGTAGCCTACGTGCCAGTGATGGAGGCAACAGGGGGTCTATCCTCCATCACCGGCTTTCCCGATAGTCTCCCCACGTTCTCAGGCACCGGATATGGCGACTGGCTACTGGGCATGGCTGGCGCGGCAGCGGTGCTTGCCGCCCTCTTCTACCGGCGAAAGACAGGAAAGGGACAACATATCGACGTCTCTGGGCGGGAGGCGATGATCACCCATATCGGAGAAGCAGTGTTGGACTACACAATGAACGGCAGGGTCTGGGGGCTCATGGGAAATCGCCATCCCTCCATGGCTCCCCACGGTTGCTATCACTGCAAGGAGCAGGAGGAACATATAACCATTGCGGTTTCCAGCGATGAGGAGTGGCAGGCCCTGTGTAAGGCAATGGGTAATCCTCCCTGGACAAAGGAGGAAAGGTTTTCCACCACTCTGGGCCGGTGTCAGAACCAGGACGAACTAGACGGCCTCATTGAAGAGTGGACCAGAAAGCACTCTCACTATGAAGCGATGCACATACTGCAGCAGGCTGGCGTTCCGGCGGGGGCAGTGCTCAATCCGAGAGATGTGTTGCTCGACCCCCAACTCCTGGAGCGCCGCTTCTTCCGAGTGATTGAACACGATCAAGACCATGGGGTGGGAAGGCGCCCCCAGCCGATGCAGATGCCGGCCAAGTTCAGCGAAGCCGAGGGAGGCCCCTTAAGACCGGCCCCCCGCCTTGGACAGCACAACGAATACGTACTGGGGGAACTGCTGAAGATGTCAAAGGAGGAGCTTGCATCCCTGGAGGAGGAGAAGGTTATCGGCAACACTCTGCCTGTCCGCCTTCCCTGGAGTGGGCTAAAGCTTGATAAGATCGCTGCGGCGGGTGGCTTTATCCTAGACCGGGACTACCTAAAGAAGCTGAGCTCAGCCTACGGGGAACACATCGGGCCCACCGTTGAGGGCGATAAGGATCAGGAAGGGAGATGAAAAATGGGCTACGAGACCGTTATTTATGAGAAGCGCGATGGGATTGCCAGAATCACTTTGAACCGCCCGGAGAGAATGAATGCCTTTAACGCCCAATTGGTGATGGAACTGGTGGAAACCATCGGGGACGCCGCCATGGACGATGCGGTAAGAGTACTGATCCTCACCGGGGCAGGAAAGGGCTTTTGCGCCGGTGCCGATTTCAGGTACACCCAGGTACGGGGTGGCGAGGTAGCCCCAGAAGAGGCAGAGGAGAGAGGCACGGTTTTCGAAGAGGGACGGCTCCTCCATCCTGTAACTCAAGGGGTGATACTAGCACTACAGAAACTGGACAAGCCAACTATCGCCATGGTCAATGGCGCCGCCGTGGGCGGCGGGTTCGACATCTCTCTGGCCTGTGATATGCGAATAGGGTCAGAGAACGCTCGATTCATGGTGGCCTTCACCAGGATAGGTATCGTCCCAGGCTCCGGTGGCGCTTGGATGCTGCCCCGAGTGGTGGGCTTGCCCAAGGCCTGCGAGCTCATCTTCACTGGGAACTTTGTGGAGGCGGAAGAGGCACACCAGATAGGCCTGCTGAACAGGCTGGTTCCTGCGGACAAGCTGGAGGAGGAAACCATGGCTCTGGCCCAAAGGATAGCTCAGGGGCCCCCCATAGCCCTGAGGCTGGACAAGATGATGATCTACAAAGGACTGGGTACAGACCTGGAAACCGCTCTGGCCTTTGCCTCCGCCTGCGAAAGCATCACCCTGCACTCGCAGGATCATGTGGAGGGAGTGACGGCCTTTGCCCAGAGGAGACAGCCTCAGTTTAAGGGAAGGTAGCAATAGGTGTTGCTCTATGTTATAGGGCAACTCCACAACTCTATTTTATAAGGAGGGACCGCGAATGGAGGAAAAGAAGGCGAATGATGTCCTGGCCATTGACATCATGAACCATCCCAATGAAGCTCGTAGTGCGATGAGGGATGGGGCTGAGACCATGCAGTATGAAGAATTCAAGATCATGACCAAGACCACCTTTAAGAGTGTATTCAAAGGGAGAGTGCCAACCGAGGAGCAGATGAAGGCTATTACGCCGGAGCAGATGAAGTCATTCTCTGCCCTTCAGGGTCATCCCTCAGTGGCGGATATGGTAAAGGATATGGACGAGCTTGGCTACGACAAGATCGTCATCACCGCAACCAAGATGTGGTCCTACAGGTACCACTTCAAGCTCATCCTGGACTACAGCATCGATGATGTCGGCGACATAGTTCAGGAGGCCAAGGGCCGGGTGATCGGGGCCGCCAGCTACAACCCCTTCCGTATTGAGGAAAGTCTTCAGGAGGTGGAGAAGGGGGTAAGGGAATACGGCTTCAAATATGTCTGGTTCCATCCCCTCTCCTTCGGCCTGAGGCCCGATGACCGAAGGTTCTATCCCCTCTATGCCAAGTGCAATGAACTGGACATCGCCGTGGGGATGCAGGTGGGCCACTCGGCAGAGGTTTTGCCCAGCGAGGTGGGGCGTCCTATGTATGTGGACAATGTGGCCCTTGATTTCCCCAACCTGAGGATAAACCTGTCCCATACCGGCTGGCCATGGGTGGACGAGTGGTGTTCCATGCTGTGGCGTCACCCCAATGTCTGGGGCGATATATCGTCCTACTTCCCCGCCAGGCTGGAGCAATCCCAGATTCGCTTCATGGACAGCTCCCGGGGGAGGGACAAGGTTCTCTTTGGCACCAACGGACTGGGCCTAAAGCGCTGCATTGAGGAGTTTAAGGCCCTGCCGATAAGGGATGAGACCAAAAGGATGGTTCTAAGGGACAATAATATAGCGTTCCTCAAACTTGACGAATAGGAGGTAGAAATGGCGGAGTATGGGAAGATAACCGATGAGGGCATCGCCGAACTGCGAAAGCTCATCGGCATCGAGAGGACGGGAAGCTCCATGCATGGCCAGGCGGAGAGAATGCCCATCGGTAGGGATATAATCAGACGCTTCGCCATCGGCATAGCGGACATGAACCCCCTCTACTTGGATAAGGAATATGCCAGTAATTCACCCTATGGCTCCATCATCTTGCCCCCTGGCATGCTTGGCATGATGGAGAGGGTGAACGGAGCCACTGATGGGCTTCCCGGCTGTCACACTATATGGCGCCATGCCACCCTCGAATGGTTTCTGCCCATGAAGCTGGGCGATGCCATAAGGTCTTCAACCCGCCTGACGGATGTTCGAGACGTGGAAAGCAAGTTCGGTGGCGGAAGGGCGGTGATTCAGGACTACGAGACCACGGTAAAGAATCAAGACCAAGAGGTGATGGGGA
>Ga0180434_10008134_pt1 | contig 11669 bp, 8 predicted proteins | sample SS_ome_7_FD_132453 | JGI IMG/M metagenome (GOLD analysis project Ga0180434, IMG submission 132453) | Hypersaline lake sediment archaeal communities from the Salton Sea, California, USA - SS_1_D_2 metaG | ecosystem: Environmental > Aquatic > Non-marine Saline and Alkaline > Hypersaline > Sediment... | reverse complement strand
GGCCTTCTAGCACCTGGATGAAGACATTGCCGGCAAGCACCAAAAGTCCGTTGATCGCACGGGATTGGTTGTTGCCCGCGGCGGTCTTTTCAAGACTGGCCAGACTTTCGTTGGAGACAGTTTCGGCCGCAGCCAGGCTCTTGTATATGAGGCGACACGTGTTTGACATGGTTGGCTCCCATTGCATTACTGGGCTTGTTAACAGACAGAGTTTCGCATCAGCCAGCGGAAACCGAAAGACAGTTCTTAACGTTTTCTCGCGAGCGTCAGCCCGTCGCCAATCGGCACCAGGCTGATGCTGACCCGCTCGTCCTCGAGCAGTTGATCGTTGATTCTTCGCAGGGAGAGCGTATCTTCATCGCAGACAGATTCATCCGCTACCGCGCCGCCCCAGAGTGTGTTGTCGAACAGGATCAGGCCGCCGGGGTGGAGTAGCTGCATGCACAGTTCGTAGTAATTCTCGTAGTTGGCCTTGTCGGCGTCGATAAAGGCCATGTCGAAGGTGCCCGACTGGCCTTGCCGAATGAGGTCGCCGAGGGTGTCGAGGGCCGGGGCGATGCGCAGGTCGATACGCTCTGCAACGCCGGCTTTCTCCCAGAAGCGACGGCCGATGTCAGTCCATTCCACGCTGACGTCGCAGCAAACGACCTCGCCCGAAGAGGGCAGCGCTTGCGCCATGCACAAGGTGCTGTAGCCGGTGAAAGTGCCGATCTCGATGATCCTGGTGGCACCGGTCAGTTCCACCAGGAGCGCCATGAACTGTCCCTGTTCGGGGGCAATCTGCATGCGTGCCATTTCCAATGCTGCGGTGGTCTCGCGTAGTTGCCGTGCCAAGTTGGTCTCGCGTAGCGAGTGTTCGATCAGGTACTGGTAAAGCTTGTCGTCCAGGGGCAGGGTGCGATTGCTCATGATTTTTTCAGCGGTTTTGCGGGTACTGTTGCGGCAAGCATAACGGATGCTAATGATGCGGTGCACAAAATTTTGACTTGGGTCATCCAGTTTCGCCGTGGCTGCCGATAAGCTAGGCAATAATTGAAGCTGGATGAGAAAAATGAGCCTGGTAATCCCAACCCGTCAACGTGAAAAACTGCCGGATGATTTTGCCTACACGCTTTGGCCGAGCAAAGTCACAGAGTTTCTCGAAGGCACGCCACAACGGGACGATGCAGAGCTGGTCTTTCATTGGCGGGACGAGTTCTGGGAGTCGCACTGGCGCAAGCGGATTTTGCAGAAAGGCACCATTAAGCTGGTGTCGGCCGAGTACACCACACATTGGTCGCCTTATTTCCCGAAGTGGAAGATCAACATCTACTCGGTACCCAAGGAATACCTCACTGCGGCACAAGAGATCCTGTTCGATGGTGGCATGCAGGACCTAGCTGAAAAGTTGAAGTCACACGGGCTCACCCCCAGCAAGGAAGTGCGCGAGAGCATCACCATGAACCTGGCCGATTGGGATCATGACGAGACGCGCCTGAGTCCGGAGCAACTGGCATCGCCGCTAGTGCGGGACCCTCACCAAGCCGCCTGATTCAGAGGCTTCAGACATCGCCATTTTTTACCCGTTGCCTTTGAACGGCCAGAGGGGAAATCCATGGACTTTTCTGATGGGTTTGTGCAATCAGGACAAAAACCTTTTGCAGCACCAAGCATGCGGCAGGTTCTGAAGCTGGAGCCAGGGTTATTGGGAAACTGGATTCCCCCTTTCCGCCTACTGGGACTTTGCGGCGATTTGCTCTCAAAGTCTGCATTGGGCGCAGCATGCCAATCACGCACCAAAATGTACGCCCTGAGGAAAGCTTGCCCCATTTCGGAGCGGGCATGATGGCGGTCCTTTGAGGCAGATTCCCCTAAACGCCTGTTCTTTATTTACTTTTCCAAGTTGGCCGGAAAAGTGCTTGGGTAAGGACTCCAGGCACTCACGACCTGAAGTATGAGTCGTAAAAACTGGTTTGCCCCACACAAGGCAAAAAACAAAATAGAACGCTAGGGTTCCGGTCGCCAAGAGGCGATGTCTGGTCCGAGAGCGGTCGACCTTTCCAGGAAAGGTTACACGGCGGGACAAAAGCCCGGGAGGTACTGACTTGAGCATTGAGTCTTGAGTGCCCCCAATGTGTAACTTCGGAGGTTCGCCGTGAAGCGTCTTGCCCTTGTCCTCGTGCTGTCCCTGTTAATTCCCTCAGCTTTCGCCCGTGACTCATTCAAAGTCGCCTGGTCCATCTATGTCGGGTGGATGCCATGGGGGTACGCCGCAGACCAGGGTATCGTCAAGAAGTGGGCTGACAAGTACGACATCGACATCGAGGTCGTACAGATCAATGACTACATAGAGTCGATCAACCAGTACACCGCCGGTGGTTTCGATGCCTGCGTCATGACCAACATGGATGCGCTGACCATCCCGGCTGCCGGTGGCGTCGATAGCACCGCCCTGATCGTCGGCGACTTCTCCAACGGTAACGATGGTGTGATTCTCAAAGGCAAAGAAAGCCTCAAGGACATCGCCGGCCAGAAGGTCAACCTGGTGGAACTGAGCGTCTCCCATTACCTGCTAGCACGTGGCTTGGACAGCGTCGGCCTGAAGGAGTCGGATCTCACCGTGGTCAATACCTCGGATGCCGACATGGTAGCCGCCTACGCGACCGACGACGTAACGGCGGTAGTTACCTGGAACCCGCTGTTGAGCGAAATCGAATCCATGCCGAACAGCAACAAGGTGTTCGACTCCTCGGAGATCCCGGGTGAGATCATCGACATGCTCGTGATCAATACCGAGACCCTGGCTGCCAACCCCAAGCTGGGCAAGGCCCTGGTGGGTGCCTGGTACGAGACCATGGCCATCATGAGCGGCCAGGATGAGGCCGGCAAAGCCGCGCGTAGCGCCATGGGCGTCGCTTCCGGTACCGACCTGGCCGGTTACGAGGCGCAACTGGCCAGCACCAAGATGTTCTTCCAGGCCGCAGAAGCCGTTGAATTCACCAACAGCGCCGCCCTCAAGGCAACTATGCAGTCGGTCGCCGAATTCTCTTTTGACCACGGTCTGTTGGGTGAAGGGGCTCCGGATGCGGGCTTCATCGGTATCGAGACCCCTTCCGGCACCTACGGAAACCCGGGCAACGTGAAGCTGCGCTTCAACCCGGAATACATGCAAATGGCCGCCGACGGCAAGCTGTAAACGATCAGCAGGGCCGGGTGTCATGAAACGATTAGTCAACTTAACCCCTTCACGGCCCGCGGCCCTGCTGTTTGGTCTGATTCCGCTCCTGCTTGTCCTGGGTCTGTATGTCAGTGGTTCGAATGCCCGCCTGGCGGAGAATCCCAACGACAAGCTGTTACCGTCGTTTGCCCAGATGGGTGCGGCAATAGACCGCATGGCCCTGCAGCCGAGCAAGCGTACCGGGGAATATCTTTTCTGGAAGGACACGCAATCGAGCCTCATCCGCCTGGGCCTTGGAATCGGCATTGCCGCGTTGATCGGCCTGGTTATCGGCTTGTTGACCGGCGGCCTGCCGGTGGTCAACGCGTCGCTATCACCCTTGCTCACGGCCATATCGCTGGTGCCTCCTCTGGCGCTGTTACCGATCCTGTTCATTGTGTTCGGCCTCGACGAGCTGTCGAAGGTGGTGTTGATCGTGGTGGGTGTTGCGCCCTTTATTGCGCGTGACCTGCAAAAGCACACAATGGAACTGCCGCGTGAGTTGCTGGTCAAGGCACAGACCCTGGGCGCCAACAGCATGCAGATTCTGGTGCGCGTGCTGTTACCGCAGATCATGCCGCGGCTGATTGACGCGGTGCGCCTGTCATTGGGAACCGGCTGGCTGTTCCTGATCGCCGCCGAGGCGATCGCCTCGACCGATGGTCTGGGTTACCGGATTTTCCTGGTGCGGCGTTACCTGGCGATGGACGTGATCATCCCCTACGTAGCCTGGATCACCCTGCTGGCCTTCCTGCTCGACTACGTACTGGCCCGGCTCAGCCGGGCACTCTACCCGTGGCATTACAAGGAGGGCTGAAGATGATTCATGCTGACAACATCTGGAAGAGCTACGGCGACAATGTGGTGCTGGAGCGCATCAACATGAAGGTAGAGGAGGGTGAGTTCATCACCCTGGTCGGCACGTCCGGTTGTGGCAAGAGCACCTTCCTGAAAATGCTGCTCGGTATCGAGACAGCGACCAGTGGCAACCTGACACTGGATGGTGAGCCGATTCCCACCGAACCAGGCCTGGATCGCGGCATCGTGTTCCAGCAGTACTCGGTGTTTCCTCACCTGACGGTGTTGCAGAACCTGACCATCGCGCGGGCCTTCGAGCACAGCCGTGTGTTTGCCCGCCTGTTCGGGGTGGCCAAGCGGAATGCGATCGACGAGGCCAAGGCCATGCTCGAGCAGGTCGGACTGACTGCCGCGCAGGACCGCTATCCACACGAGTTGTCCGGCGGGATGCGCCAGCGCCTCGCCATTGCCCAGGCCCTGATCCGCAAGCCGCGAATCCTGCTCCTGGACGAGCCCTTTGGCGCCCTCGACCCGGGGATTCGCAGCGATATGCACGAGTTGGTGCTGTCACTGTGGCGCGAACACAAGCTGACCGTGTTCATGGTCACGCACGACATCAAGGAGGGTTTCTACCTTGGCACCCGCCTGTGGGTTTTCGACAAGACGCGCCACGACCCCCAGGCGCCCGGAGCCTTCGGCGCAACTATTACCTACGACCTGCCGGTCGGGCACGTCGACCAGCGCCTCTACCAGGAGATCGACGACCAGCTGCGCCCGGTGCAGGCCGGTTGAGCAGTAAGATCACGAGGACGAGTCATGCAATCGATTGAATACACCACCGAGTTACCCGGTGGCTCGCATTGGTCGCTGATCATGCGCCGCGGCACCGAGATGCGTCTTACCGATATCCAGGGAGACGCCAACGTCGGAATGTTCTTTTTCAACCCGGAGAACTCCCTGGAGCGTTACAACGCCCCGGATACCCTGAAGTGTCAGCACACCTTCAAGTTGACCCGGGGTAACTGCCTGTACTCTGACATGGGCCGCATCTTTTGCTCCATCGTGCACGACGATGTGGGCTGGCACGAGAGCGTGTGTGGCAACATCGATGCCGAACAGGTCGAGCAACGCTGGGGTGGCCGTGACTACCAGTCAGACCGCAATGACTGGCACCAAAACGGGCACGACGCCTTCCTGGTTGAACTGACCAAGTACGGGTTGGGGCGCGCCGACCTGGCGGCCAACCTCAACCTGTTCAGCAAGGTGCTGGCCGACGAAGACGGCAACCTGGTGCTTCAGCCGGGCAACAGCAAAGCGGGCGATACGTTGAGCCTGCGCTTCGAGATGGACACCCTGGTGATGCTGCATACCTGTCCACACCCGCTGGATCGTTCCGAAAGCTATCCGCAGAAACCTGTAAAGATCGAGCTGGGTCTGGCCGAACCGGTTGCCGAGGACGATTTCTGCAGGAACTTCCGCCCGGAGAACCAGCGCGGGTTTCAGAACAACGCGCTTTACCACCTGGGCCTGTGAGGTAGAAGAGCATGCTCAAGAACAGTGAATTGAAACCAGAGGATGCCGTACGTCGTGATACCGTCGGCGCTGGTGATTACTACATCGTCAAGGTCGCCGCGGGACAGACCATCCGCATCCTTGACCTCGAGGGTAACCAGGCAGCGGATACGCTGTTCTACAAGGCGGAGGACCCTAGCGAGCGCTACAGCGCTGTCGACACGATCAGGCAACAGGGCAATCTCTACCTGACCACCGGCAGCAAGCTGTTGTCCAACGAAGGTAACGTGCTGCTTGAGATCGTCGCCGATACCTGTGGTCGCCACGACACCATCGGCGGGGCCTGTGCGACCGAGAGCAACACCGTGCGCTATGACCTGGAGAAACGGCATATGCACGCGTGCCGCGACAGCTGGATGCTGGCAATTGCCGAGCACCCGGAATTCGGTATCGCGAAGCAGGACATCGGCAACAACATCAACTTTTTCATGAACGTGCCGGTCACCGAGGATGGTGGCCTGACCTTCGAGGACGGGATTTCCGCGCCGGGCAAGTATGTCGAGCTGCGCGCGGCCACCGACGTGGTGGCCCTGGTATCCAACTGCCCGCAGCTAAACAATCCCTGTAACGGCTATAACCCCACGCCGATCGAGATCCTGATCTGGGACTGAGGCGTAGCGCTCGAGTAACAACCCCGGGGTGGACGACCACGCCGGTTTGAATCTCAGGCGGGACGACCCGCCATGGACGAGTCATGTTTGACAAGGTACTGATCGCCAACCGCGGGGCGATCGCCGTGCGTATCGAACGCACCCTCAGGACGCTGGGTGTTTCCTCGGTGGCGGTTTATGCACAGGCCGATGCCGACAGTCTGCACGTGCAGCAGGCCGACCAGGCATATTGCCTCGGTGATGGCCCGGCGTCCGCGACCTACCTCGATGCGGATAGATTGCTGACCCTGGCGCGCGACTGCGGTGCCGGCGCGATTCACCCCGGGTACGGCTTTCTCAGCGAGAACCCCGGCTTTGTCGAGGCCTGTGAAGCAGCGGGCATTTCCTTCATCGGTCCGACCGCGCAACAGATGCGCGACTTCGGCCTCAAGCATCGCGCGCGCATGCTGGCAGAGCAGGCCGGTGTGCCTTTGCTGCCGGGGTCCGGACTGTTGCGTGACGAAACAGCGGCCTTGTCCGTGGCGGAGAAGATTGGTTACCCCGTGATGCTCAAGGCCACCGCCGGTGGTGGCGGTATCGGTATGCAGTTGTGCCACGATGCCAGCCAATTGTCGGCAGCGTTTGACAAGGTCAGGCGCCTGGGCGCGAGCCACTTTGCGGATGACGGTGTGTTCCTGGAAAAGTTCATCGAGGCCGCGAGGCATATCGAGGTCCAGGTTTTTGGTGATGGTAAGGGGGATGCGCTGGCGCTGGGCGAGCGTGACTGTTCCAGCCAGCGGCGCAACCAGAAAGTCGTAGAGGAGTGCCCGGCCCCGGGCCTGATGCCCGAGGTCCGGCTGGCGCTGCATCGTACCGCGGAACGGCTGCTGGCGTCAGTCAAGTATCGTAATGCCGGGACCGTGGAGTTTGTTGTCGATCAACAGAGCGAGGCATTCTATTTCCTCGAGGTGAACACCCGGCTGCAGGTCGAACACGGGGTTACCGAGGAGGTATTTGGCATCGATTTGGTGGAATGGATGCTGAAACTCGCGGCCGGCGAGGGTATCGACCTCCATGAGATGCGCAGCGGCCTCGATGAACGAGGCCACGCGATGCAGGTCCGGCTCTATGCCGAAGACCCCTACCGGGATTTTCAACCCAGCGCCGGCCTGCTGACACAGGTCCAGTGGCCTGCTGCAAAAGAGGGGCTGCGTATCGATCATTGGATCGAGGCCGGACTCGAGGTGTCGCCCTGGTTCGACCCGATGCTCGCCAAGGTGATCGTGCATTCCGCTTCGCGCAGCGAGGCGCTGGCACGCATGCAGGCGGTGCTCGACGAGATCCGGCTCTACGGTTGCGAAACCAACCTGCCTTACCTGCGCGAGTTATTGAATGACCCGGTCGTGAAAGAAGGAAAGGTCACCACGCGTTACCTCAACGACTTCCGCGTCGTGCCACCCCGTATCGATGTGCTCTCGGGGGGAACCCAGACCACGCTACAGGATGCCCGGGGCCGTCGTGGTTACTGGCATATCGGTGTCCCGCCATCAGGCCCGTTCGATGGTTATTCCCTGCGTGTCGGCAACCGCCTGCTGGGCAACGATGAAGATGCTGCCGGTATCGAGATCACCATGCAGGGTCCGGATCTGCAGTTCAGCCGTGACACGCAGATTGCTATTTGCGGCGCACCTATCGAGGTACGAATCGACCACCAGCCGCTGCCTATGTGGGAGGTCGTAACGATCAGTGCCGGCAAGACCCTCCAACTCGGCCGTATCGGCAAGGCCGGCGCGCGCGCCTACCTCTGCGTTGCCGGCGGCGTGCAATGCCCGGAATACCTGGGCTCGCGCTCCACGTTCACCCTCGGTGGATTCGGCGGCCACAACGGGCGCGCTTTGCGCACTGGTGATGTGCTGCATCTGCAGCCGGTAGCGCCACGGCCGGTGCTGAGCGCGCCGCAAACACTGCGCCCGCACATCGGCAACCATTGGGAATTGCGGGTGGTCTACGGACCGCATGGCGCGCCGGACTTCTTCACCAATGATGACATCCAGGCCTTCTTCAGCACTGACTGGGAGGTGCACTACAATTCCAGCCGCACCGGGGTTCGCCTGATCGGCCCGAAGCCGCAGTGGGCGCGCAAGGATGGTGGCGAGGCCGGACTGCATCCTTCCAATATCCATGACAACGCCTATGCCTTTGGCAGCGTGGATTTCACCGGTGACATGCCGGTCATCCCCGGCCCGGACGGGCCATCCCTCGGTGGCTTCGTTTGTCCTGCGACCGTCATCCATGCCGATTTCTGGAAGCTGGGCCAACTGCGTGCGGGCGATACGGTCCGTTTCAGCTGCGTCGCCTTGGCAACTGCCGTGCACCTGGAGCAGACTCAATTGGCCGCGCTTGACCGCCTGGCCGCAGAGCCTGTTGATGGCGCCGCTCCAGGCACGGACCTGGTCTGTTCCCCGCTGGGGTCGCAACACCCGGCTTCCCCGGTGCTCAAGACACTGCCGGCTGGACGCTACGGCGACCGCATTGTCTATCGCGCCGCCGGCGATCACTTTGTGCTGGTCGAGTACGGTGAGCCCGAGCTGGATATCCGCCTGCGTTTTCGCGCGCATGCCCTGATGCGGTGGCTCGAGGAGCACCGGCTCCCGGGTATGCATGAGCTGACCCCGGGGATCCGGTCGCTGCAGGTGCATTTCGACCCCAAGCAACTCCCGCACGAGGCCCTGCTGACGCACCTGGAAAAGGCCGAGCAGGAGCTGTCAGGGAACCTGGATGCGCTGACGGTGCCGTCGCGAATCGTGCATCTGCCCCTGTCCTGGGATGACCCGGCGTGTGGTCAAGCCATCGAAAAATATATGCAGTCGGTGCGTCGCGATGCACCCTGGTGTCCCAGCAACCTTGAGTTCATCCGCCGCATCAACGGGCTGGCCGATACCGAGGCTGTCAAACAGGTATTGTTCGACGCCACCTACCTGGTGATGGGCCTGGGCGATGTCTATCTTGGCGCGCCCGTGGCAACACCGATAGATCCACGCCACCGCCTGGTAACGACCAAGTACAACCCGGCTCGCACCTGGACGGCCGAAAACTCGGTTGGCATCGGCGGTTCCTACCTGTGTGTCTATGGCATGGAGGGGCCGGGTGGATACCAGTTTGTAGGTCGGACCCTGCAGATGTGGAACCGTTACCGTGAGACCGCCGAGTTTGATCGGCCCTGGTTATTGCGCTTCTTCGACCAGATACGTTTTTACCCTGTGGACGCCGAAGAACTGCTGCGGATACGCAAGGATTTTCCCCAGGGCCGCTATTCGCTGCGCATTGAGCAGACCGAGTTCAGTCTGGCGCAGTACGAGGCGTTCCTGGATGAATATCGTGAAAGCATCGATGCATTCAGCGCACAGCGTCAACAGGCGTTTGCCGAGGAACTGCAACGTTGGCATGCCAATGGCCAGTTCAACTTCCAGCACGCGGACGATATCGAAGGCGACGCCGTTGCCAATGACTGGCCGGAAGACAGCCGGGTAATCGACAGCCCGGTCTCTGGCAGCGTCTGGCAGGTAAAGGTTTCACCTGGCGAGCGCGTGGAAGAGGGCGATGTCCTGCTGGTGCTCGAGTCGATGAAGATGGAAATCGAGGTCACGGCCGTCTGCGCAGGCGTGGCTACCCACCTGCTAAAGCAACAGGGCGCGCAGGTCCGCGCCGGCGATCCACTCGTCGTACTGGAGGAGTCCGCATGATCCCGAACCTCTCACTGGATGCACTCAGGCAGGCTTATTCGGCTGGCGAAACGACGCCTGCCGAGGTGCTGGCAGATATTCGCAGGCGCTCAGGCGAACATGCCGACCACAATATCTGGATCCACCTGCTCGAAGAAGCGGAGTTGGAGCCCTACCTGCAACGCCTCGCCGACCTGGAGCCCGACAGCCACCCGCTGTGGGGTATTCCTTTTGCCATAAAGGACAATATCGACTTGGCGGGTGTACCCACCACGGCGGCCTGTCCCGCTTTCACCTACACGCCGGATGTTTCGGCCCACGTGGTGGAGCGACTGATCGATGCAGGTGCCATCCCCGTGGGCAAGGCCAACCTCGACCAGTTCGCTACCGGCCTGGTCGGTAGCCGTTCCCCTTATGGCCCGGGTGCGAACGCCTTCGACAAGCGGTACATCAGTGGCGGGTCCAGCGCTGGGTCTGCTGTCTCGGTGGCACTCGGCCTGGCGACTTTCAGCCTGGGCTCGGACACCGCCGGTTCGGGCCGGGTGCCTGCCGCGTTCAACAACCTGGTGGGCGTGAAGCCAACGCGCGGCTTGTTGTCCTCCAGCGGCATGGTGCCGGCCTGCCAGAGCCTCGATTGTATGAGCATCTTTGCCCTGAACGTTGATGACGCAGCCGAGTTACTTGCCATCTGCAGTGGCGAAGATCAGCAAGACCCCTACAGCCGACCCAATCCCTTTGCGAACAATGCGCGGCATTATGGATGCTGGCGGGGGGAGTTGACCGTTGGAGTCATTGCACCAGCGCAACTCAAGTTTTTTGGTGATGGGGGATATGCGGCGGCCTACCAGGTTGCTTTGGAGAATCTCGCTGGGGCCGGTGTGCAAATCGTCGAGATCGACTACACGCTGTTCGACACAGCTGCACGCTTGCTTTACGAGGGCCCCTGGGTGGCCGAGCGTTATATCGCCTGTCATCCCCTGATCGAAGAACAGCCGGAAGCCCTGCTGCCGGTAACGCGTGGCATCATCGAGCCCGGTGGTCGGTCGCTGGCAAGTGACCTGTTTCGAGCCCAGTACAAAATGGAGGCACTCAAGCGCGAGGCACGCGGGGTGTTATCGCAAGTCGATTGTCTGCTCACACCCACCGCAGGACGCCTGTTCACCCTGGAGGAAATTGCCCAGGAACCGGTCAGGCACAACAGCGAGTTGGGCTATTACACCAACTACATGAATCTGCTTGATCTCAGCGCGCTGGCCATCCAGGCGGGTTTCACCGACAGCGGTCTGCCTTTTGGCGTGACTCTGGTGGCCGACGGGTTCAACGACCAGAAACTGCTGAGCATCGCCAATCTTCTGCAGCCCTTGTTGGGCGGTTCCCAGGGAGCCGGGCGCCATAAACTGCCCGATGTTTCACATTCGCCGGCAACCCACCAGCGGGAGATTCCCTTGGTGGTATGCGGAGCACACCTGGATGGTCTGGCGCTGAACTGGCAATTGCGCGAACGTGGCGCCAGCCTGCTCGAGCAAACGGTCACCGCTACTGCCTATCGTCTGTTTGCCTTGCCAGGCGGGCCGCCTTTTCGTCCCGGCCTGGTGCGCAGTGAGCACGGCGCCGCTATCGAAGTTGAGGTTTGGGCAGTGCCCGCCGAGGAGTTGGGAAGCTTCGTTGAGGCCATCCCCGGTCCGCTCTGCATAGGTAAAGTCGAACTGGCAGATGGTCGATGGCTGTCTGGGTTTCTCTGTGAGCCCGGGGCTGTGAAAGATGCCCGGGATATCACTGCGCTTGGCGCTT
>Ga0180434_10008133_pt1 | contig 11670 bp, 13 predicted proteins | sample SS_ome_7_FD_132453 | JGI IMG/M metagenome (GOLD analysis project Ga0180434, IMG submission 132453) | Hypersaline lake sediment archaeal communities from the Salton Sea, California, USA - SS_1_D_2 metaG | ecosystem: Environmental > Aquatic > Non-marine Saline and Alkaline > Hypersaline >... | reverse complement strand
TTTCTTGTTTGTTTTAAGGAATTTGTTGAGCTGGTATGGAGACCAGTTGGTAAGCACGAGCGCAACAGGTCTTTCGCATGCGCCGACCTGCTCCTTGAGCTTCGGGTCTGATTCCAGGACTCTCGTAATTACTGCTTTTCTGAGAACCTTCACCGTTCCGCCGTCATTTCGTATGTCCTTTCTGAGCATCTGGAACAATGCATCAGGAAGCTTGTCAAGGCTGATAAGTGCAACCGTTTTGTAATTTTTCATCTCACCGGTCGTTTCCTTGACTTTGGCGATTTTCTCCTTTACGTTCTTTTTGTTAAGGTCTGTCTTGTATGCCATGAATATCACCCGACTTTGACCGGTTTGCCCATTGTCAGCTTGACGTAAACCGATTTTACGTTGCCTTCACCGCCAATCTTAGCCTTAACCGCGTCGTAAACCGCTTCTGCGTTTTCAGTAAGTTCCTCCGGTGTCATTGCCTCGGTTCCCGCGAATGCATGGAGAACCGGAAGGTATTTTCCCTTTGTTGCAACCCTGATTGAATTTTTGGATCTGTTAATCATGTCCTGCACATCGCCCACAATCGGCCTCGGAAGCTTACCTCTTTTACCGAGGTACTGGCCGAGCGATTTAGCGACCTGGCCCATTAGGTTGGGCTGTGCAAGAAGGAAATAATTCTCCGCAAGGTCCTTAAGCTTCTTCGGGTCCGAATAGGATGGAATCTCGTCCGGGGTTATCACCAAATCGGCTCCCCCCTTCTTTGCCTGGTCCGCGACCTGCGATTCAGCGATAACGCACGCTTTCAGTGCTTTCCCCCCTTTTCCCTTGGGAAGAACAATGTCGATGTTGACCCTGTTTTCACTTTTGGAAAAGTCAACACCTCGCGCGTTTATTATTACCTCTAGGCTTTGTGTGAATTTTCTTTTTCCTTTGTCTTCCAAGGCCTTGTTTACGGCCTCTGTAAGCTTTTTTCTATCCATAGAATCAAGCCCTCCTACCGGCATTACCCTGGTAGTCCTTTCGGGTGTTTTGAATATGCAACCATGGTTTTTTAAAGGTATTTATGAGAGGAGAACTATCCCTTGTAGGGGGTTATTGAAACAGTACCCCCGCCAGACTCGTTATAAGTGCTTGTTATCTCGAACCTTTTCCAGCCGTAGCCGGGGCCCTCCGCAAGAACCTGCGGGTCGCTTATCGGGAACCGCACTATCTCCACTATCTCCGATTCGCCTTCAGGTGTTGCAAGCCTCAGGGTTATTTCCCCTCCTCCCCCGACTGCCGAGGATTCAAGCGATATGGTATTCTGCGGGATGTACAAATCGGTATAGACCTTCGTATCAGTACCCAGGCTTCCAACCGAATTGGATAGATGGGCAAGCCTGAAAACGACCATCTCGGCCTGGTAGACTGCAACCTGTTCGTTCGCTTCCGATGCCTTGAAATAAACCAGCGTAAGAAGCGGGATGAATATCAGAAGCACTATACCCACGATAAGAAGAAGTTCCGTGCTCACCTGTCCCTTTTTCATAATTATTACCGAAGAATTATTGCAGGCCACCTTTTTTTAACACTTTCCTGCTTTTCTTGACCCGTTTTTTCCTTGCGAGCCGCTTCTTTAACTCGGCTACTGCCATATTAAGCGTGTCCTTGACGGTCGGGCCAACGGTATGTATCGTGAAATATTCCTTTCGGCCAACCGCAAATATGTTTATGGTATAGACGGACTTGCTTTCCTTCAGGTGCACCCTTACGTCGGTTATGCCGTAGCTTTCAATAAAACGGTCCACCGCCTTCTGCACGTCTTCGCGTATCATGTCCCGGTACATCACGGTATCCTTGTCAAGGCCGGCTATCATCACCGTTACTTTTTTCTCCGCAAGCTGTTTTATCGTCTTGAATATGTCAAGCGCAGATAATACTCCTACCGGCTTTTTGTTTTCAAGGACAACTACTGATGAAACTTCCTTGTTCATCATTTTCCTTGCTGCATCTTCAACTGTTGATTTTACCGGCACTGTCGTTACATCAGGCCTGTACATGTCCCTTATTCTGTTTTCATCGAAATTCTTTTTGGATGAAATGACCGTAGCCATTCTCTGTCTTCCTTTCGGCTTTATCGCCTCCCTTGTCAAATCAAATGTAGAGAATGTTCCTGAGGGAGAGCCGTTCCTTGTTGCAACTAGCCTTCTTGCCTTGTATTTTCTCATCTCGTTTTTTGCTTCTCCAATGGTTTTCTTTTCATCAATTACGTAAACAGGAGAATTCATCATTGTTTTGATTGCAACTTTCGGGATTAATGATGCGTCTTTCATGTCTTTCAGGAGTTCCACTCTGGTGGTTATCCCCATAGGCTTGCCGCTCTGGTCCACGACTGGAAGTGCCTTGAAATGTCCTAAGAGAAATGAATCTATCCTGTCAAGAATTCCTGTGTTCGGGTCAAGAACAGGAGGCCTTACGAGCACTGTTTTGCATTTCAGCTTTGCAGGATTTTCAACATTGAATACTCTCAGATTCCTGTCATCGATTATTCCCTTGTACTGCTTGTCTTTCGTTATGATTACCGCGGTTCCGGTATCAAGAAGTTCGTTTAATGCCTTTGAGAGCGGTTCGTTTTCATCCAGAATTAATGTTTTCTTTATTTCCATAATAACACCTCTTCAATTGAAATATGCGTTCTGTATTTATAAAATTTCGCACTGCCCCTCGGAATTGTAAGGCTTTTGCCTCACAAAATCAAACCCGATTTATAACCAAGGTTTCCTAGCTTTAGTTGGTGATGCAAATGAAAATTGAAATTATGTTCGGACTGGCTGCTTTGATGTTTTTCGCGGGCTGTGTTGCCGGGCCCGATATTGACGTAAACGGAAATACCAATGTTAATGCAAAAGAAATTCCCAAGTTTTCAACATGCGGTGCGATAGCCGCGGAATTTGAAAATGCAGACGGGTACGGAGGATTTTACGGGCTTGAGGGAGCGGTGGGAATGCCGATGGCGACAATGGCGATGGATTCCGCAGAGTCCGGCGGAGCGGTGAAGAGCACAAATTCCGAACCGGCAATGCGCGAATATTCCGAAACCAATGTTCAGGTTGCAGGGGTTGATGAAGCGGATATCGTGAAAACGGATGGAGAATTCATTTATGCAGTATCGAATAATAGATTACATATAGTGAAAGCATATCCGGCAGGGGGCGCGGAGCTCTTTGCATCCGTTGAACTCGGCATCCAACCGCATGAGATGTTCATCGATGGGGATACCGTTCTGGTTTTCGGGCATAAACATTACCGCGATGATTACGATGAGCCCGCATATGACGGATACTATCCGGGCGGGGATTTGACGGTAGTGCAGTTATGGAATATTTCAAACATAGACGAACCCGAACTTGAAAAAGAAGTCGAATTCGAAGGGAATTATCTTTCATCAAGGAAAATAGATTCAACCGCATATTTCGTGATAAGGAAATGGCAGTACGGAACTCCTGAAAATCCTGAAGAGATAGTTCCGCTTTACAGAGACAATTTTGAAATAGATGCAGAGTATGAACCTGCATGCGGATGCACTGATGTAGGGTATCTTCCGCCTGTTGAAGCAAGGAGCTTTGTAATTCTCGGAGCTATTTCAATGGTGGATACTGATGCGGACATTGAAAGAGAAGTAATCGTCGCATCGGGTGAGAACGTTTACGCCTCAACCGAGAACCTTTATGTTGCTGAAGTCGATTACGACTACCCGGGAGTATTCGATGAGGTTCTTGGAAGCTATGAAAGCAATGAGCAGACAATTGTGCATAAATTTTCGCTTGAGGGGCAGGAAATAGAATATCTGGGTTCGATGGAAGCGCCCGGGCATGTACTGAATCAGTTCTCGATGGACGAATACGACGGATATTTCAGGATAGCAACTACGAAGGGGCACGTTTCAAGGTCAGGAGAAAGCGCTTCGATGAATAACATCTACGTTTTCGATGACGGGCTTGAAATGGTCGGGGAGCTTGAGGACCTTGCACCAGGTGAAAGGATTTATTCCGCAAGGTTCATGGGGGAAAAGGCATACCTTGTCACTTTCAGGAAAATAGATCCTTTGTTCGTCATCGATTTGAGTGAACCGGAGAATCCGGAAGTTCTTGGAAAGCTGAAGATTCCGGGGTATTCGGACTATCTGCATCCGCTTGATGAGAACCACATAATAGGAATAGGAAAGGATACTGTTGAAGCGGAGGAAGGCGATTTTGCATGGCACCAGGGATTGAAGATGGCGGTGTTCGATGTTTCGGACGTTGAAAAACCGAAAGAACTGCACAGGGTGGTGATTGGGGACCGCGGAACGGACTCCTATGCACTCCACGACCACAAGGCATTCCTGTACGACCATGAAAAGAACCTGCTCGTAATACCGATTCTGCTTGCCGAAATAGATGAAGAGCAGTGGGGGGATGAGATACCGGATAATGCATACGGGGACTACGTATTCCAGGGAGCATACGTCTACGACCTTACTGTTGAAGATGGGTTTGATTTGAGGGGAACGGTAACGCATATGGATGACGAGAGCATGTTCGACAAATACGGACATTATTACTACGACTACGGATATGCGGTAAAACGCTCGCTCTATATTGAAGATGTGCTGTACACCGTTTCGGACAACAAAGTCCAGGGAAATTATTTGGACGATCTTAAGCCGGCCGTGGAAATAGAGCTTCCGCATGAGGAGGAATAAGGTATATAAAGATGAACTGGGATATAGGTCGGATGACCTCCCAGTTCGATATTCACAGCATGGTAGAGAAACCCACCTGGAAACAGATGCTTCTCGAGCTGATAGACCAGAACAGGATAGACCCTTGGGATGTTGACATCGCGGTAATAGCAGACGCATTCATGAAGAAGATAAAAGAGATGGAAAAGCTTGATTTGACTATCCAGGCGAACGTAATTCTTGCAGCAGCCATTCTTCTGAAATACAAAAGTGAATACCTGAAGTACATCACGATGGAGGAGCAGACCACTCTTGACGAATACCCTGTCGAAGACCCGGAGTTGTTCGGAAATCCTGCTGACGAACTTCCCCAATTGACACTTGTATCCAGAATTCCGCCTAAAAGGCAGATAACCGTTGACGAGCTTATGGGCGAAATGGAAAAAGTGATAAAATACGAGAAAGAGGACCGTGAAGTGATTCCCAGGGGAGCGATTGAAGAGGTAATCGATTTCGAAATAACCGAAGAGGATATCGAAAAGAAAATGGACGAAGTCCTTGTCAGGATAAAAAACAATACCGATGATACCGGCTGGTCGTTGTTTTCAACGATTATCAAGGACCAGAGCCATATTGAAATAATCTACAGCCTTCTTTCACTGCTCCACCTTGCGCAGATGAAGATGGTAAAAATAAAGCAGGACAGGATATTCGGGGAAATATTCATCTATCTTCTTGAACCATTGGAAGTCGGGAATAAGAAAAATTCTGATGAAAACGAAAAAGAGAAAATGAAAATGGAAATTGGTTTGAACCCGCGTTCAAAGCTTTCCGTTTGACGGAAATCAGGAAATAACCGTTCCCTTGGGTTTTTTCTTTGACTTGACTATTTTTACGTTGGCTGGAGTAAGAAGTATCGTATTTGCCGAAAGCAGTGCGATATCGCCGTTTATTTTCGTTGAATGGTTCTTCAGCTTGGTTATTATTCCCTTCAACCTGTTCGGCTGTTTTGAAAGCGGAAGAACATTCAGTATGATTATGTTCTTTTCTCCAAGTTCCTTAAGTGTCAGTTCGCCGTCCCCTTCATTCCTGAGGTCTATTCTTTTTACGTAGAAATCCGCCGGCGGGTTAACTACGTCACCGTCTGAATCCATGATTTCCTCAAGATCAGGAGCATCGCTTTTTTCTGCTTTTCCTCCGAAAACCGAATCAAATAATCCCATGTAGGTCACCTTCATTAAACATTTTAGTTAGTTATTTACTCTCAAATATTAAATACCTTTCTGTCTCAGAAGACCTTTTCGCCGACATAGACCTTTATTCCGGAGGGGGTCACCTTGAAAGGCACCAGGTCCCTTGAATGGTTGGTTCCTCTCATCTTGAATATTTCAAGCGCCCTTATCCTCCTGTCCTCCCGGTCCAGGTTGTATAGGTTGATGATACCGTCCATCACGAAGTGCTCGATATCGAATTTTATCTCCGACTTGACCGGAGATGATGCTTCAAGCGTGGTTATTGAAGTGCAGTCAAGATTTCTCAACAGTGAAAGGAATTCGAATAATGTCTGCCTGTATTCTATCTCACTCTGGAAGGCCATCCTGATCATTGTTGCCGAATCTATCACCGCCCTGGAAACGTCGTTGTCGGTTATCTGCTCCTCAAGTATGGTTGCAACATCGGTGAGTTCAAGCTTGTCCGGCTTCACAACATTCAGCTTGTTTTCTTTTACGAGCTTAGGGACATCGGTAAACATGGGGAAGGTCATTTTCATATTCTCGATGATGTCATCGTAGGTTTCTTCGAGGGTTATGTAAACTCCGTTCTCGCCTTTTTTCGCCCCGCGGTATAAATACTCGAACCCGAATGATGTCTTGCCCGAACCCGGCCCTCCGTATAATGCAACGTGTCTTCTGGCAGGGATTCCCCCGTTCAACATTTCATCAAGTCCTGAAATTCCTGTCTCGATTCTTTCCATATCCGATTCACCTTTGGGGTGCTATCGCAGGTGAAGTCTATAAAAGTTTGTTTCAATGGTAGAGTACAAGAAGCGCTGCCGCAAGAAGAAGTATGAATGAGGATACGCAGATATATTCGGGCTCCATAGCACCATTGTCTCCTGTTTCATTTCCCGTTGCGTTTCCAGTAATATTTTCAGTAAGGTTTCCGTCAAGGTCCGGCTCCGGGAGGTCGGTGATGTTCTCTTCGGTTTCAGGCCCGGGTTCGGGTATGGTGTCCCCTGGCTCTCCGGGTTCGGGAGGAATTTCGGGTTCATGCTCTGTCCCGGGTTCCGGAAATTCGGATTCGGGAATTGTCGGCGGGGTGGTGTCGTAAATCAGCGGACCGTCCTGTCCTTCATCAGGCTCCTCTTCGTAGTCAAAACAGTTGCTTATGTCGAAATGCGCCTCTTTCTGCCTGTAACCCTCTTTCTCAACGATCACGAGGAAAAGCCCTCTCATGAAATTCTTTTCCCCCACAAGAGTATAATCGAACTCCCCTTCGACATCGGTAGGTCCCGAAGCAAGCAGGGGCGTAGAATAATCAATATACATTATACGCACAATTGCACCGGTTATCGGAACGTCCTCGTCTTCAATATCTATGTAAATAATGCTCTTGCCGCATTCCATCGTAATTTCCAGTTCATCGAAATCCTCTTCGTAAGCAGGACCGAAGTCCCTTTCCTCGTAAACGGTAAGCTCTATCTCTTCCGCTGATGCGATTGAAAAAAGAAACAATAATGAAAAAAGTGCAAGAAGTCTCATCTAATCCTTCCCCAGAATGGTGAATTGCGCAAGCAGCGCCTCTATCTGGATTCTTTCATTCGCGCCTTCCACGAGCCTGAAATTATATTCGCCCAGCTTGTCCATGAGTATGACTTTTTTCTTTTCCGGAATGTCAAGGTTCGGTATTTCCCTGTAAATCTGGAAAACAACGTCCTCGCCGCTCAGCCCGTAATTTATCATCAATGCATCCAGATTCTTCCTTGCCCCCATGAAATCGCCCTTAAGGGCAAGCTTCACCATTTCCTGTATTTCTTTCGGCCTGGCCCTGCTGCTTATCCGGTGCACCCCGTCCGCGGTTATATGCTTTCCATGGATGGCGCATCCCTGCAATATATTAATGGATTTCCTCATGTCTCCTTCCGAGACGTAGAATACGGCTTTATACACGTCTTCATCCACTTCCAGCCCTTCCTCTTTTGCGATATACTCCAGCATTTTCTTCACATCGCTCTCCTGCAGCTGGAGGAACCTGTAAATGGCGCACCTGCTCTGGATGGGCTCTATTATTTTCGAAGAATAATTGCACGAAAGAATGAACCTTGTTGCCCTTGAATAGGTTTCCATAGTTCTTCTCAGCGCCTGCTGTGCATCCGCAGTCAATGCGTCGCTCTCGTCAAGGAATATAAGCTTGAAAGACGCATCTCCAAGCGAAACCGTTCTCGCGAAGTCCTTTATCCTTCCCCTTACGACGTCGATTCCCCTCTCATCGGATGCATTAAGCTCAAGGAAATTCCCCGAAAGATTGTCCCCGAAAAATTCATGGGCCAGGGCAAGCGCGCACGTGGTTTTTCCTATTCCCGGCGGCCCTGAAAAAAGAAGGTTGGGCATGTTTCTCTCCTTTACGAATGCATTCAGCGAAGAGATTGTATCCTGCTGTCCGCTCACTTCGCCAAGATTCTTAGGCCTGTATTTCTCTGTCCAAGGAAGAATGTCGACTTTAGCCATCCGAACACAACCTATAGATTAATCTTCAGTCCGAGTTCCTTCTTGAGCTCCCTGTACCTGTTTCTGATGGTAACTTCGGTAACTCCAGCAACGTCGGCAACTTCCTTCTGCGTTTTCTTCACTCCGTGCATCGCAGAAGAAATGTAAAGCGCTGCCGCGGCAACACCGGTGGGCCCTCTTCCTGAGATGAGTCCCTTTCTAAGTGCTTTCCTGATAAGCTTGATTGCATCCTCCTGTACCTCTCCGCTTAATTTCAGTGCTGCGGCGAACTTCGGTACGTACTGGGAGGGGTCGGTAAGCGGGACGTCGATGTCAAGTTCCGCTTTAAGGAACCTGTATGCCCTTCCGATTTCCTTTTTCTCAATACCCGACGCTTTTGAAATCTCGTCAAGAGTCCTCGGTATCCCCTGCATCCTGCATACCGCGTAAATGACGGCTGCAACAACGCTCTCGATTAACCTTCCCCTGATGAGCTCCTCTTTTACCGCTTTCCTGTAAAGAAGCGCTGCACTCTCCTTTATGTTCTCGGGAAGTCCGAGAGAAGATGCGACCCTGTCGAGTTCCGTAAGCGCAATGATAAGGTTTCTCTCCATTGACGTAGAAACAGACGCCCTCTTGTGCCATTTCCTCATCCTGTATAGCTGAGCCTGCTTCTTGGGCGAAATCTTTCCACCCCTGATATCCCTGTTATACTGGTCTATCTCGGTAACAAGGCCCTTATTAGGCCTCATATACTTGATCGGAGCTCCGCCTCGTGCCTTTTTCTCCTTCTGCTCGGCATCGAAAGCCCTCCATTCCGGACCCTGGTCGTGTATGTTTTCCGCTATGATAAGACCGCAGTCCGCGCATATTATTTCTCCCTTTTCATAATCCCTTATAAGCCTCTTGCTTTTGCATTCAGGGCATTTTTTTATCTGTGTTCCCATATCTCCCACACCTCGATAACTAATAGGAAATTTTATAAAGATTGGTCTTTTATTAAGAGAGCAACAGGTTTATAAATGTTCCGCCGTTTTCCAAAACAACGGCAATTGTCTTACGACGTGGCTCTTCTCGATAGTTTTATAAATTCTCTCTCAGTAATAGGTTGGTCACTTCGACGTGGCGAAAAGGGCCATATGGCTTATTTTAAAAGGTGAAAAATATGGGACAAAGAATCGGAACAGAAAAAATTGTTAGAGAGGATGGATTTCTTTATTATGTAGGAAAAGACGGGTTCGTCTGGGCAGCACCCATGAAGCACAACAAGAGGGGAAGAAAAAAGAAAGTCGGAAACGAGAAAATAAAGAAAGAATCGGGCTTCATGTATTATGTCGGAAAAGACGGATATGTTTACAGGGCAAGACTCAAGAACGCATAAAGTCTTTTTTCCTTTTTTCTATTTCTTTTTTAATTGTTCCTAATTATTATCAACTGCACAAACTTTTCAGCGGTGAGAATTATGCAGATAATTATCTCTGAGAGCAAAAACGGAAAAAGCTACAAGGTGGACATAGCCAAGGAAAAGGAATCCGATATAATCGGAAAGAGGATAGGAGACAAGATAGACGGCGGGGTATTCGGAGCCGCAGGCTACGAACTTGAGCTTACGGGAGGAAGCGACGACAGCGGGTTCCCCATGAGAGGCGATGTAACCGGTTCAAGGAAGATGAAGGCCCTGATCAGCGACGGGACCGGGTTCAATGCCAAGGAAAAGGGGCAGAGAAGGAGAAAAATCGTAAGAGGAGATACTTACTCTCCGGAAATAACGCAGGTAAACGCCAAGATAGTGAAAGCGGGACCGGTATCACTGGACGAGCTCTTCAAGAAAGAGAAGGAAGAGGGGAAGAAGTAGGTGAAGCGGATTGCAGGCTGAAATAAACGTAGGGCTGCTGGGCCACGTAGACCATGGCAAGACGACTCTCACTTCCGCCCTCACCGGGAAATGGACCGATACGCACAGCGAGGAAATCAAAAGAGGAATTTCAATCAGGCTGGGATATGCGGATGCCTATATATACTACTGCCCAAAATGCAAAAAGATTACCATCGAAGGGAAATGCCCAGAATGCGGAGGAAAGGCGGAGGTAAAGAGAAAGATTTCATTTGTGGACGCCCCGGGGCATGAAACCCTGATGACCACGGTTATTTCCGCGGCCAGCATCCTTGACGGGGCGCTGTTCCTGATTGCGGCAAATGAGGAATGCCCCCAGCCCCAGACTCTCGAACACATGCTTGTCCTGAATACTACCGGAATAAAGAATATCATAATAGTCCAGACCAAAGTGGATCTGGTTTCAAAGGAAAAGGCGCTTGAGAGCTATAAACAGATAAAGGAATTCGTCAGGGGAACGGCTGCGGAGAATGCGCCCATTATACCGATATCCGCGAATAACAGGCTTAACCTGGACAAACTGGCGGAACAGATAACAGAGACCATTCCCGTCCCGGAATATGACAGCAAAGCTTCTTTGAGAATGTATGTTTCCCGTTCTTTTGATATCAATAAACCAGGTTCGGAGATTGAAAAGCTGAAGGGAGGGGTTATCGGCGGTTCGATAGTGCAGGGAATGCTGAAGGTCGGGGACAGGATAGAGATTTCCCCGGGCATCGCCAAAAAGGAAGGCGCGCTGCCCGAGCCGGTTAAATCATCCGTTACCGGCATGATGGAGGAAAAGGATATTCTTAAGGAAGCACATCCCGGCGGGCTTATTGCGGTAGGGACCACATTAGACCCTTCGGTTACCAAATCGGACGGCCTGGTGGGTTCTATCATAGGCAGGGAGGAAGAAGTCCCCAAGGCGACGAATGAAATAACCGTTTAATACAGTATATTGAAAAGGCCCGACATGGAGATAGCCCTGCTGAGGGAAGGGGAACCGGTAGTTGTGAACGTTCATACTTATGCCGGCGTAGGAGTTATTACAAAGCTTGCAAAAGGAAAGGCGGTAATAAGATTGAAAAGACCTACAGTTGTTTATGATAATATGAATGTTGCTCTGAGCAGAAGGGTCGGCCAGAGATGGAGACTCTGCGCTTACGGAAGCATTGCATAACAAGTCGATACTCAGGTCGGAGGTAAAGGAATCTACCTGAGAAATGCATTAGCAGGGTTCTTTGCCGAGGTCTTCTTGAAACTCTGGTTTCAAGTCCCTCCGCTCGTTTCACTCGCCGAGGTCGTTTTGGCTCCGGCCAAATCCCTCCGCTCGTTTCACTCGCCGAGGTCGTTTTGGCTCCGGCCAAATCCCTCCGCTCGTTTCACTCGCCGAGGTC
>Ga0180434_10008131_pt1 | contig 11670 bp, 10 predicted proteins | sample SS_ome_7_FD_132453 | JGI IMG/M metagenome (GOLD analysis project Ga0180434, IMG submission 132453) | Hypersaline lake sediment archaeal communities from the Salton Sea, California, USA - SS_1_D_2 metaG | ecosystem: Environmental > Aquatic > Non-marine Saline and Alkaline > Hypersaline >... | reverse complement strand
TTGGGGATTTCGCAGGGTGAATCTTTTGAATCAACCTGGCCCAGCTCTTTCTGCAGTCCCTGGCCCAGACCGGTCACCAGTGATGTATACTTGAAAAATCAGGCCTGAGGTAGTGCATAGTCTAAGCGTTAATAGGAATATGCGTCGCACCAGGGCGGGCTTTTGAGTCTTCTTCCCCTTCAAGAATACGAGGTATCAACACAACCTGATTTTTTTTAGCCGCTTGCCTCGTGAAACATTACTATAATAGCTCCGCCAGGCGGATAGGCTCCATATCTGGCTCCCACTTTCAGCGGGATTCACCCCTGTTCGGCACATGTAAGGCCATGATAGCGAGTGCTTGCATCCCGTCGCTTTTTGCCGGGGCCACCCCAGGGCATTAAAGACCTTCGTCTTTTCTATTATCACTTCCGGCTTGTATCCGGTCAGTTCCCGGCACTCCTCGCTGATAAACGTCATGGTCCACTCCGGCACATTTCAACAGCGGTAGGCCATACCGGGCGGGTTGGCCAGCAGGGTCCGCATCTGGCGTGCGGATTCTTGCAGCTGCTGTCGCATAAAATCCAGCTCTTTTTCCAGGTCCATGTTGTGAAGGGCGACCACCAGATCGCCAGTCATTTCCTGGAAGAGCGGAATCTCCCTTTTTAATCCGCGATATGCGGATCCACGGAAACCGTTAACACGCCGAAAACCCGGGGGCCGTGACTAAGAGGATTTGTAATAACCCGCCCGGACAGGCATGTTTGAGCCCACACCCCGAACACAAAGAGGCGGTGTCCTTGACGGATTTCACACCAGATCCGGCCAGTGCATTTTGGGTGCAGGGCAGTTTTTCCCCTGTCTTACTTTTTCCCTGATACCGGAAAATGTTTTACCGATCCCGGTCTCGGCAGCGGCCACGACCATGCCCACTTCATCCAGCAGGACAATCCAGGCACCAAGGTTCCTCGGGGTCTCTGCAAGCACATCGCGCGCGGCCCGGATCAGCTTCCCGGGGCGCTTTTCCTTTATAATGAGCTTGTTGACGTTGCCGATTGTCCGTAGCACCCCGTTGAGATACGCAATCTTTTCCCGGTCCCGCCGCCAGCTGAGAATCAGCGCCCGCCTTTGCAGGGCATTGACCACTGCCGGTCGAAGCCGCCGGATATGCCTCTTGATCACATAATCCCAGGCGCCCGCTTTCATGCATTCAACAGCGGTTTCCTTGTTCATGGAGCCGGTGACCATGATAAAAGGCACATCCGGTACATGCGCCACGGCGAGCTTCAAAGCGGTCATGCCGTTAAAGGCAGGCATGCTGTAGTCGGACACGATGATATCCGGCCGGACGTCCGCCGGGGCGTCCAGAAAGTTCGTCTCTGTCTCCACCCGCAAAAAAGATACAGTCCCCCAGCTCTCTTTTGATTTCAAACTCGACAAGCTTGGCATCGGTCGTTACGTCTTCCGCTCTCAGAATGCGCATCATCTACCTCCCCAGTTCACCCGAGGCCGATGCGCGCCCGGCCGGTTCCTGTCTCCGGCAAACGCTTTCAAGTTAACGGCTGCCGCTAAACAGGAAACCTGTTTTCCTGGATTGTCAGGCTGAGTGACTGAAGATTGTCGTTTTTCACGGGGATTTTCTGCATACGATTTTTATCTTTCACCTGTGCCGAAATAGTCAAGAAATGATAATCGATACGTTTTTTACCCACTGGGATTTCTTTCAAACCCGATTTGAGACAGCAGTCAGTGTTTTCTTCCGCCTGTTTTCAGGCATTGCGATTTTTAATCATGGTTTATTGTATTCTATAACCGGCCCTGCGGCATGTCAAGCAATCGGCCCCAAATCCCAGGGTAAATTTATTCTACGGGTCAACTCTGGACAGGCAGGTGATGGGGTGCTTTCTATGCCGGCTTTGGCCGGCATCTTTTTTTAAAATCATGCATGATTTTAAGATGTCGGTCACTTCGGAGCAGCTCAGGAGGAGCTGCGAGGCCCAAAGAGATGCGCCAGCATACATGAGGCGGCAGAACTGCAAGGGCTGCCTGAATGAGGCAGAGGAAGTTCCCTGACACCTGCCTCTGGAATAAAATACATTCACCGTGCCCCAAATCCACTGTCAAATAAGAGAAATATTTTTAGAAGGTTGAAAATGATATCATTTCGTATGCAACTGCTGAAGGAAGCGACAGCCAGCGGGCGCAACTGACCGTTCAGAAGCGTATGCCGGATGCCGGCGGGTGTGTAAACCGTTTGCGGTCGGTTTTACTCCGGCACTGTTTTTTCATCAAACGGGTTTTCCGTACCGGCCGGGCTTTTGTCGAAGGGCTGCGTCTGGGAGGCAAAGCGGTGTTTTTCATGGAAAAACGAGGCCAGGGGTCTGGTCACGCCGCCAATGCCGAACTGCCTGGAGTGCCGGACCGCATCCATGTCCAGCATGGCAATCAGGTTTTCCTGAAGCTGTCCCGCTTTCTGGACGATATTTCCTTCCGGGTCCACGATCAGGCTGTGGCCTTTTCCGCCGGCAGTGCTGCCGTTCATCCCGACACCATTGACACTGACGATGAAACACTGGTTCTGTATGGCGGCGGCCCTGGCCAGAACGGTTTCCTGGGCGCGTTCCTGGGTTCCGCTGGCAGTGGGAATCACAACAATTTCCGCTCCCTTGACCACGAGGTCCCGGATCAGTTCGGGAAACCACAAGTCATAACAGATGCATATCCCGATTTTTCCAACGCCAGGCATATCAAATACGACGGTTCTGTCCCCGGAGGCCGCTTTCTCATGGGGCCGCCACGGGTACATTTTGCGGTACACCGTGATGAGCTCCCCCCTGTCGTCAAACACGGGGCTTGCGTTATAAATATTCGCGCCCTTTTTTTCATACACGGAGCCCGGGATGAAATAGATACCGTGCGTTTTCGCGATATTCGCACACCTGTCCGTGATCGGCCCGGGGATGGTCCAGGCGTATTTTTCGAGACTGGACGTCCCCTGAATGGAAAGTTCCGGCGCCACCACCATTTTCACCCACGGGCTGTAATACTTGACCCACTCGATCTGCCTGGTCATATTCTCCAGATTTTTTTCGACTTTTCCCGGCATGACCTGCAACTGGCAGGCAGCCACTCCCAACAAACGGCTCATGACAATTCCTTTCTGTTCCCTAGTTTTCCCAGATTCCACAGTTGTTCATGAAGGTGACACCGCACCCAGCTCTTTTCTCCCAGGGGACTGATACCGGGGACTTCTTTTTTGCAGATATCTTCCGCATAGGCACATCTGGGGTGAAACGGGCATCCCGGCGGCGGATCGGACAGGCTGGGAACCTCCCCTTTCAGTATTCCCAGCTGTTTCACGAACTCGGGGTCCGCCACCGGCACCGCATTTTTCAACGCTTTGGTATAAGGATGCCGGGGAGATTCAAACAGGGCGGCCGCCTCCCGGACTTCGACCACCCGGCCGGCATACATCACCGCCACCCGGGTGCAGACATGCGCCATGATACTTAAATCGTGGCTAATAAAAAGGTAGGTGAGGTCGAACTTTTCCTGGAGCGCTTTCATGAGGTTGATGACCTGCGCCTGAACCGAAACGTCCAGGGCGCTGGTGGCCTCGTCAAAGACAACAAACAGGGGATCGGTCGCCAGCGCCCGTGCAATGCATATCCGCTGCTGCTGCCCCCCTGAAAATTCATGGGGATACCGGTAGATGTGTTCCGGTCTCAAATCCACAAGGTCGAGCAGCTTGACCGCCTGTTCAAGATACGCGGTTTTCTCCACTGCTGCATTCAGATGAAGGGCCTCGCTCAATATCCTGAATACGGTCATCTTCGGATTCAGGGAGACCCTGGGATCCTGGAAAACCATCTGCATTCTGGGTCTGTACCGGTTAAAGGCTTTTTCCCCCAGCCGTCCGATCTCTTCTCCCATAAACCGGATATTCCCCGCGTACAGGGGGGCCAGTTTCAGTATGGCCCGTCCCATGGTACTTTTGCCGCATCCCGACTCCCCCACAAGCCCGAGACATTCGCCTTTCATGATCGCCAGGCTGACATCACTGACCGCCCGGATCCAGGCTGCGGGTTTCCGGAAAACCGGTCTTTCATCGGGGAATCGTATGGTCACCCGCTCCAGTTCAACAAGCGGTTCGTTCATGCGCCCTCTTTTTTCGTGTCTTTGTTTTCACCTTTTTTGCGCTCCTGACCCGTATAGAAAACAGGATACCACATGCCGGTCGCCGATATTCAGGGACTCGGGTTTCCGTTCCCGGCAGATCTCCATGGCCCGGTCACACCTGTCATAAAAGCGGCACCCCTGGGGCGCGTTGACAAAATCCGGTATGATACCCGGTACAAACGACAGGGGCTCATCTTTCCCGGGTTTTGGTACGGCCTTTAAAAGCCCGCTAGTATACGGATGCAGCGGATTGCGGAAGATCTCTTTTGTTTCCGCGATTTCAACGATCCGGCCGGCATACATCACCGCCACCCTGTCGCATATCTGGGCGGCAATGCCCAGATCGTGCGTGATAAACAGAATCGCCGTCCCCTTGTTTTGGCACAGGTTTTTCATGAGCTGCAGGATATGGGCCTGTACGGTCACATCCAGTGCCGAGGTCGCCTCGTCTGCAATCAAGATTTCCGGATAAGAGAGCAGGGCCAAGGCAATGCGGTACCGCTGCGCCATACCACCGCTGACTTCCCCGGCATACAGTTTGAGCAGCCGCTCAATATCCGTCAGCCCCACCTCTTTCAGTTTCTCCTCTGCGACGGCCTTCACGGCGTTTTTTCGGCTGCACCCGGTTTCTTTCTTGATCCGGGCCACCCGACCGGGCAGATAAAGATTTATCAGTCTGGCGATCTGCTCTCCCAGCGTAAAAACCGGATTGATACTGGACTGGGGGTTCTGGAACACCATGGAAATATAGCGGCCCCGGATGGCCCGGAGACGCTTTTCAGGAAGCGACAGCAGCTCTTTGTTCTGAAATAGCACACGGCCGCCTGCCTCCCTTAAATGCGCGGGGATCAGGTTCAGTATCGACTTTGCCGTCACGCTTTTGCCGGAACCGGTTTCACCGACAAGCGCAAGGATCTCCCTTGGAAACAGGTCAAAGGAGACCCCTTCCAGTATTCCGGCCCGCCCGTGCGGGGTATTGAATGCCACCGTCAGGTCCGCGACCTGCAGCACCGCTCCCGAAGCCGGGGTGTGCCGAGCAGGGTTACTGCTGTACATCCAGTACCTCCTTGAGGGCATCGCCGAATATATTGAATGCAATCACAACGATAAACATGGCAAATCCCGGTACAATGGCTATCCACCATTCCGAAAGGATGTTCGGGGCCCCTTCCCACACCATCAGCCCCCAGTCGGCATTGGGGGGCTGGGTACCGAGACCGACAAAGCTCAGAAGTCCAATGGCGATGATGGCTGGCCCCAGGTCCAGGAGCATCATGACGATGACCGGTGTCATGATGTTCGGCAGGATATGGTGGAAAATAATATACAGCTTCCCGTACCCGAGCATCCGGGCCGCTTCCACATAAAGCATCCCCTTTGCCGAGAGGACTTCGCCCAGCACCAGCCGGGTATACCACGGCCACCACCCGATCAGCAGCGCCGCAATCGCCATGAACCAGCCGGCGCCGAAAAGGATCGAAATGATCATGGCCACGAGAATCGCCGGAAACGACAGCACCAGGTCCACGGTGCGCGAGATCACGATCTCAGACACCCCTTCGTTGTAGCCGGCCCATAGGCCCAGGGGAACGCCGATCAGGGCGGCCAGAAAAACGATGGCGGCGCCCCCGAAAACCGAAATGCGCGCCCCGTATATCACCCGGCTGAGCATATCCCTGCCGTAGACGTCCGTTCCGAGCAAATAGTTTGAAGAAGGCGGCATCAGCCGGTGTTCCAGGTTGACCGCGCCACGGCCCTGTTCCGGGAACGGCGCCGTCCAGGGCGCCATCAGCGCCACGGTAACGGTCACCACCATTATCACCAGGGACAGAAAGGTGATTTTGCGTTTCAACAGGCGCCGTAGCTGGAACCACCTCACTTTTCTGTGATCCCGGCTCACCTTTCTGGCCATCATGTCGTATGAATCAGCTCGGGCTTTCATTATTTAATCCGCGGGTCCACAAGGCGTCTGACGACGTCCGTAATTGTATTTGCGATCATATACACGGCGCCGACCATGAGGGTGACCCCCATCAGCGCTGTATAATCCAGACTCATAATTGCGGCCAGGGAGTAATACCCCACCCCGGGCCAGTTAAAAATCATCTCCACGTAAAAGGTGGCCAGCAGGACAAGGGCCACCAGCAGGCCGATAACAGTCAGCACCGGTGAAAGGGCATTTCTCAAGCCATAATAGAAAAAGAGAACCCCCTCACTGATGCCCGACGCCCGGGCCGCCAGGATGTAATCCTGGGACATAACATCCAGCAGGGAGGAGCGGATCATCCGGGCAATAATCCCAAGGGGCCCGATTAACAGTGATACCACCGGCAGCACTATGTGCCACCCGACATTGAGAAACGCGGGAAAATTCCCCGATATAAGCGTATCCACCATGCTGATGCCGGTAATGTTCTTGATGGGATTGGTGAATTCCAGGAAAGAATCCATCCGCCCTTGGAGCGGAAACCATCCCAGCCAGTTGAAAAAAATCAGCTGCAGCAGGAGCGCCAGAAAAAAGATGGGGGTGGAGACCGCCGCCGAAGAGAACCATTTGATGGTTTCGTCTATCCAGGAACCGTGAAAACAGGCAGCGGTCACCCCGAAAAAAATCCCGCCGGAAACGGCGATCAGCAATGCCCAGAAAACGAGTTCAAAGGACATGGGAATTTTTTCCATCAAATCCCGGGAAACAGGGCGGTGGGTCCGCAGGGAGATCCCCATATCGCCCTGTACCAGTTTTTCCATGTAGATTTTGTACTGCACGATCAGCGGTTTATCCATGCCGAGTTCCTTTCGGGCCCGCTCGATCTGTTCCGGCTTGGCGTTTCCGCCGATATAGAGGGCGGCCACGTCCCCCGGCAGGGACCGGGTAAAGAAAAACACTAGGGTGCTCAGGACAATGAGCAGGCCAATCAGGCTGACAAACCGTTTGAAAAGAAAAAAGCCCATAGGGTTTACATGTCACCTATTCAATGTACATGTCATAAAAAAACGGGACATTGGGGTAGGCCGGGTTCATGACAAATCCCTGCAGTCTCCTGTTCATGGGCCAGTTGGCCACGATATCCACTAGCCAGGCAACCGGCACATCCTTCTGGATCATGTTCTGGGCTTGGACATAGAGTTTCCGCGCTTTCTCAGGGTCAGTGCCGGTGGTCTCATACGCATTGCGGATGAGTTTGTCATAAGATGGATTGCTATAGTAGGCCAGGTTCCACACCGGTTTGTCCCCTTCGTCATGGAGCAGGGAGTAGAGGGTCTCGTAAGGGTCGCTGTAGGTCGGCCACCAGAGCAGGAGAAATATATCCTGGGCGCTTTCCGGGTCCTCTTTTGCCATGGACCACTGGGTACTCCATGCCAGTGCCTTGATTTTTACATCCACTCCGATTTTTTTGAACTCGCTCTGGATCAGGGGGGCAAATCGTTTTTCCTGCTGGTTTTCAGCCGCATATGTCAATGTGAGTTCAAACCCGCCGCCGGGGTATCCGGCTTCGGCCAAAAGTTTCTTCGCCTTTTCAATATCGTGCCGGTACTGGATTACGTCCGGGGAGTGGCCGAATTGTCCCTTGGGAACCGGACCCCTTGCCTGAGTGGCGTTCCCGTTAAACCCGATCTCTATAATATCCTCGTACGGCATGGCGTGCGCCAGCGCTTTTCTCACCTTGACGTTGTCCAGGGGTTTTCGGGTGGTATTGAAAAACGCCATATAGTTTTGATAGCTCGGACCATACAGCACCTTGGTCTTTTTGCCGTCTTTCACCGCGGCATAGCTGTCCAGGGGGATTCTGCCGACCAGCATGGCCTGTTCGGCCTGGAGCATCTGGAGCTGCGTCAGCGGTTCCTTGGTAAACTTGACCAGGACGTTTTCAACATGGTTTCCTTCCCAGCCGCCCCAGTACTCATTGAACTTTGCCAGCATCCAGGATTCGCCGTCCCTGTAGTTTTTCAGCGTATAGGGACCGGATCCGGCGTCATTTCCCTTGTTGAACCATTCAGCCTCCTTGTCGCCGACCGCGGGGCTCATGATGTAGGACCCGTTGGCGGATGCCGCAATTTGCGGCAGCGGCACCGGCTTGTTCAGAACGAACTGTACCGTATAGTCGTCAATGATGTTGATCTCCTTCAAATCCGCCCAGATAAAGGACGCGCCCTTGCCGATTCTCATGGTTCTTTCAATGGAAAACTTTACCGTCTCTGCCGTGAAATCGGTTCCGTCGTGGAACTTGACCCCCTTTCTGAGGGTGAAGGTATAGGTAAGGCTGTCCTCTGAAGGTGTAAAATCCTTGGCCAGGACGAACCGGAAGGGTTCCTCACTTCCCGGCGGGTTTACCCGGATCAGTGTTTCATACAGATTGTGCATATAGCCGACCTCGGTTGAATAGGAGACACTGGGATCAAGGGTGGTAATACCGTATGGTGAAGCAAACACCATGTTCTTTTCCGCCGCCTGGACACCTGTCGTCAGCATCAGCAGCAGGAAAGCCGACAAAACTGTTTTTATAAACCGGTGATTCATTTTTACCTCCTTGTGGTTAAAGGTCCATACCCGTCCATCTTGTTGTGTTAGGGGTTCTTTGTTCACAGATAAAAACAGGGGGTTACTCCCAGTTAATGGTGCAGTGAACATCCCTTATAAAATCGGCCGCCGCTCTGGCAGCTTTCCGTTCGATCAGCTCGATGAGTTTCAAGTGCTCGGTGTAGTTTAGCGGCCTTACTTTTTCAATCCACTCCCCCCTGGAACCGAACTTAAAAAGGCGCTGGCGGAGGATATTCAGTTGATTGAGCAGCATGGTGTTTTCCGACAGGTCCAGGTAGACGTTGTGAAAATCGGTGTTGAGGTCGAAATACCGGTTCTCTTCCGGCTCGGCCACCGTCTGGTACATCTGTTCATTGATCTGCTTCATCCTGTCGACATGGGCGGGGGTAATCCGGTCGAACACGGACAGCATGGCCTTGGAGTCCAGTGCCCCCATGATTTCATAAATGTTTTCAAGGTCTTCCCGGGACAGCTCATTGATCCGGATTCCCCGCTGGGGCAGCAACGTGACAAATCCTTCTGCCTGGAGCTGCAGAAGAGCTTCACGCAAAGGCGTCCGGTTGATTCCCATCTGCGTGGACAACTGGCTGATGGTGAGCAGCATACCCGGTCTCAGCTTGTTCTTTTTCAGTTCTTCACGCAGGTGTTCGTAAACCTGGGTCCGGAGAAGATAGAAGTTGGACTGTAAAGATATTTTCATTCATGCTCCCCTGTAAAATCGGCCCGCTAATGACACGCTTAATATATTAGTATACTAATATATTAAGCGTGTCAAGTAAAAAATGTATCCCCTCATTTTTTTTATGGGTGGTTTTCAAACCGGCAGTTTTATGACTTATTCGCGCCGGTGCTACCACCGTTATCCTGAATTGTGTTTGTCACTCAAAAATGCATGTTGTCCGCTTGGAAATTCCCGGAATATACAACAAAAACAGTCGGCAACACCGGTTTTTTCTGATACGGGTTGAAAATAATATACGACGGGGGCGTTAAACGGAAAAAAATCGTATGATTGTTAGATCCTAAGCGTTAGCGGCTTATCGACAGGAGGTAGATATGTCCAAAAAACGAAAAGCAAACAAAGATGTCGAGCAGTGGGCTGGTAAAGCCAAGCACACATCGGTATTGAAAGCCTGGGGGTGATTTCACTCCAAAGAGAGGAGAACGATGTTTAAATTAACGGACTATATTCCCAGAGCGGAACTGGAAACATTTTGCCGAAAGAATCATATTATCAGAATGTCCCTTTTTGGGTCTGCCTTGCGGGAAGAGTTAAAGCAATTGATAAGATTTCCCTTTTTGTGTGAAGGAGTACAGAAAAGTTATCATTGTGTGTTAAGAAAAAAGCGCCTGCATGACATGATATTGTGGTTGAGTATCTTTTTTGAAATTTTTTAGATGGTAGTGTATCGAAGTGGTCAGATAGAAGACAGGGTTTTAAGGATGTATTGCCCTAAATGAGACAAATTGAGGGGACCAGGACATACCTATTCATCTAAAAGGTCTGTGCAGAAAACCTCGCTGGATATTGCTCATCCTCATAAAAATAATCGCAGGAGGTAGGGAGCTGGGAGTCTGAATTAATGAGGGCACTTATGCCTAAAATAGGGTAGACAGTGCAGGAGGGACCAGACCCTTATCTGGCTTTTGTCAACCGGCACCATTTTTTCAGCAAACACCTTACCTTTAGGGGAAGGTGTTTGCTGTTGATTTGTTGTTACGGTGTTATTAGTTTTATATCCGATACTACGCCAAAGTTGCGAAATTTGCCGTCTCGTACAACCTGGACCTGGACTTCTTTGACCACCTCACCAATATCCGTGAATCCCTTAAGAACACCGGTCAGACCGTTAAAGTCTTTAATATTGGCAATTGCGTCACGTATAGCGGGGCCCTTCAGGCTGCCTGAACGTTTGATTCCGTCAACAATTATCATGAATCCATCATAGGCAGATGCTCCAACCATATCGGGCTGGATAGCGTATCTTTTTTCATATTCCTTCAAGAAGGCCTGGACCTCGGGTCTCGGATCATCCCTGTTTAGGTTAGTTACAATCACAAACCCCTCCGCAGCCTTTCCAGCTATTTCCAGAAACTTGGGTGAATCAGCGCCTTCTTCACCTATGATATTCATTGTCAGGCCCATTTCCCTTGCCTGGTTAACAACTGGTCCGGTCTGAAAGTAATAACCGCTTGCAAATAATAAGTCGGGCCCGATCTCCTTAATTTTAGAAAGGTAAGGTTTAAAATCTTTTTCACTAAAGGGATATGTTTGTGAGTAAACGATTTTCGCGTCAGTGGCGCTATTGTTGATGTAGTCATTGAACCCTTTGGCTAAAGTACGTCCAAAATCGTTATCGCTTGTAAGAAGGGCTATCTTTTTTGCATTAAGCATTTTGACGGATACATATGCGGCAGATTTACCTTCAACAGTTCCCAAAAAACCATTTCTGAAACAGTAATTCCCCGCCTTTGTGATATCAGGGTGAACGGCATAGGCAGAGATCAGGGGAATTTCATTATCCTGAAAAATAGGCGCTACTGCCCTTGTAGGCGTGCTATAGGATCCTGCAACAAATCCCACTATTTTGTCCTGCTGAATGAGCTTTCTGGATAAACCAACAGCCTCTTTTGCATCTGCTCGATCGTCGTATGTAATAAGCTCAACCTTTTTCCCAAGTACTCCACCCTCATTGTTAACTTTTTCCACGGCAAGCTTTACAGAATTAAACACGCTTAAGCCATCTGCTGCAGCAAAGCCCGTCAGAGGGGCTAGAAGGCCGATTTTTACTGTATCTGCTGCCATTGCAGTGCCAAGTGAAAAAATAGTGATTAATGCAGCGAAAATTAATGCCTTTACATATCTCATAGCAATCCTCCATTATAATTGTTAAAAGTTAAAAAATAATTGTTCAAAAAGATGCCATATAGCAAGCAAAGAAGGCATTCGCTCATACCCTTTACTTGCTCCG
>Ga0180434_10008130_pt1 | contig 11670 bp, 6 predicted proteins | sample SS_ome_7_FD_132453 | JGI IMG/M metagenome (GOLD analysis project Ga0180434, IMG submission 132453) | Hypersaline lake sediment archaeal communities from the Salton Sea, California, USA - SS_1_D_2 metaG | ecosystem: Environmental > Aquatic > Non-marine Saline and Alkaline > Hypersaline > Sediment... | reverse complement strand
AGCTACAACCTGCTCCATCGCACCACGGCCCTGCGCAACGTCGAACTCCCCATGCTCTACGCCCGCGCGCGCGACCGCCGCGAGCGCGCGGAACGCGCCCTGGAAGCCGTGGGCCTAGCCGACCGCATGCACCACCGCCCGACCGAGCTCTCCGGCGGCGAGCAGCAGCGCGTCGCCATCGCCCGCGCCCTGGTCAACGACCCCGCCATCATCCTGGGCGACGAGCCCACGGGCAACCTGGCCACCGCCCAGGGCGAGGAGATCATGGCGATCTTCGGGCGGCTCAACCAGGAGGGCAAGACGATCCTCATCGTGACCCACGAGCCCGAGATCGCCCGCCACACGCAGCGCATCGTCTACTTCCGCGACGGCCTCGTCGAGGGTGAGGAACGTCCCGAGGATCCGGTCCGGGCCGCCACCGGCTCTCAGTAGCACGGCGGCGCCCTCCCCGGCGCGTCCCGCGACGTTGAGACGGAAGGTGCCGACGCCCCGTTCGCCAACTAGATGACAGGCCCGCCGGGCGATGACGCCCGGCGCCGTGCGGAGGACGGCAACGCGTGCATCCCCCTCCCCCCTGGATGGGCAGTACGGATCACCGGACCACGTTCTCGTGGTCGCTCTACCGGCGCATGCTGGGATACGTCAAGCCGCAGTGGCGGCTGGCCGCGGTGGCGGCGTTCCTGGTCCTGCTGGGCAGCCCGCTGAGCCTGGGCTCGGTCGAGATGATGCGGATCGGCATCAACACCGCCGTCAAGCACGCCGGGGCGGTGAGGCCGTTCGTGCTGCTGGCGCTGGGATTCCTCGGCTTCAGCCTCCTCTCCGCGGTCTTCGAGTTCGGGCAGAACTACCTCACCGCCAAGTTGGGCCAGAAGGTCGTGCTCACGCTGCGGGCGGAGATCTACCGCCACCTGCAGCGCCTCTCCCTGGGATACTACGAGAGCCGCCAGACGGGCGAGATCATGTCGCGGGCCAGCGCCGATATCGAGGCGCTCGAATTCGGGCTCATCATGCCGGTTACTTCGATCGCGGCCACCGTCGTCATGTTTGCCGTCGTGGCCGTGCGGGCCTGGCTGCTCAATCCCGTGCTCACCGTCCTGGCCCTGGTCGTCACCCCGGGGCTGCTGGGGCTGGCCGGGTGGTTCGGGAAGCGCATCCGGCGCGCCTTTCGCGCCGCCCGCGACGCGCGCGGCGAACTGAGCGGCATGCTCCAGGACAACATCTCCGGCATCCGCGAGATCCAGGCCTTCGTCAGAGAGGAAGACCAGTTCGACCGCTACGCCGAGCAGAACGTCGCCGTGATGGCGAGGAACCTCTCGGTGGCGCGGCTGTTCAGTTTCTTCCGCCCGGCGATCGGGTTCATCACCTCGGGGGGCACGGCGCTTGTGCTCCTCTACGGCGGACTGCTCCTCTCGCGCGGGCGGCTGGGCGCGGGCGACGTGGTGGCCTTCGTCATGTACTGCAACCTGCTCTACGGGCCGATCATGCGGCTCTCGATGATGTGGGACGGCCTGCAGCGCGCCGTGGCCTCGGCCGAGCGCGTGTTCGAGGTGCTCGACACGACCCCCGACATCGAGGACGCGCCCGACGCCGTGGCGCTCCCCGCGCTCGAGGGACGCGTGGCCTTCGAGGACTGCTCCTTCGCCTACCGCGGCGGCCTCGAGGAGGCGCTGCACGACGTGTCCTTCGCCGCCGAGCCGGGGATGACGGTGGCCCTGGTCGGCGCCAGCGGGGGAGGGAAGACCACGGTCGCGAAGTTGATCCCGCGCTTCTACGACCCCTCCGAGGGGCGCGTGCTCGTGGATGGGAACGACCTGCGGCACGTGCAACTCCAGTCGCTGCGCCGGCAGATCGGCGTGGTCTTCCAGGAGACGTTTCTCTTCAACGGAACGGTGAAGGACAACATCGCCTTCGGGAGCGCGGCCGCGGACGACGAGGCGATCATGGAGGCGGCGCGACTCGCCGATGCGCACGATTTCGTCGCCGCCCTGCCCCAGGGCTACGACACGGTGGTGGGAGAACGCGGCATCAAGCTCTCCGGCGGCGAGCGCCAGCGCATCGCCATCGCCAGGGCGATCCTGAGCGACCCGCGGATCCTCATCCTGGACGAGGCCACCTCGTCGGTGGACACGCTGACGGAGCGCTCGATTCAGCGCGCCCTGGAGCGCCTGCTCGTGGGCCGCACCAGTTTCGTGATCGCGCACCGGCTCTCGACCGTCGTCCGCGCCGACCTCATCCTGGTGCTCGAGGGCGGCCGCATCGTGGAGCGGGGCACTCACCAGGAACTGCTGGCCCGGGGCGGCGCCTACGCCAACCTGTACCACCTGCAGTTTCAGGCCGAGGCCGAGCAGGCCGAGGGCGAACCCCGCTAGCCTGCGTCATTCGGGGCGGAGGTTGTCAAGGCAACAGGTGAGTGCAGTTGCTTCTCGTGATCCTCTTTCGGAGTGAGGGGTGTCACCGAGGCGTCCGCGTTGTCGGAATGCAGTGCGAGTACGCCCAGTAGATGGTCAGCAGGCCGCCCAGGATGAGCGCAAGCCCGCACGCGAGTGTCACGGGACTCCGGGCGTAGCGGGCGAGAAGGAACAGCCAGAGGTATCTCTCGACCGCGGGGTCTATGGTCGCCGCGAACCGCGTGATGGCACGCGCACCCAGATGGACCCCGGCCCCACCCAGGCCCAGCAGCCCCAGAAGCACTCCAGCACACAACAGCAGCCCCCGGTATCTGGACATCAACGCTGCTCCTGCCCGATGCCGGGGCTGCGCAGTCTCTCGGGTCGGAGGATGCGCAGGTAGTACACCCAGGCCGCAGGTTGCACGAGTAAGGGCCAGAGCAGCCAGCGAACCTTCGCTGGCTGATCGTGGCTCCAGTCGCGCGTGAGACAGTTCGCCAGCGCCCAGGCCCAAAGGATGGCATGGCACCACACTGCAAGGCCGGCCCCAACCGCAGCGACGGCGATCCGAACGGCCAGATGCTCACGCAGGGGCGGAACGCCGAGGTTCAACGCGATGGCGACAACCAAGCCGGTCAGGGTGATGCCGAGGAGAACGTCGCCCAGGAGTGTCCGACGCATTTGGCGCCTCCTTGTGCGGCCCGCCTCTGACTGAGGCAAGTCAGGGCCTGATCTCCTGCATCCGCGCTGAAGACGTGGGAAACGGTCCGCGCAGGAGTGCGGGCACGGCTGCCTGTGTATGATAATACGCTCGGGGAGCGCGGTTGGTCACATGTTTCTCCGGCGCCGCCGGGGCTGGTGCTTCACTGCGCGGCGGGGCCGGCCTCGAAGAGGCGCCGCACGCGGTCGGGGGAGAGGGGGGTGCGGAAGAGCCGCAGGTCGCTGAACCCCGCCTGGCCGTACCAGTTGCCGGGCCGCCAGCCGAGGTGGATGGTCTGCTGCCCGCCTGCGGGGAGGTGGCTCGTCTCGTCGCGGGCGGCCTGCTCGCCGTCAATGTAGAGCGTCAGGCTGTAGCGGTTCCAGACGACGGCGAGGTGATGCCACTGCTCGTCGTCCCAGGGCGAGGGCGCGGCGGGGGCGGCGATCTCCCATCCGCGCGTGTCGTAGAGCCGCGCCCACACCTTGCCCATGCACACCATGAGGTCCAGCGCGTTGGTCTCGTGTTGGGCGCCGGCGATGTGCACCAGGCCGCGGACCTCGGAGTACCAGGGCCAGGGCTTGCGGCCCCAGGTGGATGGCTCCTTCTTGACCCAGACGCTGAGCGCGCCCGGGAAGAGCAGGATGTCGGCGGGGGCCTGGTAGGACACCCAACTCGTGCCGTGGGTGCGAAGGGTCGGGCCCGCCGGGCCGTCGGTCCAGAGGGCGTCGCCGTGGATCTCCGGGCGCACGTCGCCGGCCTCGGACCAGGCGACGAGATCGCCGGCCTGGGTGAGGCGGGCGCGGAAGGCCTCGTGCAGCACGGTCTCGTCGCGCATCTGCCGCCAGTCGCGCGGTAGGAGCGAGATGAACGGCACGGACCACAACTGGCTGCGGGTGAAGGCGCGGTTGCCGGCGCGCACCTCCCAGCCCTGGCCGAAGGTGTCGAGCATGTCGAGGAAAGGCGCGAGGTAGCGGTTGTCGCCAGTGACCTGGGCGGCGTAGGCGAAGTGCATCGCGTTCTCGCCCATCCAGTGGTCGGCGGGGGCGGGGAACTTGGGGCCGAGGGGGCGGTCGAAGAACATGTTGTCGGGGCGGCGGATGCCGTGGCGCTCGAAGTCCCAGTTGTTGCGCAGGTGCAGGTCGAGCGACTTGAGCAGGGTCGGGAGGGTGGCCGGGTCGCCGGTGGTCTGATGATAGCGGACGAGCAACTCCTCGACGTGGTTCACGAAGTCGCCGTAGTGGAGCCACCAGGTGCGGAAGGGGTCCTGGCCCATCATCTCGGTGAGCAGGTCGCCTGCGGCGGCGTTGAACCCCTCGACCATGCGCCGGGGCAGGCCGACGTACTTGGGGTCGCGCGTGAGGTCGTAGATGGCGAGCATGGCGAGCGCGGGGCGGGTGAGCGAGCGCTCGTCGGTGGTGAGGACGGCCTCGCGGGGGTCCTTGGGCCCGGCCTCCTGCAGGTAGTCGCCGACGCGCAGGAAGGAGCGCCGGGACCGGCGGTCGCCGGTGAGGGCGTAGTGGTCCACGATGCCCTCGATGTAGATGTGGCCGCCCATGTCGTAGGCGCGGGGCTCCTCGTGGTACTCGCCGCGGGGGCGGTAGCCGTGGAAGCGGACGGCGCCGGTGAGTTGATCCTGGTCCACGTCGGCGTAATGGCGGGCGGCCTGGTCGGCGCGGCGGAAGTAGTCCACGATGCCGGTGCGGCAGAACTGGACGAGCAGGCAGCGGATGGTGTCGTACTCGGTGACGTCCACGGTGGACGGGATGGTGCGGTTGTAGCCGAAGGCGCACTGGTTGTCGCCGAAGTGGAGGAAGCCGTAGACGATGAAGTCCCGCTCGAAGTTGCGAAACGCGCCGACCAGGGCCTGCTCGAAGACGGGCAGGCCGCTCTCGCGCGCCGAGTGCCAGACGAGGTTGAGGGCGCGGGTGCCGCAGAGGTAGTCGGGGTCCACGACGGGCACGAGCGGCTTGCGCTGGGCCGCGAGGGCGGCCGTCTCGGCCTCGGAGCGGTCGGCGCGGCCGAAGAGGTAGCGGACCTGGGTCGTCTTGGCGCGGGTGCGCCCGAACCGCAGGGGCCCGCGGCGGACCGGGCCCTCCCAGCCGGTGTCGGCGAGGAAGCGCTTGACGATCTCCTCGCCTTCGGCGGAGAACCACTCGTCCACGCGCGGGTCGGCGCCGAAGTCGGGGATGGGCTCGCGCTTGGGGCGTTCCTCGCCGGGCTGGGGCTGCCAGTGCTGGTAGCACTCGATCTCGATGCGGCCGTCGCGCCGCAGGGCGAGGGCGCGCGGGCCCTCCTCCCAGAAGTCGCGCACGGCGATGCCCAGGGAGCGCCGGCCGTCCGCCGCCCAGAGCCAGCCGGGGGCGCGCTCGCCGCGGGCGAGGAGGGCGTCCTGCGCCTCGATGCGGTAGGAGAAGTCGTCCTCGAGGACCATCGTCCCGGGGGGATGAACGGGGAGGCATTCCTGCCAGAAGGCGCAGGTCTGAGCGAGGCGCGCCGGACCGGCCGCGGGGAGGGCGATCTCGTGGCGCGAAGGCGCTCCGCCCATCACGGCGCGATCCAGGCCGCCGGCCTGGAGTTCGACGACGATGCCGTCAACGATGGTGACCTCCGGCCCGGCGACGGAGACGAGGGTGTGCTCGGCGAGGACCTCGGCCTTGCCGCGCCAGAAGTGGAGGCGCGTCTCGTAGCGGAAGACCTGCTCTCCCTGCGCGGGCGCCATCGCCCCCGCCGCCAAGGCCGAGGCGTAGAGGGGGCCGGCCACCTCCAACTCGACGCTGTCGGGCGGCCAGCAGCGATGCGTCTCGCCGTCGCCGGTGTAGACGACGAGCGTGGGCGGGCGCGCGAGCAGCGGGTTGCCCGCGGGGTCTGAGGCGAGGAACGAATCCACGGCATTGGGCCCGACCTCGGCGCGAAGCGCGCCCGTGTCCACGACGACGGCGCCGCTTTTCTCGGCGGCGATGGGCGGACGCGTCGAGGCCGAGGAGCCGCCCGCGCTCGCCGTGAGCGTGACCGTGCCGTGGGCGGGCACGTCGGCGAAGCATCGGGCGAGCAGCCAGCGGATGCTTCCGTCGCCCCAGCGCGAGAGGACCTCGAACTGCGTCTCGATGGGTCGGCCTGCGGCGTCTGTGAGCGCAACCTCGGGCTCCGCCAGCGCCCCCTCGGCGAAGGGAAGGCTCACCGCCACGGGCTCGGCGCGCCGGGGGACGCCCTCCTCCTCCTGGATGGTGATGCGGAAGGGCGCGTTGGCCTCGGCGGCCTGCGACACGCCGGCCGCGCCGGCGAGTGCCAGCGCGCCGCAGAGGAGGACTCGTGCAGTTCTCATCGGCTCTTCCCCTCGCGCGCCGCCGCGGGCGGAGGCGCCGGTCGGTTACTTGTGCAGGAGCAGGATGTCTATCGTCTCCAGCGGCAGGGTGACCAGGAGGTCGTTCCCCTGGCGCGAGACCTGCAATTCGGCCTCCCCCGCCGACTGCACGTCGGAGAAGCCGGCGGCGCCAAGGATGCGCAGGGCGACCCGCGCCTGCGGCTTGCCCGAGAAGTTGCCCAGCGGGACGGCCCAGCCGTGCTCGGATTCGATGACCGTCGCCAGCACGAGGGGCTCCGAGGACTGGACGGGCTGCTCGACGCCGGCGGCGCGAACGGGGTAGGTGATGAGCGCGGCGGCGTCCTCGTCGAAGTCGGTGGGCAGGAAGTGGGAGTAGGCGTCATCGGTGTTGCCGCGGTCGGGGGGCCGGTGGGGCAGGGCCTTCTTCAGGTAGGCGGCCCCCGGGAAACTGGCGACGAGGAGGGCGCCGCCCTCGCCCAGCGGCCTGAAGGTCACCGCGGGGGCGCCGGATGCCGCGAACCGGCCGAGCACCTGGGCGTCGTCGCCGGGGGAGAGGGTCTGCCTGAAGGCGAGGGCCTCGATGCTGCGGTCGCGCGACTCGCCGGGGAGACGGAAACGGATGCGGTCGAGCGGGGGCATGGTGGGCAGGTCCACCTTGCTCTGGATGATCTCGGCGCGCTGCTCGACGGCGTCGCTGCCGGCGCCGTAGAGGGCTGCGGCCGTGGGGTTGGGGTGATCGTACTCGTCGAGGAAGCCGCCGCCCGCCGTGGCGACCACCGTGCCGCCGGCGGTGACCCAGCGGGTGAGCGCGCGGACCGTCCTGCGCTCGAGATGGTTGCCGAACACGTAGAGGACGCGATACCCGGCGAGGCCGCCCTCGATGACGTCCTCCTCGGTGACCACGTCCACGGGATAGCCCGCGTGGCGCAGCGCGACGTAGACGGACTTGCGCTCGTGGTTGTAGGGGATCATCGGGTCCCAGATGTCGCCCGTGTGGGAGATGAGCAGCGCCACCTGGGCGGGGCGCACCTGCCCGTCGAGCAGGAAGTCCTCGGCGGCGCCGGCGAGGTCCACGACGTCGCGCATGGCGCAGTAGTGATCGGTGGACTCGTGGCGCACGTAGTTCTCAGTGTAGCCGGAGACGATGGGCTCGCCCATGAAGAAGTTGATGAGTGTGGCGCCGTGGCCGACGGCGCTGATGAAACTGAGTTTGAACGAGCGCGGCGTGTTGCCGGGCGCGTGGGGCATCACGTAGAACATGATGGGCAGGTCGTGGTACTTGGCGCCGCAGCGGAAGACGTCAACCAGATAGGCGGTGATCCCGACGCTGGCCTCGGGGATCTGCCAGTTGTAGTCCTCGCTCCAGGGCATGGTCATGGCGCGGCGCTTGAAGACGCGCACCCACTGGCCCTCGGTGGGGCGGTAGAAGGCGTGGGGCGAGTAGTTGGCGCCGACGAGCACGCCCGGGGTCTCGCGCTCCTTGGCCTCGGTCCCCTCCTTGAGGGCGGAGATGCCGTGCTCGACCTGGAAGAGCCGCGAGTGGAAGTAGGTGCGGGGATTGGCCTCGGGGTCGTCGAGGTTGAGCGTGACGCCGTCCCAGTCGGCGGCGCCCAGGTGGGAGGGCTTCAGCCCCTGGGCGCGCAGGTAGTCGCGGAAGGGCTCCTGCTGGGCTTCGAGGTCGCCCAGGCCGGGGAGGCCGATCTCGTCGCCCAGGGAGGCGATCTCGCGCTGGGGGAGGGCGTCGTAGCCGATGAGGTGGGTCCGCACGCCGAAGAAGGGGAAGCGCTGCGGCCGGCGGCCGTGCGGCTCGTGCGCGGCGATGGCGGCGAGGATGTGAGCGTGCACCTCGGCCTCGGTGAGGATGGGCGCGCCGTACCGGACCCCGCCCGGCACGGCGACGCGCATGGCCTCGGTGACCTCGACGCGCTTGATGGGCTTGACTGCGCCGGCCTCGGGCACGCCGAACTCGAGGACGAATGCGCCGGCCTCGCCCTCGAACTTGGGGCCGAGCCGCAGCGTGTTCTCGTTGAGCGAATCGAGGCTGGAGCCGATCTCGAGCCAGTCGGTGGACTGGCCGGGGTCCAACTCGATCTTGGGCATGGCGGGCCAGGCGCGCCTGTGGACCCAATAGGGGGAGTGCTCGGTGTTGCCGATGCCGAGGGTGGCCTTGGCGGAGGAGGTGTTGGTGACCTTCAGGTAGAGGTCGCCGGACTGGGTGAGCAGGCCGTCGAGGGGCAGGTAGCGCTCGTGGGCGATACGCTCCTCGACGTCGGCGCGGTTGGTGGTGAGCATGAGGAGGTCCACGTTGCGGCGCGCCGCGGGTTCGGGCTGGGGGCCCTTGACCAGGACGAGGCGGGCGGGGCCGGCCTGGAGGTCGGCCCAGTTGTCCACGCCCTCCCAGACGATGTTCTCGCAGGGGCCCCATGAGAAGCGCGCCTGGGGGGTGAGGCCGTGGCCGAAGGGCCACAACTTGACGTTGGCGAGGGAGCCGTAGGAGTGATCGAAGACAGTCTTGCCGCCCTGCTCGATGCGAATGGCGAAGCAGGTGTTGAAACCGTAACACGCCTCGTAACGCGCCAGGACCATGTAGCGCCCGGCGGCGGGGATCTCGACGGTCGCGGAGGCCTCGGACTCGGCACCCTGCTCCGGCGCGCCCAGGTAGCGCTGGCGGGAGAGGAACGTGTCGGCGAAGGTGGCGCAGTAGTAGTTGGTGCCCCAGTCGGCGGCCTGCCAGTCGCCGGCGGCGGGCTGGAACTCCTCGGCCTCCTGGAAGACGAAGACGCCTTCCGCGCCGGCGGGGGATACGAGGGCGCAGAGCAGGACTGCAACGAGCAGGTTGCGGAGCATGGCGACCACCTCCGTGGGAGTCGGTCCGACCTCGAACGGCGGGTTGTTTCTCTCCGACCCGCGCAATGGCCTTCCGCGCGGCGGACGGCAGGGTGACTTCCCGGCCCGGGGGGAAGGCAAAGGGCGACCGACTGCAGAAATGCCGGAGGGACCGGGCAATCAGGCGCTCCCGGCGGCGCAAGCGAGGAGGCAGTGCGATGGCGGACCTCCACGGGATAGACTACGCAGTCCTCGTGTTCTACCTGGTGCTGGTGCTGGGGATCGGGTTCTACTTCCGGCGGTTCGTGCAGGGGGGGCGCGACTACTTCGTTGCGGGGAACATCATGCCCTGGTGGGTGGCGGGGCTGAGCATCTTCATGGGGCAGTTCTCGGCCTGGACGTTCACGGGGGCGGCAGCCATGGCCTACAAGCACGGCACGACGATCATGCTGTGCTTCATGACGGCGCTGGCGGGGTACCTGTTTGCGGCCTTCGTGCTGGCGCCGCGGTGGCGGCGGAGCCGGGTGCTGACGCCGGTGCAGTTTCTGCGGCAGCGCTACAACCCGGCGACGATCAAGGTCTACTCGTGGTTTCTCTCGGCGTTGATGTTTTTCAGCGTGGGCATCGGCCTGAATGCGCTGGCCAAGTTCTTCGGCAACTACGTGCATCTGGCCGCGAACCCCCAGACCAACGTGGACATCATCGCAATGATCGGCGGGGCCGTCGTGCTCTGCTACGCGCTGCTGGGCGGGCTGTGGGCGGTGGCGATCTCGGACGTGGTGCAGTTCATCATCCTGCTCGTCATCGTGGTCTTCATGGTGCCGCTGAGCCTGGCGAAGGTGGGCGGGCTGTCCGGGCTGATCTCGGGTTGGCCGGCCGGCGAACTGGCGCCGCTCCACGCCGGGACGCTCTTCAAGCCGTATGAGTTCGGCAGCCTCGTCTATGTCTTCGGCTGGATGATCATGCTGGCGACGGCCGCCAACTCCGAGAAGGCGGCTCAACGCTACTACAGCGTGCCCGACGAGCGGCACTCGCGGAACGCGGCGCTCATGGCGGGCGTGTGCTTCTTCCTCTGTCCCATCCTGTTCTTCATTCCGCCGCTGGTGGCGCGCATCACGCACCCGGGCCTGACCGACGCCCAGGTGGACTGGGCCTACGCCCAGATCGCGAAGGAGGTGCTGCCCGCAGGGATGATCGGCCTGCTGCTGGCCGGGATGGCTTCGGCGACGATGTCCATGCTGGACTCGGTGGTCAACATGGTGCCGGCCATCCTCTCGCGGGACGTCTTCCAGCCCATGCTCAAGGCGAAGGACGACGACAGAACGCTGCTCGTTATCGGAAAGGTCGTCACCCTGGTGCTGGGAGTGGGGGCGATCGGGGTCGCCATCCTGGTGAACCACGGCTTCGAGTCGGTCTTCGGCGCGCTGACGAAACTGTGGAGTTGGGGAGGCCTGGCCTACGCGATCCCGGTCATCCTGGGCCTGCTGGTATACCGCACCTCGCAGTGGGCGGCGCTTATCGTGCTTCCGGCGGGGACGGCCACCGCCATCATCTGCACCGAGCTGCTGCATTTCCAGCCCTACGGCTACACCATCCCCATCGTGCTGGCGGTCACGCTGGGGACGTTCTTCGGCAGCAGGCTCTTCGATCGCAAGGGGAAAGACCCCGCATACGACGCGAGCCGCGATGAGCTGTTCGGCCGGCTCGCGCGCCCGGTGAATGTGGCCGAGGAGGTGGCGCGGGCGCGGCCGGAGGCGGCAGGTCCCTCGCCGATGACGTTTGTGGGCGTGTGCACGATGCTGATCGGCGGCATGCTCGCCGTCGCCGCGGCCCTGGAGCCGGTGGCCGCGGACAGACTGGTGATCATCTTGGCGGCGGCCATTCTGGTCGCGGTGGGCGGAGTGCTGTGGGTGCGCGCGCGCTCCGGGGCGCCCCGCACCTCGGAAACGACAGGCACGGAGAAGTGAGAATGCTGCGGAGACAGGTGTGGGCAGGTATGGCGATGTTTCTCATCACAGGCTTGACGCAGGCGGGGCGCGCGGCGGGCGATGAGGCCCTTCCCGGGGGGGCGGGGTCGAACCCGCTGCGCGAGGGCAAGTTCGCGGTGAGGGTCGCGGGCTATGCGAACGGCGAGGTCAGCAAGTTGGCGTCGCGGTTCGTGTGGGAGAACCCGACGCATCCCGCGCTGCGCCAACTGCGCGAGCGGGAGAAACTGGACGAGGTCGTCGCCCTGGGGGACACGGACTTCGACAAGATTCTCGCGCTCAAGGGCTGGACCGGAGCGCAGTGGGAGTTCGGGACGCCCGAGCCCTATCCGCCGTGGAACGCGGTGGTGGTTCTCGACGGCGTGCGCGCGGGCAAGCACGGCGGGTGGTGCGGCCAGTACGCGCAGGTTTTCCTGCAGGCGCTGCTGAGCATGGGGTACCGCGCCCGCT
>Ga0180434_10008129_pt1 | contig 11671 bp, 12 predicted proteins | sample SS_ome_7_FD_132453 | JGI IMG/M metagenome (GOLD analysis project Ga0180434, IMG submission 132453) | Hypersaline lake sediment archaeal communities from the Salton Sea, California, USA - SS_1_D_2 metaG | ecosystem: Environmental > Aquatic > Non-marine Saline and Alkaline > Hypersaline >... | reverse complement strand
TGCCGGTATGGTCACACCCATCGATCGTTCACGCGGACCGTTATTCTCGTCGTGAGAGCTTTTCTCCATGTATAATCTCTCGTTTCGGTAACGGGGTCGCCTGGGAATGACGTCGTAGGGGCACGTTATGAAAAACCGGCCGTGGCTGGTGTCGTATTCGCTGTGGGTTGCGGCCTTTGTGTTGACCGGCGCGTCCGCGGTCTATCAGAAAATGACCGGCCCATCCTACGCGGTCAAAGGCAGCGTGAGCCTCGACGGCCAGGAGATCGCGTTCAAACTCCCGCGAAGCCACGGCGGACCAGGCGACGCCGAGATCAGTTTGCAGGTGCCGAGCACCGAGTTAGCCGGCGTGCTGAGACTTCGACGGTTTCCCAGCTACGACGAATGGCGCCAGCGGCCGCTGGAACGGGTGGGCGACCTGCTGGTCGCGCGCATCCCGCACCAGCCGCCGGCGGGCAAGGTGATGTACCAGATCTCTCTGGCCCGCGCTGGGGGCGTTCCAGTTCCGTTGACGGCGGAACCGGTGACCATCCGATTCCGTGGCGCCATGCCGGGCTGGGTGCTGGTGGCGCACGTTGTGTTCATCTTTGCGGGCATGCTGCTCTCAACACGAACCGGCTTCGAAGCACTGCGCGGAGGACGACCAACCCATACGCTGACAGTGGCAACATTAACCAGCCTCATGATCGGCGGACTGATCTTTGGACCGATCGTCCAGAAATACGCGTTCGGCGCGTTCTGGATGGGGTGGCCCTTCGGACACGATTTGACCGACAACAAGATCGCCGTCGCGGTTTTCTTCTGGGTGTTGGCCGTGTGGCGAACCACAAAGGGGCGTGTGGCCGCGGGCTGGGTGCTGACTGCGGCGGTGGTTACGCTGGTGATCTGGCTGATCCCGCACAGCGTTCTGGGCTCGGAGCTCGACTACACACAGATGCCTTCATAGTCAGGGCCTCGTATGACGCGGCGTGGCCTGGCGCCTCGTCCGTTGCAGTTGGCACGGTGGCCCCGGCGAGAGCGTCACGCTCAGTGATCGCTGTGTTCGGATAGGTGGTCGTGTCGCACGCGCAACCACGAGGGACGCAAGCGGTCACGAAGCCATTCGGTCATGCGCAGCGGCATGCCGCGAGTCTGCCCTCGGTAGATGTGATTGGCGACATCGGCCGGGCGTGTTCTGGGTTGACGCCGGGAAGCTAGCCAGCCACCGAGCGTCCACGTGAGGGTCGAGACGGTGGCGCGTAGGCGTCGCCAGCGGCTCAGCGTTGCACGGCCTGGCGGACGCTCGCGAGCACTTCGCCGGGGGTACGGGATGGTATCGCGGGTCGGCTCCATAATTGCTGTCGCTCGAGCAGCGTTTTCTCCTGCTCGTAGTAATTGCTGACGTGGCTGATCCCGCCTTCGACCAGCTCTCCGCCGTGGAACGCGATGGCCGTCAGCCAGCGGCCGATCTCGTCTTCGTATTCCGCCGGGAAGACCAACGCGGTGAGGTAGCGCTGGGGGCCGTCGATCGTACGATCGGCCAGATGGAGGAGCGCGCGGCAGGGGAGTGGTGTCTTCTCGGCCGCGGCTCGCAGCTCCTCGAAGTCTGCCCGGGCCGGTTCCAGCTCCCGGCGGCCGAAGAACAGCCCGCTTTCGAGGTTGAAACGTGTGGGCGAGACGCCGCGCAGCTCCATCCGCCCGTCAGGGGTGGCCCGGTGGATTTTGTAAATCTTCCCGCCACGCCAGTTCTCGTCGTCGAGAAGGATGGCGATCTCCTCGGCGGTGTATCCGACGGCGGTCCAGTCGCCGAAATCGTAGACGTAGAGACCGCGCAGGCGGGTGGGGTCGTCAACATGGGGCAGAATCATAGGGGCGCCCTCGAAAACCGGCACTCCAGTATTCTAACACACCGGGGGCACTTCGGCGGAGAGACAGCTGGGGCAAACCGAGGAAAAAGGGGCGGGCGAGCCGAGCATGGGCATTGGCGGGACTCGGCTCGCCCTTCATCAGGGGAACGGAGGATCGTTGGTAAACAAGGCTCGTAACCGGCCCGCCCGGCAGCGTCTTCCCTTGCCGTGCGAAGCCTCCCATCCCTGAGCGAGCTACGAGCCTCGCTCCGTAGCATACAAGCACATCGCGATCGACAGGGGCTGCCTCAGCCGTGGCGCTCCGAAGCTCTGCCCGGCGTCGAGTCACATGTGCGGTCTAGCACTCCTTCGGGGTTGGCCGATCGGCGACGAAGGCAACTCCTTGGGCGCCCGGCGCGAGGTCTGCCATCGCATCGGCCAACCCCCAGGCCAACAGTTCGTTGCGGACCAATTCGCGAATCAACGATTTTGAGACCACGCTGTATTCCAACGCCAGCACGCGGCGCTCGATCTCGCCGGCCAGTATCCGGGCGACGGCGTGAGTGAGCCCGTGGCGACCTTCGAGTGTTGCGGCGACGGCAGCCTTTCGCCAAGGTGCCAGCGCGTAGTGCGACTTGTTTATGTCGAAGACCGACAATCTTCGTCGTTGGTTTGCCCGGCGCCGACGATGCAGCACCAGGTGCTGCGCCACGTCTTCCATTCCGGTCTCCACCAGGGCGGTGCGGAGACAGCGGAAAATGTAGTCGCTGGACGGGGGCGAAGCAGCGGACCAGTCGCGGAGGTGCAGGGCTACCGCACCAGCCAAAGCGTCGGCCAAACGCACGTCGCGATTGCAGGTTTTCATGGCGGCAGCCAGACAGCGGCGTGGCTTGGGCGGCTCGAACCGTTCGAGCTGGCCTTCGCGTTTGGCGATCATGATCCGTGGCCTGCTTCTCATGTCTTGCCGCTGGTTTCCTCGAACAGGCTCTGTTGCCCGGGAATATCTTCAGCCGCCGCGTCGATCAGCTCTTGGGCCTCGTCGATGAACTCGCCGACGTCCTCAAACTGGCGATACACGCTGGCGAAACGTACATATGCGACCTTGTCCACGCGTCGTAGGACCGCGGCGATCCGCTCGCCGATCGTCTGGCTGGAGACTTCCTTCTCAAAGTTCGTGACGAGGTATTCTTCGACCTCGTCGACTACCTGATCGATCCGTTCGGAAGAAACCGCGCGCTTGTACGCGGATTGTCGAATCGCCTCGCGGATCTTGCTTCGGTCGTACGGGACGCGGGACAGGTCGCGTTTGATAACCGAGAGTTTGACTTTCTCCTCTGCTCGCTCGTAGGTCGTGTAGCGTCGATTGCAGGCCAGGCATTGCCGCCGTCGCCGCGTGGACCGGCCCCCCTCGGTCGCCCGGGAGTCGATGACCTTGTCGTTGTCGGCATTGCAAAAGGGACAACGCATGCGACCGCGTCTTGCCAGCTCTAGGGCCCTGCGCTGGCGGTCTGGAAGACGACATACCCAACCTGGGCGGTGCCACCGCGCCCTCGACTCGCTTGGCGGCTTCTCCACAATCCCTTGTAACAATCGGAATAGTAAACCACAATATAGTGGGTGTCAACCAAATTCCGGGGCCAAATGGACATAAATCTGCCCCCGCTGTATAAGCGGCTCATGCCCATAGCGCTGTCCGAGTACAGTTACGGGGGGGTGCGTCTGCTGGGAAGATCGCTGGCCGGCGAAGAGAGCTTCGTGGTGGCGCCCGAGCTGAACCTGGCGTTTGACGTGGGGCGAGCGCCCCGCGAGGTGGTGGCGGTGGACCACGTGCTACTCACGCACGGGCACATGGACCACGCTGCGGGAATCGCGTACTACTTCGCGCAACGGATGTTCGTTGACAACGATCCCGGACATTTGTACCTGCCGGCGGGGTTGGTGGAGCCGGCGCGGCAGCTGCTGCGGGTCTGGGCGGATATCGACGGGCACGAACCCCCGGCCAACATCCACGCCGCCCTGCCCGGCGAAGATATCGTTCTCCGCCGTGACCTGATCGTGCGGCCCTTTGAGGTGAATCACCCTTGCCGCCGGCACGATCGAACGGTGGTGCACGGGCTGGGCTACGCCGCGATCGAGGTGCGGCGCAAGCTCAAGGACGAGTATCACGGTCTGACCGGCCCGCAACTGGTGGAGCTGAAGCAGCAGGGCGTCGAGATCACCCGCCGGATCGAGTTGCCGCTGATTGCCTATTGCGGTGACACGGCGCCGGGGGAGTTCCTGGGTCTCGATCACGTTCGCAACGCGAAGATCCTGCTGCTGGAGTGCACATTCGTGGAGCCCGATCATCTGGATCGGGCCCGGGCGGGTTACCACACGCACGTCAGCGATCTGCGCGAATTGCTCCCGCGATTGAGGAACGACCGCATTCTGTTGACGCACCTGTCGCGCCGATCGGCGTTCGCTGAGGCCCGCAGCCTCCTTGAACGGGAGCTGGGGCCCGAGGCGGAAGAGCGGGTCAGCTTCCTGATGGATGCGCGTTACCGTCGACGCCGCGGGCCGCGTCGCGGACCGGTGCGTGAGGAGCAGGCGCGACCGGAATGATTCGTACGATTTCCAGTGCGGCGGGTTTGCCCGAGTCCTCGGAGGACGGAGCACGGGTCGGCAAGCAGCCCGTGTCACCTGGTTCCGGGGCGGGATGCGCTTTTTCGGGTCTTTTGCTGTTGGGATGCGCACTGGTTGGCTGCGTGGCTTCGCCGTCGATGCGGCTGACGCGTCTGCGCGAGGTGGAAGCGGCCGCCCAGCCGTTGCTGGAGATGCAGCCCGACGCGAACTGGACGGCGTGTTACAACCGCTTGCTGGAGCTGGGTCCGGCAAGCGTCGAGTACGTTGTCTCACGCCCGGTCATGCAGCAGGTGGCTGCCCCGGACGACCTGCGCGTCATGCTGCACACATCGTTGCTGCGGCTGCTGGCCAACCGGCGGATGGCACCGCGGCTAAGCGTGAACAGCTTCGAAACTACGCTCGATGTGCTGCATTTCAACCCGAAGGTGCGTGGACGGGCGCTGGGTGAGGTACGTATGCCGGCGGCGCGCATGCCGACGGCGTGGCACGACCTTTATCCGGCTGACTTCAACCAGGCCTTGGCAGACGAGATCGACGTTGAGGGGGACCGGAGGATCATGCTGGGCTGGTGGCGGGCACGCGGGGGCGAGGTCCCGACATCGCTTGCCCAGCGGCGCCTGCGGCCGCGGGCCGATCACCTTTGGGCGGTTCTGTCGCGGCGGTACGCCGACGTGTGGACGTATGAAGCGCAGCCGGAGGTCTTTTTGTGTTCCCAGCGGCCCGGGCGCGCGGCGCTGTTTCGCGGCGTGACCTACGATTACAATCTGGTGCGGGCGGTATGCATTTGGCTGGGGGCGTCTGAGTTGCCGGGCACGCAAGAGAAGCTGATTGAACTGGTAGCTCATCCGTCGGAGGTCGTGGCATACAACGCCTGCTTCGCCCTGCGGCACAGCTCGGATCCTCGCATCCGCGAGGTTCTGGAGCGGTATAAGGAGCCAAGCAATCCTGCGGTTCCGGCGGAGGTACATACTTCAGCCGCCACGGGCTCAGCGCAACGAAAGGGTATACGCCGGGCGTGTTTCTCGCGTGGTTCATGTGGAGAGCAAGGGAGTGCGACGCATGAAGTGGCTCAAGTTCACACTTGCCTGCGCGTTCGTGATCGCGACGGCGACGTTTACGGCGGTCCGTTTCGGCGGGATTGAGGCCCGCCGACTCCAGGCCGAGGTCGACCAGCTGGAGCAGGAACGGCAGCGGCTGCTCGATTACGCTCGACGCCTGGGCACTTCCCGGCGAGTGGCGCAGGTCGACGTGGTCAAGCAGCGGGTCAACGACCGCGGCGAGACGGTCAGCACGTTGCTTTGGCAGGAGATCGGCCGCGACGGCACGCTCGGAAGGCCGCTGGCGGTGGAGGCCGTCGGCGAGTTGGTGTACTTCGAGTCACTGGTCATCAAGTTCCAGGCGCACTTCGTCGGCGAGGGGGACCCACAACGCGGGGCCAGCCTGGCGATGTTTCGCCGCATCTTTGGCGAGTGCCAGGCGCCGGACTCAGTTCCCGAGCTGGATCGCCGGGCGCGTCCACCGCTCGGCCAGGTGGAGCGCGACGATCCGTTGCAGGCCGAGCTGTGGCAACGGTTCTGGGAAATGGTCGACGATCCCCATTTGGCGGAGGAATATGGGGTGCGCGTGGCGCAGTGCGAAGCGCCGGCGGTGCCCTTGCAGGCCGGGCAGGTCTGGGAGCTGACGCTCGATGCCGCGGGCGGGCTGAACCTCCGGCGAATCGCCGATGGTGCGGGGGCGGTGAGGTCGACCGTACCGGAAATCACTCGACAGATGCCGTGAACTGATGCAGAAGCTGGCGCGCGGCGTTAGTGGCGCGCAAAAAAGTCGGGCGGAAGCCGGTGGGCGCCGGGGGGAAACGCCGCAGCCGGGCAAGCCGCCCGTGACTCAAGTATTCAAGCTCTTTCGCTGACCCTCATTCGGCACGTCGCATTAATGCTACCCGAATAAGGCTGGAAAGCAAGCGATATCCGCCAAAAAGATTGTAACATGTTGGCACGGCTATGGTTGCGGTAGGTCTCGAATTTCCGCCCGACACTTGTGAATAGTGCTGTTGCTGGCTGCCCATCGGGGGGCAGCGTGCTTGGCGGCCCGTCTTTCACTATCGGCGATCTGACTCTAAGATGGGGGTTGTGGGGCCGTGTGGCGCCGCCGATCGTGCGACGCCTGCCCCCGTCTGTTCCGAAGGTTGGCTGCGGTGCTGAAGTTTGCGTGCTATCCGGAAGGGGGCGAGGGTCAAATCCCCGATCTGCGCGGGGCATACGCAGTCGGCATCGATGGCGTGCCCATGCGCGGTGACCTGCACGTCAACGGTCGCACGATTACATGCGAGTCGCGCAAGGAGGCGCTGGCGATCTCTGTGCTCTGGCCGGTTGAGGGCCACGGCCGGCTGCAACTCCAGACCACGCGTCTGCCGACGCGCGAGCAATCCTACAACCTGCATGTCGAGCTCGTTCGGGAGCGCTTGATGCGCATACTGACGAAGCGGGAGGAATGGGGGTTGTTCGATTACCCCGGCGTGGAAGGTGTTTCCGCTATGATTGACCGGGCGCGCGAGCTGTTCATCAAGTCCTTGCAGAAGTGCGAGGATCCGCCGGCGGCCGCTCGGCTGGCGGACCGCGCGCTGAGCTTGGCCTTGGACGCCTCGGAGGAGCTGTGCCGCTTCCATGCGTCCGTGTTCGTCGGTCGCCGACGACAGGCCGGCGGGTTCGCGCGGGGCTTCCTGGGCGTCGCGCTGCCCTCCGGCACGCCGCCGAGAGCGCTGGTCAAGGGCTTTTCAGATGTCTTCGACTTTGTGCAGATTCCGTTTGTGTGGCGCGATATCCAGCGGGATGAGCGCAACTCGGATTATTCCGCGGTCGACGCGTGGGTGAAGGCGGGTGCCAAGGCCGGGCTGACCGTGCGTGGCGGGCCGGTGCTGAATTTCGGGGTGCAGTCGGTTCCCGACTGGATGTACGTCCGGGAGAACGAGTACGAAGCGATCGCCGCCTTTGCGCGCGAGCACGTTCGTCGGACCGTTCAGCGTTACGCCGGACAGATCGGCACGTGGATCGTCGCGAGCGGGCTGCACGCGGACAACGTCTTCCCGTTTAGCTTCGAGCACATCATTGACCTGACGCGGATGGCGGCGAACGTCACCAAGCAGGCCGCCCCGCGCTCACAGGTGGTACTCGATCTGACCCAGCCGTGGGGCGAGTACTTTGCCCGCAATCAGCGCACGGCGCCGCCGATGCTGTACGCCGAGATGGTGTCGCAGAGCGGGATCAACTTCGACGCGTTCGGTGTCCAGCTCGTGTTTGGTCTGGACAGTGAGGGCTTTCATCTGCGCGACATGCTGCAGATCAGCGGGCTGATCGATCGACTCGCCAATCTGGGCAAGCCGTTGCACGTGACGGCGGTCGCGGTTCCCTCAGATGGGTCTGCCGCCGGTGTCACGGACGAGCCCTGGTCCGAAGAGCGTCAGGCCGATTGGTTCGCTAACTTCTGTCAGGTGGCGCTCTCGAAGCCGTACGTGGAATGTGTCTGCCTGCAAACGCTGACCGACGCCGTGTGCACGGGTGTCCCGACTGGGGGGGTGCTGCGGGCGGACCTCAGGCCGAAGCGGGCCTTCAGACGTCTGGCTAAAGTGCGGCAGGGCTTGATCAGCGGGAAGGGGGAATGAGGCTCGCGACGAGCGGCTCGCCGGTGATGTTGACGCCGCCGCGCGTGGTCTGGCGGTCGGCGGTCGGTGTGGGGGTCGTGCTACTGATGCTGCAGTTTCTGACGGTGGGGCGTTCCGCACCGCGCGAATCGCTGGGGATTGTGCCCGAGCAGGCGCGGCTGCGCCTGGATCCGAACGTCGCCACGCGGGAAGAGTTGATGCTGCTGCCGAGGATCGGGCCGGCGCTGGCGGACGCGATTGTGGCCTACCGCGAATCGCGGGGTTTGGGGCCCGCTTTCCTGTCTGCCGAGGACTTGGACAACGTGCACCGCGTCGGGCCGGTCACGGTGGAGGGGTTGCGGCCGCTGCTGCGCTTCCCGTCAGATTCTGTCGAGTCCGGCAAGCCGGAGGTAGGGGCACCATGAGCGCGTCAGTGACTCCGGTCGTGTTCGAGCCGATCTTCAAGGCCAAGCCCTGGGGCGGACGAGAGCTGGCGCGCTTGTTCGACAAGCCGCTGCCGGCCGACCTGCCGATCGGGGAATCGTGGGAGTTGGCGGATCTGCCGGGCAACGAATCACGGGTGGCGCACGGGCCGCTCGCGGGCAAGACGGTGGGGCAGTTAGTCGAGATGTGGGGGCGCGACTTGCTCGGCGACGCCGAGCTGATCGACGGCTGTTTCCCGCTGCTGATCAAGTTTCTCGACGCGCGCGAGCGGCTGAGCCTGCAAGTGCACCCGCATCCGCGCGGAGATTCTTCGGAATCGGAGCAGGCGGGCGTGAAGCACGAGGCGTGGTATGTGATCGACGCCGACCCCGGGGCGGTGTTGTATCTTGGCTTGAAGCCGGGCGTTGGCCCGGCGGATGTGCGCGCGGCAGCCTCGACGGCGGCGCTGGCCGAGCTGCACGAGCTCAGGCCAGGCGAACCGGGCCGCTGTTACTACCTGCCGAGCGGCATCCCGCACGCCTTGGGCGCGGGGCTCGTGGTTGCGGAAGTGCAGACGCCATCAGATGTTACGTATCGGCTGTATGACTGGGAGCGGGTCGGCCTGGATGGCAAGCCGCGCGAGCTGCACGTTGAGCAGGCCCTGGCCAACATTCGCCACGACATCCCCGAGCGGGAGATCGTCCGGCCGCGTGCCCGCACAGGGGATCCGCAGCAGACGATTGAAAGACTCGTCACGTGCGAACGCTTCCTAATTGACCGCCGGTGGTTCGCTAAGGAGCGCGCGCCCGAGCTGCCGGTTAGTCAGATGGCCGTCTGGATCGTGTTGTCCGGGAGCGGCGCGTTTGTACGCGGACACGACCGGTGCGGCTTCAACCCGGGCGATGTGGCGTTGATTCCCGCGGACTCGACGGACATCCGCGTCGAGCTTGCGACGGCGTGCGAGCTGCTCGAGGTGAAGGTTCCTGGTCCGGGCAGCTCCTCGGGCGGCACAGCGCGATGAATGGAGAGGAACTAGCGTCCGCCGGGTTTGAAGTGGAGCCCGAGGCCTACGCGCGCCTGGCGCGCTTTGTCGAGCTGCTCCTGCGTGAGAACCAGCGGCTGAACCTGACGGCGATTCGGGACGCCGACGAGGTTTGGCGGCTGCACGTCTGCGAGAGTCTGGCATTGCTGCCGCTGCTGGATGAGTCGGGCGCGCGGCGGTTGCTGGACTTGGGGACGGGAGGCGGGATTCCCGGCATTCCGCTGGCTTGCGTCTGCGATGATCTGCGAGTCACGCTGCTCGACGCGACGCGGAAGAAGCTTGACGCCGTCGGACGTATCGTCGCTAAGCTCGAGTTGTCGGGTGTTGAGACGGTCTGGGGGCGGGCCGAGACGTTGGCACATGACCAGGCATATCGCGAGCAGTTCGATGTCGTGACAGCCCGCGCCGTGGCGAAGCTGCCGACGCTGGTTGAGTACGCGGCGGGATTCGTGCAACCCGGTGGGCAGTGCTGGTTCGCCAAGTCGCTCGATGCTGCGGCGCGCGAGGTGGAAGAGGCCAGTCGTCCGGCGGACCAGTGCGTGCTGCGGCATGTCAAGACGCATCGATTTCGGTTACCCGGCGAGCACGGCGAGCGTGCTGTGGTCGTCTACGAGAAACGGGGCCCGCTGCGCAAAAACCTGCCGCGCTCGCTAGGTCGGCCGCGACGCACTCCGCTGTAGCCTGGTGCGTTCTACGACGTAGAATGTCAGCGATGCTCGAACGAGTTCGGTTAGTCCTGGTTCGTCCGATCCGGCCCGGGAACGTGGGGGCGGTGTGCCGGGTGATGGTGAATATGGGGTTGTCAGAGCTGGTGCTGGTGTCGCCGGAGTGTGAGCTCGACGATCCGCAGGCGCTGGGTTTCGCCGCCCGGGCCAAGCCGTTGCTGAAGGGGGCTCGGGTTGTCGATTCGATCGCGACGGCGCTCGAGGGCTGCGTCAAGACGTTCGCGGCGTCGGGTAAAGGAGGGATGTATCGTCGACAGGCCGGCGTGACCGCGGCGGTCGGGGCGGAACTGGCGCTGGAAGCGGCGGCGGCCGGGTCGGTGGCGATCGCGTTTGGGCCGGAGGATCGCGGGCTGGTCATGCGGGAACTGCTCGAGTTCGATCGCGTGATCGAGATACCCGCCGATCCGGAGTATCCCGTGTTGAATCTGGCGGCGGCGGTGACGGTGGTGTGCTACGAGCTGCGGCAGGCGTGGCTGCGGGCGAGCGGGCGCTTGTCGGCGATGCTGAATGATGAACCGCTGGCCACCGACGAGCGCAAGGGCACCCTGTACGCGAAACTGTATGAGGCGCTGGAAGAGATCAGCTTCTTCGGCGGCCAGCAGAATCCGGATCACCTGAAGTTCGCGCTGCGGCGGATCTTCGGGCGAGTTGACTTGACGGTGAACGAGGTCGACATCCTGATCGGGATGACGCAGCAGATTCGCTGGTACGTGGATCGGCATCCGGGACCGGATCGATCCTCCGCCTAGTGCCTTTTGACGCGTGGAATGATGGACAATGTGAGGGGTGGCCCACCTTTTTAGAGGTGGGGGACACGAATAGGGCTTCGATTTTCGTTCGCCACGGCTGAAGCGCTAGGCCACCCATCTGGTTGAGTCGACCGGTCAAGTTCACCGGCGGCAGAATCGTGGTAGGATTCACGGGTGGGTATGGCACCGTCGTGATGGGGAGTGGTCCGATGTTGTATGTTAACCGGCGGAGACGGTTCAGGCTGACAGTCGGGGTCGTCGGGTGCGCATGGCTGGTGGCGTCAAGTGCCTGGGCGCAGTCCGCGGCGACGCTGCGCGAATTGAGCAAGCTGCACGAACGGATCGCCGACCCTGATAAGGTGCTCACCGCCGAAGACGCGAAGCAGGCCGCGAATCGGCTGGCGGAGTGGCAGCTGGCGCCCGAGAAGCTTTCGCCCGAGGATCGCGCCCGGTTGGGACGTATTGAAGTTTACGTTGCGTTGGCTCGCGGCGATGCGAAAGCTGCACTCGCGCGCGCCCGGTCGCTGCTGGACGAGTTCCCAGACGATCCGGCCGCATGTGAAGCGGCCTACCTGGCGGCGTGTGCGGCGGGGGATGCGCAACTGGGCTCTGATATGCTCAAGCAGCTTGCCAAGGGTGCCAAAGGC
>Ga0180434_10008128_pt1 | contig 11671 bp, 10 predicted proteins | sample SS_ome_7_FD_132453 | JGI IMG/M metagenome (GOLD analysis project Ga0180434, IMG submission 132453) | Hypersaline lake sediment archaeal communities from the Salton Sea, California, USA - SS_1_D_2 metaG | ecosystem: Environmental > Aquatic > Non-marine Saline and Alkaline > Hypersaline >... | reverse complement strand
CTCTTGTAAAACCACTTTTAGTATTCTCTTTACAGTGACATTTTGGGCAATGCATATCTTTTCTCCTTTTTGCAGTTTTAAAGAAGAAATTTTACTGAAAATATTTTTGATTAGCAATGCCAGAAAAACTAGTTGTGTAATTGACTTGATTTTGAACATTTGCAGCCGAACTCATTATCTAACCTTTATTTAATTAAAAAAAGCAGAAGATTCTATTAAGTTCTTAAAAAAAATAAATGCGTAAAAAATAAGAGACTAGTGAAAATAGCCTCGATTTCGTCAACGTTATGCAGCTAGCCTCATATTATTTTTTATGAGATAATGCTGTATCCAACAAATCAAAAAATTAAAAGTATGAACAAAAAACAGCGCGCAACCTTCGTTCAAAAAACGCTCAATCAGTACTTCCCTAAAACGCCTATTCCACTCAAACATCAGAGCACTTACACCCTGCTAATCGCCGTTCTTCTTTCTGCTAGATGCACAGATAAACGGGTTAATGAAGTTACACCCAAACTCTTTGCCAAGGCATCTACTCCCAAAGAAATAGCAGCTCTGCCTGTGAAGACCATCCAAGCCATTATTAAACCTTGTGGCCTTTCCCCAACAAAAGCAAAAAACATTCAGAAGCTTTCACAAATTCTCGTCGAAGAATACGGTGGTCGCGTGCCAAAAGAGTTAGAGGAGTTAGAAGCACTGCCGGGTGTGGGCCATAAAACAGCTTCGGTTGTGGTTGCACAAGCTTTTAAAAAACCAGCCTTCCCCGTCGATACCCATATCCATCGGTGTGCCAAGCGTTGGGGACTCAGCAATGGAAAAAATGTGAAGCAAACCGAAAAAGATTTAAAGGCTCTTTTTCCCAAAAACCTTTGGAGGAAGCTCCACCTTCAAATCATCTATTTTGGTCGTGAATACTGCATGGCTAGAAAACATGAAATTGAAGCTTGCCCAATCTGCAAGCATTTAGCCCATTAATTCTTTCATGCCTTCAAGCCACATTTGAGTTTGATATCTCAAGACCTCTCTGTATGGGCATCTATTGATAGTAACAATCACTTGAGGGATACTAAAGCCTATTTGCAACGAAATTAGCAGCTTTTTGACCTGCAACAAAAGCTGTTACAGGAACTAATATATGTGCTTGGTGATGGATATGGCTCGCGTAGAACGCCGCACCAACAATAAATCCTTGCACCTTTGATACATTGATTCCAGAAATAACCCCAATGAGTGCAGCACATCCTCCAGCACAATTATCTAATAATTTGTCTGAACCCCATCGGTCTTCAACCTGACCAAACAATGTTTTGAACTCGTACTTAGCAGCAAGTTCATGAACAGCCCCAAAAGCAAACATTCCCATGTAAAGCTTAGGAATTGCGGTAATTGCAAGGTAGTTTACGATTAAAAACGACGCATACTGTGCATTGCGCATGGCTTGTTTTTCTGACTGTGTAAAGCCATGACAGGGCTTGCAAGCACCTTTATGGCATGATGTGGCATGTGAACAACTCATAATTACCTCTTTGTCTCTAAAATAGATATAATAATCTTATTGAGGAAAAGGCTTATACGCGATTGGGCCGTTTTTTAGAAGCACAAATCTAGGTTTTTTTCAACGAAACCTAAAAGAGAGTGCAAAGTATTATTTTAAAATGCTTGAGTTATGAGGTTATCGCTTATCGAAAGCTCTAACAATCATACTTCTACGTGGAATTAGTGATTAGGAATTTTGTCAGTATTAGGTGGCAATTCCAAACTGCTCGCCCATTTTTGCTTTGATTTCAACCTGCTTTTTTGAAGAGGCTACTAGATCGTCATCAAAAACTATTGCTCCGGGAGCAAACAACATCAGAATACAAGATCCCCCAAACTCAAAGTACCCTTTTTCTTGCCCTTTTTTACAAAGTGATTGCGGCGTGTAAGTTTGCTTGACAGCTCCAACAAATGTAGCTCCGACCTCAATAAACAAAATATTCCCAAACGTTTTTGTTTTTAGCTGAGTGAGCATCCGTTTATTTTCATTTAAGATCATAATATTTTTGCGCAAGGCAATGGGATTCACAGAATAAAGAGGACCATTCATTAGTTTCGCCTGTGTTGGAATACATTCACAAGGAAAGTGAAAACGGTGATAGTCTGTTGGGCAGAGCCGACTAATCACTAGGCTTCCTCTTTTGTAGATGTCAAAAAGAAATTCATCCTGAAGAAGCCGCTCAAGGTCAAACTTTTTCCCCTTCACATAAAATCCTTCGGCTTCACCAATCGAAGGATAAAAAAGGTGACGTCCATCCGCTGGTAAAACAGCGATATGCTCTCCTTTAGTGATGGGTCGACAAGAAGGTTTCAGTTTGCGAATAAAAAAGTCATTAAATGAGGTGAATGATTCAACGGGTTTTGCAAACTCACTCGCATCGACCTTGAACATTTTAATAAAAGGAGCAACTTTTTTTTGGCTTTTGGCATTTTTCTGTCTACGTCCATAGAGAAGAGAAAAGAAAGGAAAACGGGCTATGAGTGGGAGAAAGATAAGCGAAAAAAGAGCAGAAAAAAACGAACTGCCATAAAGCGCTTCAATAAAAAATTTACCATAAACATGCTCTTGCTTCACCTTGCCGGTTGAGCGCTCAAGGTAGTGGATATCTCCCATGTGTAAACCCTTTTGTTGAATCAACCATTTTACCCGCTCTCTATATAGATGTAAAATCGGTTTTGAGTTAAAATGGTAATCTACTGCTTTTCGATAGAGGAATGATTCAACATGCTTGGTTTTGTAAAGAAAATCTTTGGTACCGCTCAGAGCCGCCAGCTAAAGAAGTTTCAAAAAATTGTTAAACAAATTAATGCCATCGAAAAATCCTACCAGGATCTTTCTGACGAAGAAATTAAGCAAAAAGTCCCCGAGCTTCGCTCTCGACTTTCAGAAGGAGAACCTCTTGATCTCATCCTTCCAGAAGCCTACGCTCTAGTAAAAAGCGCCTGCCGCCGTCTATGTGGCACGGATGTCCATGTCTCTGGATATGACCAAAAGTGGGATATGGTTCCGTATGATGTCCAACTTCTTGGAGCCATTGCAATGCATCACGGCACTATTGCTGAAATGATGACTGGGGAAGGCAAAACGTTAACGGCTTCTATGCCTCTCTTTCTCAATGCGCTTACTGGCAAACCGGTTCACCTTGTCACTGTCAATGACTACTTAGCAAAGCGTGACTGCGAATGGATTGGAGCAATTTTCCGCTGGTTTGGGTTAGAAGCAAAGGCCTTGATTAATGAAATTCCTCCTCATGAACGGAAAGAAGTTTATGCAGCCGACATTGTTTATGGAACGGCTTCAGAGTTTGGGTTTGATTACTTACGCGATAACTCAATGGCTCACTCTCCAGAAGAGCAATGTCAACGGGGCTTTTTCTTTGCAATTATTGACGAAGTTGATTCGATTTTAATTGACGAAGCGCGTACACCTCTCATCATATCAGGACCCGCGCCTAACTCCCGCCAAATGTACGATGAGTTAAAAGATCCTGTTTCCCGTCTTGTTCGTGTGCAGCGTGATCAGTGTAACAAACTCGCATCTGAAGCCCGTAAGACTCTTGATGACCTCGGTCGTTTAAAGGAAGCGGAAGAGGTTGAAAAACTTTCAAAAGAAGATAGCAAAAAAGAAGCAGAAGCCATGAAAAAACTCTGGCTTGTTGGGAAAGGAACACCTCAAAACAAAATCCTCAAAAGAATTAAAGAGCATCCAGATCTTCGCGCCGAACTTGAAAAATGGGAAACCTATTTTCACGCAGAACCAAATAAAGAAGAGCGTCATGAAACGCTTGCTGAGCTTTACATTATCATCGATGAACGCTCCAGCGAGTATGAGTTGACCGATAAAGGAATCAATCTCTGGTCAGGCGAAAAAGAAGAGGCAAAAGACGACTTCTTAATGCTTGATCTTGGTCATGAATACGCTCTCATTGATCAGGATGTAAGTTTAGATGAACAAGAAAAGTTAGAAAGAAAAATCGCGATTCGTGAAGAAGATAGCCGCCGTAAAGAGCGTGCCCACAACTTGCGCCAGTTAATGCGAGCACACCTTCTAATGGAAAAGGATGTCGACTACATTGTCGATGATAAAAAAATTGTCATCATTGATGAAAACACAGGGCGTCCTCAACCTGGTCGACGGTTTTCAGATGGGCTGCACCAAGCAATCGAGGCAAAAGAATCGGTCCCAATCCAGCAAGAAACGCAAACCTATGCAACCATCACCTTGCAAAATTACTTCCGCATGTATGACAAGCTCGCTGGCATGACAGGAACTGCGATGACGGAAGCAAATGAACTGAAAGAAATTTACAAAATTGATGTTCTCGAAATCCCAACACATCGGAAATGTTGCCGTAAAGATCAAGATGATGAGATCTACATGACAGAGCGAGAAAAATACAATGCGATCATCAAAGATATCCTCGAAATTCACGGCCAAGGTCGTCCCATTCTTATTGGAACTGAATCTGTTGAAGTTTCCGAAAAACTTGCTCGTATCTTAAGGCAAAACAAACTCAAGCATACAGTTCTCAATGCAAAGAACCATGCAACAGAAGCCGAAATCATTGCGCAAGCAGGGAAAACGGGTGCGATTACAGTTGCAACCAACATGGCAGGACGAGGAACCGATATTAAACTGGAAGAAGGCGTCGCAGATAAAGGAGGCCTTCATGTCATCGGAACCACTCGCCACCAATCAAGACGAATTGATCGCCAGCTACGAGGACGTTGCGCCCGCCAGGGAGATCCAGGATCTTCAAAGTTTTACGTTTCATTCGAAGATGCACTCATGCGTCTCTTTACTTCGCCTAAACTGACAACCTTCTTAAAGCGATTCCGTCCACCCGAAGGTGAACCAATTACAGCTAAAGTTCTCAACCGCTCAATTGAGACGGCGCAAAAACGCGTTGAGCAACGCAACTACTCGATTCGTAAGCACACACTCGAATACGATGATGTCATGAACAAGCAACGACAAGAGGTTTACTCCTTCCGTAATGAGATCTTGCACGAGCCTGACTCACTCAAGCTTGGAAATGAAATCCTCGAAAGCATTTGTTCACAAATGGCCACGCAATACTTTCAATCGCGCTCAACCGAAGAAGGTTGGGATCCTAAAGGTTACCGCGATTGGCTCATGACAAATTTCCCCGTTACGTTTGAAGATGAAGCCTTTGACAATGACTATCAAACAATCGAGGAAATTGAAACAGAAGCAGCTAAAAAGATCACACTTGCTTTAAAAAATAAGCTAGATCATGAAGCTCAAACGATTGCAGCTATCCAAGAAAATGCAGAAAAAGAGGTCAATCCAGATCCTGTTCTCAAAGAAATTCTCCGCAGCATTTTACTCCGTAACATTGATCGCCTTTGGCAAGACCACCTGCTATCGATCGATCACTTACGTACAGAGGTTGGGATGCGTGTTGTAGGACAAAAAGATCCGCTTCTTGAATTCAAACACGAAGCTTTTGCTCTTTTTGATGTATTCAGCCAAGACCTCAAATTAAAGGTAGCTCACGGTCTCTTTAAGTTTGCAATGGTCTCACCTGAAGAGCAGCAGCAAAATAACATCGAAAGACTCAAAAGTATGCGCCCGAGTAAATCTCGCTCATTTTTTTCACAAGACCCCCAGTCGGGACTTTACTTGCCTAAAGGACCGATTAAAACAAAGAAAAAGTAGTACCCAAGAGTTCAGGTTAATATTTACGACTTCAATTCTTGTGAATGAACAAGTTGTTTGAGTAAGCGCACTCCAAAGTAAGCTGTTGGTAACCCTATCAAGAGATAGAGAAACCAATATCGAGAGCTCCATTCCAGGTGCACCACTCCATCTTTTGAAAAGAAGAGGATTAGGATTCCAAGAATCGCTAAGTTGATTCCAACAGATAGCAAAAGAAGTGGCAGAACGCCGCCCCGCCCTTCTGTTTTTTCTTCTGTTTGTGCGGAAGGAGGAACTGGTGGGGGTGGCTCTCTTTGCTCTAAAGGTTCATAGTTTTGGAACAAAGGATCTTCTTTAGGAGGCGTCACTTGTTTAAATGAAGTTTCTTCTCTTTCATCTGGAACTCCAAGTCCCTGACGATTTCGAACAGAGTAAGGTGGCTTATAAAGAGATGCCAAGCTTTCTTCTAAAGACTGCGCTTCAAATCTTTCGTCTTGTTTTGGCTGATCATCTTTAGGTTCGATGGCAGATGTTAAAAGATCTGTCCCACAAAAAGGGCAATAAGTTGCTTCATAACTAACGTCTGCTTCGCAACTCCAACAAACCTTTGTTCGATCTACTTGTTTCATCATGAGCTCCTAATACCGTTCCACTTTTTTCATTCTACAAGTTTCCTTTTTGAAGCGAAAGAAAAATATCGGTTAAAAAGCCGTAAATTGTACGGATGTTTCCTTTCCTAGATTTAGTCTAGATTTCTATTCAAAATTTTTATTTGCAACGGTCAAACCCTGATTAAGAATTTAGAATCAAAGGATGTTAGCGATGGAAATCAGCCCCATTATTCAATCTTTGCCTGTTAAGCTCGCTCTAGACACTGCTTTTACAACCTATTTGGCCCATTCAGTTCGAGTGATTCCTTCAACAATTTTTCCTGCTCGTCCTGAGCAAGTTGCTTTAGGACTATTATATGGGTCAACCCTTTGTCTTTCTCAGTCTGTCGATAAAAATGATCGTTTTTTAGTCTCTATCTATAAAATTACTAAAGTGGTTTTTGTTGCAACCGCATGTGTGGCTCTTATCTTCAGAGCTTCACATCACTACAATTACTTTCCATTTAAGCAATGTTTTGCATATGCCACTTATTTTTCAGCCATTTTCTCTATTCTAAACCAAGTCACTCTTTACGTAGTGTCAAGTTTAACTCAATATCTGCAGGAAGAGCGTAGTAATCCAGACTCTCATATAGCCCTCCGACGCTCTTCCCCCTTTAATGACTCAGAGTTTGATCACTCAGAGTTGGAGGAAGATAAACTGAGGCCATTTTATCGACAAGATAGTAAAAGAAGAGACACGGCTCCTCCTAGCTACACATCAGCAACGGCTCCTTCTTACTTTTCAAGCTCACAAGCTAATGAAGGTCTATACCCGGTTCTCAACCCAGTAGACTCTCTTTTAAACGCCAGTCCGACAGAAATAAAGCAGCATTATCATGACTATATGGAAAAAGAGTTAGATATTTATCCCATTGTTTCTCTCATCCGTAAAAGGCTTATCGATTATACAGCGCATTCACCACAGGATGTCTTTGACTTGCTAGAGTTCTTCTTACAAATTAACAAAGGAGCTGTATCAGATTTTGATATGACCTATTTAATCTGTTGGCTCATTGATCATGGCATTGTCGTGACTTCAGTATTTGACTCTTTAAATTCTCAAGAAGATTTAGCATCTAAAAGTTTTGAGCTGATGGGAAAAATTCTGGAAGAGATCTCACAAAAACCACCAGAAGATTTAGAGGCATTACTTAAAGACCCTAGTATTAGGAAGTCTTATTACCAGTTACTTCTTACACTTCGAAATGGTCGTGCTTTTCTTAATAATGAGGCTTTTCAAACACTCCCTATCAACATTCAAGTCATTCTAAACAAAGCTTTTTTCGAAGAGGAACAAATTTCAAAATGTCATGATTTTAGTATAGAAGCGATCAATAGCACTCTCGGAAACATTGCGGCAGAATCAGACGAACTGCTCCTAAGAGTGCTTCATCAACAGCTATGTGACAGGCGGAACCTGCTTCAGCACATCAAAGGTGACCCAGAAGGCCCTAGACGAGCTTTAAAAGACAAGTTTACAAGTTTGGGCCTAAAGTACGAGCACAACAGCACTTTTAAATAAAAACCAAGTCGCCATTAAGAATGATGAGAAATATACAATCTTACTCAAAATTTATCACTCAATCTTTAAGTCAACTGAAGACTCCCCCATCGGCTCACTTTGAACTTATGGACCTTTTCTATCGCCATATTGAAGCTGGCCAAGATGTTCAACACATCATCGAGTCTATCCGACAAGCTCTTATCAATTATGAATCATTAAAACCCGCTACTGTTAACCAACTTCTGATAATCTTTATCACTAATGGGGGACACGAAAAAATGGAAAGTGAGTGGCTAGGCAAGCTGGGATGTTGGCTGATTGATCATGGCATATCTATTGATCTATTGCTTGATGATTTAAGTGTCATACAAATCGTTCTACAAGAAATTTCAGAAAAAACAGATAAGGTAATGAGAACTCTGCTTCAACAACAAAAGGTTGTCAGTACTTATTATCAATTGTTTTACCAGATTAGAGAAGAGGGTTTCAGAACGCTCCCTTTTGGACATCAAGCTCTTCTCAACCGTGCTTTTAGTCAATGGAAGGGCTTAACTCACTGTTTTGCCTTCACTTTCCAAGATATAGAACAAGAACTCAAAAGCAATGTAAAGCTCGATTTACACCTCCTAAAAATTTTCCATTATCAGCTAACTCATAAGCTACGCAAACTTTATTTTGCTAAAGACGATACAAGAAAACGATTACAAAATGCTTTTTTCAAAAGTAGCCTAGCAACGAAGCAGCAATATGCCTGGCTATAAAAAACCGAAAGAAAAACTTAAACAAAGGAAAAAAAATGTGTGCTTTACAAGCTCTTCCAGTGGTTAATCAACAGCCACTAGTCTTTCACATGCAGCGGCCAATTGTGGATAATGCCCCTTACAAAGGATTAGTTGATAACTGGAAAAAACATGTAGACCTATTTACCACCCCTACTTTTTCAACTAGAACCTATCAGCCAATGAACCTAGAAAAATCTCCTGTTAAACAAACAAAAAAACGTCCAACTAGCCACGATTCTAATCATCTTCCTCGTCCTAAAAGAAGGGGACGTACAAAACAAGAGTTTTTGCTCTTGCAAAGAGAGCGCCGACAAGCTCTTGCACAAGCATCCACTCCAGCAGCTACGACTAGTCCTGCTGTTACTGAAATTCCGCCCTCTGTTCTATCCGGTGATGACCCTTCAGCTCTTTTGAAATTCGTCGATCAGCACCGAGAAGGCCCCCAAGGACAACTTGCTTCGATTGTTGAAGCATTTGTACTGAAACACGAACGTATCGATCTTGCCAAAAGGTTTATCGAGGCTTTTCCTCGTATAGGAATGAAAGTGAGGTTATACAAGAAGCTTGCTGTCATTTTGATACCAACCTCTCCTTCACAAAGCCTTGCTATTCTTGATGAGCATGTGAAAGTCATTCCGAGTCGTTATCACCAAGGTTTTATCAGTCTAGCAAATAAAGCCCCTCTTGACTTTCTGCAAAAGCCAGAGTTTTTGAAGCGTTTGGAAACATTTTCTGAAAAAGATCAACAATCTATCAAACAAATAATCTTGAATCGTGAAAAAGTCATAAAAGTCATAGAAGCATGTAACACTCAAAAGCTTTGGTATCGGATTTCGTTTGGTCTAGCAAGTTTAATCGCTTTTGTCTTAGGAACGTTTGGAGTTCACCAATACAGAGCAAAGAAACAAGCGCAAAACAAACTAAAAAGTCTTATTCGTGATCCTGGAGTAGCCGTTGAGCTAAATGGAGTCAATAGCTAAAAAGCGGTGTGCTTCTCGCGTAAGGTTATCTCGTTTATTAAATTGAGAAGCACCTTCTATAGTGTCGTCATGAGTAGGTCAAAAAAGATGAGGCTCATGAGAGCGTATTTCAAAGAGTTTGAAGGGGCTAGTCATTCATGACGGCACTATTTAGTTTCACTGACTAAGAAAAGTCTCCCATGGACGTTGCTTATTGAGAACTAAATGTCCTAAATCATGCCACATCATGTACGTTTTATCTTTAAATAGCCTTTCGATAAAACTGTCTTTTTTTAAAAACCCCAATTTCATAAAGCCTGCGCTAAAATGTGATTCAACTGTTCTGACTGAAATACATAGAAGATTTGCAATTTGTTTTCCCGTAAAGCCCAGAAGAAGGAGTGATAAGCACTCAACTTCACGGTTAGTCAGTTCCGGATAATGGCATCTGATCCTTTCAACAATGAGGTGTTCATTATTAAAAAAACACGACTGTTCAGGATAATCTTCCTTTCGAAGATAAATTCCGAGCTGCTGAAAAATTTGCAACATGGGGATGCTCGTCGCAATATGGATGATTTTAGATTGATGAGGGACAAATGAAGTTTGCCCTACGTAACACACTTTTTTTCCTGTCGGTTCAATCCCTAGAAAATCACCCTCATGAGTGCCCATTGCTTCCCATGTCGCATGAGCGACTTGCCCTTTCAAACGGAGCTTCAATTTATTAACGCAGCAGTCTGGAAACCCCTGATGCCAACACTCTAAAATTTCTTGCAGTCCTTCTAACCCTTCTCTACAAGAAACAGGGTTAAGCCAGAGTAAATCTTCAGCAAACAAAGATCCTAAGAGGGCTTTATTAATCTTTTTCTTGTTCCAAATTTCGTAATAAAAGTTCTCAATTAACTGAAATATATGACACACTTGTTCAATCCATTTTTTAATAATACAAAATAGTTTAAGGAGTTGAGTCTGTGAAATAGACTTCAACCAGGATAGGAAAAAGAGTTAAGGGGGATCTATATAAGATCTAGAGAAAATAGCAGTCATTGTTAGAGATTATACCTAAGTTATGGCAACCAATTCGCCATAGTTTTTTTGTATTCCTATTCTATTAATAAAAAATGTATGTCAGGACATTGGGAAAATTCATCCGTAAAAAATACCATTTTATTGTTCATAATTTTTGTTGCTTATCAGGAGCGCGAAGAGTTGACAAAGCCAAGTCATGCCATAAATAATACGTCTTCTCGCTAACAAGTTTACGAATAAATGTCTTCTTGTTCAAACAGCCTAGTTTCATAAATCCGGACCTCACACGAAACTCAACTGTCCGACTGGAATAGTGAAGAAAACTCCCAATTTGCTTTGAATTGAGCCCAAGCAAAAGTAAACTCAAACACCCAATTTCTTGAGACTTCAATAACGAGTATAAGCTTTGAATTTTCTCCAAAATTTTTGCATTGTTATCATTTAAAAAACCTTCTCCCAAGTAGTCCTCTTTTTTTAAGAAAACTCCAAGCTGTGGATATAAACTAGTCAAATCGATGTTGGTTGAGAAATGAACAATTTTATTTTCATGAAAGACAAAGGAAGATTTCCCTGTGATATCAATCTTTTTACCTGTTGGTTGAATACCATAAATAAGACCATGATGAGTGGCTTTCCCTTTCCAATCAGAGTGAATAATGTTTTCTTTTTTCCTCAGAGTAATCTCGCTCACCTGACAATCTGGAAAACCTTCAATCCATTCCAAAATAGAGGCATGAACCTTTTCAAGACCTTCTTGATTTCCAATTGGATTAAACCAAGATAAATCACTCGAAAAAATTTGCTGCAAAACATTTTTTTCGACATGTTTGTGATTCCAAACCTCATCGTAAAATGTTTCGACCTGTTGATAAAAATGTCTCAATCTTAGCGTCTCTCTAAAAGGTTTACTTCCAAATTTCAGGCGTTGCTAACTAAAGATATTCTTCCCAATTAGCAGTGAAAAAAACGGTTAAAGTAGCATAGACCATATGCAATGCTTTTGAGTAACAAAATGTACGTCGATGGAAACGGGCTAGATAATG